>Ga0187893_10004326_pt1 | contig 27244 bp, 18 predicted proteins | sample MA1701074metaG_FD_139574 | JGI IMG/M metagenome (GOLD analysis project Ga0187893, IMG submission 139574) | White microbial mat communities from a basaltic lava cave in the Kipuka Kanohina Cave System on the Island of Hawaii, USA - MA170107-4 metaG ... | reverse complement strand
CCTGAGTACCCGACTTCCGGCGCTTCCGGCCGGAGGCCTGCTTTGATGCGGGCTTCTTTGGAGAGTCCCCAGTAGCGCACGCGGCACGCTTCGGTGCGGTCGCAGAGGTCGCGCAATCGCATCGCCGTGATCTCGATGGTTGTGGTGCCGCGCAGGGTGGCAAGCGAGGTGAGATGCACGTTGGTCAAGGTTGCTGCCTCCAAGGCTCCGCTCTGAAAGCCAGCTTCGCAAAGCAGGATGCCACGGTCCACGCCCAGTTCTGAGACGATCTGCCGTAGTCCGAGGACATGCAGCTTTCTTACCGGCGTGTTCCATTGTTTGCACTCGACGATCCATACCATACCACATCGAACCCAAAATGGTGGGATTTCACGTACACGTCGATGTCGTGCTTCGTGCGGACGCCCTGCACGGTGTGATTGGTGGTTGCTTCGAGCCCGATGCTACGGAAAAACTTGGCGGCTTCCTCTTGATATTCCTGCCAGGTGGTGGCCATACCTTCAGAGAGTTTCAGGCAGTAGCCCGAGGTCGTGCTTTTGGAGCGGTCGGACTGCGAATTTCTCAAGTTTCGCGAGGACGAGTGGGAGCGGGTTCGAGACGCTTTTGCGCAGGCGTCCTGACGTCGGTACGTCCCGCTCACAGGTGACGCATCGTTGAGAGGTTGCCGGCGTGAATGCGCGGTCTCCCTCGCTGAGTATTCCCTCGCCGCACGAGGTGCAGGTAACTGTCGTGACGCGGTCCTTGAGTGACGGCAGGATGGCTTGTGCCATGAAGAGCCGGACCATGACTTGATCGAGCGTGATGCCGTCGATGGTGACCGATCCGTACGTCTCATCGATCTCCGGCCACTGCGCTCCTTCCTTGTATGCGTGGACGTGGATGCCTTCTTCCTCTGCTCCCTTACCTGTCCAGATGAATGCCGGGTTCGATCCCCAGATCTGGATGCCGCCGGGGAAGTCTTGCTGGCGGATCTTGAGCTTCTTAGTGGACGCCTTCGGCGCGCGGGTCTGGACGCCGCATGCGTCGCGGACGCCGCAGATCGGGTTGCCGATGCCGGTTTGGTTGTCCCTGAAGTGCTTGCCGCACCCTGCGCAGAGGTGACGCGAGTGGGGATGGACGCTGAACCAGTCACGATCCAAATGGGAGTGCCCGCAGTAGGTGCAGCGCACTTCCCTCATCGTGTACCCGAAGACGGTCGTCGCCATGTAGTAGATCGCGTCCAGCTCATCGACATACAGACCGCCCTCCGGGACGCCCTCGCCGATAATACGAACGGCGCGGAACGTGTTGTCGAGCTCCTTCTCGCTCTCCGGCGTGACGCGGCTGTGCACATGAATGCCACGGTCGAGTGGCTGCGTCGTCGTGTCATACACGGGCGGGACGGCACCCCACAGCGCTACGCCGCCCGGATACTTCGCGAAGTCCAGCGTCAGGATGTCCTTCTCCGCGATCGGCGCGAAATGCGCGCTACGGCAGGCGGTCGCTGGCTTGCCGTACTTCGCAGTCGCGTCCGCCCGATGCTTGAGGCACCAGTAGCGCGTGCCTCCGTCCCGACGCTTGCCGACGGAAACGATGTGGCACCCGTCGCCTTCCGGCATTGGCGTCCGGTTCGTTCCAAAGAGCGTCTGTTGTTCGCCCGGGCGCTGCTGTGTCGCTGTCTTCTTCATAGAGGATTCCTAGTTGCGGTTGGCCTTGAGGCTTTCCAGCCAGGCGCGCAGTTCGAGGACCTGCTTCTCGCTTAGCTTGCTGCCCCAGCGCCCAACCACCTCGACGGGGGAGCTGCCGCGCTTGTGCAAGATTTCGCACAACGCCTCAAGCGTCTGGTCACGTCCCCGATCGATCTCCTCCTCGGTCGTGAGTGCGAGGAGGTTCGTGCCGATCACGTAATTCTTGATCCGCTTCTCGAACAAGTCATGGTCGTCGAGGTTATGTGTGTCGAGTTTGTGCTGCTTGCCTTCGGCGTTGATGACGATGTTCCCGGTGAGCTGGCCATCCGGGAGCCGGTGCAGCCGTTGCTCAGGGAACTGCTGGTACGCCGTGAGGGCATCGATCTTCGCGACGATCTCGAAACCGCCCATCACGTACTGTGGCGCGACGGGGATCTTGCCGGAGATCACGAAGATGTGGTCTCCCTGCGTGAGCTGCTTTCGCACGTCCGGGCGACACGCTCCGAGCGTCGGGCAAGGACCCAGGTACGGGTCTTTTACATGCTTGCCGAGTTGCGGGTCATAGCCTGACCGCGTAATGAAGATCTTGCCCACCATAACGACCTACTTCTCCTCTGTAAACCCCCAATTAAGTGTTTGTTTGAGCTTGTTCCCCTGATGGGCTGCTATCACGCCCTCATGCTGTAGCCGCCCGACCACAATGCCCGGTCCTACGCCGACCGTCTCGGAGAACTCGTGGATCGACTCATTCGTGAATTCTCCGGCGCGCAGGAATGCTCCGAGCAATGCCGGTGGAATGAGCGTGTCGGCTGAAAAGCGATTCGCCTCGGCCTCGATCTGTTGCATCTCGGGATCGACGACCCGATCGGACAAGTCGTCCTGCGCGTTATCGAGAACAAAAGACCGCTTGCTACGGTGCAGCAAAAGATGCCCCACCTCGTGAAAGAACGTGAACCAAAACTGGTCATCCGTCTTGTGCCGAATGGTGAGTCCGATCAAGGCCCGCTTTTCCGTCAACCAACGAGCACAACCACTGATGCCCGTATTGCGGAGCGCAGGAACCAGCACAAACGCGACCCCGAGCTTGGCGCAGAGTTCTTGCAAGGGGTCCAGCACGTTTTCGATTCGTTGCCTCGTGAACTGGCGAAGCGGATTGATCGCGGCGCGAAGCCTTGCAGCATCAAAGTCAACAAGCTCCAACCCACGGGCGACGATCTCAGTCTCACGCACCCATGCGGCAATAGCCTCCTCGCGAGCCTTCACACTGCGAGTTTGTCGATAGTGCGGTGCCGACGCGCGCCAAACAGAGGCCCAGCTCTCGGGCGACGTCACCCCGAAGAATCCGAGGAGCACATCGGCGTCCGAGCGGCCTTCCGGCAAGGAAAACTGCTTTTGGCGCATTTCCTTCAGCGGGAAGTGACGAACCCACTCATCCCACCCTGACGCCTTTGCCTCCTCACGACGCCGCGCTTCGACCTCATCAAACTGCCGCTGCAGGTTCAGCCAGAGGTGCGCGGGCCGCTGAAACGCTTTCTCGAACGCCAGAGCAGTCGTTGGCGTAATGGGTGCTTTCCCGTTGCAAATCTCGCTGATCGTCTTCGGCGTGATGCCAGTGCGTCGCGCGAGATCCCGCTGTGACCACTCGTAAAAGTCGAGATACTCTTGCACCGTCTCACCGGGGTGCGGGACGGTCGTTGGTTCGAACATAGTATTGCTATCCATGAGTGTCCTCTATAGCTGTGATGTCAATCTCCGTGATTGACTTCCATCGCTGTTGCTCATCAGTCACGTCTTCGGCCGGCGGCTTGCTCCGGGATTGAAAGAGCAGCCGGTATGGTTGGTTGAGATCGATCGAAAACGTGCCCTTCCGGTCTCCTATCAGTTCATGACATCGCTCCGGCCCCGACTTCGGCGGCCAGAAATCCGCTAGGGATACCGCCGCTCGTAGCGACGCAAGGCGTAAGGCGATCTTTTTCGCCATATTGACCCCGTATTCTCGTCGGCGGGCAGCGTCATCGTCCGCTACCTTGCGCAGCCGTTTGTCGCTGATGAAAATATCCATCCAAGCATTCCCTGTAGGTAACTCCCATGGCGACCATCAGTGTTACCTAAAAGGTAACACGAGACCGGTCCCGTGTCAAGAGAACCTTCCAATGCAAGATGAGCATGAAAAGGGCCTAGCGCATCCTGAACACGACGCCTTCTCCAGCAATCTTCAGCGATCTGCGTGTCTCCTACAATCGGCTGGCCTTCACCAATACCGCACTGAATCCGGCCTCCGAGCGTATTCCTGCGATCGAAGTCCCGCAGCTAGGCCTTACCGGATTGAATGCCTCTCCGACCCGTACGGAGTTAGGGTTTGCGTCGGCCTTGCCGGCGGTGCGTATCGCGAACAGATACCAACTGCGGGAAGCGATCGGCTTACAGCGCGGTTCGCATTCCTTAAAGCTTGGGTTCGACTTTGCCCAACAGGACGCCAGTTGGTTCGCTGCCGGAAACATCCGGGGCCGGCTGGTGTACAACACGCTCCAAGACCTGGTAGATGACGTTGCCCATTCGGCTTCCATCACACCTGCGTTGCCCGGCGGCGAACCGTGGGCCTACTTCCGTTACCGCGATTACTTCTTCTTCGTTCAGGATGAGTGGAGGATACGCCCGAACCTCACTCTCAGTTATGGTATTCGCTACGAGTCTCCAGGCAACCCAGCGGCGAATCTGGCCAACACGCGAAATTTCGGACTTCCGGAAGCCCGCATCAGTTCCGCGGCGTTTTGTTGAAAAGTTGGAGCGGGAGATGGGACTCGAACCCACGGCGTCCAGCTTGGGAAGCTGGTATTCTGCCGCTGAACTACTCCCGTTGCTGCTACAGCGCACCTTTCGTTTATCTCTCCAGCACTACGCGGAAACCCACGTAGTCAGGGCGTGGTTTGCTCTCCGACTTCGGATCCACAGGCCGGTCCGCGCTGCCGCCGAGCACCTTGCCTGAACCATCTTTGGCGACCACCCATTCGGCAGCGTTGCCGCCCAGATCAAATGCCGGATCGTCGCCCGACCCCGGCATCGATCCAACCGGCTTCAGAAGCGCTCCCGCGCCCAATCCTTCGATCAACGATGCCAGCCGTGCCGCATCATCCGCGTTTACCGTGTAGCCCACCCAATGATCGAGCGTATTGTCGTTCTTCGATGCGGCCAGCATCCCCTTCATTTCCTCTTCCGTGCCCAGCCGGTATTTCTTTCCCGTCTTCCGGCTCAACCATTCGCAATATTGCTTGGCCTTATCAAAAGTGATGCTGCTGGCCGGATGATTCTCTGCTCCAACCGGAACCGCATAGCCTGCTTCGAAGGCCCGGTACTGCGCCCGCGTCACTTCAAACCGTCCGATTTCGATCTCTCCGCGCACCACCGTTTCCGGCGTCTCGCCAAGGTTGCGCCGCTTCAGCAGCGCCGACAGCACGGACTCCGCGCGCAACGCTTCATTCTCGTCTTTGGCAGTCTTGAACAGATATTTATCAAACCACGCAAGTTCCTCTTCCACCTTGCGGCGCTGATGCACGTACTTGCGCGGTCCATGCGCTTCGCCAGGGAAAAGAATAAACCGCACGTCGGTCTTTTCCAGGTGTTTGAGGGCGCGATAGTGCTGCCAACCCTGTTCGGTAGGCACCTGCTTGTCCTCTGTGCCGAAGAAAATGATCGTCGGTGTGAGCACTTTATCCATTCGGAACAAGGGCGACTTCCGGATATAAAGCTGCGGATCTTCAAGCGGCGTCTTGCCCAGATAGTAGTCGTCGAAGGAGTGGCCGAAGACGCAGTTGCCCCAATCGCTGATCCAATTTACGTCGCCAGCGCCGGCCGAAGCTGCTTTGTAGCGCGTCGTCCGCGTCGTTAGCTCGATGGTGATGATCGAACCGTTCGACCAGCCCATCACGCCCAACTTCCCGGAATCGACGAGCCCCTTCGCGATCAGGGCATCGACGCCTCGCTCAACATCGATCCATTCCAGATCGTTGTAGTTGCCGCCGCTGATCGATTCGCCCCATTTCAGGCCGTAGTTCGAGCTGCCGTGATAATTCGGCTTCATGACAAACGCGCCGCGCTGCGCGAACAATTGCACCGGATAGCCCCAGCGGTCCGAGAACGAATCCATGTCCGCGCCGTGCGGGCCGCCGTGTATCATCACTACTAGCGGATACTTCTTCCCGACTTCGTAGTGGTGTGGATAGTAAAGGATCCCCTCCACCTGCTCGTTGAGCGCGCCTTTCCAGTGCACGATCTCGGTTTTCGCCAGCGGCTTCTTCTTCCATCCGCCGTTGAGCGAAGTGATTGCTTTGGGGTTCTCGATTTTGGCGCCGTTGAGTTTTGACGCGTACCATTGGTCTGGCAAGCTGGCCGTTGTGTAGCGATACACCAGTGTGGAACCGCTCAGCTCCATGCCAAAGATATTGGCTGCATGTTCGCCTTCCAGAAACTCGCGCTTCCACGCGCCGCCTTGCTGGCGGTAGCGCGCCAGCCTGGGCCGCACCCCATTGGCAAGCTGCGCGATGAAGCCGTCTTCGGTGGGCGCGAAACCCTGGCTGAGCGCGTTCTCCCAATCGAGCGGAATCGGGCTGGCGGTTCCGGCCGCGACGTCGTAGTAGTGGAGTAGATCGATAGCCGCATTGGTGTATTTCGGATGCGTCGTATAGGGCGCGCTGAAATAGAATCCCTTGCTATCGGGCCGCCAGCCGATGCCACGCGGCTGAAGCTTGCCGTCGGCGAAAAGCTGCTTCGACGTGTTGTTCTTCAAATCGTGAAAAAAGGTCGCCGGCTTCACTTTCTGGTCCCAGACGTAGGATAGGCTGCGCTCGTGCGTAGTGACCGCCCAGTTGCCGTCGTCGCTCAACGCCAGCCGGGAAATGCGGTCCGTGTTTTCCGTGATCCGCTTGGCCGTGCGAGCTTTCAGGTCGAAGCGGAAAAGCCGGACGGGCGCCGCGTGCCGCTCGTCTTCAACGACCATCGACGTATCCTTGCGCTCCTTGGTTTTTTGCTCGTGAAGCGTGGCGTCTTCCTGCGCCACCAGAATCAGCGCGTCGTTGTCTGCCCAGGCGAAGCTGCGCACGCCCTTTTCAAGCCGCGTAGCCGCGTAGGGCTCCCCGCCTCGCGTCTCGATGATCCACACCTGCGATCCGCCGCCGCGCTCACCGCGCGCTTCCTCCGCGGCCGGGGGCTGCTGTCCCTGCTGAGCCGGACGGCGCGTGGATAAGAACGCGATCCGCTTCCCGTCAGGCGAAAAGCGCGGCGAAGAATGAGAATCCGTGCCGCGCGTGAGCTGCACTTCGAAGTCTTCGGCCAGGTTCCTCAGGTAGAGGTTGGCTACCGATTCGCCTTTTTCCCGGTCCATCTGGCTTTTGACGAAGACCAGCAGTCTGCCATCCCGCGACAATTCCATCTGCGAAGCCGATTCGGCCAGCAGCAGATCGTCTACCGTCCATTGGGCGCACCAGGTTACAGGGAGCCATAACAAAGCGAGCGACAGGATTTTCATTCCTTACTCCTTGACTTTCACCGTGAGGGTCATCGTAGCCGCTGACCGGCCGGCGCCGCGGGCCTTGAGTGTGAACGTGGTTGTTCGCGCCACGGCCACTTCAACACAATGCCGCGCCGCCGTTGGCAGCTCGCGGCCTTCCGGCTGCAATTCCACGGACACCGCCTCTAAGACACCATAGCAGAGCGTGACCTTCTGCCCGGGCTTGGCCTCCATCGGGTCGGCGGCGAAGAACTGGATGAGATCGGGCGGCTTCGGCGCCGGTTTTTCGACATGGACCTCGATACTCTGCCGTTCCCCCTCTACCGATAGCGTGTAGCGTGTCGTGCCGCGCGGCGTCACCGCGAAACAGCGGCTGAGCGAAGGCGTCAGCTCCTCAACGGGCGGGTCCAGTTTCACCCAGGCGGCGTTCTGCGTGCCGTAGCACAACAAAGCCTCCTCGCCTTCCGTAATCAGGTTGCGGGGAGCATAAAACTGTGTGATCCTTGCCGGAGTCTCACGGCGTTCGGCGGACGGCGGGGCCGTCTGCTGCCGGCAGGACGGACTGAGCAGCGCCAGCGCGAGCGCCAGATGTGCGGCGCGCCTCAGTTGGGGCGTAAACACTCGGCGATCTCCCGTTCCGTGATCGCGCCTTCCCGAATGATTCGCCAGTACGGCTCCGTGATGTCGACCGTTGTATTGCCGGGCCCCAGCGAGAGTCCGCCGTCGAGCACCAGGTCGATGCGTCCGTCCATGACTCCGAATGTTTCGATTCCACTGCGGCAGGTGGGCTGGCCGGAGATGTTCGCGCTGGTGGCGATCAGCGGCTGATCGAGCAGTTCCAGCAGCGCGTTGGCCACGGCGGACCTGGATTGCCGCATACCCAGCCGGCCCGTGTTGCCGGTCACTTTAAGCGGAACCTTCGCCGAGGCGGGAACAATCATCGTCAACGGTCCCGGCCAGAAGCGGCGAGCCAGCACGAGAAAACGCCCGGTGATCTCTTTGGCCAGATCCTCCGCCATCAACACATCGCTCACCAGCAACGGCAGCGATGAAGTAAACTCGCGTCCCTTAGCGGAGAATACGCGTCCCACTGCCTGAAGATTGTAGGGATCGGCTACGAGCGCGTAGAGTCCATCGGTTGGCATGGCGACGATCCGGCCCCGGCGAATGGCGGCCGCGGCGCGTTCCATCGCCTTCGTGCCGGGCTTCTCCGCGTCGATTTCGATAAGATCGGTAGCCACTTCTGTCTTGAACCGGAACGTGTGAGTTTACCGCGGGCCAATGGCCTCCGCAACCTGAATGGCCATTTCATATCTACCAAACGGCGCGCTAAGCTGGACGCCTTGAACCATCGGGAGCACGCGCTCGACCATTTCGCGCGCAATCGCAACGCCTTCGGCGCGCGCCTTCTCAGCGCTCTCGGCGCGCTGCATGCGCTTCATGTATTCCTCAGGCACCGGAACGCGGAGTTCGTTCACCATGAATTCAGCGTTGCGAAAACTGGTAAGAGGCCAGATGCCGGCAATCTGTGGGATCTTGTAATGCCCGGTCGCCTTCATCCAGGCTTCCACCAGTTCCATGTCGAAGACCGGCTGCGTCACGACGTATTCGGCGCCTGCCTGCACTTTCCAGGCAAAGCGCCGCAGTTCCTCCTCCATGTTCCATGCGCCTGGATTGGCGCCCACGCCCAGCAGCAGGGCCGTTTGGGAACCGATTGGATTGCCGCCGATATCAAGACCATGATTCAGATTGGTTACGATATTGGCCAATCCAATCGCGTCGACGTCGAATACAGCAGTCGCATTCGGATAGGACCCCATGCGAGGCGGGTCCCCTGTGATGCAAATCAGGTTCCGTACCCCTACAGCGTCGGCGCCCAGCAATTCGGACTGGATGCCCAAAATATTCCGGTCCCGGCAGCAGAAATGGAGCACTGTCTCGATGCCGGCCCGTAGCTGGATGAGCTGGCAGCAGACCTGCGCGCTCATCCTCGCGCTGGCGCGAGGACCGTCGGGAACATTAATGCAATCGATGCCATTGTCTTTGCATAGCTTCGCGCCGGCGACTTCTTTGGAAGCATCCACGCCGCGCGGGGGCAGAATTTCTACAAATGCGACGAACTGGCCGGCGGCAAGCTTGGCCCCCAACTGCGATTTCTTCGCGACGGCAATCTTTTCCATGGCCTTGGCTTTCGCCGCGGGCTCTTCGACCGTAACGGTAAGCTTTCGATGCCCCGGTTGCAGAGAGCGCGCCTCGGAGGCGATTTCCTTGATGTGCTCGGGCGTTGTTCCACAGCAGCCGCCAACGATTTTGGCGCCGGCCCACAACAAGCGCCGGGCATACTGCGCCATGTACTCGGGCGAGCAGAGATAGATCTGGCGCCCTTCGACGCGGGCCGGATGTCCGGCATTCGGCATCGCGCTCATCGGCTTATCCGAGTAGCGCATCATGTTCTCGATGGTTTCGAGCGTGACCTTGGGTCCGACGGAGCAGTTGACTCCGATCACGTCCACCGGCCAGTCGTGAAGCTGCGGCGCGTAGGCGCTGATATCTTTGCCGTCGAGCATGTGGCCGTAGTCGTCGATAGTGATATGCGTGACGATCACCATCTCCGGCCCGGCAACCTCGCGCGCCGCGAAGAGGGCCTCTCGCAGCTCTTCCAGATAGCCGAACGTTTCCAGAATCAGCAGGTCCACGCCCGCATCGAGCAAATCCCGCACTTGTTCGGCGAAGGCGTCGCGCGCCTCCTGATAAGAGGTGGGCCCCAGCGGTTCCAGCCGCACGCCGAGCGGCCCGACGGCTCCGGCGACAAAGGCGCGGTCTTGCGCCGCCTCGCGGGCCAACCGCACGCCGCCCTGGTTCACGGCCCTTCGTTTTTCCGCGATTCCAAAGGCCCCAAGCCGGATACGCGTGCCGCCGAACGTGTTCGTCTCAAGTACTTGCGCGCCCGCCTTAACGTATCCCTGGTGAATCTCCTTTACCAGGTCGGGCTGCGTAACGTTGAGCTCGTCAAAGCAGCGGTTAATGAACACGCCGCGGCTGTAAAGCATGGTGCCCATTGCGCCGTCGCCAACAAAGACACGCTGCGGAAGCAGCTCACGAAACTCGGCGGCGCGGGAAATTTTGAGCTCGGTGCCCATAGCAGAGGAGGCCCGGAGAAACTTGCCGTCGGGCGGAAACGTCCGAAGTCACTTTTGATTTTAGCGCAGCGCTTCCTCCTGCCGCTGAGCCGTTCTGACTAATTCGGCACGCTCTGCGCAACTACAATCGCCTTATCCGCCACAAACAGCCGGGTTTCCCTCCGGCCGGAAACAATGGCCGCGAACCGGATCTGTATGCTGCCGGAGCCTTCGCCCATGGGCGGTCCGTCAAAGGTGATCCATGAGACGTTGGAGAGGCCACTCCAGCGGCAAGCCGCGCCGGCGCCGACTTCGATGGTAAAACTGCCGCCGGCCACGGGCGCTTCGATCCGCTCCGCACCGACCGAGTAGCGGCAGGGTTCTGCTGGTCCCAGCCACACGCGCCATGCTCCCCTGCCGTGCGTGAAGGCATGAAGAAAAGATCCCTCCCCCGTCTTCTGAATCGACAGGGATTCCACCGTGGTATGGGGAAAGCCGGAGTCCTCTTTGGCCCAGCTCTCGCCAGCGTCAAGGGAAACGAATACGCCGAGGTCGGTTCCAATGTAGAGCGTGCGGGGATTGAGCGGGTCGGGAAGAATTGCGTGGACCGGGATATCCGGAATGGCTTTGTCCCCGCTGCCGTCCAAAGGACGCCAGTTCACGCCGCCGTCATTGGTCATGTAAATATGATGATCGTTGGTTGAGTTGAACGTGCTGTAGGTCACGTAGGCGACATTCGCGTCGGCGGGATCGAACGCGAGCCAGGAGATATTACCCGCCCTCGGACGCACGGGCCGCCAAACGGTTTCCTCGTTTGCGGAAAGCGCTTCGTGCGACCGGTAGATGAAGCCTTCGCGGTTGCCTGCTAGGACGCGATTCGGATCCGCGGGGGAAACGGCGATGGCGGTGATAGGGCTGGCGGGAAGGTCCGGACTGGCGCGGGTCCAAGAGGCAGCCCCATTCGATGTCCGCCACAGGGATCGTCCTCCGATCCACAGCCGTTCCGGATCGTTGGAGTCCATTACGAAAGGCGTAATGAAGGAGAAGTTGGCGGAAGGTTCCGTAATGCCGCTAGTAGCCCCCCGAAACGTCCGTCCGTCGAGGGATTTACGCAGCGAGAGCCGCGTCAGGCTGGCGTAGAGGATGCGCGGATCGAGAGGGTGAATCGCCGTGTAGCCGCCATCGCCGCCCTGTATCTCCCGCCAGGCGTCATGACCTTCCGCGTCCGTGCCGCGCAAGGTGCCATTGTCCTGCGTCCCTCCAAAATAGAAATGCCCGCCCGGATAAGCCGATCCGTGATAGAATTGCGTGACGCCAAAGTTGTTGTTCATCTCCTTCCAACGGACGGCGCTATTGGAAGGGCTGCATGCCGCTTGCGGGCCAGTGGCCACGGAGGCCAGAGCATTATCGGTCCGCTGTATGCCTCCGTCATTGGTGACATAGACAACCTGGTTTTCATTGCCATCGTAAAACGGATGGAAAACGATGGCGTGTTGATCGGCATGCGCATACTGTGCGGCCCCGGGCGCCCACCAATAGGAGGCAATCCCCCAATTCATGCCGCCGTCATCGGAACGGAACGTGTCGATGCCTCCCGCCCAAACCCGATCCGGGTTTAGCGGATCGACGGCAATGACGTTGTCATACCAGCCCTGGCTGCTGAAAGATTTGGTTCCGCCGCTACATACATCACGGAAGAAAAGAAGCGGGTTCGACAGCAGGACGGTATTGAGCCGGTTCTCATCCGTGTTTTTCGCACGTGGGTCCCAGCTTCCCGGATCGCCATTGCCGGACGAGCGGTAAACGCCTAGCATGCCGTCGCGATAACACGGACCCGGGGGATGAGGCCCGGGATTCGTGGGGCACGTCCCCGGCTCACTGCTGGCGATCAGAGCGTAGACGATGTTCTGCCGGGAGGGCGCAATCGCCAGCGAGGTGCGGTTCATGAACGAGATTGTGAATACGTGCTCCCAGGTAGCGTCTCCGGCGGCGTTTTTGTTGCGCCAGATTGCGCCTTGAGGGTTGGCGCGGCAGGAGGCGAATAACACATCCTCATCAAGGTCGGTGCGAATGGCAAGATCCTGGCAGCCTAACCCCGCGTTAGTCCGGTCGAGAGACTGCTCCCATCTCAGGCCGCCGTCGAGACTTCGCCACACTCCGGTGCCGGTGGCGGCATAGAGGCGGTTTGTATCCTTATGACTGATGACAATCTTGTTCACAAAGTGGAAATTGCTGTTCTGGCGGGTTGCCTCCAGCAGCGTCCAGCTTTGGCCGCCATCGGTGGTTTTCATAATGCCTACTCCGCGGACGGAGCCGACGTTTCCGAAACCCTCGCCCGTGCCCGCGTATAGGATGTCGGGCTGAAACGGATTCATGGCGAGCGTCGAAACGGCGAGATTGGGAAGCATGTCGTCAAGCGGCGCCCAGTTTGCGCCCTCATCCGTGCTCTTCCAGATGCCTCCGGCGACGCCGGCCGCATACAGGATGTGAGGACTACCCGGATGAATCACCATGGTGCGAGTACGGCCCCCAATGTTGCCCGGTCCAAGCGAAGTCCATTGTCCCAGCGAGGCGGCGCGGCTGCGGCCGGTCTTGGGATCCACGGAAACCGGCACATAGCGGCGGGCTTTGGTGGAGTAAAGCGGCATTCTGCTCATCCGTTCGATGGCGCGGTAATAGCGCTCGACAGGAAGATCGGCTAAGCCCGCCGGCAGGCGTTTGCCGAGATAGTATTCAATGGCCTCGCCGGGCTGATCGTGCGGGTCTAGCTGCCGGTCGTCGACGGGCAGCAAGGCGCGGACTCCCAGCGTGATCGCCACGACGGCCCCGGCGCCATACAGCCAATGCTTCATCGCAACACCAGTTTGGCCAACGCCGCGTTGCCGGCCGAATCGAAGGCACGAATCACCACCAGGTGTTCACCGGCGGCAACGTTGGTCAGACGCAACAGAAAGCGCTCCTTTAAAGAATCGGCAACTCCATCCTCCACCTCCAGGGGTGTCCAGGGACCGGCGTTCACCGAGTATTCCGCCCGCCGGATGTGCGAAACGGCGTCCTCGGCGTCCACATCCACTTCGACGCTCGTCCCCGGCCGGCGGGGTACGGAGGTCTTCAGAACCGGCGGCGTGTTGTCGATCAGGAAAGGAGCGCTCACAAGCTCGGTTTCCCTCGCCCACGGCCGGGGATTGGAGGGCGCGTCAGTAGCGGCGACACGGAAGTAGTATTTGCCGTCGGCGAACGATTCGCCATCCAGCGTGAGAGCTAATTCGGCCCAGTTGTTCTTCAACAGCTTCCACTCGCGTTCCTCCTCGCCCCGGAAATAAACGGAGTAGGAGAGTTTGTCTCCATCGGGATCTTCGGCCTGCCAACTGATGACCAGTTGGGTTGCCGAAGCACGGGCGACGGTCTGCGTTGGGTTGCCGGCCGAAGAAGCGCTCTGCTCGCCCGCATCCGTAACCGTGATGCTGTAGACTGTGCTGGCAGCCGAAGTGGCGGCCGGCTTGGCGGTGGTGGCCGAGGCCTGCGCAGTCACCTGAATGGTTTTAACGATGGGCGGTGTGTTCTGAGGCAAGTAGGCAATCGTGACGCTTCGAAGCTGCGGCGTGTGTCCGCCCGACCCGGCGAACTCGGCCTTCCACTGTATGTAGCGGGCGTTGGGGCTCGATATCACGGAACCTGGCGAATCGATGGGCGGCGACCATTCGCTCCAGGTCTTGTCGGGCCGGGCGGAGTTTCCAGTGCGCGTCCGGAAGGCCAGTTTAGTCGAAGGCGCTACATCCGCGCGCCAGCTTAAGCGGCCCCAACGAGAGGCATTGCCTGAGTCATGGACCGGGGCTTCATAGATGCCGCTATCTCCAGGCTGCTCACCGAGACGCAAGAGTTTTCCGGCGTGGCTGGTGGCAGCCAGTATGCCGCCGGGCGAGGCCACAAGGCGCGTCGTTTCCCCCTCGCGCGTCTCCAACAAAAGCGTCGCTTTGCGGTCCGTATCCAACCGGTAGATGCGGCCTTGTGTGTCGGTGCTGAACAGCACCGCGCCGCCGGAATGGACCAAACCGTAGATGTTCTCCTCCTTCGAGCTCCAGAGGGTTTCCACCAGGTTATCAGGATGAATCAGGTAGAGCGCCGTCTTTTCGACCCCGGAAACATCGAGCATCGGCACGGCCGCAAGAGGTGTAGCTGGGACAATCGGAGTTGTCTTCGGCGCTTCCGGGTTCGGCTTAATCTCGACGCCGCCTTGAGCGCCTTCCACCGTGATGGTTGTTGGCGATGCGGTTACGGTAATGGGGGCGGTGATTGCCGTGGCCGCGCCGGCAGCGCCTGCCTGCTTGCGGCCGAATGCGCCGCCGAGCGCAGCCACATAAACGCGCCCATCCGCAACCGGAACAATTGCGCGGATTTCCGGCAAGGCTGCGTCGTACAGCACAAATGCGCGGTCCTTGGCCGTAATGCGGTAGAGGATGCCGTTCGGTTCGGAGCCGGCCAGCAGCCTTGCTTGCGTGTCGAAGGCTAGCGCGGTTATATGCGTCTGGCCGGATTCGTAGTATGCTTCCCCCTGTCCGGCGGCGCTGATACGGAACACTTTGCCTTCGTCGCCGGTGCCCGCGTAGAGCGCGCCGCCGGCGTCGAAAGCCAGCGACCAGATGTATTTCGCTTTGGGATTGAAGTACTCCTGAGCCTTGCCGTTTTCGATCCGGTAGATTCTGCCATTTGGAGAAGTGCCGGTAAAGAGCACTCCCTTCGAGTCCACAGCCAGCGCGAATACTTCCGGTTCCGGCGAAGTCCAATATAATTCGCTCTTGCCGGCGTTCCACCGGTACACCTGGCCGCGGTGGCCGGTGGCGATGTAGATCTGGTTTGCGGCATCTCGCGCCAGGGCCCATATCACAGGCTGATCCGTGCCGAACATCGTTTCCGAACGGGGAGCGAGTTGCAAGGTTCCGTCGCGCGTTAACGAAATGCCCTCAAAGCGGCCTTTAAGGAATTCCGGGTACGAGTTCATCTCCCAATAGGCAGTTCCGGCCGCGCCGAGCGACCCGGCCAACACAGCCAAACCGCAAAGCAGCCTCATTGTTTCACTTCCACAAAAACCGTTTTATTGCCGGTGATCATGAACTCGCCCACGCCGATGGGAAATTCGGCGATTTTCGAATTGTAGTTGACTGCGCCGGAGGAAGGTCCTTCCGAGCGCGCCAGCAGCATCGCCGCCGAGGGTGGCGGCGCGGGCAGATCCTCGCCTTGCGCCTTGTAGGACGCCTCGGCGCGCCACACGCGCAGATACGCTTGCGTATTCCCCCGCAGCCGGCCGAGCAGGTTCACCACATGCGCGGCGGATTTTGGCGGCGCAAAAACCAGATCCCGCAACTCGGTGAGATTTGTGCTGGGACCATCGGCCACGGTGAAATGGAGATTTCCGGCAGGGGCCCCCGCCGCCACGGGATACTGAATCGTTCTGGTCACGCGTTCGCCATCGGCGGCAAAAACCACGGTGAGCGGAATGGATTCTCCGGGCTGCGCCACGCTCCTGCCGGCCGTTACCGATTCTATCGTCAGTTGCCTGCGCCCGGGCCACGCTTGCACGTTGATTTCGACGCGCTTTACGCGCAAATCGGCGAACCCTGGTTGCATGGAATAGGCTAACGGAATGGCTCCGCTCTGCGCGGCCAGCATCGGCACATTGAAATCGCCCGAGTAGATGTTGTAGGCATCGACAGCAGCGGCGTTCATGAAATCGATGCGTTGGCGCACGCCGTAGCTCATCTGCCCCACGATGCGTTCGGTGGCATCGATGGCCGAAAAGACGGCCATCTGCAACAGGAACGGCGTGAGTACCGGATCACGAACCATTTCGAGCTGGTAACGCGAAGCGCGTCCGCCGCCGCCAACCGATACGGAAACCGGAATGAGATCCGCTTTTCTCCCGATCTCTCCCCGGACAGCCGTATTGTAATCGTGAGTGACGATGCCCATCAGACGCCGCGCGGCGGAAATCTTGAACGACGTTGCCAGATTGGGAAGCAGCGTGAGCACCTCGGCGGAGGCAAACGGCATTTCGACATCGCCGAGTGAGATAAACCGGTGCCCGAAGGCATAGACGCGCGTTCCTTCAATGTGAGTGAGTGTGCCTTCGGCGCCGATGGACATGTCGCCGGAAACCAGTTGGACGCTGATCATGGCGCCCGGCCTCAGTGTCCGGGGGTCGCCGTCAGGAAGCCGTGCGCTCGCCCCGCCTGTCACTCCCTGGCGCGGCTCGAGGCCCAGAGCGCGCATTCTTGAAGCAAACGCGTCCAAAGCGGTTTGGGTGAAGCCGCTGAAAGAAACGGGCGTCGCGATCTCGGTGAGCCGCGTCTGGCCCCAGGCGAATGAGGTAGGCCTACCGGCCAGCAATGAAGCGTCCGTGCAGCTACGCGCATCCAGCAGAGCCTGCCCGGCGCAATCCGCCGACGCCCGGAGCGGCTGGTCTCCGGCCTGCGGCTGACGCATTTCTTCAAACGGCCTGATGCCGGCGATGGGATCTTTGGAAAGCGAGAACGCCAAGGCGACCGCTCCGAGCAACTTCCCGTTCACATAGACGGGCGACCCGCTCATGCCCTGCATCACCCCTGTATGCGCCAGCGGCCCTCCGGCCAGGCGAGCGAGAACGATGGCCTGCTTCGGCCCCGCATTCTCAAGCACGCCGAGAATCTCGACATCAAACTGCTCGATCTTCTCCCCGGCGAACACTGTGTAGCCGGCGCCTCGCATGCCGGGCCGCACTTCTCCGACCGGCAGAATCTGAGTCTGCCCCATGGCCAGCCACGCGTAAAGAATTGCCCCAAGCCGCCACATACTGCTGGTGCCCCTTTCATTGTCTTATGGGAAGCGATGCGGATGCGAATCCGGTTCACCAGTTCACTTACAAGCTCAAGCTCATGCCAGGACAGTTGTCTGCGCCGCTAGCCTGTGGTCTACTGTGAACAGAGCCTGCTGGATACCATATTTCATGGGTGCAACCTCACATGCAACACCAGTCGAGCAGACGGGCCGGCTGCCGCAAGTTATCAGGCTGCCTGCCATCGTTTGGTTCTTCGTTCTGCTGATCGTCTGCTACGCTCCCATTCTAAACGGCCTGGTGAACCAGTGGAGCACCGACGAAGACATGGGGCATGGCTTCTTTGTTCTTCCCGTGGCCGCCTACATCGGCTGGCAGAAACGCGCGGAGCTGCTTGCCGCTCCTTTACGAAGCAATCCCCTCGGTCTGGTGCTTTTGGTTCTGGCTGCCGCCCAGTCCATCGTCGGAACGCTTGGCTCGGAGTTGTTTGTGAGCCGGACCGCCTTCATCTTCTCAATTATTGGATGTATTCTTTATCTGGGCGGAAAACATGCCCTCAGGATCTTGTGGTTTCCGATGATGCTTCTGTTCTTCATGGTGCCCATTCCAGCGATCATCTACAACCAGATCACATTCCCTCTGCAATTGCTGGCCAGCCGCGTATCGGAGGTGGCTCTCACTTTGGCGGGGATTCCAGTGCTGCGCGACGGCAATGTGTTGGAGTTGCCTAGTCAGAGGCTTTCGGTGGTGGAAGCATGCAGCGGCATCCGGTCTTTGCTTTCCCTTTCGTTCCTCTCATTGATCTATGCCTTCTTCTTTGATTCCAAACGATGGATGCCATGGCTGCTGCTGGTGGCTACCGTCCCCATAGCGATAACAGCCAACGCCAGCCGCGTTACTCTGACCGGGCTATTGAGCGAAGTGAATCCGGAATACTCGCGGGGTGTTTATCACAGCCTTTCCGGGTGGGTGGTTTTCCTTGTTGCCCTGGTGATCCTGGTCACTTTCCATCAATTCGTGAACACGATCCTGAACAAAAAAACAAAAGCGGGATAGCAGCCAAATGACCGGATTCCTTTCTTCGAAATACTCGCGGATCCTGACAGTTGTTCTCTTACTTCAGGCCGCGGTCTTTTACGGCATGGCGCGGCCGGAACCGGTGCGGATCACCAAACATCTTTCCAGTTTCCCCACCCAAATCGGCTCCTGGAAAATGATTCAGGAAGGCGTTATCGAGAAGGAAATCATGGACGTGCTGAAAGCCGACGAAGCCATCACGCGCTGGTACGGGAGCCAGGAGGAGAACGGCTCCGCCGCGTTGTTTGTAGCTTATTTCGCGACGCAGCGAACCGGCAAAACGCCGCATTCCCCAAAAAATTGCCTTCCCGGGGCCGGCTGGGTGCCTGTGTTAAGCGATCGTATCCAGGTTTCCGTGCCCGGACGCAGCGAGCCTCTGGAAGCCAACCGCTACATTGTTGCGCGCGGCGACGACAAGTCGCTGGTGATTTATTGGTATCAAAGCCACCACCGTACGATCGCCAGTGAATACGAAGCCAAAGTCTACACCGTTCTCGACGCGCTTCGCTACAACCGCTCCGATGCGGCAGTGGTCAAAGTCACCGTACCCATCAGAGATGGAAACGATCAGCGGGCCACCGAGCTTGCGGTCAGATTTGTACAGACCTTCTTTGAAAAGCTGGCTCCGCACTTTCCGGCTTGAGTTCACTGCAAGCGGCGGACGACGGCGCGTACCACACCCTGAATCACCAGGTCCGAACGGGGGAACAGTTCCGGATAATCGGCATTCTCGGCCTTCAGAAACCATTTTCCTTTGACTCGAACCAGCCGTTTTAGGGTGCTGTCGCCATCGATGAGGGCGGCGACGATCTGGTTTTCCCGCGGCGACGGCGTGGGTTCCACCACCACCAGGTCGCCGCTGAGAATCCCGGCATCCTTCATGGAATCGCCCCGCACGCGCAGCGCAAAGCAGCCTTCGCGAGGCCGAAAGCCGAGTGTGGCCTCGTCGAGGCTGACGACATTTTCCGCGGCTCCGGAAGTCACCGGATCGGGACTGCCGGCGGCTATGTGCCCGTAAAGCGGCATATCGATGATATGGCCGCGTCCGGACGCGTGCGGCCCTAGAACGTCGATTCGTCGCGAGCCCCGCTTTCCCCGCCGGATGTAACCTTTAGACTCGAGAGCCAGCAGATGGCCAACTACTCCGTTCGGACTGCGGATCTGGAATTCACGCTGGATTTCCGGGATCGAAGGGGAGCAGCCATGCCGGCTGCGGAAAGCGAGGATGAAGTCGAATAAGGCTTGCTGGCGATCGGTCAGCATGTTACTATAAATTCTTACACTTCACGTCCCCGATGTCAACGCTTCCTTTGTTCGAAGAGCCGCAGCCGGAGCTGGCGGTCCGTCTTGCCGGCCCGCTGGCCGAGCTGGCGGGCGCGGGAATTTATATCGGCGCCAGCTCGTGGAAATACGAAGGGTGGATCGGACAGGTGTACACTCGCGAGCCCTACCTCGTTCGCGGCCGGTTCTCCCAGAAAAAATTTCAGGCCGAATGCCTCAACGAGTATGCCAAGACCTTTCCGATTGTCTGCGGCGATTTTTCCTTTTATCAATTCCCGGCGCAAGCCTACTGGCAGCGTCTGTTCGCATCGGCGCCGCCAAGTCTGCTCTACTCGTTCAAAGTTCCCGAAGACATTACGGTCAAGCGTTTCCCGGCGCACGCCCGCTACGGCGCGCGCGCCGGGTTGAACAATGAAACGTTCCTGAACGCGGAGCTGTTGAAGGAGGCGTTCCTGCGTCCACTCGAACCATACAGGGGGCGGATTGCGGCGCTTATTTTCGAATTTGGCGCCTTTCCGCGGCAGGCCTTCGATTCGGAGCCGGCTTTCCTCGACCGGCTTGACGCGTTTCTCGAGCAGTTGCCGCCGGGCTGGCGTTATTCGGTCGAGGTACGAAACCCCGAGTTGCTCTCGCCGGAATACTTCCGGCTCCTCCGCTCCCACCGCGCCGCCCATGTGTTTAACGCCTGGACGCGGATGCCCGAACTGGAAACTCAGATGAGGATCGAGGAGGCATTCACGGCGGACTACACGGTGGTCCGGGCGCTGCTTCGAAAAGGGCGGCCTTACGAGGAGGCGGTGTCAAAATTCTCTCCCTATCTGCACGTGCAGGAGCCCAATCCGGGCGCGCGACGCGCCCTCCGGAATCTGATCGCTCGATCCAGGCGGCAACGCCAGATGGCCTTCGTTTTCGTCAACAACCGGCTGGAAGGAAATGCACCCGGGACCATCGCCTCCCTTTTGGAGGATTGAAGAGTTAGAATAATCCTTCATGCACAAAGGGTTGGTCGCCTCAATTCTTCTTTTCCCGGTGGTGGGAGCGGTGGGCTGCAAGAAAGCTCCACCCCCAAACGTCGCCGCATCTGTTAACGGGAGAGCCATCACCTTCGCCGATCTGGACAAGCAGTATCAGTTTCAGTTTGGCTCGATGGCGGAAAAGCCCAGCCCAGATCAGGTCACCTATCAAAAGGTGGAGCTGCTCCGGCAGATGATCGACAACGAGATCATGCTGCAACGCGCGGAAAAGCTGAACCTGATGGCGACGGACTCAGACGTGGAGGCGCGGTTCAGCGAGTTAAAGACTCCTTACACGCAGGAAGAGTTTCAAAAGCAGCTTGACGCCCGCAAAATGACCGTCCCGGATCTAAAGAGCCAATTGCGTCGCGATCTCAGTATTCAGAAGCTTTTCAACAAAGAGATCACTTCAAGAATCAGCATCACCGACAAGGACGTAACAGGTTTTTACAATGAGAACAAAGCCAGCTTCCACCTGGCCGAGCCGCAAGTCCATCTCTCCCAAATCCTGGTGACCCCGCGCCCGGACCCGAACGTGCGCAATCTCAAGGCGGACAAAGCGACGACAGAGGAGCAGGCGCGGAAGAAGATACTACTCATCGAGACGCGTATTCGCGGCGGGGAAGACTTTGCGATGCTGGCCCAGAATTTTTCCGAGGACCCCAACACCGCCGCCAACGGCGGCGATCTGGGCTTCATCGGAGAAAGCGCGCTTGAGAAAGCAAATCCGGAGCTGAGAAAGCTGGTGATGTCGCTACAGAACGGCCAGGTCTCTCAGCCGATGAAAACCCAGGAAGGCTACCGCATCCTGAAGGTGATCTCGAAGGAGCCGGCCGGTCAGCGGGAATTGAGCGACCCGCGCGTGCAGCAAAGCATTCGCGATCAGCTTATCAATCGCAAGGACCAGCTATTGCGCGCCGTCTATTACGAAATCGCCCGAAACGAAGCTCAAGTGGCCAACCACTTCGCCGTGCAGGTGGCCAGTAACTGGGGCAAGTGAACCGCCCTTACCCGATCTGCCAGCCCTTACGGAACTTCGGCTTGATGTATTGATTGGCTTCACTGTTGTTGGTGAAGCGCATCCTGGCGCTGTCCCAATCGAGTTTTCCGTCAATGCGCAGCGCCACGCCGCCAAGCACAATCCATTCGGTGAGCGGGCCGGCGACGCTGAAATCCGAGCACGAACGGTCGCCGCCCTTCGAGGCACGGATCCAGTCGCGATGGTGTCCGGGAGAGCGCGTCAACAACTTCGGCGGGAGCTTGTATTGCTTGTGCCTCTCTTCGGGCAAGAGGCGGACGTTGGCGCCGTAGGTATCGGTTGTCAGAATCCCTTTGTCGCCGATGAAGACTACTCCGTTGCTGGCGGGATTGACGCCCCGCGCGCCCTGGCGTCCCCCGCCGGGAGGTCTCCCGGTGGGAGGCGCGCCCGCTTCGGGTGAACCGGAAGGGACCGGTCCACCGCCGGAGAATACCGTTCCGCCGGAACCGAAGGCTCCCGCGCCGGCAATCAGAGGCTCGCTGCCGGCGATGCCTTCGGGTTTGTAAGCCGGGCCGTTGGATGCATCGTACCAAAACAGCTTCACCGGCGGCATCGATCCGCGCGCGGGAAACTCGAATCGCGTGACAGATTCTTTGGGGAACGTGTACGGGTTCTTTCCTTCCTGCCTGATCACCTCGACGCTGGTGGGCGCGCCCAGCATCAGCGCCAGATTTGGCGTGCCAAGGATATGGCAGGCCATGTCGCCCAACGCGCCGCAGCCGAAATCAAACCAGCCGCGCCAGTTGAAGGGCAGATACTTCGAGCTATAGGGCCGCAAGCTTGCGGCCCCGAGCCAGAGATCCCAATCCAGCGTGTCAGGAACAGGCTCCTCCGGGGGAAGCGAGTCGATTCCCTGTGGCCAGATCGGCCGGTTCGTCCAGGCGTGCACTTCGGTTACGCTGCCGATTTCGCCGCTCCAGATGATCTCGGCGGCGATGCGAGCCCCTTCATTGGAATACCCCTGGTTGCCCATTTGAGTGGCGACGCGGAACTTCGCCGCGGCCTCGGTCAGCAGGCGGGCCTCCCATACCGTTCGCGTCAGAGGCTTTTCGACGTAAACATGTTTGCCGCGTTCCATCGACCACATTGCGGCCGTCGCATGCATATGGTCGGGAGTCGAGACAATGACGGCGTCGATGTTCTTGCCCTCCTTGTCCAGCATCTTGCGGAAGTCCTTGTATTTCGGCACGCTCTCAAAACGCTTGAAAGTCGCTTCCGCGCGCTTGAAGTCCGGATCGGCAAATGCCACGATGTTCTCTGTAGCGCAGCCGTTGATGTTGGAAACGGCTCTCCCACCGGCGCCGATGGCGGCAATGTTCAATTTTTCATTGGGGGATTTGTAGCCCATTTGCTTGAGTGACGCGGCGCTGCCAAAGCCGCCCGCGGGGACGGCCCCCGCCAGCAGGGCGCCGAAGAAAAAATGCCGTCTCGGGAATGTTTCGTGTGTCATTGAAATAGAATAGTTCAGGCGTAGCCTACTGGGATTTTGTTACTCAATTCAATTATGACTGCCAGCGGGATTGCGATGGGTCCGGTTCGAGTGTTGGGCGCCGGTCCGGCGGGTTGCGCCGCGGCGCTCTCTGCAATCGCAACGGGACCAGTGGAAATCTGGGAGAAAAGCCGCTTCCCCAGGCACAAAGTCTGTGGCGAGTTCCTGTCACCGGAATGCACCGTAATTCTCGACCGGCTGGGAGTCGGGCCTGCCTTTTCCGCTTTAGGTCCGTCCGTCATAGGCCGCATGAAGCTTCGCTTCGGCGAAAGGGAATCGACTGCCAGGTTTTCAGAACCCGCCTGGGGAGTGAGCCGCCATGCGTTGGATCTGCTGCTGCTTGAGGAGGCGCTAAAGCGCGGAGCGCGACTGATCCCATCCAAGGGTGTTCCAATGACTGCCGGCGCCAACATCATCGCGCATGGCAGGCGTTGTGCCGCGCCACGCGGGAGGCGCCTGTTCGGGTTCAAAGCTCATTTCACCGGGCCTGTTGACGATGCCGTGGAACTGCTCTTCTTCGCGCATCGGGCATACCTGGGCGTGAGTGCGGTTGAGCAGGGATACACCAACGTCTGCGGTATCGCCGAAGAGTCGCAACTGGCCCGATTCTCATTTGACATCGACGCGTTTCTCGACGAGAACGCTGTAGTGCGGTCCCGGCTTCGTCCCCTGCGGCGTTGCTGGAAGTGGCTGCTCGTTGGCCCTATCGAGTTTCACAGCCGGTTCGACCGCGCTCCGGTCCCGCACGAATTTCCGGCAGGGGATGCGCTCACCTTTGTGGATCCGTTCTCGGGGACCGGAATCCTATCCGCCCTGTGGACGGGTGAGTTGGCGGGACGAATGGCCTCCCAAGGACAAGAATCGGGGAAGTACCTTCGCCAGGCCCGCAATGCGCTTGAAGCCCCGGCAAGGATCGCGGGCCTGTTCCGCTCCGCCATGGATGGGGGCTGGGGGAAGTGGCTGGGGGCCTGTCTCTCCCCGCAGACGCTATTCCGGCTTACGCGGCCAAGGTTCCGCTAAAGGACGCTTGTAACGCCTTCAGGATTGGCCGGCCGACAACTTGCGCCTCAGCCAGGCTCGTGCGAAGCGCAGGTCGTGGCGAACCACGTTTACCGTCAACGCCCGCGACTCGGCGATTTCCTCAGCCGTTAGTCCGCCGAAGTACTTCATCTCAACCAGCCGCGCCAGCGGCTCGTCTTCTTGATAGAGGGCTTCCAGGGCCTCGTCCAACGCGATGAGATCCAATCGTTCGATGCCCTTTTCTTCACTGACATCCAGGCCTATGGTCCAATCGACGCGTCCCCCCGCACTTCGCTTCTGAGTGGCCCGGCCGCGGGCGTAGTCCACCAGCACCTGCCGCATTACGCGCGCGGCCACGGCGAGGAAATGTGCCCTGCCCTTGAACTGCTTTCCCTCGGCATCAAGCAGCTTCATGTAGGCTTCGTGGACTAGCGCCGTCGGCTGGAGTGTGTGGCCTGAGCGTTCGCTTTTGAGAAATCGTGAGGCGATGCGGCGCAACTCGCCATAGAGAGCGTTGGTCAGCTCGTTCAATGCCGTTTCGTCTCCGGCTTGCATCCTTTCAAGCAACTTGGAAACCGGAGTAGACATAAGTACCAGATTAGACCTTCCCCCTTTGTTATGCACTATAATCCTTAAGCGGGATCGTGATGAGTCCTCTTGTGCGCCAGCTCTTCCACGAACTTGCCGGATTATCCCCCGAAGATCGTGAGAGAATCTTCACCGAGCGCAGGATAGCGGTGGATGTGCGGGAGGAAGTGGAATCTCTTTTGGACTTCGATACGCCCAACACCCGCACCCTGGCGGGCCCGGTTTCGCGCGTTGCGGACCAAGTCCTTGCCTCCCAGGAAACACAGCACGGGCATTGCGGACCTTACCGTCTGATCCGATTGATCGGCAGAGGTGGGATGGGCGCGGTCTATTTCGCCGAACGGAGCGATGGGGAGATCCGGCAAGAGGTAGCGGTTAAGCTGCTTCGGTTGGATACGGAACGCCCCGCCTGGCGCCGGCGGTTTATGCGGGAGCGCCAATTGCTCGCGGATCTCAGTCATCCATCCATAGCCCGTCTGCTCGACGCGGGCCACAACAACGACGACCAGCCGTACCTCGTGATGGAGTACGTGGAAGGAATCGCGGTTGATGCCTACGCCGCCAGTCTGAACCTTGGCGACAAGCTGCGGCTGTTTCTCCGCGTGTGTGAAGCCGTCGCCCATGCCCATCGCCATTTGATCATTCACCGGGATCTGAAGCCATCGAATATTCTTGTAGACTCATCCGGCCAACCGAAGTTGCTCGACTTTGGCATCGCCAAAGTCCTTAGTGACGTCGAAGATGCAACCCAAACCGTGGAGCGGCTGCTCACGCCTTATTACGCCAGCCCGGAGCAGTTTTATGGGAAGGCGCAGACTACCGCCACCGACATCTATTCGCTCGGCGCGGTGCTCTACAAACTCCTCACGGGCCAATCGCCGCATGATACGGGCGGGGAAACCTCTCAGGCAATTGAAGTGATCGCAGGTACACGGGAAATCCCCCAGCCGCGCCGGCTAAACGCATCGCTGCCGCATGACATCGATTTCATTTTGCGAAAAGCTTTGCGGCGTGAGCCTGAGCAGCGGTACTCCTCTGTCGAAGCATTCGCCGGCGACATTCAAGCGCTTCTTGAGCGCAGACCGGTAACGGCCAGGTCCGGTGACGCCTGGTATCGGGCGCGAAGGCTTCTGCACCGGCACTGGATTCCTTTATCGGCGGGTCTGGTTGTCGTAATCTCCCTTGCCGTTGGCTTCGGTGTTGCAAATCATGAACGCGCCATCGCGCAAAGGCGGTTCAACGATGTGCGCCAGCTTTCCAACAAGCTGTTCGAGATTGACAGGCAAGTACGTCAATTACCCGGCGGCACGGCAGCGCGCCAGATGATCGTGGATACATCGCTGGAGTACCTGCGGCGGTTGTCGGCCGATGTCCAGGCAGACCCGGATCTGGCCCTGGATGTGGGAACCGCATATATGCGCGTGGGCCGGGTCCAAGGTGTGCCCATATCAATCAACTTGGGGCAAATTGAGAATGCCGAGAAGAACCTGCGAATCGCCGAGGGAATGATCGCCTCCGTGCTCAAAGCTCAACCGGCGAATCGGACGGCCCTTTTTCGCGCGGCGCAAATCGCGCATGACCGGATGATTCTGGCGCAAGCCAGACGCCCCGACACCGAAGCCATGCCGTTGGCGGAAAAGGCGGATCATTGGCTCGCCAAGTACTTAACCTCGGGGCAAGTGGAGGAGCCCGAAAAAGATCAGGTGGTCATCGTTGGAATGAACGTCGCCAACTGGTACGTGCGCAAAGAACGGATCGAAGAAGGCCTGCGGCTGCTGCGGCGCACCATCGAAATTGCGCGGGCAACCGGTCAGCCCCGCCAGGCTGGAGCAGCGCACATCGTAATGGCTCGCGCCCTTCGCCGAAACGGCGACCTTGAGGGAGCTTTGGCAGCCATTAGCGAAGCAGAACGCCTGCTGAAACCTTCACCCGGAGAAGTGGCAACGGGCCTCCACAGATCCTATGGACTTGCAGTCGTCACTCGGGGCGAGATACTCGGGGGATTTGACGGACCCAGCCTGGGGCGGACCAAAGAAGCCACAGAGTGCTTCGAGTTCGATTTCAAGCTCACTACAGATCTTGCTCACAAGGATCGGAACGATGCCGATAGCCGTTTTGCAGCCGCATCCTCGGCAATCAGGCTGGCCGGACTTCTCAGGACCTCGAATCCGCGCCGGGCGCTTGCAATTTATGATGAGGCGTTGCAATATTCGGCGGAGATAAAGACCCACCCCAGAGCCCGGCGTGACGAGATTAGAGCGTTGGCAGCGTCCTCTTACGTCTTACGTCAACTCGGCCGCCCGGCGGAAGCTCGGCGGCGGCTCGACGTCGCCTTTGCACGCCTGCGCGATCTGAAGCTCTATCCAGCGGAGAAAGTCGAGCTTGGTTGGGAGGCGGATGACACGTTGCGTGCTCAGGCTGAGTATCTGGCCGGCAGTGGTGATTTCCGGCGGGCTATCGAGACCTATCAGGAACTACTCGGTTTGATTTCAGCTTCAAAACCAAAGCCGGAAGCGGACCTGGCCGATGCCGCCGATTTGTCGAACATTTATGCGGCGCTTGCGAAACTGCATCACTTGTCGGGACAAAGGGAGGCCGCCTCGACGCTGGAGGCACGCCGCAGCGACTTGTGGCGAAACT
>Ga0187893_10004325_pt1 | contig 27244 bp, 18 predicted proteins | sample MA1701074metaG_FD_139574 | JGI IMG/M metagenome (GOLD analysis project Ga0187893, IMG submission 139574) | White microbial mat communities from a basaltic lava cave in the Kipuka Kanohina Cave System on the Island of Hawaii, USA - MA170107-4 metaG ... | reverse complement strand
GCCAATGGTTTTTGATAACCCATCAGCGGTTTTATCTCTTCGTCAGTGATCTCGTATCCATACAAATCAAAAGCATTCTTAAACGCTTTTGTTACAGCATCATCATCGGCTACTATGGTGCCTGCTATGTCGAAGACGGCGAGTTTAATTGGCATAGAATTTTTTTAGCAAGTTAGTATGAAGCGTAGCCGGGAAACAGCTCCCTGCATGAACAAAAGTTTAATTATTTGAAAGCACACTATTATTTTCCAGGTGTTGAACAGCCATCTGTTTATATTTATCAAGCGAAGGCATGGGCTGTTTTTCCAGCTTTGCTTTTTCATCCCACCGGCGAAGCTTGATATGCAGATGAAAAAGTTTATCCAATTCAAAACGTTTGGCTTCTTCTTCGGACATTACGCCACCCTGGAACGCCAGTGTTTTTTTACTTGCTTCAGATAATTTCCGGTAATATTCAGGATCATGCCATGTCAAATATCTTTTGGCCTGCACATGATTTTCAACAAGGCCGGCAATATTTTCAGAAAATCCTTTGCTGCGCAAATAATCAGCGCCGAGTTTTTCATGATCCACTACTCCAAAACCATCCATGTGCTCAACAGGCATGATATGTTCACACAAATGACCAATATCATGAAAGAAAGCGGCAAGAATAACTTCTTCCGAATATCCTTCGGCTTCTGCCAATTGCGCTGCCTGGCACATGTGTTCTGCCTGCGAAACCGGTTCGCCGATATAATCTTCACCGCCAAATTTTTGATACAATTCAAAAATATCATTGACGGTTTGCTCGATTTGCTGTTGCATATATTAGTGCTATTTAATTGTAAGCCGGCATATGTCCCACAAAGAACACAAAGCAATTCTTAGTGAGTTCGTCTCTTTGTGTGAAAAAGATATTGCATAATAACAGACTTAACATTAAATGATTAAGTTAACAGATAACCAGGCGCTTCTTCCTGCGCCATTGATGCCTGATCCGTGTGTTCTGTAATCTACATTAAAAATATTTTGCACGCCTGCGTTCAAATGAATATACGAAAATTTATAGCCACCGAAAAAGTTGAGAAGCTCCCATCCCGGTGTACCTCCTTTTGGAATACGGTTGTCATCTTTATCTCCTTGTGCTAATCTTTTTTGATGAGAAGCAAATCTGACTTCTGTTGCAGCAAACCATTTTTCCATTTTATAAGTAGCCATTACTCTTCCATTAAAAGGCGGAATACGTCGCATAGGCTCATGCTTGCTTATACTTTGTCCATAAGCATAAGCAACACCGCCGCGGAAATTAAAATGTTTTGTCACCATCCAACCGAGTTCTGTTTCGAATCCCCTGATATATGCCGATTCCGTATTTTCTTTTTGATAAACCTGGTAACCGTTGATCGTTTGCCCTTCTGCTTTCACTCTTGTAATAATATCAGTCAAATGCATATAATAAGCTGCAACGGTACCACTAAACTTTCTTCCAAGCCATTTATAACCCACCTCCGTATGTTGTGATCTTTCGGGATTTAAATTGGAGGTTGGAATTTCATACCGGAAATCAACAATGCCCAATGTGCCCATATCATCTACATTCGGGGCCCGGTAGCCGCTGCTGAATGCGGCGTAAACTGATTGACCTCTTTGCAACTTATACATCAGAGCTGCATTAGCGACCAATGCTGAAGGTGATATTTTTACATTGCCCAATGTTGTATCGCTGATGCGAATATTAAATGTATTGAATCGCAGGCCGGCATCCACTATCCATTTGTTGAATGAAAAGTGATGCAATGAATACACAGAATAATTACCATATCGTGAATCATCGGGATACAAACCTCTTTTTGCTGTGCGTGCAGAAGTTTGTGTATTGATTTCCGTTTTACTGCTGTTTACTTTATCCTGGTAAATTTCTATACCGGAATTAGCAGTCCAGCTTGCACTGAAAACAGAATAAACATCGGTAGTAAAACCAATGGTATTGATCTTATCTTTTTCCTTTACAAGATTTACATTTCCATTCTTGCGAGTATTACGTCCTTCAACGCCTTGCTGAAAAGAAGTTGTGATCTCTATTTCTCTTGCAAAAGATGAACGACTTTGCATATTGAACCGGGCATAACTCAGCAAACGCTGCTGCGGATCCATTTCATTCAAAGCAAAATTTTCCAGCTTCACTTTATGATAAATGGGCACATTTTGTTGTTGCAAAAACTGGTTGGCAAGCGTCAGTTGTATGTTTTGCTTTAGTAAAAATTTTGTTTTTACATCAAATGACCATTCATCATAACCGGATGGTGATTGTTTACCAGTCGTATCACCGCCAACCAAATCGCCAAACTTTCTTTTTGAAATACCGGTGATCAAAGCAATTTTTTTACCTGAATAGTTAGCTTCGCCACGAATGGTTTTTTCGATATCATCCGTCATGTATTTTCCAATCATTCTTCCATGCCATGATGATTTATTGGTCGAAAATTCAGGCTCACGGGTAAGAATATGTACAACACCGCCAATCGCATCGGTTCCATATTGCACCGACCCGGTTCCTTTAGCCACTTCAATACGTTTGATAGTATAAGGATCAATTGTATTTAGATATTGATTGGGGCCATAACGGAAAGTAGAGTTATTCATTCGTATGCCATCAACGAGGATCAGCGTTTGATTTCCCGTCAATCCTCTTACAAATGGCGAGCCGCCGCCATGATTTGTTTTTTGTACAAAAACCCCGTTTATATCCATTAACGCATCAGGAGTAGTGCGGGGACTAAATTCGTCAATGTATTGTTGCTTTACAGCACTTACTGAATAAGGAACAATGGTGCTTTCCTGCTGATGCCGCTGTGCTGTTACTACAACTTCGCCTAATGATCTCACAACAGAATCTTTTTTTTCATCTGAGTGTTGCGCTGAAGCGATCAACGAAGTGAACACAATTGAAATCGTAGCTGTTAATTTTTTCATTTGCCAGTTTTAGTCGCTGTTATTATTTCTTTTTATGCATTTCCATTTTTATTCATCATCGTCATCATCACCTTCCTCTACCATTTTTATAAAAGCACTTCTTCTTGGTGCAGGCATGATGCTTTCTTCGCCTTTCACTGTTTTCCAGATCACTTCACTGAATACAAGATCAGGAATGCGGTCTTCCTTACTGAAATCAAATGTTTCACTCAACCTTGCACTTCCGGTATTCTTTGTATTCTTTTCGTTGAGATCAACATTGGCCGCTACCGATTGAAATGGTGTAAGATTGGCTTCAGATGTAAAGCAACGCCACATGGGCTCAGCAGCCGCATCATATTGGCTCATGGGAGGCAAACCAAGTATCAATTCTATAGTTCGCAACATGGATGAAGTGGAATACATGGTGTGATCCACAAATTTTCTTTTCACTAATCCACCTGCTGCATACGCTGTGCTGCGATGCGCATCCACATGATCCGGCCCGTTTTGTGCATCATCTTCAACAATAAAAATGACAGTCTCTTTCCATATCGGGCTTTTTGATAAATATTCTACAAACAAACCGCAAGCCCAATCATTATCGGCTACGTGAGCAAACGGTGTGGGGCTTCCCAACTTTGCACCTTCCGTATGATCATTGATAAATCGTAAAGAATTAAAACGGGGAACAGCATTTGCAGCTAACAAAGAATCAAATTCATGTTTCCATTGATAAAACCTTGTCGTGTCTCTTACCGATTCATCCCAACTGGTGAAGTAAGGACAAAAATGATTTTCTAATACTTTTATGTTGGCTTTATAATCATCAGCAAACTCGCCATAGGTTCTGTAGGTAACACCGGCCCGTTTACAAAAATCCCAGATAAAACCACGGTCAGGATTCGCCACTTCACGATTACCTTCTGAATCATAACTGCCACCTCTTCCGCCATAGCTTGTCGGCCATGTTTTTTCGAGATAATCATTTGCATTGGCAGCGGTGCTCCAGTTATGTCCGTCGGCGCTTACTTCGCCATCAACATAAAAATTATCAAGCAATACAAACTCTCTTGCCAGCTTATGCTGATTCGGAGTAATCTTTTCACCAAACAAAACAAGACTTGTATCGCCATTTCCTTCCGGCATATCACCCAGCACCTGGTCATAAGTCCTGTTTTCTTTGATCACATAAAACACATATTTGATCGGCGACGGATCGCCAACTTTCATCGGGATAGGATTACCAGGTACTCCTTCTGCATTTAACTCTTTATCCTTTGTATAAGGCGTATTATCATAAACTGTTTTGGAATAAGTTGCGAGTTGTGTTGCGGCTGGTTCATTAATGGTGCTTAGCGTTCCCTTAAACAAACCGCCAATGTATTCGATTTTGCTTTGTTGCTTTCTGTAATCGCCATGCTGATATATTACTTCCTGGTCTCTCTTTGAAGGATCGGGCCCTTTTTTATTCGGCATTGATGAAAGGCCTTTGCCATTGCTTACAAATATTTTTTTACCAATCACTTTTATATTGGTGGGATACCAGCCTGTTGGAATAAACCCTTTTGATTTACTAAAACCAGGATTGCTTACATCAAATACAGCAAGACAATTATTGTCAGCATTAGCTACATACAATGTTTTCTGATCTTCGCTTAATGCAAGGCCATTACTTGCCGAACCCGTTGGCGCATCAGGATATAAAGCTGCATTTAAAACTTCCAATACTTTTCGCTGTACAATGTCAATAACTGAAACAGCATTATCACCAGCATTGGCAACATAAAGAAGTTTACCATTTTTTGATAATAGCAATTCATTGGGATTTTCACCAACATTGATCTCTGCAACAATAGAATTGGAAGCAATATCAAATACCAGTACTTTCTTTGCTCCCCATAGTGAAATGTAAAGCTCTTTTTTATTAGCGGACAACAGGCAGGTATAAGCTGCTTCACCGAGTGATTGCTGATAATTGATCTTTTTTGTACTAAGATCAATGATGTATAAAGAATTATTTTCTTTGGTTACAACAAACATTGTTCTTGCCAGGTCATCAATCTCTATTCCAGCAGGTGAAATTTTTTCAGGCCATTTTTCTCCCAGTTTTATACTGTCTTTTAATACAAGCTTTTTATTGGCAATTGCATATTTCAAAATCCAATTGTCATTGCCACCACTGGCATAAAGAAACTTTTCATCAGCGCTGAATTTTAATCCATACCATGATTTGGGAATGGTAATTATATCGAGTATTTTTTCCGTTACCGGGTTAATTAGCTGAATGCTTTGCACACTTTGCCCATTATTGGTAACAGCCATTAAAGTTTTTGATTTTGAAATGGCGATGTTCAATGGCAGATCACCAAGAGGCAGTGAGCGACCCGCTGGCGACAATGTCCAGCCATTGGGAAGAGTCACTTTCTTTGGAAGAATAGTTTGTTTCGTTTGCGCATTTGAAAAAATTGTAAGCAACAAACAAATAATGGATACAAATGTGCTTCTCATGTTAATTTATTAAAGGAGTTTAGTTCACTTTCTTGTAATGATCTGTTCTCTGTTCATCCTCATCATCCATCTTTGGGCCTTGTTTTATTTTTCGCCAATCAATTGTTTTGTTGTATCGTTTCATTGCATGTTCCGGATCAAACACTCTTTTATCAGGCATTACCAATGTATAAGGCGTATAATCAGGTTTAGTTGTGAAAAAATCACTTAGCAGAGAAGCTGTAACATCATATTGATTGACATATTTTATGTTAAGAATATTATAGATCACTTTTAATATAGAACCAAAATTGGCATGCATATGAGAAACATAATTGCGTTTTACATAAGGCCCTGCCATCATCAATACACTGCGATGAGCATCTACATGATCAACACCGCCCTGCGGATCATCTTCTGTAATGATGACCAGCATATTCTTCCAGTATTTTGTGCGTGATAAAAAATGAAGAATTCTTCCAACAGCAAGATCATTATCTGCCATATAAGAATGAACATAAGGATAACCATCTTCAGGTCTTGTGCCGGCGCCATGATCGTTAGGCACCTGCATGGTGATCAGTTGCGGCATTTTTTCTTTCCCATCAATCCACATTTTGGTAAACTCGGTTTCAAACTGCTCCATACGAAACTGGTCAGGAATATTTGTGTTGTAACCAGCATAGTTATGTGATGTACGGCTCCACAGTGCTTTTTGCATTGGCACCATTACTGCATGTGCAGCGCCGGTAAGCGTATCATACCATTCTTCTCTTACATGCGCCGTTTCGTTGGCTTCACCAAAATTGTAAAAGGATATTTTATTTCTTTCAAGAGCCTCCCACAAGCCACCTATCTCTGCATAATCTTCAGGATCCATACTTCCTGTGGAACCAGGAAATCGTCTGCCGGAAGCTTTTGAAAAAATTTTTGCCGTTTTGCTTACACTTGAGTTTGTTTCCACCCATTCATTGGGTATCACTCCCATCATCCAGTGATGGCCGTGAATAGATGCATCGCTATCGCAATAAAAATTATCAGAATAAGCAAACTCCGTTGCTGCTTTTGTGTGATTCGGCATCACATCAGCATTGGCCACTTTCAGCGTATCGTTTTTACCATACACATTTACATTCACACCATATCTTGCCAGCGTAGCGTCGCCTGCGCCTGTTTTCATTTGTCCCAACACTTCATCATAGGTTCTGTTTTCTTTGGTGATGTACACAATATGTTTGATAGGACTTTTTCTGATATTTGGTAAAACAGGTAATGGATGTTGCGCATCATCTTTTACTAATGTTTCCTGCAGTGTGTTGGTGATAGTTTGCATTGTATAAATGGCCAACTGGTTAGCATCAGGCCTTTTTATTTTTTGAAAAATTGCCAATTGAATATCGCCGATATAAGTGCCCTGCACAGGTTTTATAAAATCTTTTCCACCATTGGGGCCAGCGCCAAAGCCGCGGCAACTGATCACATAAATTTCTTTTTCATCTTTTGACAAAAGCACTCTTGCCGGGCCCCAGCCGGTTGGTATAAGGCCTTTCGTTTGTTTTGTATTTGCATCCACTACTGCTACAGCATTAAAGCCAAGCAGGGCTACATAAAGCGTTTTTTCATCTTTACTCAATGTAATGCCAAAGGGCAATAGTCCACGATACTTATCAATTCTTTTGTCAACCTTAATGGGAATGTGTGAAATAATTTTACCGGCTTTGTAATCAATCACTGAAATATTATCATTGGTAGCATTGGTAACATAAGCGTACCTGCTGCCAACAGCAATCGAATTGGGGCTGGCGCCGCCTACCACTTCGGCATCTTCGATCATGTGCCCGATCTGATGGCCTGTTTTAAATTTATTGATCACTTTATTTGTTGCCAGGTCAATAGTAAATACACTCATAGCTTCAGGCGATGATGGGCTGCCAACACCGGGAATTTTTTTTCCGTCAACAACAGTTCCATAAATAGATTCGTTGGAATTATCGGCATAAGGATGCCAGTTTATCATCATCGAATTGTAATTGGCTGAATCCATTCCTTCCACCAGCGGATAATCATACATGCCAACATTGGCAACAAAAGCGATTTTTTTATCAGGACTCAAAGCAAGACCAAAAGGCTGACGGCCGCATTTTACAGAAGCAGTAATTGTTTTTGACGAAAGATCAATCCGCACCATTCTGAAATTGCCTCTGTCCAATACCAGCAATTCATTTTTACTTTCATTCAATAAAAGATCGGAAGTAAAACTGTCTTCAAAATCTTCTCCGTTTATTTTTCCATTCAATGAAATTGAATCAAGACGTTTGAATGTTGAAATATCATAAATGATCACAGCGCCATTATCACCGCCGCTCAAAAAAACTGTTTTTGAATCGGCAGAAAATGCAACCCCTAAAAAAGATCCGTTTGAGAAAGGTGAAACAATCTTGTCATCATAAGAAGGAACTCTTGTATGATTCAGTGTGGCAAGATCAATAATAGTGAAAACGCCATTATGCAAGGTCACTGCCTTTTTCCCATCGGGGGAAATAGCCATTCCAAAAGGGTCATGTGTAATGCGGATAGTTTGACCTGCCGGGGAAACGAAGCGACCACTGGGCAAAACTGATTTACCATTCTCATCAATTTTACAAAAATCACTCCGGCCGGGTACTTGCAAAACTTTTACCTGCTTTTGCGCAGCTAATACTAATGTGATAATGCTAAATGGCAGTAACAGCAGTTCTTTTTTCATCAGGTGTAAAAGTTGAAATGATTTCCAATCCTGTTTCTTATTTCTTCTTTTCTATTTATCAAAACTAAATGAAAAGAAAACGGAGCTAAACATGCTCCGCTTCTTTTTTATAACAAGTTTTCCTTTTGTTCCGTTGCGCAACCGATTGATGTTTATTTGATGAGCCACATTTCGGCGTTGATGTCATCATTGCCGCTAAACTGTCTTTTCAATGCATCACCGAGATTGGTTCCGTTAGTTGTTCTTTCTGTACCGGGATACTGAAAACGTTTTGGTATCAATCCGCTGTTGCCTGTGCCAGGACCACCTTTTGCAAATTCGGGAACCCCTGTGCGGCGATAGTTATAATATGCTTCAAATCCTGAGTTTTGGAAAAAGGCCAGGTATTTTTGCTTGAGTATTTGCGCAAGACCATTGGCATTATTGCCTGCATAAGTTACATCAGCCTGGTTATAATAATCATTGAAATTAAAATTCACTTTGTAATTAATATAATCGGCGCTTTCACTCACTTTGCCACCTGCTTTGAGGTAATAAAAATCATTGGCTCCGTCTTTGATGCCATAAAATCCTACCGAAGCCTGTATTCCTTTTTTATACCAGTCGGCAGCATCACCTGTTATCCAACCAAGATTTATGGCTTCTGCAATATTGAAGCACATTTCAGGATAACCAATAAGAGCAGTGTTTTCTGCAGTATAAGTTCTGTAATAACGATAGCGGCCATAGAAAGAGTAAACCCCGGGGGTAAACCCTGCACCATTGTCCTGTCCTGCTTTAGTTGTCATGTCAGCAAGATCTTCCGCCGGGCTGGCACCAACAAAAGCTGCATGATCAGAGGGCAGTATACCGGCTTTCAATTTTGAACCTGCCGGATCAGCAACTGCAAATACACGGGGATCTTTTAATGAAGTGAGTAAGCCAATATGCGTAGATGACATATTGTAACGTGTAGCATCAAATCCGAAATTATCAGGATTGATTGGATACTTATTGAAAGGATTGACCCAAACAAACTGCAGGTTATCGGTCATATCTGCCAGTACAGGATACTTTGATTTATCTGCCATCACAGCGTTGAAAGATGCTTTTACATTAAGGTCAGCATCAGCAGCTTTTTTACTGAGAGAGATCAATACCCGCAACCGAAACGTATTTACTACCTTTTGCCATTTGCGCAAATCATTATTAAAATAAAAATCACCCAGCAATGTACTATTGGCTTCGGCTATTACCGCAGAAAAATCGGTATTGGCTTCTTCCAGCCACTTCAATACCTGGATAAATATTTCTTTTTGTGTATCATATTTTGGCGTGAGATTCTCTATTCCGGCCAACGCCTCTTTCATAGGCAGATCGCCAACCCGCATTGTCATTTCATAAAAGAAATAAGCTCTGAAAAATTTACCAAGCGCCGAATAAGGATTTATATCTTTAGCTCCGCCGGCTATCGCTTCTTCTTCCATCTTTATCACATTCTTCAATGTTGTGAAAAATAAAGTAGCACCACCCCAGTTGTATTCCTGGTTGCCATAATAATTATAATTGCAGCATGAAAACTGGTTCCAGCGCTGCTCCAAATTCCAGGGGCGCTGAAAGCTTTCCATATTTGCTTCAATACCGTTTAATGCCAATGCAGCAGGAACTTTTTCCGGCAGATTAGGATCGCTTTCTAATTCTTCGAATTTCTTTTTGCAAGCAGTAAATATCAATGTTACTGCTGCAAGAATTATCAAATATTTTTTCATACAATGAGTTTTGATTGATGAAGAATGAGTTTATCAAAAAACAAGATTTACATTGAAACCAAATCTTTTCACTGTCGGTGATTGCAGATTGCTTGATGTTTGACTGCCTGCATATTGGTCAATATCCACATCTTTATGTTTCTTATCAGTGAAATAAAACAGGTTTCTTGCCACAAAGGAAACGGAAGCGCTGCGGATAAATGAATTGCCAAGCAAAGTGGACGGCAATGTATAGCCAAGCGTTATTTCTCTAAGTTTTGCAAAGGTTTTACTCATCAGGTTTCCTTCAGCCTGTGAATTGTAACGGCTGATATAATCCTGTAAAAATGTTTTGGTAGTATTGGGTGCAAAAGCCAGGTCTTTGTAATTAGTTATCTTACCGGTAACAGGATCATAGACAGGTGTGCCACTTGTAATAACAACACCTTCACCCACCCAAGATTTAACACCGAGGTAATCCTGGTAACGGGCTTCACCCATCTCTCCTTGTGCTGTTTCGATATGACGACCGCCACGGAAAGTTTGCCTGCGGATATAATTTTCCATTTTACCACCTACACGACCATCAATCTGGACAACCAGGTTGAAATTTTTATAATGAAATTTATTTGTCAATCCCCATACCCAATCAGGATTGGCATAACCCAGTATTTGATTTTTAGGAAGAACAATCGGACGGCCACCGCCATCATTAATGATCTGTCCATCTTCTGTACGGGCATAAGCAGAACCCTGGTACATATCAAGACGATCTCCCGGCTTAACATATATATGCCCTGCAAGAATGGAATCTGCAGGCAACTCTTTATATGTTTGACGATATGTTGACCAGTTAAACAATATATCCCATGAGAAACCACTTTTTGTTTTTATTGGATTTCCATTAATGGTAAACTCAACGCCTTTAGTAGCATACTTTGCTGCGTTTATAAATAAAGAAGTATAACCAGTCGCTTGCGAGATCGGATTGCGGAAAATTTGTGGTCCATCTATATAGGTAAAATATACTGCATCAAGGCTCAGACGATTTTTTAAAAAGCGTATATCAAATCCTGCTTCGTAGTTGGAACGATTAGCGGTTTCAATATCATCATACAGATTATCGGTATAATAAGCGGCGCTGCTATTGTTATAGTCTAATCTTGTATTGTAAACTTTACTGACTAAGCTGTAGCTTGGTCCGTCATACGCCGTGGTGTATGCTGCGCCATAACCAATTGGATAAGATGCAGGGCCGATATAGGCCTGCGTACCACCATCTCTTACACTTGCATAAGAGGCTTTCAGCTTCAGGAAAGAAATAGCAGAGGGCATTTTTATATAATCTGAAACAACAGTGCTTACAGATACAGATGGATAGGTGCCGGGCTTACTATCAGGTATAGCGGACGATTTATCCCAGCGGATGGTAGCTCCTACATTAATGTAATTCTTATACGAAACATCAAGTGATGAATAAGCACTCAGCACCAGCATTTCTGAAGAAAAATTAGCTGCCTTTACCGGGTTGCGGGAATTAGCAAATGTGTAAACACCCGGAACATTCAAATAGTCGGTAGTAGTGAAATTAGAATTGTAACGCATATTGCGGGCATTACCACCAACAAGACCGGATATACTCAGATCAGTAAAGAATTTTTTATTAAACTTCACAAGTAATTCGGTATTATTTTCAAACAGCTTCCTGATATCTTCCCGATAATCTCCCCTTGCTTCTTCACGGCCATAAGTGGTGGCAGAATAAGGGAATTTTTCTGTTCTTAATAAATCATAGGTCGAAACTGATGTTCTTCCCAAAACTTCGAAATTATTATTGATCTTAAAGCTTAAACTGGTATAGCCATTGAGATAATTCAGGTAGTGACCACGCAGCCATTCTTTTACCAGGAACCACGGATTATTGTAACGCTGATACTCTGCATAGATCTGCTGCACACCTTCTTTACCCGGTTGCCAATAATTTTTCATATCATCAATATCCCAGTCAGCTCCGCCCCAGATGATAATATTATAGATCATACTATTGGGGCCATAATTTACATCCGGAACATTCGGCGTTCCTTGCCGGTTGTAATTTACGTTTGCTTCAAAACGCAGCTTAGGTGAAAAGTTGTGACCAATGAATGTATTGAAATTAAATCCGTTCAGTTTTGTATTGGGCACTATTCCTTTCTGGTATGTGTTCGATAATGAAAAGCGCAGATCAGATTTCTCTGTGCTGGATGAAACAGAGATATTATTTGTGCTCAGCAATCCGGTTTGAATAAACCGGCTCAAATTATCTTTTCCTCTTGCAACCCAAGGAGTAGCTGTGCGGGTGCCAGTAGCCGGGTCAATCGGGCTGTCATATTGCGGAATTAGCTGGCCTTCAAATTTAGGGCCCCAGATATCATAATCACCATCGTTTAATCCGCCGCCCCGTCCATCTGTAAAAGAATAACGTCCGTGATCTCCAGGACCATATTCGTCCTGCACTTTGGGAATGGCATTGAATCCTTTGTCGAACATAGTGCTGGAATTAAACTCAACACTAAATCCTCTTTTATCTTTTGATCCTTTTTTGGTATTGATAATAATAGCGCCGTTGATAGCCCGGTTGCCATATAATGCTGCAGCGGTAGGCCCTTTTAATATTGAATAGCTTTCAATATCATCCGGACTGATATTCCAGGTATCGGAGTTAACCGGCACACCATCTATCACAAAGAAATTAATAGAATTACCTCTCAGCAATACTTGCGGTCTGCCGAGTATCTCTGCAGAAGCTCCCACTGAAAGACCGGCTACTTTACCCACCAATCCATTGATAGCATTAGGTTCTCTTGCTTTCAACAGATCTGCACCTTTTACTTCCTGCACTGAATAACCCAATCGTTTAGTTTCTTTTTTAATACCCAATGCAGTAACTACTACTTCATCCAGATTTTTTGTGTCTGCATCCAGTGCAACGCTTCCTGATTCGGTTGCTTTTACTTCACGAATGCCATAACCCACATTGGTAATGATCAATAGATCTTTTTCATCGGCTGCAATATTGAATTCACCATTTGCATTGGTCACCGTTGATTTGCTGCTGCCCTTCACTACTACTGTAGCGCCGGGCAATGGTTGTTTGTTGTCTGAGGAAACAACTTTTCCGCTGACGGTCCGCTGCGCCATTGTTGTCAATGACACCGTGAGGAAGAAAAGAAGAAAATACAGTTTTGTAAAGCGGGAATTTAAATCGGGCATAAAGAGATAGTTTTGATTCTTTCAATGAGTAAGTTGCCCGGCGAAATTCAAATTACAATGTGAACACAGTCTTATGGCTGCATGAATGAATGATTAACGAAATATGACGCCATTGTGAAGTATGCAGCTTGCAAACGTCTAAAAGAGAGATTGCTTATTATGGGAAATGAGATTACAATAAATACAATCTTCTTAAGAGTTTATGTCATTTAAAACCCCAACGCCTTACTTTTTGAATTAATAGCCTGATCCCGGTATATTTTTTCTCCAGAAAAATGCTTTCGTCTTCCTTTTGACACCCAATCGTTTAACTATTCAGGTAAATAAAATTTATTTTCATATTATCAAAATATATCATTTTGTAATTTTAATGATTATAATCACATTTTTTGAACATTCTTCAGCAAATATTAAATATGCGCAAATTTTATATGAAAATTCCCTTAATTTAGTATTGCGATTGCTGCATTAAATTTTTAATTAATATTAAAACCCCCTTCTGATTATGAGCAAAACAACAGTGAAACAGGTGGCCCCGTTCCTGATATTGCTAGCAATAGCAATCGCAGCTATTTTCGTGAGCCCCGCAGCTTCTTTTGATCCGGCATCAGTTTTAGGCGATGATGGTAAAACGCCTAAATATGTGTACAACAGTGGCGATATTGCCTGGATGCTTGTATCCTGCGCATTTGTGTTTTTGATGACTCCTGCCCTGGCTTTCTTTTACGGCGGGATGGTAGGACGTAAAAACGTTTTGTCTACAATGATCAAAAGCACAGTTTCTGCCGGTATCATTTCTGTTTTGTGGATTGTGGTGCAATTCAGCCTTTGTTTTGGTAAAAGCATTGGTGGCTTTATTGGTGATCCGAGCACTTTCTTGTTCTTTAAAGATGTAATGAACGGAGAACCGTGGTCTCTTGCTGCGACAATTCCTCTTCCTCTTTTTGCATTTTTCCAGTTGATGTTCGCTATAATCACTCCGGGTCTTGTGGTAGGCGCTGTAGCAGAAAGGATACGTTTTAGCTCATATACTTTGTTTATTGTATTATTCGGAGCATTGGTTTACGCACCTTTGGCGCACATGGCATGGCATCCCGATGGACTAATGTTCAAATGGGGTGTACTTGACTTTGCAGGTGGTACAGTGGTACATATTTCTGCTGGTATGGCTGCTCTTGCAGGCGCCATAGTTTTGAAACCAAGAAAATCAACAACAGCAGCAAATCCTGCCAATATTCCTTATGTATTAATTGGTACCGGTTTACTTTGGTTTGGCTGGTTTGGATTTAATGCCGGTAGCGCAGTTGGCGCCGGTTCACTTGGTGTATATGCATTCGCAACTACTAATACGGCCGCTGCTGCAGCGGGTCTTTCCTGGATGTTCCTTGATGTACTTCGTGGTAAAAAACCTTCAGTGCTTGGTTTCTGTATCGGCGCTGTGGTAGGTCTGGTTGCTATTACTCCTGCTGCCGGCTTTGTAGGTGTGCCCCAGGCATTGTTTATCGGTTTTGTTGCAGCTATTGTATCTAATGTAGTTGCCGAATTCCTGAAAAGCAAAACAAAACTGGATGATCCGCTTGATGTTTTCGCCTGCCATGGTCTTGGTGGTATGACAGGTATGCTGCTTACAGGTGTATTTGGAAGCAAAACAGTTAATTCATTGGTACTTGATGGCCAGTTTCTCATCCAGCTAAAAGGTATGGCGCTGGCTGTTGCATATAGCTTTGTTGTATCCTTCCTCATCTTCAAATTCATCAATCTTGTATTACCGATGAGGGTTACACAGGAAGAAGAAGCAGAAGGTCTCGATGCTTCTCAACATAACGAAAAATACCTGCAGGGTACATTGCTTGTACACAATAATGGCACTGTAGAAGAAAAAACGCTTGCCGATTAATATCGGATTTCCAACCTAAAACTGTTCTTAATAGAAAAAGGCACAGATGGTGGGTATAAACTTCTCGCAAAAGTTTATACCTGCTGTGCCCTTTCCTTAACTTAAAAATCTACACAATGTTACTAAAAAAAACTATCGCTGCTTTTGCGGCAACTGCTATTGTATTTGCATTTTCAAAACCATCTACTGCACAAGACTCAACTGCTGCCCCTGAACCACTCTTAAAAATATCCGGTTCAGTTGATGGATATTACAAGTATGATTTCGCCAAAACTGCAGGAAATACTTATACAAGCTTTACACAAACACACAATTCATTTTCTTTGGGCATGGCCAGTGTAAAGTTTGAACACTCAGGTGATAAAGTAAGCGCCGTTGCCGATCTTGGTTTTGGCCCCCGTGCTAAAGATTTTGCATATGCCGATGATGGCATCACCCAGGCCATTAAACAATTATATGTAAGCTACTCCCCTGCCGACTGGCTCACATTTACATTGGGTACCTGGGCCACCCATGTAGGTTATGAACTGGTAGATCCGCAATTAAACCGGAACTACAGTATGTCGTACATGTTTACAAACGGACCTTTTACTCACACTGGTGTTAAGGCTGCCGCCACAAAAGGCAAACACAGCTTTATGGTAGGAGTTTCCAATGCTACCGATTACCGGATTCCTCCGTCTGATATGATCAACAAAAAGTTTTTCATTGCACAATACGGGCTGGCGGCAAACGACAACGTGAATTTATACCTTAACTATGTCGGTGGGCAGTCGCCGGATACTTCCAAGTCAAACCAGGTAGATGCTGTTGTAACCGCTAAGATCAGCGATAAATTCAGTATTGGTTATAATGGAACTTATGCATCGGTAAAATTGTGGGATGGTGATAAAACCCTTGATGGTGAAGCTTGGTGGGGTTCTGCCTTATACCTGAACTTTGATCCAACTGCGAATTTTGGATTGACACTTCGTGGAGAATTGTTCAGCGACAAAAAACAGTTGAAAGTATATAGCGGCGCACCGGTTGGAGGAAGCATTTTTGCAACTACGCTTTCGGCGCAGTTCAAAAAAGGTGGCTTTACTTTTATTCCTGAAATTCGTATTGACAACGGTAGCGAAAACATCTTTGTTGATAAAGATGGTGCTGCATCTAAGTCAATGGGTAATTTCCTTTTTGCAGCAATCTACTCCTTCTGATAAGATAATTTTCATTGTTGTACCAAGAAACAACGCCCGGCAAAAGCCGGGCGTTGTTTTATGCCCATCGCCCCGTTTATCTTGTTAATGAGCAAGTCCAATTCTTCCGGATGTTTTATAATTGGAGATAAAGAATAGGAAAAGAAAACAAGTTTGTATGTTATCAAGGCGTAAGCATGATATAAGAAACATGAAGAGCCAACCTGTTATCTACGGCTTCCTCTGCACTTATCGTTTGTTTTTTAAGAAGCAGTGAACCCGTTCCATCAAGGCTGCTAAGCATAATTCCTACACTTTGGAAATTAATGCGACCGGTATTCTTTGGTTCTACCATCATTGAAAATTCAGAATCCACACCATAAAAATTGAAGTCCCTTTCGTTTAATTCCAAAAGTTCCCTGATGCTCATACCTGAATAGATCCCGCATTTAAATGCCCATTTATTGCGGCCTATATTATCATTAAACGGCAACCCATTTTCTGTAGGCATAATGCCACTTATAAGTATATAGGAAAGCTTACACAAATTATCCTGGTCTTCCCATACAAATACCACCTGCCTGGTGCTGTTACCAAACAGAACCGAACATTTTTTAATTTCCTTTTCTGAAAAATAATAAATATCTCTTTTTACGTTTTCTTCGCCAAAAAAGCTGAGCAGCAGTTCGTGTGAATCAAACTTCAATAGATCGTCAGCAAAACGTGTAACAACAGGCAATTCTCTTTTCTTCAATAAAAAACTATAAACAGGGCTTCCTTCTTCAATGGCTGAACTTGTTTCCACTATAATATTTTTTTGCTGAAATAATAAAGGAGTTTCCGGGTTTACATTGACACTATCGCCATAAAAGAAATTGAGTTTCTTTAAATGTTCTTTTCCCTGGATGAACTCTTGCTGCGAAGTAGTATGAAATGCAAAACAATAAGTGTTATTCTGTTTGTACAGGTTTATTGTCCGGCTATGAAGAATTGAATCTTCTGTAAACTGATTTTTTCCCAAAAAGGTCAGTGCCATCGCATCGTTCAGCATCGTTCTGCCGCCGGGCATAAATCCCTTTTCCTTCATGTATTGATCAAAACGTTTGGGCGGCAGAGAAGACAACGTAAGCAAATCATCAATGGAAAACGTTTGTGCCTGCAGGGTGCACACAGCTAACAGATGAAGTACGAATATAAAATAAAATCTCAGCATACATAATTTTGGTCATCATGATTGGGCTGAGGTCTTTTAGAGGAATGTTGGGTAATTAACCGCTTTGGTTAACAGAAGGAAAGTACAGCGAAGCTATAATAAATTCTTAAAAAAACAAACCATGAACAATTATAAATGGCATTATAAAAAGAACTTTAATCATTCGTATATCTACGAGTGAAAGAAGCTTTGGAATCAGCGATTAAGGATTTAAAATATCCCGAAAATTATTCTGACTTAGGCAAGACAAATGTAAAAGTGCTCCCTTTACCAGATTCACTTTCAATACGAAGCTGGCCTTTATTTTTTACCAAAAATTCTTTGCAAAGCATCAATCCTAAACCGGTGCCCTGTTCTTGTACAGTGCCATTGGTTGTATAAAATTCCTGGCTTTCAATTTTCTTCATTTCTTCCGGGCTAATGCCTTTGCCTGCATCCTTCACATATACTTCGGCCGAAGCAGGAAGTTCCTTTGCGCCAATAAAGATTCGGGCTCCTGACGGCGAAAATTTAATAGCATTAGAAACAAGATTGCGCAGCACAAGATTGATCATATCTCGATCGGCCCAGGCACTTGCTCCATTAACAGCGTTATTCTCTATCTGAATTTTTTTGGCTTCGGCCTGCAGATATAATACATGCAACACTTCGTCAATCAAATCTTTTATAACAATCTTTTGAGGATGCACGGTATGCGCCTGCATCTGACTTTTGGCCCAATGCAATAAATTATCCATCAGGCTTACCGTATAGTTCAGGTCATTCTTTATATCAGGTATAAGATCTTTTATTTCTTCGGCCGGCATATCCTGCCTTTGCATATCATCAAACAGGTTGCGCAACGCATACATCGGCGCTTTCAGGTCATGTGATATGATGGAAAACATTTTATTTTTTAAAGAATTCAATTGAGCCAATTCCTGCGCCTGCTTCTGCATCTCGTCATTATTCTGTTTTAAGATAGCATTGTTGACCTGCATACTTACCTGGTAATTGGCGTTTTCCTTTTTTATCAGGTACAATCCGTAAAATATATATACGATGGCAAGAAACTGATTGATAAGGTAGGCTACATAATTGATCTGCTCAAGCTGATAACGATAGTTTTTTAATACAACCGATAAAATAAAAAAGCTCATCATGGAGAAACTGATCGAAAAGATCATGTATCCAATATCTCTTATAAAAAAAACTGCAAGGATACCATATAAGATAAAAGATAGCTCCATCCCAAGATTGAAACCATTGATATAGCTGATGCAGGTAAAAATCGGATAAAAGATAAAATAAACGAGTAATGCTTCCTGGTGATAACGGCGATAGTTAAGATATAGCACCATGCAACTGGTCAACGGCGGAAGACAGGCAATCATCCAGCCACTGATCGGAATTTTACCGCCGGCTATAGCGCCTACAATGGCCACTATAACACCTGTGATAAGCTGAAAAAAATTAAGCTGGTTAAAAATGCTAAGCTTACTTTTTTCATATTCGTTCATAGTAAGCGTAGCGCCATTGTTTTTTACCTTATGTAAAATTGACAACAATTTTTTTGAAGTTGATTTGCGAAATTCGGGTCGTCTTAATAAAACACTGATCCTACGGTAAAGAAAACGTGGCTCTAATATTTGAGAAAGATATCCCAACATTGATGGTAGTTTTTTACAGGGTAGTTTCACAAACAAAATAGCAATTATTTCATTCAGTAGGTAGTTTTCGGCAGGAAAATATAAGAGTAAAACTGCTTGCTATCGCCCCGCCACCCATTGCCGATGTTTTTAATTTACAGATATACAATAGCTTTACCGGGTTAACCTTCTTTATTTTTGCCTCAACACAATATAAATATGAAGCAATTTTTCCAACCGCTCCGTAAGTTCCTGGCTTTCATCTTATTTATTTCCATATTCTTAAATGCTGAACACCTGAATGCACAAACTGCACCAGCCAACGAATGGATCAAACTCTTTAACGGAAAAGATATAAATGACTGGATCGTAAAAATCCATCATCATGAAACAGGGGACAATTTTGCAAATACCTTCAGAGTGGAAAATGGCATGATAAAAGTGCGCTATGATCAGTATGATAAATTCAATGACAGGTTTGGGCATCTCTATTACAAAACCCCATTTTCTTATTATCATCTTAAACTTGAATACCGCTTTACCGGCGACTGGAGAAAGGATGCCCCAGTGTATACGGAACTGAATAGTGGAATAATGTTTCATTCGCAGGATCCCCGTACCATGCCAAAGGAACAGGATTGGCCTATCTCCATTGAAATGCAGTTTCTCGGTGGATTAGACGATGGTAAACCAAGACCAACGGGCAATATGTGTTCTCCCGGCACTCATATTGTTTACAATGGAACATTGGATACCCGCCATTGCATTAATTCCACTTCAAGAACCTATACCGGTGATCAGTGGATCAAAGCGGAACTGATCGTATTGGGCGATTCATTGATAACGCATATCATCAATGGTGACACGGTACTGCAATACAGCCAGCCGCAGATCGGCGGGCCGGTGGTAAATCGTTATGACCCTGCTCAAAAACCCGATGGCAAATTGCTTAACAAAGGATTCATTGCTTTGCAAAGCGAAGGACAACCCATTGATTTCAGAAATATTGAGCTGTTAAACCTGGAAGGATGCATGGATCCGAAATCGAAAAACTACAGAAAGCATTACATCAAACACGATCCGGAAAAATGCAAATAATTATTGTATAATTCTTCACAGCAACATTAACGTTTCGCTGATACTAATCCCCGTTGAATTTTGTTTTTTTATTGCAGCAATATCGTACGCATTTTCTGTGCAGGCATGTTATTTGTTTTTCTGTTATAAAATTGTGCTTTATGAACTGGGTTGATCTTGTTTTGATACTTATTTTCCTCATAGCTATTTGGGCCGGGTATAGCCGTGGTTTTATACTGGGATCTTTAGACCTGGTGAGCTGGGCAGGTAGTTTTGCAACAGCATATGCTTGTTATGATTATACAAGACAAGTTCTTGAAAAATTTTTTGACCTTAAAGTATGGTTATTGCCGGTATCTTTTCTGATCACATTAATCGTTGCCCGTATAATTTTTAGCTTTATAACAAGAGTCATTACACGCCGTGTGCCGCAAAACAGCAATAAAAATCCTGTAAATAAATTCCTGGGCATTATTCCCGGCGCTATCAATGGAGCTATTATAGCTATTGTGGTTTCGGCTCTGCTACTTGCGGTTCCTCTCAAAAAAAGCATCAACACGGAAACACGCAACAGCAAATGGGCCACCCAGCTTGCCATGCAATCGGAATGGGCAAATAAAAAATTGGCGCCTGTTTTTGATGAGGCTGTGCGTCATACCATGAACAGCCTCACGGTCACTCCTTCATCACATGAAAAAGTATCGCTTGATTTTACCTATAACAATGCAAAAGTGAGGCCCTTTCTTGAAATAAAAATGCTGGAACTGGTTAATGAAGAAAGAAGAAAACATGGACTGCATCCTTTAAAAGCCGATCCTGAACTGACAGCGGTGGCAAGAGCTCATTCCATTGATATGCTTAGAAAAGGATACTTCGCTCATGAAAGCCCCGATGGCAGATCACCTTTTGACAGAATGAGAGCAGCAAATGTGAGTTTCTCTAATGCTGGGGAAAATCTTGCCCTTGCTCAAACACTGGAAATTGCTCATACCAATCTTATGAACTCACCGGGACATCGTGCAAATATTCTTCATCCCTCTTTTGGCCGGTTGGGCATTGGCGTTCTCGATGCAGGTTTTTATGGCCTTATGATCAGCCAGGAATTCAGAAATTAATTTGTATCAATTTATTTCGCAGCAACTTTTACAGAATATAATTTCCTATTGTTTCACTTTTCGGTAAATATATTTTTGTAAATATCAATTTTACATATTCGCTTTAAATCTCCAGCCAAGAAAATACTCTTTTCAATTTATCATTTCAATTAGGTACTGTAATTGTGATACAAACTATCATCACAACACTTAGTTTGTATGAATCAGTATATCTATGAAAATATCGGGCTGTGGTATTCAGAAGGGAACTATAATAGTTGGTTGCTTAATAACTTATCAAGCTACTTATGAAAATGACGCGGTATCACGTGGAGAACATTCCCCATTGTTAAGCACTATAGAACTAAGAGGCTGTTAGTAATAAAAAATTATTTATGAAATAAAAAAAGATGCCATGAAAACGGGACGTACATAGGAGTGACACAACAGGGCGATGCCATGAAATGCCGCTGCTGGAATCCTAAAATATATTGCCGATAAAAAAACAGATAACTCAAACGTCCCTCTAAAACAATTGATCTTAAAAACTATTAAACAAAAAATTTATGAAACGCAATAAAAAAATGGATCTCACAGATTCAAAAAAAGATGAAAAGAAAATTAAACCGGAAGAGACTTTATTGGATCTGCCGGATGTAAGAGATATCCCGGGACAAGAACATATAAGACCACCGCAAATGGGTGAATACATTGATACCACTATTTCTTCTGATGATGAGGAAGGCGTTGGTATATTTGACGACGAAGAGATAGTTGAACCTTCAAAAGATAAGGACAATGTATCCCGTCAAGAACAAACTTCGCTAGATGATGCATCAAAAAAAGTGATGACTAAATATCAACAGGCTTTAGAGGAAGTAAAGCTGGATAATCGTGACGCAGAAGGCGAACCCTTAAATGAAAAAACAAATTACAGCGGTTCTGATTTAGATGTGCCGGGAAGTGAATTAGATGATGAAAGCGAAGATGTTGGTGCGGAAGAAGAAGAGAATAATCCTTATAGTCTTGATGACGACCAGGATCAAAAATAACAATCCTTAATTTGATAAATATCAAAAAAGAAATAATTACTAACTGCTAACGTTTGCTTGAAATGTGATAAACCAATCTTATAACTGAAAAAATTTTATTTTTGCGGATAATCTCATTTTTATAAACGATGCTTTGCCACAAAAATTTAAAAAGGCAAGCAAATGAAACTAATAAGCAGCAACGTTTATAAAACTTCCCTGAAGTTTATAACACCGTTAATGGCTACATTCAGTAAATCAAAAAATGTTGCAACTGAAATGCAGCCACTATACTCAAACGGGCAAATCAGGATAGCTGTATCCGCATTCTTTTTTTGCCAGGGCCTTTGCTTTGCATCATGGGCAAGCCGCATTCCTGATATAAAAACAACATTGCAATTAAGCGACGCTGCATTAGGAAGTATTTTATTAGCATTACCAGCAGGCCAGCTTACGGGCATGCCATTTTCAGGAAGACTGGTCACTCATTTTGGAAGTAAAAAAGTATTGCGCATCTGTGCAATATTATATGCAATATGTCTCACCAATATTGCATTGGCGTCGCAGGCATGGCATTTAACAGCCGGTCTTTTTTTATTTGGCATCTGCGGCAACATGTGCAATATATCAGTAAATACACAAGCTATCCGTGCTGAAAAATTATATGGAAGACCCATCATGACTTCTTTTCACGGCGTATGGAGCACTGCAGGTTTTACCGGCGCTGCTATTGGCCTGCTGATGATGAGCAATCATATTGCTCCTTATATTCACTTTTGGATAGTTACCGGTCTTGTCTTTATTACTATTGCAATTGCTCAAAAATATTTGCAAACAGGTAAAGCAGCGCCGACAGAAAAAAGATCTTTCTTTTCAAAACCTGATGGCATGCTTGTACAGTTAGGGATCATTGGTTTCTTTAGCATGGCAAGTGAAGGCGCCATGTTTGACTGGAGTGGTGTTTATTTTCAGGATGTAGTAAAAGCGCCAAAATCATTGATCGCTTTGGGTTATTTATGTTTCATGATAGCAATGGCCTCGGGAAGATTTATTGGTGATAAACTCATCTCAAAATATGGAAGGCAAAAAATGTTGCGCATAAGCGGCATTTTTATTTCGACTGGTTTGTTTACTTCTGTTATTTTTCCGCATATCATAACAGCCACCATCGGTTTTCTGATCGTTGGTCTTGGTGTTTCTTCTATTGTACCAATGGTGTATAGCGCTGCAGGCCGACATGCAAAAATTCCGGCAGGCATGGCTTTGGCTGCTGTATCAAGTATCAGCTTTTTAGGATTTTTAATGGGGCCGCCATTGATCGGTTACATTGCTGAACTTTTCAATTTGCGTTATTCATTTGCTGTTATCGGACTGCTGGGTATTTCAATCAGCGTTCTTGTTTCTAAAATAAAAGCATTGGACTAAGAAGTTGTTTTAGTTTTTATTTTTTTGACTTGTCCGCCGAAAATTTATTGACGGCGGATGCCAGCGACATTAACACGGATCATCGTCTGTTGGACGCTTGCCGACGATAAATGTAGGCATCTCTGACGGAGTCTGATACTCGTCAGAGTCGTCAGACCCGACCGAAGCGTCGGTGACCGTTCATTATTCTGTTTTCATGGCATCTTTTTAAAGTCAGTAAAATAATTTTATCAACACATTCAAACGGCTTCAAAAACTTTTAGCTGAAGTCCCGTACTTGCTTCCAATACATTTTTTGGTTCAATATTGATCCGTCCTTACTTTCATAATGGATTAACTGCATAAGCTGTTGCCGCTTGCAGTACCATTTTAACTTGCCAATTAATGATTCCATGAAAAAAATATTCTTTGCCATAGCAGTTTTTGTTTTTATTAATAGCCGGGCTGCCGATAAAAAAGAAATCCTTTCTCCTGATGGAAAAATTAAAGTGACCATTCAGGCAAATGAAAATTTATCTTATTCGGTGAGTTATGACAATACACCAATACTTAATCCATCTGTTATTAACCTGGTTTTAAATAACGGGCAGAATATCTCCGGCAAAATTGATCTGAAAAAAGCAACTATACGATCAAATAATTCTATAATCATTTCACCTGTACCGGAAAAAAGAAAAAATATCCCTGATGTTTACAACGAGATCACTATTCGTTTTAAACAGCCATTTAGTTTACACTTCAGAGTATATAACGATGGAGTAGCTTATAGATTTTTAACTCATGTGAAAGACAGCATCATTGTTAAAAACGAAATTGCTTCATTTAACTTTTCATCAAATCATCCCATCTATTTTCCTGAAGTCGTCAAAAGAGAAAATGCAGATATCTATCACACCAGTTTTGAAGAACCTTACAAGCTAAAGCCACTTGATAGCTTAACAGAAAAACATCTCTGCTTCACTCCCGTTTTAATTGCGCCTGCTGATGGCTCGAAAATTATTATTACCGAATCGGATATTGAAGATTATCCCGGAATGTTTATAACCGGCAATGGCAATAATTCTTTGAAAGGTGAATTTGCTCCTTATCCGCTTGAAGAAAAAATTGCTGAAGGCGATTTTCCGCAGGCCATAGTAACCAAGCGAGCGGATTATATTGCTAAAACAAAAGGCACACGCAGCTTTCCATGGAGAGTATTATTGATTGCAGCAAACGATAAAGAACTTCCCGAAAATGATTTGGTGTACAGGCTTGCTTCTCCTTCAAGAGTAAAAGATGTTTTGTGGATAAAACCCGGAAAAGGCACTGATGAATGGATCATAGGCGTCAACTTATTTAATGTTTCCTTTAAAACAGGCGTGAATACAGCTACTTATAAATTTTACATTGATTTTGCTAAGCGATTCGGCTTTGACCGCATCATGATGGATGCAGGATGGAGTGATTATAAAGATCTTTTTAAAATCAATCCCGCCATCAACATGAACGAGATTGCAGCCTATGCCAAAGAAAAGAATATCAAGCTAAGCATGTGGACGCTTGCAATGACGCTGGAAAAACAATTAGAACCTGCATTGGAACAATTCAACAAATGGGGAGTTGATTTTATCATGACCGATTTTATGGATCGTGATGATCAGCAAATGGTAAATTTTTATTTTAAAATAGCAGAGGCCTGTGCCCGGCATAAGATCATGATCATGTATCACGGGGCATTTAAACCGGCAGGATTCAACCGAACCTATCCTAATGCAGTAACAAGAGAAGGAGTATTAGGATCGGAATACAATATCTGGAGCGATAAAGCAACACCGGAACATAATGTTTTATTACCCTTTATTAGAATGGTGTCTGGCCCGATGGATTATGAACCCGGCATACTGGATAATGCAACCGCCAAAACATTTCGCCCTATTGGTGATAAAGTAATGTCGTTAGGTACACGTTGCCACCAGGCAGCTATGTTTATCGTTTATGAAAGCCCGATACAAATATTTGCCGGTAATCCTTCACAGGGATTGATGGAACCTGATTTTATGCAATTATTGGGAAGCATTCCAACTACCTGGGATACGACGATTGTATTGGATGGAAAAGTTGGCGATTACATCATAACAGCAAGAAAGAAAAATAATGAATGGTTCATTGGCGCTATGACTGATTGGTCGGCAAGAGAATTAACCGTTGATCTTTCTTTCCTGGATGACGGTGTATATGAAGCTACAATTTGTGAGGATGGTATCAATGCAGACAGGTATGCTTCCGATTATACCCTTATTAATCAAAAAGTATCAGCAAAAGATCAACTGAAAATAAAAATGGCGCCGGGTGGCGGTTATGTATTACGGCTTCGGAAACAATAACGATTGTTTCTCGCTATTTGACATCTATCGCAAAAATAAAAGTCTAAGCTTGTGCAGTAGGCCCACCAAAGTTCAACGGCAACTGAATTTCTTCCAGGTCTTTGATTGTGCCATTGGCTGCTTCATACTTGCCGATATTCTCTGTGAGTGCTTTCATCAACCTCTTGGCATGTTGCGGAGTAAGTATGATACGTGACTTCACTTTGCTTTTTGGTGTGCCCGGCATTACATTCACAAAGTCAATCACAAACTCGGCATGAGAGTGAGTAATGATCGCAAGGTTGGCATAAGATCCTTCGGCTACTTCTTCGGATATTTCTATGTTGAGTTGATTGGGTTGGGGTTGGTCGGGCATGAGGGTTTATTTATTGTTATAACCATTTACTAACTTAATTGCATCAACCTCTTTTGAAACATCAAGATCACTCTTTGCTATAAACTCCTTTAGAAATTCTTCGTCGCCTAACTGTTTTATCAGATCCTTTTCTTTGAGTTTGATCTTGCTTAGTTCTTTGGTGGACTTATTGTAAAGGTAATACTCATAGTACTGTTCAAAAATTTTTAGTTCCTTATCAAACATATTAGACGGATCTGAAACTAACTTGACCTTAAATAATTTGAGCAAAGCCACTTTAGAGCCATCCTCTAAAACGTTAAGATAGCTTTTCAAAGAGGTATTCCCATATACTTCAGCACTTCTGAATAAAAGTGTTTTTCCTCCAAATTTTTCCGGCAAAGAAATGGAAAATTCTTCCAAAATCTGATCGGTTTCAAGAATACTGTTTTTAAAATCTGCACCTACTTTTTGATGATAAAGATCATAAAGAATTTTGGTATCACTCTTTAGCCCTCCTTTATAGGTTAACGTTCCCGGAAAAGATTCCCCCAAAAGATACGGCGTTCCTTTTACACGATACTGACTTATACGAATATATTCTCCCTTCCAGTTTTCTACGATATGTTTATTGAATTGACCAACGGGATCTACTTGGGCGAAAGACCTTGTTGCTATTAAGATTAAAAAAAATAAAAAAAATCTGATTGCCATAAAGATTCATTAAGCGCTTAAAGTACAAGTTACTTTTAAACTTTATTAAAATTAGCAAATGCTGTAAAAGTAAAAAAAAGTCTTCATCAAAATCTAATGTTTTACTAACCGACAAAATTAGACGCCTGTTTTCTATATGTT
>Ga0187893_10004324_pt1 | contig 27245 bp, 19 predicted proteins | sample MA1701074metaG_FD_139574 | JGI IMG/M metagenome (GOLD analysis project Ga0187893, IMG submission 139574) | White microbial mat communities from a basaltic lava cave in the Kipuka Kanohina Cave System on the Island of Hawaii, USA - MA170107-4 metaG ... | reverse complement strand
GGCAGAGCTTGTTCGTCGCCACCCACTCGCCCTGGTTGTCCGTGAACCAGACGTCGCCCGCCGCGTCCACGCACCAGCCGTAGGCCTGGCGGACCCCGAAGGCCGCGTCCTCCCAAGTCGCGGGATCTCCGGGCACCAGCCGCAGCGCCGCGGCCGATCCCGGCCAGGCCTTCTTGTTGTCGGCCACGTTGAACCAGTAGGCCCCCGCGCGGTCCTTCACGAGCCCGAACGCGCGGGCGTCGGCCATCCACTCCGAGCCGCCCGCGATCCGCTCGAAGGCGTCCGCCGTCCCGTCCCCGTCCGCGTCCCGCATCCGGGTCAGGGTCCCCCGGTGGAGCACCGCGAGCGCCTCCCCGTCGTGGACCATCCCGTAGGGCTGCTGGTAGAGCCCGCCGCCGAAGTTCTCGAAGCGCGCGTCGCGGCCGTCGCCGTGGGGGTCCCGCAGGACCAGCACCTCGCCCATCTTCTCCGAGGAGAGGTAGACCGTTCCGTCCCGAGGGTCGACCGCGAGCGAGTAGGGCATGACGCGGTCCTCCCCGGAAACCGTGGCCGGACGCGGGTAGGCGACGGCCCGGTAGCCCGGACGTTCGAGCGAGCCCTCGGGCTTCTCCGCGATCCGGCCCGCGCCGGCTCCGGCGGCGGCGGCGGTCGCGGGAGGCGTCCGCGCCGGAGGAAGGTCGTATCGGATCGCCGCCTCGGCCCGCTCGGGCGAAAGCAAGACCGCGCGCGCGTCCTTCGCGGCCGGGTCGGCCGCGCGCGTCCGGAGCTCGAGGGAGGACCCCGCCGGGAGCCCCGCGACCCGGAGCTCCCGTTCCAGCGTCCGAGTCCCCCGAGGCAGCCGGAGGGTCTCCGAAAGCTCCGCGACCGCTCCGGGGAAACGCAGGCGCATCCTCAGGCGGACCCCGTCCGCCAGGCGCTCGTAGCCGTGCAGCCGGACCGAGGAGGGCGTCTCTCTCCCCCCCGGCCAGACTCGCTCGAACGACGGCCGCGAATCGAACCCGGCCGAGACCGGCAAGCCCTCCGCGAGATAGCCGCGCGGCCGAGGCTTGCGCAGGATGCGCGCCCCCGTGTAGACGCCGTCCACGGCCGCGGCGGCCAGGTCGACGACGACGAGGTCGTGGCTCTCCGTGAGGACGCAAAGCGTGTCGGGGATCGTCCGTCCGCCGACCTGAATGGGGATCTGGGCGACCAGGGGCGGGGCGCCGGGCGGGGGCGGGTCGACGGGGATGGGCGGCGGGGACTTCGGGCTGGCGGCGTCCTTGCCCTTGGCGAGGTAGTCCCAGATCGCCTCCTTCTGCTTGTCCGCGTCGGCCCCGTAGACGACGGACCGGATCGGCGCGGGGTGCCCCTTCCGGAGCACCGCGGGCATCGGGGTCCCGGGGTGCGCACGCGCGGGATCCTCGAGCCAGCGGTCGAACCACTCGCGCCGGATGCGGCCGGCGACCGTCGTCAGCTCCGGGCCGACGGCGGCGGGGTCGGGGCTCGTGAAGTTCTCGCGCTTCCAGAGGTGGCACGTGATGCAGGAATAGCCCTCGAAGCCCACGAGGACCGGGCCCTCCACGTAGGCCACGGGGTCGGCCACGGGCGGGGGCGGAGGGTCCTCCGGCGACGTCGGATCGCCGTCCGCCTCGGCCAGGGCCCGGACGAGGGTCTCGGCCTCGGGCCCGTAGGCGGGCATCTTGTAGCTGTACCAGTCCGGCCGCGCGCCCGAGACGCCGTCGCGGACCGCCGCGACCAGGTAGCTCCGGCGGTACTTCGTCAGCGCGTAGGTCAGCCGGGGCGAGCGCTGGAAGGGAAGGCGGTGCTGGCGGACCTCGGTCCCGAGCCGGCTCCCGACCGTTTCGATCGGCGCGGGCAGGTCCCCGTCCCGCTGGTGGCAGCGGAGGCAGGCGCGCCGCTCGAGGAGCTGCCGGCGGTTCTCGAACGCGGAGGGGTGTTTCTCGCGGGCGGCGACCTCGAGATAGGACGCGATCGAGCGGCGGACCTCGGGCGGAAGTTCGAAGCGGGGCAGGGTCCGGCCCGAGAGGCAGCCGCCGTCGGCCGCGCGAATCGGGACGTCCACGGGCGGCGGGTCCCCCGCGCCCGGATGGCAGGCGAGGCAGTTCTTCCGGCGAAGGAGCTGCGGCCCGGGGGGAACGCCCGCCGTTTCCCGGGGCGTGGGCGGCTCCTCGGGCGCGGTGTCCGCGGGCTGGCCGTCGAGGAGGTAGGCCGCGATGTCCCGGGCCGAGGCGGCGTCCACGGGAATCTTCGGCATCCGGCCGTCGGGGTAGCGGATCAGGGGATTCCGCAGGAAGGCATCGAGGTACTCGGGGGTCATGCGGTCGCGGAGCCCGACGAAGGGCGGCCGGTTCGGGTCCTCGGGCGGATCGGGCTCGAGGCCGGGGGCGGCGTGGCACGTGGCGCAGCCGAGGAGGAGGAACTGGGCCTTTCCCTTCCGGGCGTCGCCGAGGGCCTCGCCGGCTCTCGGCCGTCCGGGGCCCCCGAGCAGGTGGTCGGCCAGGACCCACCGCTCGACGAAGCCCTTCCGGTCGGGCGGGAACAGGGCGGGCATCCGAGTCCCGTGGGATTCCAGGCGCCGGACGAGCCAGGAGCGGGTCACCCGCCGACCGAGGTCCTCGAGCGAGGGACCGGGAGGGACGTCCGCGATCGACGGGAGCGCGCTCCGGTGGCACTGGGCGCAGCCCCGGCGGCCCGCCTCGGCCCGGCCCCGGGCGATCTCCTCCTCCCGGCCGGCGGCTTCCGGCCGATCCGTCTCCAGGTGCCGGAGCCTCCAGGGCGGCAGGGGCTCGCGAGAGAAGCCCTTCCCTTCCCACCAGAGCTGGACCCGCGCCGGGACCCCCGGGAGCGAGCGGAACTCCGCGCGGAAGCGGTAGGCGCCCGGCTTCCACGCGTGGGACGACCCCTCGACCCAGGCGGGCTCGCGGCCGGAGCGGGCCTCGAGGACGGGAACGCCGCCGATCACGACCCGGACCGAGCCGCCCACCCAGGCGCCGAAACGCAGGACGTCCTCCTCGGGCTGGAGGAACACCCCCGTCCACCCGGCCTCGAAGGGCCCGGGCGGGATGCGGGGGTGCGGGCTGGAGTCTCCCCAGGTGGCCGCGGGCTTGGGGTCGATCCGGACGAGGGGGAGGTCGTCCGGGCCGGGATCGAGGGGGCGATAGACCGCGACCAGCCCGGGACGCATCTCGGATCCCACCGCCAGCCGCTCCGCGGGCGCCGGCGCCTCCTGGAGTCCCGCCGAAAGGAGGAGGGCCAATCCCGCCAGCGACGGTCGCATACCGGTTCCGCCCAGGGTAGTCGAGGGAGCCTCCCGGGCACAATGTTATTGCGCGACGGGCCCCGGCGTTAACGGACCCCGGGCGCGAAGGCCTATTTCTTCTCCACGATCCAGATGTTGCGGAACTGGAGGGGATTGCCGTGGCCCTGGAGCTTGATCGGCCCGGGGGTCCCCTCCGGGTCCTTCCGGTGGCCGCCCGTGGGCCCGGTGATCTCCTGGGCCTCGTGGACGGCGACGCCGTTGTGGCGGAGGGTGATCGCCGCGTTCCGGGTCTTCTTCCCGTCCTCGGCGACCGCGTTCGTGAACTCCGCGTCGTAGGTCTGCCAGGCGAGGGGCGGGGCGCAGAGGTTCAGCTTCGGCGCGGCCTTCGTGTAGAGGCCGGCGCACTCGTTGTTCAGGCCGTCAAGCCCGAAGGAGTCGAGGATCTGCACCTCGTAGTGGTCCACCTGGTAGAACCCGCTGTTGCCCCGTCCCTGGCCCCGCGCGTCCGGACGGTAGGGGAGCATGAACTCGACGTGCATCGTGTAGTTCGAGAACTTCCGCTTGGTCACGATGTCCTTCCCGTCCGTGTTCAGGAGTCGGGTGGCCGGGTCGAGCCGGCCGCCGTTCCACTCGTCGGTGTTCGTTCCGTCGAAGAGGACGATCGCCCCCTCGGGCGGCTTGGCGCCCATTGTGGGGCTCTGCCGGGCCGCGCGCGCGAGCTCCAGGGTCCGCCCGTCGTCGGTCTTGATCTTGAGCGAGCCGGCCGAGGCTTCGCCGGACCAGGGCTTGTGGCCGTCGGGCGGGAACTTCCTGGTGGCCGAGAACTCCTCGGGCTTCTGGGCGAGGTACTTCCGGGCGCCCTCGGCGGGCGTGAAGACGGCGCGGTCGCCCTCGAGCCGGCCGTGCATCAGGACCTTGCCCGTCCCGTCCCATCCCGCGCCGGGGAGGCCGCCGGGATAGACCACCGCCTGGAAAGCGCCGGCGCCGAGCGCGACGACCTGGGCGCCGACCTTCTCGCCCGCGTACTCGCCCTGGATCGCGAAGTCCGCGGGGAGCGTCGGATCCTTCGGGTCGGTCCAGACTCCCTTTCCCTGGAGGGCCAGGCCCGCCAGGGCCCAGGCGGCGAGGAGGGCGGCGTTCATCGGAGGCTCCTTTCCGGCGTTGCGGAGCGCGGTCGGGCCTCGACGCGCCCCACCTTCCACTGTACGGGCCAATCCGTCCCCCGGGGACGGAGATCGGGAACCGCTCACGGCCCGTTCTCGTCCAAGACGGGTGAACGGTAACCGCCTTTCCCGCCGCCGCTTCCTTTCGGCCGGCGCCGCGCTCGGGGCGGTCCCCGCGCTGGGACTCGACGAGGGCGGCCTAGTCGTCCATGAATGGGGCGTGGTCACCGTCCCGGACGGGAGCGCGCTCGGCATGGCCCGGAGCGAGGGCGCCCGCTTCGAGGACGGGAAGGAGATCGCGGAGGCGCTCCCGCCCTTCGTCGAGACCTACCCCAAGGCCTTCGCCGCGGTCCTGGAGGCCTGGGGGAACATGGAGGTCCGGAAGCCGATCGTGTACTTCTACTCCCGGGAGAAGACCTCCGTCTCCGTCCGCGTCTCCATGCCCGAGGGCCGCCCCCACGCGTGGTGGCCCGCGGCCCGCGACTTCGGTCCCAAGCCCGACCTGCCCCGGAGGGGACTCCGCCCGCGGGGCGAGCTCGAGAAGCGCGTGCCCGCGCCCGAGGAGATGAAACCCGAACGGACCGAGGCCGTCCGGACGCTCCGCGCCCGCGGCCCTCTCGCCTTCCCCATGCTGCGCGAGGACGCCGAGGTGAAGTCCCGCCTCCTCGACCTCCTCCGGCGCTGAGCGCGCTCGAATTCGTTCGCGACCCCGACGCCCTTCGCTATCATGGGCCCCATGGCCCGGTCCCCGCGGAAGCGCACGGCCCTAGTCACCGGCGGGGCCCGAGGCATCGGCCTGGCCTGTGCGAAGCGCCTGGCCGAGGAAGGCGTCGCCTGCGCCCTCCTCGACGTCCAGGCCGAGCTCGCCCGCGAGGCCGCCCGCGCGCTTGGGCCCGGCCACCTCGGGATCGCGGCCGACGTCACCGATCCCGCCCAGGTCGCCCGGGCCCTCCGCGAGGCCTCCGCGCTCGGGACCGTGAACGTGGTCGTCAACTCCGCCGGCATCGCCGGCCCCACCGCGCCCGCCTGGGAGCTCGATCCGGCCGACGTCCGCCGGGTCATGGACGTCAACTTCATGGGCACCTTCCTCGTCTGCGCCGCCGCCATCCCCGCGATGGTCCGGGAGGGCTGGGGGCGGATCGTGAACATCGCGTCGATCGCCGGGAAGGAGGGGAACCCGCTCCTCTCCGCCTACTCGTCCTCGAAGGGCGCGGTCATCGCCTTCACGAAGAGCCTGGGGAAGGAGCTGGCGACGAAGGGCGTCCTCGCGAACGTGATCGCCCCGGCCGTGATCGAGACCGAGATGAGCCGGGGCGTGAGCAAGGAGACCTTCGACTACATGGTCTCGAAGATCCCCATGGGGCGCCTGGGCCGCCCCGAGGAAGTGGCCGAGCTCGTCGCCTGGCTCGCCTCCGACGCCCTGGGCTTCTCGACCGCCGCGGTCTACGACATCTCGGGGGGCCGCGCCACATACTAAGTCCAGAGTCCACAGTCCGGAGTCCAGAGTCGGGTTCCCCCCGTCCCCCCCCGGGGGCAGGGGGGATGAAGACTATGGGCTCTGGACTTGGGACTGTGGACTGGAAGGAAGGAAGAACTATGGATCGACGGCAATTCCTCCAGTCGGCTTCGCTTCTCCCCGCCGCGGCCACGGCGTGCGCGACGCCCCACCCCGCGCCGCCCCCTCTGTCCTTCCAGGAGGCGAAGTCGGACCTCAAGATCACCGGCGTGCGGATGGTCCGCCCGCGCCCGCGAAGGCCCGTCCCCGCCTATGAGCCCGCCCCGGGCGCTTGGTCCACCCGCGGGGTGGAGGTGGCCAACCCCATGTCGATCTACCCGAAGTACAAGGCTCGGCGCTCGCTCTTCATGGCGGACGACCTCGGCCCCGAGGCGGTCGAGATCGCGACCGACAAGGGCGTGAAGGGGATCGGGTTCGGCGGCCCCGGCGCCGGATTCGTCGTCGAGAAGCACCTGGCGAAGCTCCTCCTGGGGGAGAATCCCTTCGACATCGAGCGCCTCTGGGACATCCTCTGGCGCTCGACGCTCTACTACGGCCGGAAGGGCCTGGTCGTCCACGCCATCAGCGCCGTGGACAACGCGCTCTGGGACCTCGTCGGCAACGCGCTCGGCCAGCCGGTCTACAAGCTCCTCGGGGGCGCGACCAAGGAGCGCATCCCCGCCTATTGCACGGGCAACGACCTCGAGCAGCACGTCGAGTTCGGGTTCACGAAACTCAAGCTCGCCATCCCCCACGGGCCGGCCGACGGCCGCGAGGGCATGAAGAAGAACGAGGAGCTCGTCCGCCACGCCCGCTCCCTCGTCGGGCCGGACGGCGAGATCATGCTCGACTGCTGGATGGCCTGGACGGAGCGCTACACGCTCGAGATGGCGGAGCGGCTCGCGCCCTACCGGGTCTACTGGATGGAGGAGGTCCTGCCCCCCGACGACTACGCCGGCTTCGGCCGCCTGAACGCCCAGGTCCGCTCGACGCGGATCGTGACGGGCGAGCACGAATACACGCGCTGGGGCTTCCGGCTCCTCCTTGAGTACAAGGCGGCCTCGATCTGGCAGCCCGACATGAACTGGTGCGGCGGCCTGACCGAGCTCCGGCAGATCGGCGCGCTGGCCGCCGCGCACGAGATCCCGGTGATTCCCCACGGCGGCTGGCGGGGCGGGGCGCCGCACTGGATCCTGGCCTCGACGATCGCCCCCTGGTGCGAGATGTTCATGCCGCCGCCGGGAGGGCCCAAGGAGGTGTACGCGCGCTTCGAGGAGGAGAACGGGATCACGCGCGGGCCCGAGGGGATTTACATGCGCCCGCCCGACCGCCCGGGCTTCGGATTCGAGCTCGAGACCGCGTAGGCCGGCCTAGTGCCGGATTTCAGAAGCTCGTAGGGGTTATCCGCAATGCGGCACAGTTCCCGGTTTCCAGTTTCCAGTTTCCAGCAGAGAGCGCGCGTTCGACCTCTGGAAACTGGTAACTGGTAACTGGAAACTGGTAACTGGTAACTGAAAACTGTGCGAGCAATTCCGATACGCACTTGAGACCGCGAGCACTTAGAGCACGTAGCGGACCCGGCAGGAGAGGCATTCCACGCGCCCGTCCGATCCGCGCGGACTCAGCGTCGGCCGGCCGCAGAACTTGCAAGGCGTCGGTCCCACCGGCTTCATCGCCGCCCTCAGCCGCTCGTCCGCCTCCCGCGCGCGGAGGACGCTGTCGCTGTGCAGGTCCCCGTCCGTCCGGACCGACTCCCCCGGCTTCCCCTCCTGGAGCGGCTTCCTGCAGCGGGGGCAGGCGATCGGCTTTCCCCGCGTGATCGTGTGCACGGTGAACGACACCTTGCACTCGGCGCAGCTCATGATCCTCTTGGACTGCCGGGCGAGGAGCGCCTGGACCTGCTCGGGCTTGAGGACGCCTCGGGCGACCAGGATCTCGCCGAGCGAGCGCCTCTCGCCCGCCTTCCCCTGGAGGCGGAGGCCCTCGTTGAGCTGCTCGCGCGTGACCCAGCCCGCCCGGACGGCGAGCGTCCCGAAGAGCGTGTCCTCCTTGCTCGCGTTCGCCACGGGATCCCGGCGGAGCATCCGGCCGCGCTGCACCTGGATGACCTTCGAGTGCTGCTCCTCCGTCAGGACCCGCTCGTCCACCATGACCCGGCCCAGCGGGATCGGCGATTTCGAGGCGGCCTGGATCTCGAGGCATTGCTCAACCTGCGCCTCGGTGCAGAACCCGAGCTCGATCGCGATGCGGCCGCAAAGCAGGTCCGTGTCCGACGGCATGTGCCCCCGCTGGAGTATACCGTCCGGGGGCGGCCGAAGTCCTCGTTCCCCGTCCGGGCGCCCTTCCCGTCACTTCGTGCGGCGCAGGACGAGGAGGGCCATCGCGGTCCCGTAGCTCTTCCCGAGCTCGTGGCTGTCCAGGAAGCTCCCGTCGGGCTCCTGGGCGGCGAGCGCCTGCCGGCGGAAGCGCTCCAGGTGCGCGGCGGGCTCGGGGAGCGCGCGCGCGGCCTCGAGCGTGTGGAAGACCGAGTTGAAGTAGAAGAAGCCCGCGAGCTCGCCGTCGGCGTGGTTGTCGCAGAGGCGGACCGCCTCGAGCCGGTCCCGGTGGCGCCAGTAGGCCTCCAGGCCCGCCGCCACGTTCTCGAGGGCGCCCCGGCCGCACTCAAGGAGCGCCAGCTCCGACGACGCCGTCCGGCCCATCGAGTCCTTCTCCGAGCTCCGGGGCTTGCCCGGCTCGTGGCGGTAGTCCTGCCGCCCGTCCTCGTTTCGCGTCCTGAGCAGGGCCTCGGCCGCGCGCCGGAAGAGCGGCTCCGGGACCTCCGCCCCGGCCTTCCGGGCCAGGACGAGGCAGCGCACCACCGCCGCCGTCGCGAACGCGCTCGGGTACTCGTGGCCCCAGAAGCCGTCGGCGTCCTGGATCTCGGCCAGGCGGCGCACGATCCGGTTCATCCGCGGCGCGTCCTTCCTCGCCGCGAAGTAGAGGAGCCGGTAGGCCTGGGCGTAGCACTCCTCGCAGCGGTCCGGGGCCAGGTTCGCCTCGTCCCGGAGGTAGCGTTCCGCGCGCTCGAGGGCGGCGTCGATCCGCGCGGGCGCCGCCTCGCGCCGCTCGAGGAGGGCCAGGGCGGCGAGCGCCGTCACCGCCATGAACACGTTGGGGTGGTGGCTCGTGTCCGGCCACGAGACGTACGCCGGGTCCAGCGTCCCCTCGGCCTTCTTCCGCCGAATCATGTACGACGCCCAGCCGTAGGAGTAGCGCGCGTCGCTCCAGGAGCCGTCCTCCCGCTGGGCCCGGAGGAGGAACTCCAGCGCCCGCTCCTCGGGCCCTCCCCCGGCGGGCCCCGGATAGCCCTCGAAGTGGTGCGCCATCGGTCCCTCGCGCAGGCCGTCCCTCCCGCGGACCAGGTTCGCCGCCGCCCGCCACGCCCAGGGGCTCTCCGGGTGCTCCTCGATCAGGCGGCGCCAAGTCGCCTCCGGGTCCTTCCCGGACCACCACTCGGCCGCCGAACGTCGATAGAGCGCCTCGGGAGCATCGTCCTTCCCCCGGGCTCCTCCCGCGGAAGCCTCGTCCCCGAGCCGCGCCCGGATCCGGTCGGCGTCGAACGTGCGGATCCGGTCGATGGCGCGGACGACCCGCCCGTCGGCGTCGAGCACGACGAAGCCGGGCTCGATGAACGTGGGGAAACGGATCCCCGTCGCGGCGCTCACCCGCTCGTCGCAGGCCATCCGAAGCGGGACGAAGCGGTCCCGGATGAAGGCGGCCAGGCCAGGGTCGGTGAAGAGCGCGACCCGGGCGTAGCGGTCGAGGACCGCGGCCCGGTACGTGTGAGTCCCCGGGACGCGCATGCAGTACCAGAGGACGGGGAGATTCCGCTCCCGCGCCTCCCGCTTCGCCCGCTCGAGGAGGGCGAGGCGGTCGACCTCGGGGGCCTTCGGGAAGTCCTTCGAACCGTCCTCGAGCTCGACCCCGTCGGTGATCCACGGGATCAGCGTGTCGATTCTCCGGGCGAGCTCGGCCGGATCCTGGAGCGAAAGGAGGAGGACGGCCGCGAGGCTCACGGCCGGGCCTCCCGGACGAAGCGGAGGAGGTCGGCCATCTGCCCCACGTCGATCGCCTTCTCCAGGCCCTCGGGCATGAGCGAGAGGTTGGTCGAGGCCAGGACGTCGATCTCGGAGCGGAGGACGGTGACGGGATCGCCCTCGGCCTTCTTGAGCGTCAGGCCCACCGCGGACTCGGCGGCGATCAACCCCTCGAAGATCGACCCGTCCTTCATCCGGACCTTGTACTGGCGGAACTGGGGGTTCACCTCGCGGTTCGGGTCGAGGATGGCGACCAGGAGCTCCTCGGCCGGGCGCTCGCGGAGCGCCGTGAGCTCCGGCCCCACGTCGCGGCCTTCGCCCCCGACCTTGTGGCAGGCGGCGCAGTTCTTCTTGAAGACCTCGCGGCCGCGCGCGGCGTCGCCCGGGCGGTCGAGCGCGGGGAGATAGGCCGCGATCACCTTCCGGCGGTCGCCCGCCGTCCCCTCGCCCAGGAGCTTCTTCGCCCGCTCCCCGTGGTCCTTGTCGCCGATCATGGCCCGGGTGAGGTCGGCCGGAACCTCCGCGAGCGGGAGCCGCCCCTCCTCGAGGGCCCCGAGGAGCGCCGGGTAGCGGGCGGGACGGCGGAACCAGCCCATCGCGTCCGGCCGCGCCGCGGGCGTGAGCCCCTTCCAGGCCTCGAGGAGCCGCGTCCCGGCCTTCGGGTCGTTGAACGTCGCCAGCGCCCGGACCGCCGCGGCCTGGAGCGCGGGCGGACGGCGGGCGTCGAGGAAGGGGACGAGGCTCCGGTCGGCCCGCTCGGCCGACCCGTGCGCGAGGAGGAGCAGCGCCTCGGCGCGCCGGCCCGGGTCCGCCTTCTCGTCCAGCGCGACCTCTTCCGCCCGGTCGACTTGCTTCTCGACGCCCGGCACCGATCGGAGCGAGCGGCCGCGGCGGCGAAGGCCCTCGCCCAGGCCTTGTAGGACGGCGAAGGAGTCGCCCGCGGCCTCGAGCGCCCGGGAGAGCTCGCCCGGATCGTTCCGGGAGCCCACGATCACCGCCGCCTCGCGTGCCACGGACGCGACCCCGAGGAGCGCCGCGGGGTTCCTCGCCGAGGACAGGATCGCGACCCGAGCCCAGGGATCCGCGCCGTCCTTCTCCGCCAGGCGGGCCAGGGCGTCCCCGGCGCGCGGGTCGTCGAACTCGCCCAGCGTGAGCGCGAGCTGGAAGCGGACGCGCGGGGCGGGGTCGTCGACGAGCCGGAAGAGCGCCGGCGAGTGGGCCCTCCCCTCGGAGAGCCGGACCGCCTGCTCCCGGACGTCCGGGGAGGCGTCCCGGAGGGCGGCCTCGACCGCCGGGTCCGCGAGCGCCCGCAGGCCTTCGAGCGCCCAGAGCGCGGCGGCGCGCGTCGCGGGCCGCGCCGACTTCGCCGCCAGCGACTCGAGCGCCGGCGCGGCGGCGCGGTCCTGGCGCTGGAAGAGGAGCCGGGCGGCGGTCTCGCGCCACCAGGCGTCCGGCCGATCGAGGGCGGCGACGAGCTCGGCGGTCGCGGCCTTCCCGAGCCGCGGCCGCTCCCCGCGCGGCGCCCCCTCCCGCGCGATCCTCCAGATGCGGCCCCGCTCCTTGCCGCTCGTGAGGTCCAGGCGGCGCTTGACGGACTCCGGGATCACGGCCGGGTGCTCGATGTACTCGCGGTACATGTCGCAGACGTAGAGCGCGCCGTCGGGGCCGTGCGCGAGGTTGACGGGGCGGAACCAGTTGTCCGTCGAGACCAGGAACTCGCCCTCCTTCTCGGCCCGCTCCGTCCGGAACGTCACGCCCTCCGGGTGGAGGATCTTCCGGTGGATCAGGTTGGTCGCCGCCTCGGGGGCGAAGGCGTTGCCGTAGCACTCGGGGCCGAGCGCGCTCCCCCGGAAGATCGTGGTCCCCGAGGCGGAGGTGAAGTAGGCGGTGTCGCGGCCGGTCGGGACGCTCGTCCGGCCGGAGAGCTGCCCGGAGAGGAACATGCGGGTGACCAGCGTCCGCCACGCCTCCGGAGGGCTCGCCCGGTACACGGGGTCCGGGTTCGGCGCGATGTAGTGGATCCCGCTGGCCACGGCCAGGTGGGGGTTCCGCCGAAGGTAGCGGTCCTCGAGGACGACATGGTAGATCGGGTACCAGTTCCGGCACACGAAGCGCCGCCCGAAGTCGTCGAAGCAGTTCCCGAAGAGTCCGCCCCCCGTCTCCGGGTCGAGCTCGCCGCCCGGCCGGAACCGGAAGTCCCGGCCCCGGAGGTCCACGGCCTCGCCCCCCTTCGGAGAGCGCGCCACGGCGCCGGAAGAGCTGGTCGCCCAGTGGATGTGGTTGTCCAGCCCCCACTTGGGGTTGTTGAGCAGGCCCTGGACGTTGTTCGTGCCGAACCCGGTGAAGACGAGCTCGCGGCGGTCGGGCTTCACGTAATAGATGTCCGGCGGGGCCGCCACGTACGCGCCCCCGTCCCAGAGCGCGAGTCCCGTGGGCCAGCGGAGGCGGTCGGCGACCACGGTCGCCTTCTCGTACCGCCCGTCGCCGTCCAGGTCCTCGAGCATCCGCACGCGCCCCTGCGGCGGGTTCCGCTCCGCGTCGCCGAAGGGGTAGTCGATCATCTCGGCGACCCAGATCCGGCCGTCCTCGTCGAAGGCCATGTCCACCGGATCGACCACCTGGGGCTCGGCGGCGACCAGCTCGATCGTGAACCCGGGGACGATCCGGAACGACCGGAGCGCCTCCGCGGGCTCGAGAGGCTTTCCGCAGCGGAGGTCCGCGGGCTCCTGCGCCGCGGCCAGCAGGGCGAGGGCGAGGCCGATCACTTGAGGATCCCCTGCTTCCGGAGGAACTCGAGGCAGCGGTCCGTCCAGGTCTCGCACGGATGGCCGACCTTCCGGACGCCCCAGCCGTGGCCTCCGCTGGCGTAGACGTGCATCTCGACGGGCGCGCCCGCGCGCTTCAGGGCGACGTACATCGTCACGCTGTGCTCGGGGTCGCTCACCTTGTCGTCCGTGGCGTGGATGAGGAGGATCGGCGGGATCCCGGCCGGGGTGCGGATCGTGGGCGAGAGCTCGTCCTTGCCCTTCACCTTGAAGTACCCCGAGTAGAGCGAGACGGCGAAGTCGGGACGGCAGCTCGCCCGGTCGATCTCGTCGATCGGCTCGTAGGCGCGCTTCTCGAAGTTCGTCGCCGTCGCCCCGACCAGGTGGCCGCCCGCCGAGAAGCCGACCATGCCGATCTTCCCGGGATCGATCCCCCACTCCGCGGCCTTCGTGCGGGCGAGACTGACCGCCCGTTGCGCGTCGATCAGCGGCCCGAGCGGCGGCTCGCCCAGGGGCTCCCCCTTCCGGCGCGGGCAGCGGTACTTGAGGAGGATCCCGGTGATCCCGACCGAGACGAGCCACTCGGCCACCTCCTCGCCCTCCACGTCCCAGCCCAGGTTGTGGTAGCCGCCCCCCGGGCAGACGATCATCGAGACGCCCGTGTCCTTCTCCTTCGGGGGCCGGTAAAGCACGATCGACGGCCGCGTGACGTTGGTGATCCACTTCGTGGGCCGCCCGCCCACCTCGTAGGCCTTGCCGTTCACCTCGAGCTTGCGCCAGCGCTCCTCGCCCGGGATCCCGACGTCCCCCGGCACGGGGCCGGGCCAGAGCTCGATCCCCTTCGGAAGCTCCTGCGGGGCGCCCGCGAGCAATACGAAGACGCAGGCCAGAACGCGGGTCACGGCGCCACCTCGATCGCGAACTTCTGGGTCGCGACCCCCACGCGCTCCCGGGCCGTGGAGAGCACCTTCTCCTGGCCCCAGCTGAGCGCCGGGCCGTCCAGCTTGCGCACCTCGCGCTCGATCGTCGCCGTAACCGCGACCTCGACCCGGCCCGCCTGGTCCGGAACGCCCGAGAGGACGCCGGTCGCCTCGTCCACCTTGAGCCAGGCCGGGCCCTTCTCGATCGCGAAGCGCGGCCGCTCGATGTCCCAGAAGCTCGCCGTCTCCCGCCGGTTCACGACGCGCGAGCGGAGGTCGCCCAGCGAGCGGAGCGCCGCGAGCGGATACCGGTACTCCGCCCCGGCCTTCGCGGCGGCGACGGGCTTCGACGTGAAGACGGGCCGGGGCGACTCGGCGAAGTCCGAGGGGCCGCTCCGCTTCCCCTTCTCGTCCACCGCCACCACGCGATAGTACACGCGGAGGGAGTGCTTGAGCTCGATCTCCGTCCCCGTCGCCTCCGCGATGAAGTTCGCGGGGAACGGGGAGCTCAGGTCCTTCGAGACGCCCACGTAGACGGGGTACGGCGCGTCGCTCGCGGTGAAGCCCTTCTCGTCGCTCCCGTAGACCCGGTACCGGGCCGGCTTCTTCCCGACCGGGGCGGGCTTCCAGCGGAGGACCGCCGAGCCGCGCTCGGCGTCGACGGCGAGCGCGAGGTCCACGGGCGCCGCGGGGCCGCGCGCCGTGAAGCTCCAGGTCGGGCTCCAGGCCCCCCAGACGCCCTTCTCGTCCTTCGCCTTCACCCGCCAGTAGTACTTCCGGTCGGGCGCGAGGAGCCCGGCGTGGGGCAGCGTGTACTGGGACTTGCCGCGGTCCGCCGTCTTCGAGACCAGCCGGTAGAAGTTGGTGGAGAGCGGCCAGCGCAGGTCCGGCCGGTCCGAGAGCTCGAAGTGGTAGTCCGTCACCGCGTCCCCGTCGGGATCCTGGGGCGGCGCCCAGCGGAACGCGAAGTCCGTACCCTCGGCCTCGCCGCCGTCGGGCGGGTAGTCGGGCCTGGCCGGGGCCGCGGGCGGCTTCGAGGTCGACCGCTCTACCCACTCGTGGGTGATCCGGACCTTCCGCGCGCCCTGGGTCTCGTCGGTGTAGACGAATTTGTTCTCCCCCACGGTCATCTCGGGCAGCGCCCGGGGGGCCATCTGGAGGTCGTTCACGATCCCGAGCTTCCGGAGCCTCGCGCCCGGCCCGAGCTCGCAGCGGAGCCTGTACTCGTATCGGGCGGGGGCGTTGGGCGCGAAGAAGCCGTCGAGGTCGGTCCCGGCGTCCATCCAGGACTTCCCGTCCCACGAGAGCGAAAACTTCGCCCCGCCCCCCTCGGACTCGATCTTCCCGCCCACGAAGACATAGGGGCTCCGGACGGTCCAGACGACCGATCCCGTCTTCCCCTCCTCCGCCTGGAGCTCGCCCCCGCTCGACTTCACGCCCTCGACCGACGCGCCCCGCTTCCAGGCCTCCATGGCGAAATCGGGGCGGTACTCCCAGAGGCCGTTGCAGATCAGCCCGGGGTACTTGGGCTTGGCCTCGCCGTGGACCTTGAGCGTCCCCCGGTGCCCCCAGCCCCACGTGATCGCCTCGCCCGGCCGGAGCGTCATGTTCATCGTCGTCCGGGTCTCGCAGTTCCGGTCCCCCGCCGGCCCGCCCTCGAAGACGAAGATGGAGGCCTCCCACTCGTCGTTCCGGCGGATGTCGGGGTTCAGGATCCCCTGCGTGTGCGAGCGCTTGATGAGGTCGTGGTCGCGGACCAGGTCCTGCTCGTTGGCGACCGTGACGTTGTCGCGGAGGAGGTACATCGAGTGCATGTCGCCGTCGAAGAGGTTCCAGCGGCCGTCGTAGAAGGCCTGGGCCACGCAGTGGCCCACGAGGCGCGCGGGCGAGACCTTGAGCCCGGCCCGCTTCCAGAGCCCCGAGAGGCAGATCGAGTCGTTCCCGCAGGTGTTGTGGCCGTAGACGTTGAAGACCTTGACGGGGTCGCAGAGCTCGGGGTTGTCCCCGACCCAGTGGTAGCGGTGCCGGATCTCCTGGAAGTAGAGCGCGTGGGCCTTCTCCCGGTCCGTCATCCCGGGGGAGACGGCCGAGGAGACGATCTCGTCGATGTTCCGGAACTGGTTCCGGCCGTTCGAGACCCAGGGGTTGACGACGTCCGTCTCGCCCGCGTTCTCGAGCCGGACGGCGCGGTTCGACTCCCAGGTCTGCTCGATCGCGGGCCCGTCCATCATGCCCACGCTGAGCGGCGTCCGGCAGTTCGCGCCGTCCATCGTCCCGCCCTGCCGGACGGTGTAGGCGTGCTTCCCGGAGGCGACCTCCTCCACGTGGCGCTTCGTCTCGTCGGGCGTCGAGGCCGGCAGGAGCAGCGCCGAGATCAGCAGGATCCTCATGGGTTCTCCTTCCCCATCAACTCAAGAGACGTAAGGAGATCTGGCGATGCTGGGAGATCGGGGGATGGGACCAAACGGGCATGCGAGGAAGTCCCCAGGCTGAATCGGTAGCCCGTCCCCTTCCATTCCCATCACCCGATCCCCCGGGATCATCCGATCTCCCTGCGTCCTTCGCCTCACGCGACCTCGAGCCCGTCGAGCGCGCCGGTGCTCGAGCCGAACTTCTCCGCCTCGACCCCGAGGCGGCGGAGCATGCTCACGTAGAGGTTGGAAAGCGGCGGATGCTTCGCGGGGTCGAACGCGAGGTGCCGGCCGTGCCGGAAACCGCCGCCCGCGAGGAGCACCGGGAGGTTCTTCACCGCGTGGTTGCTCGCGTTGCCGAGGTTGCTGCCGAAGAAGACCATCGTCCGGTCGAGGAGGCTCTCGCCTTCCTCCTCCGTCTCCTTCAGCTTCCCGAGGAGCCCGGCGAGGGCCTTCATGAGCTCCAGCTCGACCTTCCGGAGCTGCTCGATCTTCCCCGGGTCCTGCCCGTGGTGGGAGAGATCGTGGTGGCCGAGCGACACGCCCGGGACCGGCGGCACGCCGCTCGTGCCCATGAGCGCGTGGGTCACGATCCGCGTCGAGTCGGTCCGGAGCGCGAGGTGGACGAGGTCGAACATGAGCCGGGCCTTCCCGGCGAAGTCGGTCGGGCCGGCGACGTCCTGCGGCTGCTTCGCGTCGACCTTGGGCTTGGGCTTCTTCGACCACTCCTCGGCCCGGGCCAGGCGGAGCTCAAGCTCCCGGACGCTCGTCGCGTACTCCTCGAGCTTCTCCCGGTCGGCCGCGCCGAGGCCCGACTCCAGGCTCCGCGCCCGGTCGCGGACCCGGTCGAGGATGCTCTGCCCGTCCCGGAGCCGCCGGGCCTGGGCCTCGACCTCCTCGGGCCGGCCCTCGAGGAAGAGGCGGGCGAAGAGGCGCGAGGGGGACCCGTCGGCCGGCACGGGGGCCCCGCTCCGGGTCCAGGAGAGCCCGAAGCCCTCGTCGGCCAGCACGAGGCACGGGTGCCGCGTCTCGAGGCCGACCTTCTCGGCCGCGAACTGGTCGAGCGAGATCGTGTTCCGGAATCCCGCGCGGATCTCCGGGTGCGGGGCGGCGGTGAGGAAGCTGAACCCCGAGTCGTGGCTCGCACCCACCTCCGGGTGGGCCAGGCCGGAGATCACCGTAAAGTCGTCGCGCCACTCCTTCAGGACCTCGAGGTAGGGCGTGGGCTCGTAGTCGGCCCCCGCCTTCGCCGGGAAGAAGAAGGGGGCGTGGACGCCGAGCGGAGCGCAGAGGCAGACCATCCGCCGGGGCGGCCGACGGCCGGGCGCGGCCATGGCGTCGAGCCACGGAAGCGCCAGCGACACGCCCGCCGCCCGAAGGAACGTCCGCCGATCCAGCCTCATCGTTGCACCCTCGGAACGTAGGGAGATCCGCTGATGGGGCAGGATCGGGCGATAAGAATCCCAATGGCCATCATCGCGGGATCTTGCTCCATCACTGGATCCCCTTACGTCCTATTTCTCCAGGAACAGGCGGCTCTGGACGATCCCGTGGATGAGCGTGCGCAGCCCGTAATCGTTCGCCCGTGACGCCAGGACGATCGCCTCGATCTCCTCCCGGTCGTGGGTCTCGGGCGGGCCGCCCGTGGCGTAGGTCGCCAGGCGCCGGACAAGCGAGCGGGCCAGCCGGTCCTTGTCCCGGAGGAGCAGCTTCTTGAACTCGTCGATGTCCGCGAAGCGCGCGCCGTCGGGGAGGACGTCGGAGGGATCCACCTTCGGGCCCTCGAGGTAGGGCATCCTCCGGCCGTCCCGCTGGACGGGCTTCCCCCGTCCGGTCGTCCGGTAGTGCTCGCGCCAGCCGCCGATCACGTCGTAGCTCTCGAGCGCGAAGCCGGGCGGGTCGATCCGGACGTGGCAGGCCGCGCAGCCCGGGAGCTCGCGGTGCCGGGCCAGCTGCTCGCGGATCGTGGTCGAGCCCCGAATGTCGGGCTCGACACCCGGGATGCCGGCGGGGGCGGGGGCGGCGGCTCGCCCAGGATCCGGTCGAGCACCCAGGCCCCGCGCATCACCGGCGAGGTCTGCGTCCCGTTCGCCGTCACCTTGAGCACGCCCCCCATCGTGAGGACGCCGCCCCGTCGGCTCCCCTCGGGGAGCGCCACCTTCCGGAACTCCCAGCCCTCCGGGCCCGGGATCCCGTAGTGCCGGGCCAGGCGGCCGTTGAGCATCGCGAAATCGGAGGCCACGAGGTTCGCGACGCCCAGGTCGTTCCGGAGCAGCTCGTCGAAGAAGAGCCGCGTCTCCCGGACCATCGAGACCTTGAGCATGTCGTCGAACTCGGGATAGAGGAGATGGCTGGGCTCGGTGAAGTCGATGTCGCGGAGGCCCAGCCACTGGTCGACGAAGTGCTCCGTGAAGGCCGCGGCCTTGGGGCTCCGGAGCATGCGCTCGACCTGCGCCGGGAGCGCCCCCCGCAGCTTCCCCTCCTCGGCGAGCGCGAGGAGCTCCTCGTCCGGCATCGTGCTCCAGAGGAAGTAGGAGAGGCGGGAGGCGAGCGCGAAGTCGTCGAGCGGCCCGGGCTTCTCCCGCAGGAAGAGGAACTCGGGGGCGACCAGGATCGCGGCCAGGCCCACCCGGACCGCCTGCTCGAACGAGCGCCCCCGGCCGAGCGCCTCGCGGGACAGCTCGATGAACGGCGCGAGCTCCCCGTCCGTCACACGCCTCCGGAAGGCGCGGCTGGCGAAGTCGCGGAGGATGCGCTCCGCGTCCGCGAGCGGATCCTTGGACACCACCTCGAGCGGGCCGTTCCGCGAGACCGGCGCCTGGGGCAGGTCGCCGAAGATCCGGCGGTGGCTCTCGGGCGGCCAGGCGTCGTGGAGCGGGCCCTCGACCTCGATCCAGTGGACGGCGAGCCCCGGCCCCGTGTAGTCGGCCGCCCCGATCTTGTTCACGACCTGCGCGGTCGCCAGGCCGTAGGGGCTGATCCGGATGTGGCAGCGCGCCTCCTGGGCCACGACGAACTCCGCGACCGCCGGCCCGTCCGCCGGGGCGTCGAAGTAGCCGACGAGCGTGTTCTTGGTCCCCATGAGCATGGGGCCCGCGTCGACCCGGTAGACGACCGGCTTCCCGCCGCTCTGGAAGGCCGAGGCCGAGATCCGGTAGCGGAAGCGGCCGCGGTCGGGCGGGTAGGACTGGCCCACCACGATCGAGTTCCACTGCGAGGAGCTGAACATCACGAGCGCGTCGTCCCGCTTCCGGTAGACCTTCTCGGTCGCGATCTTGACGGCGCGCTCGTCGTTCAGGCTGTAGCGCTTCTTCAGGCAGGCCGGCCGGGGGCGGCTGGCGATCGCGACCCCGAACGCCCGGTCGGCCGTCTCGAGGTAGCGCTCCATGAGGAACGAGGAGACGTGCATCGCCTCGCCCACGTTGTCGAAGCCGTGGGCCGGGGTGTCCGGGGGGAGGAGCGCCTGGAGGTCGATCTCGACGCCCAGGAGCTCGCGGACCGTCCGCTCGTACTCGACGCGGTTGAGGCGCCGGAGGACCACGCGGCCCTCCGAGGCGCGGCGGGCGGCCTCGGCGGCCGCGGTGCGCTCCTCGATCCAGCCGGCCAGGGCCCGGAGCTCCTCCTCGGGCGGCCGCGGCTTGGGCTTCGGGGGCATCGTCCCCGCCTTGAGCTGCTCGAGGACGCCGCGCCAGCGCTCGCGGGTCTCCCGGACCGAGAAGTCGGTCGGGAGGAGGTCGAGGCGGAGCTCGCCCTTGGCCTTCTCGGCGCCGTGGCACTCGAAGCAGCGCCGCTCGAGGACCGCGCGCGGGTCCTGGAGGAGGAGAGCGGCGAGGAGCGTCAGCATGCGGCCCTACTTGAGCTGGATGGACCAGGGGCGCGTGATCGCGATGTTGTCGATGTAGAAGCGCCGCGAGGGCGGGCCGCCCGTCCCCTGGACGTAGAGGTTCGCGACGAGGTCGCCCTCCTTCAGGCGCGCGCCCGGGGCGCCCATCTCGGCCAGGCGGAAGGTCGCCCGGGCCCACTTCCCGAGGGCGTGCTTGGGCACCACCGCCTCGTGGGTCAGCTTCGCCGTCCGGTTCCAGACGTTGAGGTTGACCTGGTCGGCGCTCCCGTCCACCCAGTAGTCGAAGGAGAGGACCTCGTCGCCCTCGAAGTGGAAGAGGCCGCCGGGCGGGCCGATGAAGACCTTGCAGGTCCCGCCCGAGTCCTCCCCCGCCAGGCAAAGCCGGTTCTGCGGGCCGCGCTGGACCGCGCCCGTGAAGTCCCCGGCGGGCAGCTTCCCGTCCTCGAAGTCGAGCGCGTAGACCACCTCTTCCCGGGGAGCGAGCCGGACTGCGAGCGCCACGCCCGTCGCGGCCACGGCCTGGCGCCCCCCCTCGACCGTGACGGAGCGGCCGCCGGAGAGGAGCTGGACCCGGCCTTCCCCGACCTCGAGGCGCGTCCCCTTCTTCGGGTCGGGATCGACGTGGAGGCGGAGGGTCGTGCCCAAGACCCTCGCCTCGGCGTGCGGCGTCGCGAAGACCATCGGCTGGCCGGCCGGCTGCCTGGCGACCTCGGCCGTGACGGTCCCCTTCTCCACGCGGACGCGCTTCCCCTTCTCGTCCGAGATCCCGGCGAGGACGGCGTCACCGGCCGCCCGGACGCGCGTCCCGTCGGGGAACGAGAGGTCCGCCGAGGCGCGCGGCCCGGAGCACTCCAGGCCGTCGCCCGGCCGGAGGGACTGGCCGGCCTTGACGGCGATCCGGCCCGCCGCACCCACGACGAAGACCTCCCCTTCGGCGCGGTCGAGGACGGCGACGACGGCGACCGTCGGGGGGGTCGGAGGAGGCGGCGCCGGCGCCGGCCGCTCCGGCTCGGGCCTGGGGGCGGGCGGGTCCGCCGGAGGCTTCTCCTCGGGCTTCGGGACCGGCGGCGCGGGCTGCTCCGAGCGGGGAACGGGAGGAGTCGGCTCGGGTTTCGAAGGCGCGGGCGGGGCGGGCGGCTCCGGCGTCGGATGCTCGGGCGGGGCCGGAACCGGCGCGGGGGGAACCTCGGCGATCCGCTCCGGCTCGGGGGCAGCGGGCGTCTCCGGACGTCCGCGGAGGGCGAGGAGGCCCAGGATCCCGACGAAGAGCGCGGCGGCGACCGCCCAGGGGATCCAGCTCCGGGCGCGGACGCGGACCGGGGCGCGGGCGCGGGCGAGGGTCGGGCCGAGCGCCAAGAGGGCGCAGCGGCACTCGTCGCAATCGGCGGCGTGGTCGAGGATCGTCTCCCGCTCATGACGGTCCAGCTCGTCCTCGGCGAGCGCGGCCAGGAGTTCAGGGCTTGGACATCTCATGCCCCTGCGTCACCGCCCGGGTTCCAATAGTGCGCGCAATTTCTCCCGGGCGCGGATGAGGGCGGGGGAGACGGCGTTCATGGAGATCCCGATCAGGCCCGCGATCTCCCGGTACCCGGCCCCGTCGAGGTGGAAGAGCTTGAGGAGGAGGCGGTCGCGCGGCGGGAGCTTCCCGAGGGCCCCGCGGAGGGCGGCGATCTCCTGGAGGTTCCCCTCCTCGGGCTCCGGGGCGGGCGCGTCGGGCGCGGCGTCGAGCGGCCTGAAGCGGATCCAGCCCTTCCGGCGCTCGCTCCGGACGTGGTTGAGCGCGAGCTTGGTCGCGATCGCGCGGAGGTAGCCCTCGAACGAGCTCCGGCCGCCGAAGGCCCGGAGGGCGGCGCAGTCGTCCTTGAGGAGGGCGAGGAGCGCGGCTTCGACGACGGCCTCGACGTCGTCCTCCGGGGCGGAGCCCAGGACGCGGGCGAGCGTCGCCCCCGCGGCGCGGGCGAGCACGGAGCGGTAGCGGAAGAGGAACTCCTCCCAGGCCCCGGGCGCCCGTTGCGCGCAGCGCTCGATGAGACCGGCTTCCTCGGGCGTCGATGCGCGGGCGATGGCGGGCCTCCCCTCCGACTCTTATGAGCTTACACCCGGGAGGGCGCGGCCACGGCGGGATAGAATGTAGGCGACGGCATGACGTTCGACCGGTCGGGTCTGGAGCAGCGGCAGCGGCGGCTCCTGCAGCTCACGCTCGACGCCCTGCGCGAGATCGAGCAGGTCCGCGCGCGGCCGGTCTACGGCTGCGGAGGTGCCTGACCCCGGCCTACTTCTTGCAGCAGGCGGGCGGGTTGCCGGCGATCGCCTTCTTGCAGCAGTCGGGGATCTGGGCGAAGATCCCGTCGGCCTGGACGCAGCAGGCCGCCTTGGGCTTGCCGGCCTCCTGCTTGCAGCAGGGCGAGACGGGGGCCGACTTGTCCACGAGCGAGGCGCAGCACTTCGGCAACTGGGCCTTGAGCTCCTCCGCCTTCTTGCAGCAGTCGGCCATCTGCGGGGCGGCCCCCTGAGGCTGCCCGGCGCAGGCCGCGAGGGCGAGGAGGGCGGCCGCCACGATCCAGGTCGTGACTCGCATCGAGCGCTCCTTAACCGGGAACCGAAGCTCCCATGGTAGGACTTCGGCGCCGCGGAGGGAAGCGAATAGCGCCCTCCGCGGGATTCGAAGCCCGATCGTTTCCCCTTTTTCCGAATCGGTCACGCCCCGGGCGTTGGCTTCAAGGTATGGTGATGGAAGTGGAGACGGCGCCGCGGGCGGACGGGCGGCTCCTGGCCGAGTTCTCGGCCGGGAGCGGAGAGGCCTTCGAGGAGCTCGTCCGCCGTTACAACCGGCTGGTCACGGGCGTCTGTCGGCGCATCGCCCCGCAGGACGCGGAGGAGGTCGTCCAGGCCGTCTTCCTGACGCTCGCCCACAAGGCGGCGTCGCTCCGGGGGACGGCCTGCCTGGCGGGCTGGCTCCACCACGTGGCACGGGACCTGGCCCGGAACGCGCTCAAGGCGGCGGCGCGGCGGCGGCGGCGGGAAGAGGAGGCGGCGCGGATGAGGAAGGAGCAGGCCGGGTGGGAGGACCTCAGGCCGGTGCTCGACCGGGAGCTGGACGCCCTCCCCGAGAAGTACCGCGTCCCTCTCATCCTCCACTACCTGCAGGAGCGCACGCAGGAGGACATCGCCCGCGAGCTCGGCTGTCAGGTGGGGACGATCTCGACCTGGCTCCACCGCGGCCGCGAGATGCTCCGCGGGCGGCTCGCGCGGAGCGGCGTGGCGGTCTCGGCGGCGCTGCTCGCCACGCTCCTGGCGCAGAACGCGGCTGAGGCGGCGGTGACGGGGGGGATCGTGTCGACGGCGGCCGGGGCGTCGCCGCAGGTCCTGGCGATCATGAAGGGAGGGCTCAAGGCCATGGCGATCGCGAAGCTGAAGGTGGCGGCGGCGCTGCTGGTGACGGCGGCGATGGCGGGCGGCGTGGTCGCGGGCCCGGCGCTGCGGGCGCCGGAGGGGAGCAAGGCGGACCTGACGCCGCAGACGTTCCCGGCGCTCCACGCGCTCGTCCGGCCGCAGCCGAACGAGTGGCGGCACCTCAAGGTCGAGTGGATCACCGACGTCATCGCGGCGCGCCGGAAGGCGGCGTCAGAGGACAAGCCGATGATCGTCCTCTACACGGGCGGGGCCGGCTACAACGAGCCGCTCGGCGTCTGCTGAAGCGCCGCCGCGCACCACCTGGCGGGTGGCTCGGCGCTGTACACGGACGAGGCGATCAAGGTCCTCAACGAGAAGTTCGCGTGCTTCGCCCCCGGCTGGTACATCAACATGAAGGACGAGACGTACCAGGCCGCGTGGGGGCGCTTCTACCGCTCGAAGCCGCTGGCGACCGAGGGGTCGGGCTGGCTCAAGGGCACGCAGCTCGTCCTGATGACCGCGGCGGGCCGGCTCCTCGAGGGGCACGTGAAGGGGAAGGACGGCATGGCGGCGGCGCTCCGCCAGGTGCTGGACGCGTACGCGAAGCTGCCCGAGGCCGAGCGGCGGCCGTCGGAGCTGAAGGGCGAGGTGCAGCCGCAGCCGCCCCCGCCGGCGGGCGGCGCGGTGCTCACGATCTACGACCGGCCGCTGGGACGGGGCGAGGAAGGGCGGTACCGGCTGCCCGAGGGCCAGGACCTGGGCGGCCGCCGGACGGAGGCGCCGGGCGGCCAGCGAAGCTCGCTATGGCTCACGGCGGAGGAGTGCGCGTCGCTCGTCCCCCCGGAGCCGAGAAAGGGGCAGTCGGTCCCTATCCCGGCCAGGCTCGCCAAGCGGCTCTGGCTCTACGGCCTCGTCCCGCAGTCGCTCTGGGTGGTCGAGGGGACATGGCGGCCCGACTCCGTCCGAGAGGGCGACCTCTCGCTCACGGTCGAGCAGGTCGAGCCGCTCCGGATGCGGCTCCACGGGTCGGTCGTCATGGTCGGGAAGAGCGGGCACAAGGGGTTCGAGGACCTGGAGAAGCGCTACGACGCGCGGCTGGAGGGGGTGATCGAGGTCGTGGAGAAGAAGATCGTGCGCTTCGACGCGGTGGCGCTCGGCGACTATGCGGGCGAGTGGTTCACCGGGCACGAGCGCTGGAAGGCGGCGACGCCCGAGGCCCCGCTCGCCCTGGCGTTCGCCATCGAGCTCGACCGGACGGCGTACGAGCTCCCGCCCGAGCGGCGCCGGCCGCGCTCGTTCATGCACGCCTACATCTTCCGCGAGCGCGAGGCGCAGTTCTGGGACCCCGACCTCTGGCGCGCCGACTGGGAGAAACGACAGAAGAAGTAGCCTTGGAATTCAGCCGGGATCGGTCGGGAAGGGGTTTCCCGCCACGGGGGTCAGGGCCCCGGCTCCTGGATCGATCGAGTGTCGCGGCCGTCCCCTGGGCGGGCGCCGCTGTCACGGCGCGCCGAACACCTCGATCGCCCGCCATGAGACCCAGGACGGCCCCTCCAGGGTCTCGATGCGGAGCATCTCCGCCAAGGGCGGCGGATCCAGGCGACACTCGATCGGCACGCCGTCCCGCGTGACGCCGCGGAGCTCCCGGAGCGTCGTCCACTCGTCCTGGCCCGGCGGGCGTCCGAGCAGGTGGTGGACCGTCTCCCCGTCCGGGTGCGGGGAGGGCACCAGGCGGACGCGACCGATCCGTGCGGGGGCGTCCAGCGCGATGTCGAACCACTGCGGAGGGTGGCTGCCCGCCGACCACGATCCGCTCGGGTCGCCGTCGACGCCGGCCGACGCGGGATGCTCGGCGAACGGCGCGCGCGAGGCGCGAACCCTCCTGCCGTACGCGAGGTCGCCGGGGGCGGACGTCGCGGCGACCGGGCCGCGCGCCCACGCGGGCTCCCGCCACGGCACGAGGCCGAGCAGCCGCCGGCCCAGGAGGGTGAGGCGCGCCTGCGGCCGGCCTCGCTCCCACCGGCGGAGTCGCTCCGGCACCGCTCCAAGCTCGGAGTCCGGCATCCGGTTCCGCCGCCACATGTCGATCGCCTCCCGTCGCCGTTCGCGGGAGGCCGTGACGCCGTCCCCCTCGGCAGGGATCACCGAGAGGTACTGCGCGAGCCGGGGCCGGCCGCCGGGGCCGGCCAGGTTGACGCCGTTGCCGTGCGTAAGCCGGACGTCCCAGAGGATGAGGTCCCCGGCGCGTGCCGGGACGGGAACCGCGGCCCGTCCGTCCCCGACCCGGTCCCGGTCCGCGCGCCCCGGAGCCGCGCGCGCCACGTACTCGGCGAGTTCCAGGAAGCCTCGCCCTGAACATCGAATCGCCCATGAGCGTTCCGCAAGCAGCCGCTCTGATCGGCGTTTCGAGGGTCGCGGCCTACAAGGCGATCAAAGAAGGGCGGCTCGGGCATACGATGATCGGAAACGTCATCATCGTGAGCCGCGCGGAAGCGGAGCGGTACAGGAAGGCGCGCGAGCAGTCCGGCGCCTCCAGACGGCCACGTTCGAAGGCAGGCTCCGCTCCGTAGTTCGCCGATTGTGGGACGGAGCCCCTTTGCTCCCCCGACTTCGGACCTTGGACTCGGGACTTTGGACCCCCCTTTGGTTGGCGCCCCCCAGGGGCTCAACCCCTTACGGAAAGGACAGCCGCCATGTCCACTGGAAGGAAGTCCCCTTCCCGCAGCCGCCCCGTCGGAAGCGAGGGCGGCCCGGGAAGACCGGGCAGTAGGTCCCCCTGCTCTTTCACAATCAGGCGAGTACCTCCGCTGCGCGGGGAGGAAGAGCGTCCTCTCGGCGCGGCAGGGTCGGGGCCGTGGGCGCGGCCTGGCCGAACGGACTGGAAAGCGGATGCTTCCCGAGACCGGTCGGCCGGGCTGCGGCGGACCCCGCAGGGGTCGGACTCGCGGCGCGAGTCCCGGCCCCGACCCTGCCTCACCTGACCTACACCCCCTTTCCCTTCTCCTTTTCCCTTTGCCCCCTCCCCACCCCTCCCACCCAAGTCCGGGCGACTGACACCACCTCGCCCGGATCTTGCGGGATGGGCCGCGCAGCGGGGGCGCTCACACGGCGGCCGGACCGATGCGCCCCGGCCGCCCGGAGACCTGGTCCCCAGGCTCCGCAAGAAAGCGGGATCGCGCGTGGTCCCGAGGGGACGGGGGGTGCGTGCACGTAACGGCGCGGGAGCGCGGCCGTTTCGTGGCACGCACCCGGGTTTTGCGGCGCTCTCCCACCGAAAAAGCGCCGCCTCTCCGGAATCGCCCGAGGCGGTTCCGCGCTGAACACGAAAACCGCGCGAAATACGAACGGTGCGTCGGGTGGAAAGACGGTGGAAACTCTAGGCTGACCCAGGGGGGTCGAAGGGGGCACACGATGCTTGCGGCGATGAAACAGGACCTGCACGACCGGCTGTGGAAGGCGCAGCAGCGGTGGTTCGCGCTACGCGCCCAGGGGACGACAAAGAGAGAGCTCAAGCTGCGCGGGCTCAGGGAAGCCGGAGATCCGAATCTTCATCTTCGCCCCCTCATCTTCACTGGTGCCACGAAGCGGGCCATCGAGGAGACGCTGAAGGGCTTCCTTGAGTTCGCTCATGACCGGTTCGGCGCCCGGCGGCTTGAGGACCTGGGAAAGCGGGAGTTCCGGGCCTTCATCGAGGACGGGATCGCCCGGGGCCTGGCGGGCTCCACCCTGACCGCCCGCGTGAGCCACTTGGTCAAGTTGGGCTGTCTGACGGGCAAGGCGGAGTCGGCCATCGCTATCGGCCGCAAGCTCCACGCCCGGGTCCGGGACCTTGAACGAGACGGCGCCCTCCGGGCTCCTGAGCGCCCCACCCCTTCCCCGGAGATCGCCCAGCGGGCGATCGACATCCTCAAGGGATGGG
>Ga0187893_10004323_pt1 | contig 27247 bp, 25 predicted proteins | sample MA1701074metaG_FD_139574 | JGI IMG/M metagenome (GOLD analysis project Ga0187893, IMG submission 139574) | White microbial mat communities from a basaltic lava cave in the Kipuka Kanohina Cave System on the Island of Hawaii, USA - MA170107-4 metaG ... | reverse complement strand
CGCCGCTTGGTCGGCTCGCGAGAGCGGTCAGCCGTCGGCCGGGCGGCCCGAGGTTGTCACGCGCCCGGCCTCCGGTCGTGGCATCATGGTGCGCGGCGCCAGGCAGCTGAGCGCCAAACCGTTGGGCGGCAGGAGACACGATGAAGCGATGGCTCGTATTCTGGCCGGTGGTGCTTCTCGTCGCCGGCTGCGCACCCGTAACATTCGCTTCTCGCTCTGAGGATTCGTATTCGCGGCGGAGCACCGTCTGTGTCCGCGCCGGCGAAGATCCGCTGAACCTGGCTGGGCAGTTGGAGCACCTCCTACTGTCGCGCGGATTCGACGTCGTTTCAGAATCAGTTGCACGCGAGCGAGTTCGGTTCGCCGCCGAATCCTCTTCGACCGCATCCTCAAGTCGCGCAGAAGGCTACTTGGAACGGGTCACCGAGGTCCCTTCCGTCTATGTCTTGAACGTCGAGTATCGCTACGCCGACTTCGGATTCTCGGGAATCGCCCTTCTCTCGTTCTCGGCCTCGCTCGTCAATCTCTCCGACGGACGCCTATACGCATCAGTGGAGTACTCGCCCCAGCCGATGATGGCCCAGACACCCTCCCGCGTCCTTCCCAGAGTCGCGGAGCAACTTGCCCGGGGCGCACAGTAGATCGCGGGCAGTAGACGGGGAAGACCACGACGAGCACCTACGCCAAGCCGTCTCTCATCGCCGTCGCTCATCACGAGGCGGCGCACGCTGTAGCGCACCTGAAGCTCAGACTTCCTGGTGAGCTTCAGTACATCGAGATCGACGATCAGATCCCTCGAGGGGGCTACACGCAGATCGTGCGGGCGCCCGACTCGCCGCCCAATGCGGCTCAGGCGATCGATTGCATCATTCAGAACCTCGTGGGCTCGCTAGCCGAAGGGCGAATCGATCTCGAGCCTGGCCTTGCCAAGTCCGGCGCTAAGTCCGACTGCGAGAAGGCTCGCGCATACGCCCGCTACTTCAAACTCTCTGAGAACTGGCCCGCGTGGGAGACCGAAGCCCGCGCGTTCGTCGACAATAACTGGTGTCTCATCTCGGCTGTCGCCCGGGCGGTGCTCAGGCAGCCATTCCAAGGGCAGAAGAAAAGACTTCCGGGGGGACGAGTTCGTCGGCTCGCGTCGAGCCGGTTGTATCGTCTTGCCGCAATCATTCGCATCACGCGCGGCTGCCGCCCAACAAAGCAATGAAGCTGACCGGCCGCCGCTCAGAGGTGCGCAGCGTACGGGGCCGTCGGCCGGCCGGTCCGGAGTTGTCACGAGGCCGGCTTCCGGAGCACGCGTGGTAGGTTCACGGGCGGCCGGCAGCTTATTGCCGATCCGTTGGACGGCGACCAAGACACGCGAGGTTCACCGCTGCGATCCTTCCTTGTCGGAGCTAGCGCGGTATTGGGCGTCCTCGCGATCGCATGGCTCGCTGGGACGTTTTGGATCCGCACCCGTGAGACCGTGATGACCTCCGCCCTTCCGGCTTCGTTCCCGGGTCGCCTGATTCAGGTAGGCGGGCACGGCGTTCGTATCCTCGAGCAAGGAGCGGGTCCCGCGGTTCTCCTCGTTGCTGGAACCGGCGGGAGCGTGGCGAACTGGCCCGCCACCGTTCTGGAGCGGCTCGCCGTCGATCACCACGTCATCGCGGTGGACCTCTACGGCATGGGGTTCAGCGAGCGCAATGGTGGTTTCACTTACGGTTTCGCGCTTTGGAGCCAGCAGCTCGTTTCGGTGCTGGACGCCCTGGGAATCGAACGAGCATCTGTCGTCGGTCACTCCCTCGGCGGCACGGTCGCCATCTTCTTCGCTGCGAACTATCCCGACCGAGTCGATCGCGTCGTGCTCGCCGGGTCTGCGATCTCCATTCCGTGTTGGTTCCCCGTTCTCATGATTCCCGGGCCCGGCGAGGTGTTCCTGGCGTCCCAAGAAGTCTTTGGCCCCACGTTCTCTCCGGACCATCGCGCCCAGGCCATCGCGGCGTATCGAATCCGCGGCACCCGTGTTGCCCTACTGCACTACGTGCGTCATTCGCTCTTCGAAGCGAGAGCGCTGTCTCGCGCCGTTGCGGCCGTGCGAGCGAAGGTTCTTCAGCTCCACGGCACTGTCGACGAAGAGGTGTCGTTCTCAGCGGCGGAACGACTTCAGTCTCAGTTGCGCGACTCGCGCTTAGTCCCGATCGAGGGAGCGGGTCATTTCCTCATGCACGACGCCCCCGAGCGCCTCGCGTCGGAGGTCGAGGCCTTCCTCCCAACGATGTAAGAGCCTTCGGTTCGCCTCTGCGCCACAGGTCGCCGTCCAACAAGCGACTGTGTTGTCAACTCATGACGGTTGACTCCACATCGTGTGGTTGCGGACCATCGCGTTGAGGATGATGAGCAGCTTGTGGGCGACGGCGGTCAGGGCGAGCTTCTTCGGCTTGCTGGCGGCGAGCAGGCGTTCGTAGAAGGCCTTCAGCACCGGGTTGAAGCGGCTGCCGGTGAGAGCTGCCATGGAGAGGATCCCGCGGACCGCGGCGCGGCCGCCGCGGACCTGGCGCTTGCCGCGGATCGACCCGCTGTCGCGGTTGAAGGGCGCGACGCCGACGAGCGCGGAGAGCGTGCGTTTGCCCAGGCGACCGAGCTCGGGGAGATCGGTGATCAGGGTCTGACGATCATCGAGAAGATCTGGCGGCGGCGCGCGGATTGGTCGGGCTCAGCGGCGGGCCACCTGTCGCAAGCGGCGCCGTCTAGCAGGCGACTGTGTCGGCAGGCGAACCTCCGCCGCGCCCGGCTCGTAGCCGCGCCGGAGGAACTCTCATGCAGCCTTCGCTCGCCGCAGCTTCGATCCTGGTCGCGTTCGCGCTGTCGACCGCCGCTTGCGGAGACGCGCGCGCGCGCGACGAGTGGGCGCGCCGCTATCCGGCGTCGCCGGGTGCGCGGCTCGAGCTCGTGAACGTGAACGGCGCGATCGCCGCGGAGGCGACGGACGGCGCCGAGATCGAGCTCGTGGCGAGGCGCGAAGCTTCCGCCGGGAGCGAGAGCGCCGCGCGCGAGCGGCTCGCGGAGCTCGAAATGCGTGAGACGGCGAGTGAGAGCAGCGTGCGGGTCGAGGTCGTGCATCCGACGTCGATCGGCCGGGGCAACGTCGAGGTGAGCTGGACGCTGCGCGTGCCCGCCGGCGTCGACGTCGACCTGCGCAACGAGAACGGCCACGTTTCGGTTCGCGGTCTGAGCGGCGCGCTGAAGATTCGGACGACGAACGGCGCGATTCAGGGCGTGGCGCTCGCGACGCAAACGGTCAGTGCGAAGACCGTGAACGGCGGCGTCGAGCTCGCCTTCGCGCAGCCGCTGACAGGCGCGGGCCGCGTCGTCGTCGAATCGGTGAACGGCGCCGTCGAGGTCGCGCTGCCGGCGGCGAGCAGAGTCTCGCTGCGCGCGAGCGTGCTGAACGGCTCCGTGCGCGCGGAGGGCCTCGAGCTCGCTCGCAAGGGCACGGCCTCGCGCACTCGCCTCGAAGGCACGCTCGGCGGCGGCGGCACGCCGCTGCGGCTCGAGACGACGAACGGCAGCGCGCTCATCCGGAACGCGAGCGCAGCGCGTGCGCCGCAGAAGGCGGAGCCGGCGCCGAGCGCCGCGCCCGCGGTGCCGCAACATCCCGAGCGCGTCGCGGACGGCGGCGTCAGCGTCTAGCGATCGTCGGCGAGCGCCTCAGAAGCGCGCCGTGAGCTCCGCTCCGAACATGCGCGGATGCCCCCACATCTGCTCGTTGAAGCCGAGGCCGGAGAGCTTGAACGCCGACGCGAGATAGTTGCGGTCGAGCAGATTGCGCCCGTACGCAGCCACTTCGTAGTGCCCGTCCTCGAGCGCGTAGGCGATGCGCGCGTTCCAGACGCCATACGGGCTCTGCGACAGCGCGCGATCGTTCCCAGTCTCGAAGAACGTGCGGTCCTGATAACTGAAGTCGGTTTGCAGCGAGAGCATGCCCGGCCCCGCCGAGAGCTCGTAGCGAGCGCGCCCGTTCAGACTGACGCCGGGCGCGAACACGAGCTCGTTGCCCTCGTAGGCGTCGATCAGCGCGAGGTCATCGCTCTCGAACTCCTCCAACTCGGTGTGCAGGAACTCCGCGCCGAACGCGATCGAAAAACCTTCGAGCGGCAACAGCTCGAGCTCGATGTCACTGCCGTAGATCTTCGCGGTGCCCGCATTGTCGAGGATCGTGACGATGATTCCCGGCTCTGGGTTCGACGTCGTGAATACCTGGAGATCCGTGTAGTCGTAGTAGAACAAGCTCCCGTTCAGGCGCGCGCGTCGATCGAAGAGCTCCCATTTCGCGCCGACTTCATAGGCCCACAGCGTCTCTGGATCGAACGGCGGGATCTCCGCGGCGCTGAAGGCGAACGCACCACTGAAGCCGCCGCTCTTGAAGCCGCGGCTCACGCTCGCGAACAGCAGCAAGTCCTCGCTTGGCTTGTAGTCCAGGCCGAACTTCGCTGACCACTCGTTGAAGTCGACGGAGTCCTTCAGCGGAAATGACATCGGGTCGACGGGTGCGATGAACGTTGGCTCCACGAACAGGACGTTCTCGAAAAAGTCGCGCTTCTCCCACGTGAAGCGGCCGCCGATCGTGCCGCGCAGCTTCTCGGTGAAGTCCCAATCGAGCTGACCGAACGCGCCGACGGATTTGTCCTTCTGCACGTAATGCGTCTTGCTGAAGAAGGCTGGCGCACCGATCGCAGCACCGGCCGGGTCGAATCCACCCGGATACGTCACCGGGTCGACCGCCTCGATGACCGGCCGCAGCGTGCGGAACAGATCGAGGAAGTTGTCGACGTTCACGCGCTCCTGCAGGTAGTAGAGCCCGGCCTGCCAGTGGTAGCGGTCGGTATCGCGCGCGAGCCGTAGTTCCTGAGTGAACTCCCAGCCGTCGTTCAGGTAGTCGATCTCGATCAGCTGGTTTGGACTCGCGTCGGTGTCCTCTTCGAATGTCTTGTTGACGTACTCGAACGCTGTGAGCGAGCTGAGCGTCAGCTCGCCGATCTCCGCTTCGACGCGCAGGAACGTTCCGACTGTGTCGACGTCGAGAGCGCCTTCTTTGTTGTACTCGCCGCGCTCGTTGTCCCTCGTGTCGCGGTAGCCGAGCGCGTCGACGCAGAAGTTGTCCGCTTCGATCTGGCGCGTCGTGCAATTCGCCGGAGCGCCGGCCGCGACACTCGCCGGGTCGAACGTGCCTTGATGCTCGTACTGCGCCGACAGCGAGCGGTTCTGCGCGCCGTGCAGGTTGAACAGCACGGACACGTTCTCGCTCGCGTCCCAATCGAGCGCCCAGCGGCCCGCCCAATTGTTCGCGTCGTTCTGGTCGCGGCCGCCCGGAAACTCGTTCTCGATGTATCCGTCGGCGCGGTTGTATGCGAGTGAGACGCGCCCGGCGAGCGTGTCGGTGATCGGGCCGCCGTAAGCGCCCTCGATCTTCACCGTGTTCCACTTGCCGTAGCCGGCGGTGAAGTAGCCCGATTTCTCTTCTTGACTGGGCTTCTTCGAGATGAAGCTGACGAGACCGCCTGTGGTGTTACGGCCGTAGAGCGTGCCCTGCGGTCCGCGCGCAACCTCGACGCGCTCGAGATCGAACAGCTGGAAGTTCTGCGCGGTGACTTGGCTGATGTAGACCTCGTCCATGTACCAGCCGACGGAGCCGTTCGAGTTCGCGTTGTAGTCGTTGAGGCCGACGCCGCGCAGGAAGATCGCGGGCGTGTTCGTCTCGCCGGACGGGAAGCCGATCTCGAGGCCCGGCGTCTGCGCGGCGATGTCGACGCTCTCGCCGATGCCGAGCTCGGCGATCTCGTCGCCGGTGATCGCAGTGACGGAGATCGGAACGTCCTGGAGATTCTGCGCGCGCTTCTGGGTCGTGATGACGATCTCTTCGATGCCCGTCGTGATGATCGGCTGCGCGTCCGGCTCGGCGGGCGCGGGCGCCTCCTGCGCGAACACAGGCAGCGACGCGAGCGCGAACGAGAATGCGGCCAGCGCCGCGCCGCGGAGCAGCGCAGTCGAATCGAAACGCATGGTTCTCCCCCGGAACGGCGAGCGCGCGCGCCGTCGCTCGCATCTTCGAACAGTCCGAGCGCCGCGGCCACGTGATTTTCTCGCGGGCGTGCGACCTCTGAGACCGCTCAGGCGCCCAGCACGCGGCGAAGGAACGCATTGAGGAACACGCCCTTCGGGTCGAGCTTCGCGCGCGCGCGCTGAAACTCGTTCCACTTGGGGTAGAGCGGCGCGAGCTCCTTCGACGTGAGCTTGTGGATCTTTCCCCAATGCGGGCGGGCTTGGTGATTTCGGAAGATCGCCTCGACGTCGTCGAAGAACGGCCGATACGCGCGCTCGGCCGGCTGATGAGCCGAGATCGTCACGGTCGCGCGGCCGTGATCCGGCGACAGGAACGCTTCGTCGGGCTTCACGGTGCGGTACTCGAGCGGCCAGAGCGCGGCCTTGTGCTTGGTCAGCATCAGCTGGCGCAGCTCGCGCACGCAGTCGGGCCCGCGCTCGGCCGGCAGCGCGAACTCGATCTCGTTGAACGCGACGTCGCGCGGCGTCGCGAAGATCGTGTCGCTCCAGCCGACGCGCTCGCCGCGCGTCTGGTCGGGGTCGTCCCAGCGCTCGTAGTCGCGCGGCTCGGTCGTCGGGTTCAGCGTCTTCATCGAGCAGACGTCGCGCGGCGGCGAAGTCTTGGTGCGGATGAACACGCTCGGGTCGGGGAACCAGAAGAACTCGAAGTGGCGGTTCTGCGCGATGTGGGAGTCGAGCTGCGCCATGCACGCGTCGAAGCCGGTCGTCCAGATCCGTTCGCGCAGCCGGAACGCGGGCTCGAGCGCGAGCTTCACGTGCGTGATCACGCCGAGCGCGCCGAGCGAGACTTGTGCCGCGCGGAACAGCTCGGGCGACTTGTCAGGGCCGAGCTCGAGCGCGTCGCCGCTCGCGAGCACGAGGCGGACTCCGCTGACGTAGGAGGAGAGGCTGCCGATCTCGCGACCGGTGCCGTGCGTGCCGGTGGCGATCGAGCCGGCCAGCGCTTGGCGATCGATGTCGGGCATCGTCGAGAGTGCGAGCCCCGCTCTCCGCAATGGCTCGCCGACCTGATAGAGCTTGCTGCCGCCGAGCAGCCACGCCTCGCGCTTCTTCGCATCCACCGACTCGACGCCCCGCAGCCGGCTCGTCACGAGCTGGAGGCCGGTCGTCTCGCACAGCGGCACGAAGCTGTGCCCGCTGCCGATCGCGCGCACACCGCGGCCGGCCGCGGCCGCGCGCTTTACCGCGGACTGCACCGCGGCGACGGTCGCGGGCGCGAGCTTGTCCGCGGGCGTGAAGCGCACCGAGCCCGACCAGTTCGACCACTCCGGCGGCTTCGCGGCCGCGGCGAACGCGCGCGCGACGAGGCCGCCGCTCGTCACGGCAAACGCGGCCGCTCCTGCAGTCGTCCGTAACAGCTCGCGGCGTCCGATCACTGCGACTTCCCGCGCGCCGCGATCGGCCACAGCTCGCGCACCATGCCGTCGCGCACGACGTGATACGCGTCGTAGAGATTCACGGTGGGATCGCAGTGCGAGACGAGCAGCTCCGCCTTGTCGCCGAGCGCAAGCTCGCGCGCGTCGCCGCTGAACGCGCAGATGCCGTGCTCGTCGCCGCCGTAGAAGTACGCGAGCCCGGCGCGGTCCTTGAACTGCGGCTTCGCGTCGGGCTCGTGCGCGAACGCCTTGAACCCGGCGTCGATCGTGATCAGGTGCGGAACCGGCTGACTGATTGCGGTCGCGAGCACCGTCAGCGAGGGCTCGAACGTGTCGAAGACCTCGCCGTCCGCGTCGCCGATCATTCGGTATTGCACGTCCATGAACAGATAGGAGCCGACCTGGAGGTCGGTCATGCCGGGAACGTCGCAGTCGATGTCGTAGGTGCCGGTGCCGCCGCCGGTCAGCGCCTTCACCGCGATGCCGCTCTGCTCGAGCAGCGCTTTCGTGTCGAGCGCGGCGGCGAGAGACTCGAGCGACTTCTTCTTGCGCTCTTCGCGCCCGACGACGTGCATCACGTGGCCGGAGTAGGCCTGCAGGCCGTCGAAGCGCAGATGCTTCCGCGCGGCGATCTCTCGCGCGAGCGCGAGCGCGGGCTCGCCGGGCGCGATGCCCGTGCGGCGCGTGCCGGTGTCGAGATCGATCAGCACGCCGAGCGTGATGCCCGCCGCGGCGGCCGCGGCGTCGAAGGCGCGCACCGCGCCCGGCGCGTCGACGACGACCTGGAGCCCGGGCGCGCGCTTCGCGAGCGCCACGACGCGCTCGTACTTGTCCCGGCTCGCGAGCGGCGACGTGATCAGCACGCGGTCGACGCCCGCGTCCGCCATCACTTCGGCCTCGCTCACCTTCGCCGCGCACACGCCGAGCGCGCCGGCCGCGATCTGCTTCTTCGCGAGGATCGGGCACTTGTGCGTCTTCACGTGCGGGCGCAGCCCGATCTTCTTACGCGCGGCGTGCGCAGCCATCTTGCGCAGATTGCGCTCGAGCATCGCCTCGTCGATCAAGAGCGCCGGCGTGGCCAGGTCGGCGAGCGCGATCGGCTTCTCCAGCACGATCGCGTCGGCGCCGAGCGCGACGCCCTGAGAAGTGCGCATGTCCTTCGCCTCCACGCGGCCGCCGAGAGCCGCCGCGCCGGCCAGCGCCGCGGCGCCGCCGAGCAGCGCCCGTCGCGTGACTCCCGATTCCTCGCTCATTGCGGCCCCCGCGCCGCAGCGCCCATGCCGACCCAAGCGCCGAACGTCGCGCCCTCCGCGATCCAGCGCTCGATGCGTGCAAGCTCGGCGGGCGTCAGCGGCTTGCGCTCGCGCGGCATGCGATCCGGCGAGTCGGGCGGCAGCGAAACGCGGCGAATCAGCTCGCTGCGCTCGGGGTGCCCGGGCACGACGGTCGCCCCGATGTCGCCGCCCTGGAGGATGCGCGCGGGCGAGTCGAGCTGAAGGTTCGCGTAGCGCTGCTTCACGCTGTGACACGAGATGCAGTCGCGCACGAAGATCGGCCAGACGTCGCGTGCGAACAGGATCGGTTCCTCCGCCGCGGCGGGAGCGGCGGTGCAGAGCAGCGCCAGTGCGGCGAAGCGGAACAGGGGCCGTCGCATCGCGCGCATCTTGTCGCGCTCGCCCGCGCGGCGCCAGCGCTCGGGGTGCGCTTCGCGTGCATAATGGGAAGCGGCGCCCCAGCGCCGACACGAAACGAGGTGAGCATGCTCGCAATCCGCATCTTCCTCGCGCTCTGCGCCGTGATCTGGCTTCCGTATGGCCTCTACTGCCTCGCGAACCCGGGCTCGCTCGCGGAAGCCGCCGGGGTCGCGGCGACGAGCGTCACCGGCAGCATCGAGCTGCGCGCGATGTACGGCGGGCTCCAGGCCGCGGTCGGCGCGCTCGCGCTCGCCGGCGCGCTGCGCGCGTCGCTCGCGCCCCACGCGCTGCTCGCGCTGGGCAGCATCGCGGCGGGCCTCGGCGTCTCGCGCGTCGTCTCCGCGGCCAACGCCGGCGAGTTTTCGTCTTACACCGTGATGGCGCTCGGGCTCGAGTGGACGATGCTCGTGTTCGCGTTCGCGTTCTTCCGGCGCGTGAAGCCCGTGGGCGCCTGACCGGAGGGGCGATGTCGACCGAGCCGCTCTACGACCCCGCCCTGGACGCGCACGTCGCGGAGGTGCGCGCGTTCAACGCAAAGCTGCCGCGCGACGACGCGCGGATGAAATGGACGCCCGCGGCGATCGCCCGCGCGCGCGATCTCACGCAGGTGATGGGCGGGCTGCTCGCGAACGCCGGCATCGCCGGCTTCGAGACGCGCGAGATCCCCGGCCCGCGCGGGCCGATCCGGCTGCGCACGTTCGTGCCGGACGACGTGCGCGCCGTTTATTACGACGTCCACGGCGGCGGCTTCTTCATGGGCGCGCCCGAGATGGGCGACCGCGACAACGCGGCGATCGCGCGGCGCGCGCGCTGCGCGGTCGTGAGCGTCGACTACCGGCTCGCCCCCGAGCATCCGTACCCGGCCGGCCCCGACGACTGCGAGGCCGGCGCGCTCTGGCTGCTCGCGAACGCCCAGCGCGAGTTCGGCACGAGCCGGCTCGCGATCGGCGGCGGCTCCGCCGGCGCGAACCTCGCCGCGACCACGCTGCTGCGAATGCGCGACCGACACCAAAGCGCGTCGCGCTTCTGCGCGGCGAACCTCGTGTTCGGCGTCTACGACGTCTCGGGCACGCCCTCGCAGCGCCGCGGCGGCGTGCAGAGCTTCCGCGATCTCTATCTGCCGAAGATCCGCGGCGACGACCGCAAGCACCCCGACATCTCGCCGCTCTACGCGGACTTGTCAGGACTGCCGCCGGCGCTCTTCACGGTCGGCAGCGCCGACTACCTCTACGACGACTCGCTGTTCCTGCACGCGCGTTGGCGCGCGGCCGGGGGCGAGAGCGAGCTCGCGATCTACCCCGAGTGCGTGCACGGCTTCACGATGTTCCCCGTCGCGATGGCGCGCGCGGCGAACGCGCGAATCTACGAGTGGCTCGCGAAGAAGATCGGATAGGAAATCTCGCATGTGCGACCGAGATCACTTCGACGACGACCTTCAGCAGTACCTGCGCCGCGGCCTCGTCACGCGGCGCCAGTTCGGAGCGGTCGCCACGACGGCCGGTCTGATGATGCTGCTGCCGCGCGCGGCGAACGCGCTCACGGTCAGCGAGAGCGAGGTCGAGATCCCGACACCGGACGGTGTCGCCGATGCGTACTTCGTGCATCCCGCAAGCGGCGCGCATCCGGGCGTGCTGATCTGGCCGGACATCGTCGGGCTGCGGCCCGCGTTTCGACGGATGGGCAAACGGCTCGCCGAGTCTGGCTACGCGGTGCTGGTCGTGAATCCGTTCTATCGCGAGAAGCGCGCACCGGTCGTGCCGCCGGGCGCGAGCATCGCCGACACCGCGACGCGCGACGTCGTGTTCGCGCTCGCGAAGAAGCTGAGCCCCGCTACGCACGTCAGCGACGCGAAGGCGTTCGTCGCGTGGCTCGACGCGCAGCCCGCGGTCGACCGCGGACGCAAGCTCGGCACGATGGGTTACTGCATGGGCGGCCCGATCACGCTGCGCACCGCGGCCGCAGCGCCAGATCGCGTCGGCGCGGGCGCGTCGTTCCACGGCGGCAACCTCGTCACGAAGGACGCGGACAGCCCGCACCTGCTCGTCCCGAAGATCAAGGCGCAATACCTGTTCGCGGTCGCCGAGAACGACGATCAGCGCGAGCCGGACGCGAAGAACGTGCTACGCGAGGCGTTCGCCAAAGCGGGACTCCCGGCGGAGATCGAGGTCTACCCGGCCGCGCACGGCTGGTGCCCGCCGGACTCGCCGGTCTACGACGAGCAGCAGGCCGAGCGCGCGTGGAGCCGGCTGTTGGTGTTGTTCGAGAAGGCGCTGGCGTAACAAGCGCCCGTCGAAACGCGAGCCGGCCCGAGGGCTAGATCTCGCTGCCGGCCTTCCAGCCCGAGTGGATCGCGCCCTCGATGTACCCAACGCCGGTCGCGTCGCCGATCTCGATCACGGGCACGCCGGCTTCGCGCAGCGCGCGCGCGGGCGCCGGGTTGGGCTCGAGGCCGGCAGCGAGGATCACGGTGTCGGCGGAGATTTCGTCGAGCGTCGCGGCGGTGCCCTCTTTCGCGGGCGCGCTCTCGAAGCGCAGCGTCTGCTCGCCGATCTCGAGCACGCGTGCGCACGTGTGCATGCGCACGCCGTGCGCGCGCAGCTCGTGGAGCACGTGCCAGCGGCGCGGATGCGCCATCTCCTTCGCGAGCGTCGCGCTCTCCTCGAGCAGCGCGACCGCGCGACCGCGCTCGGCGAGGAATTCCGCGAGCTCGGCGCCGACCAAGCCGCCGCCGACGATCGCGATGCGCTTTCCAACCGGCATGTACGCGCGCGACGCCTCGCGGAGCTTCGCGGGGTCGCCCGTAATCCCTGCCAGGCGCCCGGCGCGCACCGCGAGCCGTCCGACCAGCGAGAGCTTGCCGCTCGCTTCGCGCGCATCTTCGCCGGTGAGCAGCGCGCGCAGGTCGTCGCCGTCGAACACGTGCTCGCGCTCGGCGCCCGGGATCGCGGGCCGCGCGCGGCGCGCCCCGACCGCGGCGATCACGACGTCGGGCTTCAGCTCGCGAACGAGCGCGGCGTTCGCCTCGGTGCCGAGCCGCACGCTCAGATTTGCGCTGCGTATCGTTTCCTCGAAGTACCTGAGAAGTCGCTCGTTCGGCTCGTACGGGAGCGCCGCGAAACGCAGCGTGCCGCCGAGCCGGTCGCTCTTCTCGACGAGCGTCACGTCGTGGCCGCGCAGCGCGGCAACGCGCGCGGCCTCCATGCCGGCCGGCCCGCCGCCGACGACCAGCACACGCTTGCGCTGCGCGGCCGGCGTCCGTAACAACGCGCTGCGCTCGGCCTCCTTGCCGGCCTCGGGATTCACCGCGCAGCGCACCGGCTTGTCGAAGAACGCCTGCGCCACGCACACGTAGCAGTAGACGCAGGGACGCACCGCGCTCGCGCGGCCGCCAGCAAGCTTGTTAGGAAGCTCGGGGTCGGCGAGCAGCTTGCGACCGAACGAGACGAGGTCTGCCTTGCCGTCGCGAATCAGGCGCTCGGCAGTCTCGGGCTCGATCCGACCCACAGCGATCACCGGAATGCGCACCGCGCCCTTCACGGCCGTCGCGTAGTCGACGTAGGCGTTCACGCGCTGCGGCAGCGGCGCGTCGAGGAAGTGGTGGCCGAGATTGTTCGCGGCGTAGGCGCTCACGTGGACCGCGTCCGCGCCGGCGGCCTCGATCAGCTGCGCGGTGCGCGCCGCGTCCGGCAGCGTGATGCCGCCGGGCTCGCCGAACTCGTGCGCGTCGACGCGCGCCCAGACCGTGAAGTCGGCGCCCGCGCGCTGCTTGCACGCGCGGATCACCTCGCACAACAAGCGCGCGCGGTTCTCGAGCGGCCCGCCGTACTCGTCGTCGCGGAAGTTCCAGCCGGGCGAGAGGAAGCTCGAGAACAGGTAGCCGTGCGAGCCGTGCAGCTCGACCGCGTCGAAGCCGGCGCGGCGCGCACGCAGACACGCGTCCGCGAAGTCCTCGGTGATCTGCGCGAGGTCCGCCTTCGTCGCGGCTCGGTATTTCCCGCCGGTGCCGGTGTTCGCGGCCATCATCCACGCGAGCTCTTGCTCGGTCATCTCCCCGAGCCCCGAGAGATCCATGTGAAAGCGCGGCTCGGAGGGCACGATCATCGGGCGGCCCTCGGTCACGTCGAGCCGCGCGATCTTGCCGTGGAACGCGAGCTGGATCGCGATCTTCGCGCCATGACGGTGCACCGCGTCGGTGAGCGCGCTGAGCCCGGGGAGGTAGCGATCGTGCGAGACCGCGATCTCGTGCGCGCTATTCGCGCCGCGCGGATAGGCGGCCGACGTGTTCTCGGTGATCAGCAGCCCGGCGCCGCCGCGCGCGCGTTCCTCGTAGTAACGCACGGTCGGCTCGCGCACGGCGCCGTCGGCCTCGACCAGCTCGACGCCCATCGGCGCCATCGCAATCCGGTTGCGCAGCGCGACGTTGCCGATGCGCGTGGGAGAGAGCAGATGCTCGTACATGCGCAACCTCGCGTCGTCCTGCGCGACCGTATCGCAGCCCGCCGACGCGCAAGTCACCAGAACGGGGACGTTCATACGTGCCGGTGACTTTCGTGCCACCCTTGGCGGTCCGACGGGGCGGAGCAGCGGCGAAGACTGGCCCCGAAGTCACCGCGAAGTATGAACGTCCCCGCTGTGGTGACTTACGGGACCGGGGGGCGGAGGTGCGCGGCGGCGAAGTCGAGGCCGCGGCGGAAGTCGGCGGCGTCGGCGTAGCGCTCGGCGAAGACGAGCTGCGTCGCGCCCGCGTCCGCAAACGCGCGCGCCTGCGCGGCAGCGGCGCTCGGGTCCTTGCGCGAGAAGCCGGCGAGCACGACGACCTCGGGCGCGCCGCGGCCCGCGACGGCGAAGCGCTCGCGCAGCTCGGCGACGCCCGAGCGCAGCGAGGCGGCGTCGCGCGCCATCGGCATCCAGCCGTCGCCCCACTTCGCGGCGCGCGCGAGCGCGTGCGGAGCATTCCCGCCGACGAAGATCGGCGGTCGCTGCGGGCGCGGTAGGAACAGAAACCTCTGCCCGTTCGCTTCGACGACGTCGTTCGCGAAGCACTCGGCGAGGAACGCGAGCGTCTCGTCCGTGCGCCTCCCACGCTCGGCTCGCGGCACTCCGAGCGCGCGAAACTCCGGCGCCATCCACCCCGCGCCGACGCCCACGAGCAAGCGCCCGCCCGAAAGCTCCTGCAACGTCGCGATCGCCTTCGCGGTCGGCAGCGCCGGCCGATAGGGCAAATTGATCACGCCCGTGCCGAGCCCGATCCGCGAAGTGGCTCCGGCCAGAAACGCAAGCGCACTCAGCGGATCGAGATACCGCCCGCCACTGCCCTCCGCGTCGTCGGGCGGGATCGCGAGATGATCCTGCACCCAGACGTGAGCGAAGCCCGCGTCTTCCGCAGCCCGCGCACACGCGAGCAACGTCTCCCGCGACGACTGCGGCCCCATCGAACGCAACGCGACACCCAGCTTCATCGTCGAGCCCCGCGCAACCTCACGGGCAGCTGAGTCACGCCGCGGAACACCGGGCTCGGATGCAGCGGGAGATCGCCGCTCCACGCGCGCTCGATGCGCGAGGTCTTCGCGAGCAGCGCTTCGAGCGCGACGCGCGCTTCGAGCCGCGCGAGGTTCGCGCCGAGGCAGTAGTGAGGCCCGAACCCGAACGCGATGTGAGGGCTCTTCTCGCGCAGCGGATCGAAGCGTTCCGGGTCGTCGAACACTTTCGCGTCGCGATTCGCGGAGCCGATCCAGCACAGCAGCATGTCGTTCGGCTTGATCTCGACGCCGTGCAGCGTGAGCTCGCTCGTCGCGCGGCGCGGCGCGAACTGCACCGGCGACGAGTGGCGCAGCGTCTCCTCGATCACGGCCGGCGCGAGCGAGAGATCGGCGCGCGCACGCTGCTCCCACTCCGGGTGAGCGAGCAGCTCGAGCACGGTGTTCTGGATCAGCGTCGTGGTCGTCTCGTTCCCCGCGACGAGCAGCAGGATCAGCATCTGCAGCATCTCGTCGTGCGAGAGCCGAGAGCCGTCCACTTCAGCCTGCACGAGCCCGGTCATCAGGTCTTCGCGCGGCTCGCGCTTGCGGCGCTCGGCGAGCGGGATCAGGTAGTCGCGCATTTCCGAACGCAGCGCGATCTGCGCGCGAATGCGCGCCTCGTCGAAGCCGCCGAAGAACGCGAGGCCGAGGCTCGCGACCGCGCGATCCGACCACGTCTTGAACTGCGCGCGGTCCTCGGCGGGAATCCCGATGATCTCGGCGATCACCGTGACCGGCAGCGGATACGTGAGCGCCTGGACGAGGTCCGCCTCGCCATCCGCCACCGCGGCGCCGACGAGCTCGTGCGCGAGCGCGTGCATGCGCGCCTCGAGCCGCGACACGATGCGCGGCGTGAACGCCTTGTTGACGAGCCCGCGCAGCCGCGTGTGCTCGGCGCCGTCCGTCACCAGCATCGACGGCGGGATCACGTCGAGCTCGGCCGGCAGCTGCGCGCGCAGCGCGGCCTGCGGCGCGTTCGAAAAGCGCGCGTCGTCGCGCAGCGTCGCCTGCACGTCGTCGTAACGGAACAGCGAGATCACGCGCAGCGGCAGGCCGGCGTGCAGGAATGCGGGCGCCTCGTCACGGCCGCGCGCATAGAGCGCATACGGATCGCGGCGCACCGCCGGGTCGAGCGGGTTGAAGGCGAACATCGGGAGCACCTCGGCGCGCGGAGAAAGTTTGTACGCCGATCGCGCGCTCAGGGCAATCGCCGCGATCTCGCGAGAACGCGGCCGCAAGCGCCGCGAAGCGGGACCCCATTCACGGAGCGTAAGACGATCGCGCGAGAATCCCCCACTTCCCGTTGCGCAGCACGATCACATAGAGCGAGTCGTAGCTGCCGACCGGGATGCCGCCGGCGCGGTAGCGGGTGAAGCGCGCGGCGACGTGCACCTTCGTCGGCCCGCTCTGCACGACGCGGCGCTCGGTCCAGGTGCTGTAGTCCCAGCCGCCCTTCTCGAGCTCGAGCTCGCGCATGTACTCGCCGATGCCGGGGAACGTGCGGACGCGGTCACCGGCGATCCGCACGTGCGGGAAGTGGAGCGTCGCGACGAAGGCCGCCTCGTCGCGTGCGTTGTAGGCGGCGATGTAGTCGTCCAGCACGCGCAGCGCGGCGGTCTCCGGGCCTTCGGCGTAGAACGCGTACTGAGCGAGCGCGGGGGCGGCGGTCCAGAACACGCAGGAGACCAGCCAGGCGACCGGCGAGAATCGCGCCATCGCTCACCCCCTAATTCGTGCGAGCCCTTCCTGCGATTCAGGGCGCGTAGCTGGAACGCGCTTGCACGCCCCAGTGCCCACCCGTCTTCGTGACGACGTAGAGGGACTCGTAGCGCGCCAGCACGCTGCCGTCTGCACGAAAGCGCGTGAAGACGACCGCGACGTGCACTTTGTCAGCGCCGGCTTGAATGACGCGGCGGTCGCTCCACTCGCTGCGGCTCCAGCCGGTTTGCTCGGCGAAGCGCGCGAACTCGAAGTCGTTGCGGAAGGACGCCGCGTCCTCGTACACCGCGACCTGGCCGCTCGCGATGCGCACGTGCGGAAAATGCAGCGTGGCAATCCACGCCTCGACGTCACGCGCGTTGAACGCGGCCATGAACGCGTCGAGCGCGCGCAGCGCCGCCTGCTCAGGCGTCTCCTCCGCGCGAGCCGCGCCTCCAATCGCCGTCACGACGAGCGCGGGACCAAGCCAAACCGCGAGCGAGCGGCGACGTCGGTTGATCATGCGATCTCCTGGCCGAGTTCGAGGAGGAATCGCTTCGTATCGTGACTCCGCTCGGGGCGGGAGGGGGATCCGTTCCGCTGTGGGCGCTCGCGGGGATCGATCGTGCGGCGCGATGCGCGTGCGCACGAGCGATTCCCGCGAGCGCCCCAATGCCCAGCCAACGCACGCGACGAGCCAGATGCAAGCTCGCCCGAACGCTCGCTCATCTACCCGGTGGCACGGCACCCCGAAAAGGCCCGCAGCGGAACGGATCCCCCTCCCGCCCTGAGCGGCGTCACGAGCAAACGCTCTTCGCGGCGCCGAGTCTTCGATGGCACCGCCCTCAGATCGCCCGCGGTGCAATGCGCGTCTTCGTGACGGCGTCCATCGGAAACTCCGCTGGCCCCTGCTTCGCGAGCTCGAAGAACTCCGGCCCGAACGGGTTCTGCCCGAGGATCGGCATCGAGCCGCGCCGAATCGTCCAGTCTTTCGGAGCCAGCTCCGCCGCGCGCTGGAAGTGGCGCTCCGCGGCGGCGCTGCGGCCGACGCGATGCAGCTGCCACGCGAGCGCGCGTTCCGCGCGCGCGAGCTGCGACGCAGCATTCGGCAGCTGCTGGTGCTTGCGCACGTCGTCGGGCGCGAGCGCGCCCTTCCCCTCGCGCGCCCACGCGCGGACCAAATCGAGATACGGACCCGAAGCCTTGCCGTGGAACTTCGTGAACGTGTCGGTGCCGAATTGATTGTCCTGCGGACGCACGATCGCGCCGCGCTCGTCGATCCAGATCAGGGTCGGGACGTTCACGATGTGGAAGCGCTCCGCGAGCACGTGCTCGGTGTCGAGCAGGCTCGGGTGCGTCGGCTTCGCGTTCTCGACGAACGGCCTCGGACCGTCGGCATTGCGATCGAGCGCAACCGTGATCGGCACGAACCCGAACGCGCCGAGCTCCTCGTACAGCGCCTGCCACACGGGCAGGTCCTCGCGGCAGCCTCACCAGCTCGCGTACGCGATCAGCAGCACTTTCTTGCCGCGATACGCCGACAGCGTGTGCGTTCCCCCTGAGAAGTCGGGGAGCGTGAAGTCGGGCGCCTCGAGGCCGCGCAGAGACGCGAGCCGATCTTCGAGCGCGGTGCCGAGCGCCGCTGCGCGCTCCGTGACGTCGAGCGCGAGCGGCCGGCCGGTGATGCGCGCGAGCTCGGCGAGATCGATCGCAGCGCCCGCGACGAGCGCCGTGCGGTCGCGCACCGGGAAGCAGAGCTCGCCGCGGCACAAGCCCTCGGGCTTCAGCTCGTATCCGAGCGCGCTCCGGAGCGCCGCAGCGTCGATCAGAGCGCGCTCGCCCGCGACGCTTCCGCGCGCTTCGTGCGCACGGCCGTCCTCGATCAGCGTGAACGTCTCCAGCATCGAGCGCGCCTCCGAGAATCGGCGCAGCGTACGGCGGGCGGCGGCGGCGCGTCAGATCCGAGCGAACGACCTGTGCGCCGACCTCGTCTCCGCGTTCCGGCGCCGCGCACTCCGCCGTCAATGCCCCCGGCGCTACGGGGTGGGCCAGTTGCCGCACCGCTGCGCGTCCTCCGGCCCCCCCTTGCGCGGCGGCAGCGCGAAAGTGAAAATCAATTTCAACGAAACGGCCGGGGGTGACGTGCTGGTTTGCCACTGCGCAGGCGTGAGGGACGCGCGAGTGCTCGACGCGATCGAGCGCGGCTCGGCAAGCTGCGAAGCGATCGCAGCGGCCTGCGGCGCTGGCGAGCGCTGCGGCGGTTGCCGGCCGCTGCTCGAGCAGCTGCTCGATCAGCGCGAGCGCCGTGCGCGGTCGTCGCCGCGCGATCTCAGCGCGGACGCCGCGCCGGCCTGATCCCAGCTCGCCGAGACGCGCCCTCTTTCGCGCGCGATCGTGCTGCGAGCGCTGCACTTCTTCGCGCACGCTGACTAGGATGCGGAGGGAGGTGGCCCTCGATGCCGCGCGGCGATTCCGAGGTCTTGGAGGCGCTCAATGAAATCCTCACGGCGGAGCTCACCGCCGTCAATCAGTACTTCGTGCACGCGAAGATGTGCGCGAACTGGGGGTATGAGCGGCTCGCGAAGAGGAAGCGCGAGGAGTCGATCGGCGAGATGAAGGACGCCGACCGGCTGATCGAGCGCATCCTCTATCTGCAAGGCACGCCGAACCTGCAGCGCCTGTTCCCGGTGCGCGTCGGCGAGAACCCGATCGAGCAGCACGAGCTCGATCTCGCGCTCGAGCTCGCGGCAGTGGAGCGATACAACCGCGCGATCGCGCTCGCGCTCTCGAAGGGCGACAGCGGCACGCGCGAGCTGCTCGAGCACCACCTGGTCGACGAAGAGAAGAGCGTCGACTGGCTCGAATCGCAGCTGCACGTGGTCCGCGAGATCGGGCGCGAGCGATATCTCGCGGAGCAGCTCGACGAGTAGCCGCTGACGCTGCGCCCGACCCGTCCCGCGTCGGCGGAGCGCTCGTTACCGTTGCGCGCCGCCGTTCGGAGTCGCCTTGCGTCAGCTGCTTCTGCTCGTGTCCATCGCTGCGTCGTCGGCGCTCGGCTGCGCGGTGGTCCCGCCGCCGCCTTCGGCGCTCACGCTCGCGCCGATCTCGGCTGACGAACGCGCCCAGCAGACGCGCGTCTACGCGACCGAGGACCGCACGGCGCTGCTCGGCGCGTGCGTCGCGGTGCTGCGGCGGCACGGCTTCGCGGCGGAAGATCAAGACGCCGAGCTCGGCGTGATCGTCGCGGCGAAGGACGCGACCGACGGCCGCGAGCGGACTCGGCTGCGCGCGTCGCTCGCGGCGGCCCCGACCGGCGAGTTCGGGCTCGAGACCTCGCTGCGCCTCACGCTGCAGCGGCTCGCGTGGAACGCGCGCGGCCGCGAGACGAAGCGGGAAGCGGTGCGCGAGGGCGGCGAGTACGCGGGCTTCTTCGACGAGGTCGCACGCGAGCTCGGCGTGCTGCGCCCGGGCGCCGAATGAACGCCGCGCCGCTCGTCGCGAGCTGCGCGCTCGCTCTGGCGCTCTGTGGCGCCGCGCGCGCGGACAGTGCGGACGGCTCGCGGGCGGCGGCCGAGCCCACGCCGGGCTCGCTCGCGGTCGCCCACGAGTTCGCAGCGCCCGACCTGCTGCACGCGCAGCGCATCGCGATCGCAACGCTGCAAGATCTCGGCTTCGCGCTCGAATCCGCCGACGCGGAGCGCGGCGTGCTGATCGCCTCGCTGCTCGACGCGCACCCGCTGCGCCTCACCGTCTCGATCACCGCGAAGGACGACGCGACGATCAGCGCGTCCGTGGCGAGCGACTACGCGGGCGCCTCGCTCGCGAACCTCGGACCCGCCACCGCGTTCTTCAGCGCCTACGAAGCGGCGCTGAATCCGCCCCCCGAGCTCGACTAGGGGCCGCCGCGGCGCAGCGCGACGGCGCGCGCCATCTTCTACTCCTTCGCCCGGAAGGAGCAGCGCATGACCCGTCCCACCCGTAACAAGCAATGGGTTCTCGCCAAGCGCCCGCACGGCATGATCAGCGAGGCGAACTGGCAGCTGAAGGAGACGGCCGTTCCGCCGCTCGCGGACGGCGAGGCGCTCGTGCAAACGCTCTATCTCTCGTGTGATCCGACGATGCGCGGCTGGATGGAGGATCGTCCGAGCTACCTCCCGCCGGTGGGGATCGGCGAGGTGATGCGCGCCGGCTCGATCGGCCGCGTGATCGAATCGCGCTCGCCGCTCGTCGCGGTGGGCGATCACGTCGAAGGCATGGCGGGCTGGCAGCAGTATTCGGTGATCAAGCCCGGCACGCCGTTCGGCGGCACCAAGCTGCCGAAGGAGACCGATCCTCTGTTGCTGATGGGCGTGCTCGGCATCACCGGGCTGACCGCGTACTTCGGGCTGCTCGATCTCGGGCAGCCGAAGGCGGGCGAGACCGTGGTCGTCTCGGGCGCGGCGGGCGCGACCGGTTCGATCGCAGGGCAGATCGCGCGCATCCAGGGCTGCAAAGTGATCGGAATCGCCGGCGGCCCTGATAAGTGCGCGTGGCTGACCAAAGAGGCGCGTTTCGACGCCGCGATCGACTACAAGCGCGGCGACGTCGGCGCGCAGCTGCGCGAGCTCGCGCCGCAGGGCGTCGACGTCTACTTCGACAACGTCGGCGGCGAGATCCTCGACGCCGTGCTCGAGCAGATCCGCTTGAAGGCGCGCGTCGTGCTGTGCGGCGGGATCTCCGCGTACAACGAAGTGGCGCCGCCGCCCGGCCCGCGCAACCTGATGAAGCTCGTGATCCAGCGCGCGCGCATGGAGGGCTTCATCATCATCGACTACGCGGCGAGGTTCGGAGAAGCGCGCGCGAAGCTGAAGAGCTGGGTCGACTCCGGCGAGCTCGTTCACCAAGAGGACGTGGTGGCCGGCATCGAGAACGCACCGGCGGCGCTGCTGCGGCTGTTCTCAGGCAAGAATCTGGGCAAGCAGCTCGTGAAGGTGAGCTGAGCCCGCGCGACGCCCGTCAACGCGCGAGCCGCGCCGGCAGCTTCATGCGGAACACGATCTCGTCGGGGCGCGTGCGTTCGCTGGTCCAGCGCCGCGCCGAGCCCTGCCGCTCGTTGATGCGATTCATGAAGCCCTCGGTCGAGAGCCGCAGCGGCTCCGAGAACAGCGCCGCGTTCGCGTAGACGATCTCGAGCTGCGCGCCGTCCTCCGCGAAGCGAACCGAGGTCTGCAGGTAGCTGTACAGCGTGCCGGTCACGGTCGTGATCAGCTTCGACTGCCGCAGCAGCGCCTCGCGCGTCTGCGCCTTGTCGGTGCGCTGCGCGTAGTCGAGCTGCTGGTAGATCCCGGCCTCGAACATCCGGTCGGCCGATTGCACGCCCGAGCGGCGCGCGTACTCGGGATCCTTCCCGGCGAGCTCCCACTCGAACTCGACCAGCTCGCCGAATGCCGCCATCGGATACCAGAGCCCGAGCTCGACCTTCCGCTCGAGCAGCGCGTACGCCGGGCCGCTGAGCCGGGCGGCGAGCTGCTCGTCGGTCACACGCCCGTTCTTCTTGGACGAGCGCAGCGACGCGACCACCCCCATCACCACGCTGCCCTTCGCGGACGGCTCCATGGCGCAACCCCCTCGCGAGTCATCGGAGGATCGGGCGCCTGCATGAAGCGGGGAGGCGGTGGCTATCCCGCCACCTCGAACGCGCCGTCCTTCGCGCGCACGCGCTTGCCGCAGAACTCTTCGCGCGTCATCGCGCGGGCGACGTCGCGGTCGACTGTGTTGGCCCAGGCGCGCTTGCCCTCGGGCGTGAGCACCGCGGCGTGGCCCACCGCGGGCGCGTCGCCTGAGAAGTCGACCGTGTAGCCCTCGATCGTCGCTTCGCCGGCGTAGTCGAGCAGCACTTCACGGCGCGGCGTCGCGTCGACGAGCGCCTGCACGTCCTCGTGGCGGAACGGGCGCTCCGGCGGCTCGGTCGAATAGACGACCATCGCGTGCTTGGTCAGGAAGCCGCCGTTCGCGGTGCAGAGCCCGATCTTCCCGCGATCCGCGCGCAGCACCTCTGCCATGCGCGCGACGCCGTGCATCACGTAGTTGTTGAGCGGGCCGCCGCCGAACGTGAGGCCGCCGGTCACGGTCAACGGCTTCGTCTCGTCGAGGCCGATCTCGCGCGCGGCGACCTGCACCGCGACCGGGAAGCACGAGTAGACGTCGACGTGCGCGAGGTCCGAGACAGACACGCCGGCGAGCTCGAGCGCGCGGCGCCCGGCAAAGCGGATTGCGGGCGACGAGCACAAGCTCTCGCGCTCGGAGACGTAGTAGAAGTCGTGCGCGTCGGTACCCGCCCACGGGAACACCCACTTCTCGCGCGCGATGCCGAGCCGCTGCGCCGTCTCCACGCTGGTCAGGATCAACGCCGCACCCTGGTCGACGTTGTTGTTGCTGTTCATCAGCTTCGGATACGGGAAGCTCACCATTCGGTTATCAGGGCTCGGCGTGCGAATCTGCTCCGCAGTCTTCGCGTCGCGGATCCACGCGTGCGGATTCTTCGCCGCGACCGCGCTGAAGCCGGCCCACAGCCGCGAGACGCGCTCGATGTGCGCCGCCAGCGTCTCGCCGCGCGCCTTGCGCAGCGCGTTCTCGAACACCGGGTACATCTGCACCGGCTGCTTCACGCCCGCCTTTCGCTCTGCGTCGTGCGACATCGGGACGTCGGCGCCGATCTGCACGTCGGGCGTGCCCGGCGCCTCGCTCCACGCGAGCTTCACGCCCTGCTTGCGCGCGCGTGCCTGCGTGTAGCCGCACTCCGCGCCGGTGAGCAGCGCGATGTCGACGGAGCCCGCCTGGATCTCGAGCGCGGTCCGGTTCAGCGCGGTCTGCACGAAGTTGCCGCCGTACGGCGTGAGCGCGGACTTCGCGCCCGCGGCACCCACGCGCTGCGCGACGGCGCGGCCCGGGTCCGCGTACGGCCACATGCCGCGGATCACGCGCACGGCGTCCGCGTGCGCGAGCAGCGTGCGCGAGCCGGCGTCCTCGGCCGCGAGCTGCGTCGCCTCCACCATCAGCGCGAGCGGCTCCTTCGCTCTCTGCGGATCGCGTTCGCGCTGCTCGACCTGCGCGATGCCGACCAACACGGGGGTTCGGGGCGGTAGCTGCGTCACGGCGTCTCACTTCTCAGGTTCGCGTCGCGCCGATCGAAGCGCGCGGCGAGCGCGAGAGGCGACCGTAGCGCGATGCGAACGCGATCCTCTCGCCGCGCTCGTCGGTGATATAACGGCCGCGGGGGTGCACGGAGGATTTCGTGCGACGCCGCCGGGCCGCCGAGCTCTCGCTCGCTGCGATGTGCGCTGCGGCGCTCGCGTTCAGCGGCTGCGCGCGCATCCCGATGCGGCCGCGGGGCGACTGGCTGCGCGCGGACACGGCGCACTTCGAGATCGCGAGCGGCCTCTCGGCACGGCGCACGCGCGAGCTGGGCGCGCGCCTCGAGCGCTTCCAAGCGGTGGCGCTCGCGTTCGCCGAGCTGCCCGAGCCGGAGCTCGCGGTGCCCACGCGCGTGCTGCTGCTCCCGCGCGCGCGCAACTTCGCCGCGCTGCGGCCGCGGCGCGAGCTCTCCGGCTTCTTCCAGCCCGCGGCGCACGCGAACTTCCTCGCGATCGACGCGAGCGCGGACGAGGCCGGCATCCAGATCGCGCAGCACGAGCTCGTGCATTTGCTGCAGATCAGCGCGGAGCGCACGCCGGCGCCCGCGTGGGTGCGCGAGGGGCTCGCGGACCTGCTCGCGACCGCGCGCTTCAGCGGCGACGAGGCCGAGATCGGGCGCCCGCCCGAAGGTCACGTCGCGCTCGCGCGCGCCGCGCCGCTTCCGTTCGCGGCCGTGCTCGGCGCGCAGGACGTGCTGCGCTGGAAAGGGCGCGAGCTCGCCGCGTTCTACGCGCAGTCGTGGGCGCTCGCGCACTATCTGCATCTCGGCGAGGGCGCTCCGCCGCAGGGCGCGCTGCACCGCTACCTCGCCCAGCTCGAAGCGGGACGCAGCGCCGAAGAGGCGTGCCGCGACGCATTCGAGCGCACGCCGGAGCAGCTCGAGCGCGACGTGCTCGCGCATCTCGAGCGCCGCGCATTGCCGCGCGTGCGCGTGCCGGCGCCCGCGCCGAGAGCCAAGCGCCGGATCGAGCTGCGCGCGCTCGCGGATGCCGACCGCGACGCGCAGCTCGGCGACGTCGCGTTCTCGCTCGGCGAGCGACGCTCGCGCCGCGCCGAGCGCTGGCTGCGCGCGGCGCTCGCAGCCGACCCGGAGCACGCGTTCGCGCGCGCGTCGCTCGCGTGGCTGCTCGCGCAGCGCGGCGAGCCCGCTGCGAGCGCCGAGCTCGAGCGCGCGGCGGCTGCCGGCGCAGCCGACGCCGAGAGCGCGCGGCGAGTCGGCGAGGCGCAGCTCGCGCTCGCGCAGCGGCCTGAGCACGCGGCGCGCCGCAGCGAGCTCGTCGCGCTCGCCGAGGCGAGCTTCGCGCGCAGCCTCGCGCTCGATCCGGCGCACGCATCCGCGCAGCTCGCGCTCGGCCGGCTCGCGCTCGCGCGCGACGAGCCTGCGCGAGCGGCGCGCGAGCTCGCGGAAGTGAGCCGCGCGCTGCCCGCGCTACCGGGGGTCGACCTCGCGCTCGCGCAGAGCCTGCAGCGGGCGGGGCGAACCGAGCGTGCGCTCGCCGTGCTCGCGCGCCTGCGCTCGCGCGCGCACGCGGCGCCCGCGGCCGAGCGCGCAGCGCTCGACGATCTGCTGCGCGCCGCCGGCGTCGACCCGGACGATGCCGGCGCGCTCCGCCACCGCGCCGCGCGGCTCGACGTGCACGTTCCGCCGCCGGGCGAGCAAGCGGTCACCGATCTCCCGTGGCTCGAGCTGCGCGGGAAGGCCGGCCTCTGGGAGGCAGAGGGGCAGGACATCGCGATCGCGCTCGACGTCTCGAACAGCACGCTCGATGCGACCGGCGTCGACGTCGACGGCGACGGCCGCGTCGGGCGCACCGTGGGAAAGCAGTACCGGCCGCCGGACTCGCGGCGTCACTCCTCGGATCGCGGCGACTCGATCGTGCGCGCCGAGCTCACCGCCGCGAAGCAGCTGCTCGCCGAGCTCGACCCGGCGACGACGCGCGCGAGCCTGGTGCTGTTCACCGCGACCGCGCGCCTCGCCGCGCCGCTCGGCGCACCGCAGCGCGCGCTCGCGGCGCTGGAGCGCCACCACGTCCGCTACGACTCGACCGGGACGAGCTTCGAAGCCGCGCTGCGAGCTGCGTTCGACGACCTGCTCGCGCGCCGGCGCCCCGGGACGCGAACGCAGCGCACGATCCTGATGCTGTCGGACGGCGAGCCGACCTCTCCCAACAAGTTCGAGGCGCGCCGGCGCGCGCTGCGCATCGCGGACGAAATCGCGCGCTTCGGCATTCGCGTGCATGCCTACGCGCTCGGAAAAGACGCCGGCGAGAAGAGCGAGACGCTGCGCGAGCTGGCGGAGCGAACCGGCGGCGTGTTCGAGATCGTGAGCGAGCTGGCGGCCGTCTCCTTCCTGCGCGACACGCGCCTGACCGGGCTCGAACAGGTGATGATCCGCAACGAGCGCAGCGGCGAGACCGCGCGCGCGGTGCGCACGTTCGCCGACGGCAGCTTCGACGCGATCGTGCCGTTGCGCGCCGGCCTGAATCCGCTCGAGATCCGCGCGCGCGTCGCCGGGCAACCGGCGCTCACGCTGCGCCGGATCGTGCGCCGCGCCGAGCCGGCCGCTGGCGACGAATCGCACGCGCAGCGCGCGCGCGAGCTGCGCGCGGCGCTGGCGCGGCGCAGCGACGAGATCGCGGCACGCGCGCGGCTCGAGGCCGAGCGCGGTGCGCGGGCGCTGCGCGTGCTCGAGATCCGCGCGCGCGAAGGCGAGCCCGACGTCGCGACCGCGCCGCCAGCGCCCTAGCAAGCAAAACGCGAAGCGAGCTCACGGGAGTCCGTCTCCCAGTAGACTGCGCGACGCCGAGGGCGCCATGACACTGCGCGACGCAGCCCGGACTCGAGCCAGCGCTCGCAGCGCTCTGCTCGTGGCCGCGCTGCTCGCCGCGCCGGCGCCGGCGCAGCAGCCCGCAGCCGCGGCGCCGAGCGCGTGGTTCGCGGCGCGCGCCGCCCACGTCGAAGCCGTCAGCAGCGCGGGAGGCGACGACGCGCGCGCGCTCGCGCTGCAGCTCGAGCGCGCGCTGGCGGCCGCGAGCCGCCTGCTCGGCGCGGATCCCGCGAGGCTTCCGCCCGTCACCGCGATCTCGCTGGCCGCTGCGGACGGCTATGCGTACCTGCGCCCGCTGAGCGGCGCGCCGGCGTTCCTGCACGTCGCGCCCGAGCGCGCATACCTCGTGCTCGACGGCGCGCTGCGCGAGCAATCGCTCACCGCCGCGCAGCATTCGCTCGCGCACTTGCTCGCGGCGAGCGACCGAGATCCGCTGCGCCCGCTCTGGCTCGAGGAGGGCAGCGCGGAGCTCGTCTCGACGGCGCGCGTCGCCGGGGGCGCGCTCGAGCTCGGGCGCCCGCCGCGCGCGCGGCTCGAGTGGTTCGCGCTCGCGACGCTGCATCCGCTGAAGCGCGTGCTCAGCGCGCGCGAGACGCTGCGCTGGTCGCAGCACGCGCGCGAGGGCTTGGCGGCCGAGAGCTGGGCGCTGCTGCACTTTCTGCGCACAGGCGACCGCGCCGGCTTCCCCGCGCGCGCGGACCGGCTCGCGAGCTACCTCGCGCTCGTGCGCGCAGGAACGCCGCCCGAGCGCGCGTGCACGGAGGCGTTCGGGCAGGAGCCCGCGGCGCTCGAAGCGGAGCTGCTGCGCTTCCTCTCGTTCGGCGAGCCGCCGCGTGAGCGCATCGCGCTCGCAGCGCT
>Ga0187893_10004322_pt1 | contig 27247 bp, 22 predicted proteins | sample MA1701074metaG_FD_139574 | JGI IMG/M metagenome (GOLD analysis project Ga0187893, IMG submission 139574) | White microbial mat communities from a basaltic lava cave in the Kipuka Kanohina Cave System on the Island of Hawaii, USA - MA170107-4 metaG ... | reverse complement strand
TGCTGACGAAAACTCTGTAACTTGGTAATATGCTCTTGGGTTGATTGTTTGTTCACATCATACAGTTAAACCCAAGAGCGGCTGACTTAAAACCTCAGCCGCGTTTTTTGTCTAAAGTCGAGGAATTCTCAAATCGATCAATCTATCCGGATTTCAACTAGCTATCCTAAATGTGGTCGGATTTTATGCCTACCAGTCCAGCTATTTCAAGAGCTAGACTAACTATAAGCCGCAAAGTTTTGCGTTTTTCAGCACAGATAAATATCAGAAGAAGTGAATAGAGCTTGCGCAGTTTTTCCTCTTCCAGTGCAGATAATCATGAGGCATCTCCCGCCGTTCATATAGTCGAGAGAGCAAAAGAGGTCGGGGTTTTTCTCCTGCGCCCCCAATACTCTCAATCCCATTCCGACCTCTTCAACTCAAGCTTGGCGATAGCCGCGCGATGCACTTCATCAGGCCCGTCGGCTATGCGCAAGGTCCGCGTCATCGCCCACGAATACGCCAGCCCGAAATCCTGACATACGCCTGCGCCGCCATGCGCCTGAATAGCTCGATCAAGCACGCGAAGCGCCACGTTCGGCGCGATCACTTTTATCATCGCTATCTCTGCTCTCGCCGCTTTGTTGCCAACCGTGTCCATCATATGAGCCGCTTTCAAAACCAACAGGCGGGCCTGTTCTATCTCCATTCTCGATTCGGCTATATCGGCCTGAATCGTTCCCATCTCAGCTAAAGTCTTTCCGAATGCGACTCTCGATCTGACTCTCTTGCACATCGCTTCCAACGCCCGTTCAGCAAGACCTATCAAACGCATGCAATGATGAATGCGACCCGGTCCCAATCGGCCCTGCGCTATCTCGAATCCTCGCCCCTCGCCAAGCAGAAGATTGGACCGAGGCACGCGAACATTTTCAAACAACACTTCCGCATGTCCGTGCGGCGCATCATCGTAGCCGAACACCGTCAGCATCCGATTGACCTTCACGCCTGCTGTATCCATCGGAACGAGGATCATCGATTGCTGATTGTGGCGCGGCGCTGAAGGGTCGGTCTTGCCCATAAAAATACACAGCCTGCAACGCGGATCGCCCGCGCCCGATGTCCACCACTTGTGACCATTGATGACGTACTCATCTCCATCGCGCGCTATCGAGGATTGAATGTTGGTGGCGTCCGATGAAGCCACTCCCGGCTCGGTCATTCCGAAGCAGGAGCGAATTTCGCCTTCAAGAAGCGGAGTGAGCCACCGCCTTTTTTGTTCTTCTGACCCGTAGCGCGCGATCACTTCCATATTGCCCGTGTCGGGCGCGGAGCAGTTGAAGACTTCAGGCGACCATATCACCCGCCCCATGATTTCACATAGCGGCGCGTATTCGAGATTCGTCAACCCTGCTCCCAATTCGCTTTCGGGGAGGAATAAATTCCACAAGCCCGCAGCGCGCGCTTTGGGTTTGAGTTCTTCTATGAGCGGAATGACTTTCCATCTCTGGCCTGACTGAGCCTGCTCGATATAGGTCTGTTCGTTCGGATAGATATGCTCGTCATAGAAGGCGAGCAGGCGGCGTTGAAGCTCTTTCACTTTCGATGAAAACTCGAAGTCCATATCTTATATCTCCTTCGAAAAGTCTGGGGTCTGGAGTCTGGAGTCTGGAGTCTGTTATTTGAAGTCGTCACCTGTTTTTCATCCTGTCAGGGCGTCGTCGAAGACTATATGAACGACTCCTAGACTGTCGCTTTGTGAAGCCTTCGCTTGAGATGGTGGATGGTGCGGCGGATGGATTTAAGCTGCTTGCCGTCATGCGAGGCGATGGCTTCGTCGCGCTTGAGCTTGAAGGCTTTGATGCGCGCTTTGATTTCAGCCTTGTTTATGCCGACTGCGCGATGATGCTCATGCAGATCAAGGTGAAGCGCATTGCAGATAGCGACGAGCAGATGATCCTTGTTCATCTGAGTGTAGCCCTGCACAGCTTCGTGTTCGATCCCCTTGGCGATTTCTCGAAGTTGCGCGACCGTTTTCCTTTTAAGTTCTTCATAAGTGTGCGCCATAAAAATTCCTCCTTCGAAAAGTCTGGGAGCAGGAGTCAGAAGTCAGGAGTCAGGAGTCAGAATGAAAACTGACCACCGACCACCGCCCTTGATGCGCACAGAGTTTTTCACAACCGAGCGCGCACAGGCAAGTCGTCTCAGCCGGATAACGCTCTCACAATACGGAAGCCGAGGCTGTCCGTGTGATGGCCGGGGCTACTTCTGCCGCGGTAAGCTGATCGACAATTCTGCGCATCGGGATACCAACCGCCGCCGCGTATCACTCGTTTCGACCCTGTACTCGGCCCTATCGGGTCATCTATTGGGGCATCGCTGGTTCTCTGTCTATAGTAATTCTCCGAGTACCAGTCCATGCACCATTCCCACACATTTCCATGCATATCGTACAGCCCGAACCCGTTTGCGACGCCGAGACTACCCACCGCAACTGTTTGCCGTCGATTCCTTGCACTTGGAGTCATTGCATAAGGAGACTCCCCATTGTAATTCACGATCTCCGGCGTGATCGTTTCTCCAAACGCAAACGGCGTCTCAGTCCCCGCGCGGCAGGCATACTCCCACTCGGCTTCTGTCGGCAGGCGGTATTTTCTTCCTGTCGCCAGAGATAACCTTTTGCAGAATTCAACCGCTTCTTCCCACGACACCCGCTCCACCGGCAGATCATCGCCTTTAAAATGAGAAGGGTCGCTTTCCAGATTGCGACTGACTTTCGGCAAACTCGCAACTGTTCTCCATTGCTTTTGCGTCACCTGATACTTGCCCATGAAGAAAGGCGACACTGTCACCAATTGCTGTGGTTTTTCAGAATCGAAATCGCGTGCCTCATTCTCAGGCGATCCCATCTTAAAAGTTCTGCCCGGTATTTCGACCATTTCGAAGGCGATGTCGGGCGCAAGCTCTTCGATGAACTGATGTCTTTGGAGCTTGCGGCGTTCTGTGATGCTGCCGCTCGCGTTGAGCCAGACTGTTTCAAACTCGAAAGTCGATATCATGATTCCAGCCGTTGTGGCGGCGGCCAAACGCCATTTCGCAATCTGTTCTTTCAGCCTTTCAACTTCAGGCGAATTGAGTTCTACATATATCTTCAATGCCTCTTCCGCCCACGCGATTGCCTGCTCATATCGCTCAACGGCTTGATCTCTTTCAGCATTCACGCCTGTCAACGAGAGCCGCATTAACACATCAGCTTCACCAGAACGGTCGCCGATCTCACGGTAGGCGGTCAAAGCCCGCTCATAATACTCGACAGCGTTGTTGATTTCTCCCGATATATCGTAAGCCCTCCCCAATCCGTTCAACGCAGTGGCTTCGCCCTGCCGGTCGTCAATCTCGGAAAGAATCGGGAGGGCTGTCTTGTAACGGTTAATGGCGAAAGCCGGTTTGTCCCGCTCGAAGTACAGGCCGGCCACAGCCAGCAGGATTTCGCTCTCTCCGCGACGGTCTCCGATCTTGTGATAGATTTCAAGCGCAGCCTCGAAGTATCGAATCGTCCGATCTGTATCTCCTTGCCCCAATGCCGCACTGGCGAGTTGTTTCAATGATCGAACTTCAGCGACACTGTCATCGGATTCGCGGGCAATTTCCATACCTCTTTCATAACATTCCGACGCGCGCTCCCATTGACCGAACTTTGCGTAAGCATCACCCTTCCCGCTCCACGCCTCCGCCTCAGCAGCGCGGTCTTTGATACGTTGAGCATATATCAATGCGTCTTCAAACCGGTCAAGAGATTGGTCAACGAGACCCAGGTCTGACAAGGCTCTGGCCAGATTTATAAGCAGTTGGAGTTGATGTGGCTTGTCGCTCATATCATATGCTATACCCAAGGCCCGTTCGTAGAATTCGCGAGCGATGCTCGCTTCACCCAATTCTGAAAGCGCATTCCCGAGACTATCGAGCGCAATCATTTCTTCTCGCAACGAGTTTGACTGCCGAGCCTCGGCCAGATCGATCAAATAAGATTCGATTTTTTCGCGATGGTATTTTGAAATATTGGAGATGTATGACTTGACTCGGTCGATCAACTCATCAAGCTGAACAACCTTAGCAACCATCAGGACACTGCCACGGGGAGGAATCAACGGCTCGAAGCTTCCAAGATCAGGGGCGCGATCAAGCAGTATCAGCGCGCGCCTGTCGCTGAAAATTTCCTGATAACGAGCCGATAGCGCGTCGATACCTTCGGGAAGCGTCTCGCCGACGGCGATGAATGGATAGATACATTTCTTCAAAGCCATTGTTGAATCAACTGTGCCTGCCGCCATATCAACTCGCAGGAGCGCGTCAGGAAATTCGCTGCTGAGGTAGTGCATGGCTTCCAGAGCCAGATTAGCTTTTCTCTCTCCCTGAAGCATGATTATGCGCGTTTCATTTTCTACTCTGGCAGTCTCCAGAATTCTGCTGGCAAATTCGCTGAAACCGGCGGGAAGGTTGCCAAGCGTAATTATTTCAGGGCGAATCAACACACTCGCGCGTTTGGAAGCTTCGATCAGCAGACGGCTGACCTCGCTTTCGCCTGCCGCATTCTCGCCTATCTTTGCCTCAGATTTGATCCATATCTGGTCATCTCCCACGCCTATCCCGGCTTCGCCTGCCAGGTGCAAAACCTCAACCGGAGTTCTCACATTCAAAGCATTGATTACCCGGTTGATTTCCTCTTCAGACAAACTTCCATGAAGCGATTCGAGCAGCATCCTGAGAGCGAATCTGTTTGCGACAGCGATATTGGAATCTCCATCAGGCTTATAGGTTCCTGCTGAAACTTGCCTGAGCAATATCTCGGTCGACCGAATCAATCTACTAAGTGAGGGCAACGGATATTCGACGCCCGGAATGTGAATCTCCGGTAGTCCCTCGCGGGTAAACTCTCGCTCCTCCTCTCGATTTGCTGCGAGAATCTTTCCGGCAATTCGCGCGTACTCGACAATCGGATAATATGGTGTTTCGCTCAACTGCGGCTCAAGCTCTTCGACCACAAGTAGCGAAAGCCGTGCTACCTCGGCGCGATTTACATCCTGACCTTCGCCTGTCAGGAAACATTGACAGTATGTCTCGGCTATCTCGATGATGGCTTGCTTTCGGTGACGGTCCAGATAAACCATCGCCGCCCACTCCTGCGCTCTTAGATCCCTAAGCGCGCGCCCGTTTCTGACCATATAGCCGACATACTCAAGCAGTTCTTCAGCCACCTTCTGCATTCGCCGTCGGCCCTCGGCCCGCTTCCGCATATCGTCGAGCAGAAAGGCCCGGACATCCGAGTCGATCACATACTGCTCGCGTCCGACTTCGCGGCACAGGTCATCCGAAAGTAAAAGGTCAGATCGGGCTTCGAAGTAGGGAACCTCTGTGCACAGAAATTTACTGTGCAGATGATTGAGCAACTCAATCGTAAGCGCCAGAGGTATAGCCGCATACCGCGCCAGATGACGGTACGACGGATCGAAACGCCATACGAAAAGATCGACGAGAAGCTTGCCGCGTTCGAGCCTGTCCGTGTGTGACAGAGAGTCTTTCATCTTCTATTTCGGATTTCAGATTCTCGATTCGATCCGAAATCAACGATCTCAAACCTGGAATCTCTCCACTTTTGTCTTTCGCCCCGCCCGCGCAATGCGCGACAAGCCCGGTGAAAGCCGAGCTTCGTCATCTCGAACATAGGAACCATTCGAGCGATGATCGAGGCCGATGTCCAGCGCCATCGCTTTTCGGGCATGGGATTTAGCCACGCGATGAATTTCGTCCTCCGCGAAAGATGAGCCATCATGTCTTCAGTCGCTTCTATGCGACCGAGCGCGCGATTGCCGCGCGCCGCGCCTGCATCGCTCAGGATCATTATCCTCATGTCGCCTTTGTGACGATTGAGCGATTCATCCATCGTCAGGGGTCTTCCATCGATTCGATCAAGCTCTCCGAGAAAGGGATCGATGTGAAAGCTCGCAGTCGCCACATTGCGAAAGTAGTAAACGTCCAGGCGTCCGATCAGTTTTTCCTCCGCTGAGCGCATGGCTGTCGCTACCAGATCGCGGGCCAGAGGGTGAAACGGAGTCATAGAGCCTTTGCGGTCTACGAGCAGCACCAGATGAGAGTGATCGCTCATCTCCCGACGATAAACCGTATCGAGCAGATAGCCCTGTCGGGCGGCTTTCTCCACTGTTGCGTCAATATCGATTATCGTAGCCGGACCATCCCGGCGGGGGCAGCGAAGGTATTCCCGGCCATACTCCATCGCTCGACGCGAGATGGGCCAGAATCCGCTCAACTCGGCTGGTCCTGAGCGCAGAGGAAGCCGCGAAGGAGGTTTGACAGCGACGACTGGAAAGGAGGGCGACGGTCTCGGCTCCAAGGGCGAAAGAGTGTAGCGATGCTCGGTTACGGGCAGCGGTTCCTCATGCTCGTGCGTCTGTCTGTCTTCGGGCGGAGGAGGCGGTTCTTCCGGGGGAGGCGAGGGAGGCGTCTTCTGCGCTGGTGGTTCTTCCCACAGGCGACGGAAATGCTCACGCTCGGCCTCCTTCCGACACCAGAGCAATTCAATGTCGGCTCGCAAATCCGCAATCTCCGCGCTGCCCTCGGCGAGTTGCAGAGCGTCGAGCAGGTCGCGCAGCCCCAGCAAGGGAATGAGTCTGCGCAGTTCGGCAAAGACAGTGATTATCAATTCGTGCAGATCGGTTTCAGACATTATGCTTTTTCCCAATCTTCTTTATTCTTGAAGAGGGCTTCCCTGTACGGCAATGGTTTCTCCTTTTTGAGTTCGTCTAAAGGGTATGCTTTGGATTCGAACCTGCGCAGGGCTTTCATCCAGTCGAGAAACTCGCTCGTGCCCGGTTTTTTCACTATAGCCTTTTCGCGGGCTTCGAGGAATCGGGAGGTGGCCTCACAGAGGTATTCGGGCGGGGGAGATCTTTTCTTACTGCACTTGTAATGTTCCCTGACGATAGCCTTCAAACCCTCTTCGCCGGGGAATTCGACATAGAAATAAATGCAGCGGCGCAGGAACGGTTCGGGCAGATCACCCTTCTCGCGGTTTGAGGTGATGAAGATGATCGGTTTTTGTCTTGCCGTTATTTTCGCGCCTGTCTCTGGAATACGGAATTTGTACTCGTCATCGAGAGCAGTCAGCAGGTCGTTGGAAAAATCTATGTTCGCCTTATCGATTTCATCGATGAGAACGACTGCAGGGCAGTCTTCCAGGTCGGCAGCATTCTCAATCAGCATCTTGCGTATGTGGGACTCCGTACCTTTATAGTCTGTCACCTTGTCGAAGGCCTGGGCCATCGGGCCATACATCATATACTCATCTGGGTTGTCGGGATTCCTGCGCGGAGGTGTCGGCTCGCCGGTCGCGTGCGATGATCCTCTCGACTTTTCTATCTGAACATCGTGCAGGCGACCGATGGCGTCGAATGAGTAAAACCCCTCTTTGATGTGGGTACTCGAATTGACATACCAGGGATAAAAAGGCAGCCCCAGTTCCCGCGCCACAGCGCGCGCAAGTCGGGTCTTGCCGCATCCGGTTTCGCCTTCGAGCAGCAGAGGGCGCTCAAGATGAATAGCGAGGTTGACGGCACGGACGAGATCTTCCGAGGCGATGTAAGGCTCCGCCGTTTCTGGCGCGTCGGGGTGGCTGGTCGGGCGATTACGCCCTTTACCGACGAACTTATACTTTCGTTTTGCTTCCATTCATCCGTCTCCTTGTTGGTCGAGCGTTAGTTGCACGAGGCTATCTTGCAATTCGGCGTCTATTTCGATGGGCAGTCCGCTCGGGCAAGCGGCGTATACCTTTTCGACCAACGCGCTTACATCCCCGTCTGTCAAAGCAAGTTTGGAATAATTAATGAGCCATTTCTTGACCACCTCCCTGCCCCACATCTCTAGAGGAAGTTCCACGATCCTGCGTTGATCGAAATCCTTTCCCTCGTGGAACAAAGACCTGTCGAGCAAATTGGTTTCCAGCGCATGAAACGAGAGGATAGTCAGAACGACTCTTAAGCGATAGCCACTCTGTGCGCGAATTTTATTGAGGTGATCGACGAGTTTATGCCAGAATTCTGTTAACAACCAAGTCAATATATCCAAGCGGTGTTTCAGATTTTCATTGAAACGCAGATCGATGAAGATGATCCTGTTGTCGCGTGGACTGCAAAGCCTCTTGATGGCAGTATCGTCATCCGTCATATCGGAATCCTGAGTATACTCGTAACCCGCGAGGTATTGCAGTATGGTCGTTTTCTTGATCGATCCTATGCCCGATTCGTGTCCTATATTAATAGGTACGACGTTGCTACTGACGGAGTGCAAGCGATTTTTGAGTCGCTTAACGCAATAGTCCCCCTTAAAAGATTTACCGTCCTGGATGAAAAAGAGCGCGGCAGAATATTCTTCCCCAAGCCGTTTGATCACAGGGTCGGCGACCTGCTCGGCCCGGTCGAAATCAATCAAGTGGAGATAATCGCTCCATCTGCCTTTGAGGGAAGCTAACTCCTCCTCTCTGGCAGCGATCTCTTTCTCCGAATCTTTCAGTTTATATTCAATCCGTACTCTTTCCGGATCATCGACCGACTTTCCGTTGATCTGCTTACACAGACGCCTACGCTCGTCGTATAAAAGGTCAATAGCTTCCTCCAACTCTCTGATTTTGGTCACTTCAAATCTGCTCATTGCTACGGCCATGTTCTCCTCCAGGCATACCGGATTGCCGAAACCTTCACTTCCTCAAATCAACCAGAATGATGTCTCCGGCGACTTCAGTCTGGAGCGTGGGCGTCTGCGTCACCCTCTTTTCAGCAGCCCATGCCTTCACACGATCCAGCACATAAATATGCGCATCCTGCACCGAGATGAGTCCCTTCCCATGAAAATCAGCCTTGCCTGAAAGGGCTTCGAGCAGAAAATGTGTGAAGGCGCTTTGATTCTTCCTGAGCCATTCGTAACTTTTCTGATTCTGCTCGCAGGAAGCAAGCGTTGCCCAGCCTTTCGCTTTTTCATAAACCTCTCGAATAAATTCCTTCGACATCGCGCGAGCGCCCTTGCCGCCCAGATTCGCTCCCGCGTGACAGGCATCAACTATTATCACCTTCTTGTTGGCCGCGGCTCTTCGCATCGTTTCTTTTACCTTCGACAAAGCGACGGCTGTCTCTTCAAGGTCACGCTGGTAAGTGTCGCGGGCGATCAGATAGGCTTTGTTCTTCTCGACCTCGCCGTGTCCGCTGAAGTAAAAGAGCAGCAGGTCGTTAGGCTTGGTCTGCTCGGCTGTGGTTTGCAAGGCCATCAGGATTTCGTTTCGAGTCGGTTTATTATTCGTTTTGTCGGTCAGAATGCTGACGTTTTTGTAGCCGTCCTCGCGCAATCTCTCGCCTATTGCCTCCGCGTCTCTCGCGCAGACCTGAAGCGAGCCGTAGGTGATCTTATCGAGATAACGATTGACACCGACCAACACTGCCCATCTGGTTACCGGCCCTTCGATGGCTGGCTCTTCCGGCAATGCGCCTAGTCCTTTGCTCTGAGGGGAAGGCGGCTGCAACAGGGTTTTGAGATTTGCAATTCTGCTTTCAAGCGCGCGCCCCTGCCGGTAGAGTTCTGCGCATCTGGCTTCAAGCACGACTTTCTCCCCTTCATCGATGCAAAGCCTCTTCTGCTTGCTGACCGCTTTATACTGGTTCAGTATGGAATCAAGTTCTTTCTCAACTTCTTCAAGCTCGATTTGATCAGGTGACTTGTTCATAAGACGCCTCACATATACATCACAGGATTTAGAACCTGAGTATTGTTTTAGCTCTCAGCAGCCGAGGAACCGAGGGAATTCTTCTGCCTGCGCTCGCAATGCCGGATTATGAGTAATAGCACTGCCGAACGTCGGGTTTACATACCCGCGCAAGCAGGCTCATCCTACTTCAGCATATGCGGAATAATCAAGAGCGACGGATGAGAGTCTCAACAAACAACCGCTCGTCTCGGTCGGATTTCAAAGGCCGCGTTGACAGCCTCGCCCGACGAGCAATAGACTGACCGGGCTACGGGTCACAACTTCATACTCAAATATTCAACCCCTGAAGAGGAATTTATGAATATCGCTCGACTTGCTCTCGATAACATCGAACGATTCGGCTCTTATACTTCGATCCACTTCGAAAACACGAGCTTCACCAACGTCGAAATGTACGAGCGCACCTGCCGCGTTGCCGATGTGCTGAACTCTCGCGGCATAAAACAAGGCGACCGAGTAGTGGTGATGATGCTCAACTCGCCCGATGTGATGAGCGCGTTTCTGGCCATATGGAAACTCGGCGCAGTCATCATTCCGGTCACGCCTATGTGGACTGCGCGCGAAGTGCGCTACGTCATCGAAGACTCAGGCGCACGAGACATCGTCACCTCGCCTGAACTCGCCGCGCGGCTCAAAGAAGCCGCCGAAGGCATCCCCCGTTTCAAACAGATTCTCGTCATCGGCGAAACCGCAGTAGAAGGAACTGTCAACATCCTCCCCGAAATCGAAGCGGCCTCGCCGCTCGATGCCATCACGGATTGCGCAAAAGACGATCTGGCAATGCTGCTTTACACCTCCGGCACTACGGGAAACCCGAAGGGCGTGATGCTCTCTCACGATAATCTACAGTTCGTCGCCGATGCGGTTTATGAAAATCAAAAGAGCCTCGGCCAGTATCGCTCAATGCTCGTCCTCCCGCTCAGTCACGTCTACGGCGTGCTTGTGATGAACGCCGGTTATCGAGTGGGAACGACCTCGTGCATACTTCGATTCTTCGACCCGACCCGCGCGCTCGAAACGATTCAGAATTTCCGCGTCCAGCGAGTGGCCGTAGTTCCCACCATGCTCACCTATCTCATCAATCATCCTGATCGCGAAAAGTATGATCTGTCTTCGCTCGAACTCGTCGGTTCAGGCGCATCGCCTCTTTCGGAAGCTGTGCGACAGGAGTTTCAACGCCTCTTCGATTGTCGTCTGCTTCAAGGGTACGGGCTTTCGGAATCCGCAGGCGCGCTGACGAGCTATCTGCCCGATGAAGAATATCGAGTGGGGTCGGTCGGTCGTCCGCTCACAGGAATAGAAGCCTGCATAATGGATTTCGATAATCGACGGCTTCCGCCGCGCCAACAGGGTGAAATATGCACTCGCGGCAGGCATGTGATGAAAGGTTATCTCAACAAGGAAGAGGCGACTCGCGAAGCGATCATCGACGGCTGGCTGCACACGGGCGACATCGGCTACCTTGACGAAGACGGATACGTCTACATCACTGATCGAAAGAAAGACATCATCATCAAGGGCGGAGAAAACATCTCGCCGCGCGAGATCGAAGAGAGCATCTACACCCACACTTCGGTTGCCGAAGCCGCGGTCTTCGGCGTCGTCGACGAGCTTTACGGCGAACAGGTCTGCGCCGCTATCGTCCTAAAACCCGGACAGTCGGTAACAAAAGAAGAGATCAAAGAACACATCGGTCGTTATGTGACGAAATTCAAAGTGCCGTCACGGATTACGTTCGTCGAAAACCTTCCCAAGAATGCTTCAGGCAAAATTTTGAAACGCACACTGCGCGAGCAGTTCGCTTCACACAAAGATGCCTGATGCCATGCCTCGAACGGCTCACTGCCGGGGCGGCGGGTTCTTGAGCAACTCGACTATCGCAGTCTGGTTTTCGCGCTTCGCATACATCATCGCCGTATATCCATACTTGTCTTTCATATTCGCGTCCGCGCCTTTTTCAAGCAGAGCTTTTACAACTTCCGCGTGGCCGAAATTGGCGGCAAGTATGAGCGATGTGCGACCGTCCTTGTCTTTCGCGTTTGCGTTTGCGTTCTTCTCGATCAATGCCTTGACTACGGGCGCGTGACCGCTGAAAGCTGCTTCCAGAAGGGCCGTGTTCTCCTCTTTGCTTTTGGTTTCGACGCTGGCTCCTTTTTCGAGCAACGCCTGCACGATCTGGAGATGGCCCGCCTGCGATGCGAGCATCAGCGCCGTGCGACCATCGTTGTCCTGCGCGTTCACATCAGCGCTTTTCGCAAGCAATGCCTGCGCGACCTCCGTGCGTCCCCAGTATGACGCTTCCATCAACGCCGAGCGACCGTCTTCGCCTTTCGCGTTTATGTCAGCGCCTCCTGTGAGCAGATTGTTTACAATTTCGAGATTGCCTTTCTTGGCCGCCTCGCGCAGATCGTTGGCCGGGTCCTGCGCGACAGCGGCTGCCGTCAATGTCAGCAGTAGTGTCAGAGGAATTGATCGAAGACAGTTGGTGTATAGCCTCATGACTTTTCCTCCCACAGAGCGGCCTGCTCGGTCTCAACCTGTGGCGACGCGGTATGTCGGAGAGTGAGCGCCGAGCGAATGAATTGCCGCTCCGGAAATTTGTCACTCACGGGCAAGCCTCACTCGATTCTCAAATGAGACGAGCAAGGCTCGCCTTATGAGGCGGTTTCTACTACCATACGCTCAGTTTGTCAATCCCGCGGCGCAGGCGAACGATTTGCCATTACGGAGGTGGAAGGAAAAAACCAGACAGGATCAACAGGATTTTCAAGATTGACGGGATTCCCTTTTGACCAACCCTGTCAATCCTCCTGCATCCTGTTAATCCTGTTCGATATCTCTCCGATTGCCTTTCATCACTTCAGAATGTCGCTATGGGGTTGAGCGGAGAGCCTGTCCCTCCGGTCACGCGGATGGGCGCAGCCGAGAGCAGGAATTCCCATCGATTGAGGCGCGCGCAGACGGCGCTCAATTCTTCAAGGTCGCAATTGTCGAAGATATGTACGCCCATGGCCACGAGCGTCAGTTGATGAATCGGATGCGATACTCCCTCGATGCCTGAAGGAAGAAAATCACTTGCAGCATCGCTGCCGATGATGGCTACATCTCTCGCCTTGAGCCAGCGGGCGCAGGAGGCGTGAAGCCCCGCCGAACTTGCGCTCACATTCCACGCGCCTACTTTAGCCCGCCGCGCCCATCGGCCTGTGCGTATGAATATCACATCTCCGCTCGATACTCTGACGCCTGTTTTTTTCTCCCACGCTTCGATGTCCTGAGTGTAGATTGCCGTCGAAGGGTCGAGGTAATCCATTCCTTTGAGCCGCGGAATGTCTATGAGTATGCCGCGAGTGAAGACGCCCTGCTTGAGGTTTTCAATGCCGAGTTTGTTGCAGCCTTTCTCAGCTACTTCGTCCTTAGAAAAGCCGTTGTACATTTTCCCCTGATAAAACATGTGGCACAGCGCGTCGAGGTGCGTGTGTTGATAGCCGTGAAATAAAACGCCCACGGAATCGGCTGTGAACTGGCCGCGATTGTTGACGCCGCTTATAGCCATTCGATGCTCGTAGGGGTTGGAATTGTCGGGGCCTGCTTCCTTGTTGGTGTCTCGCGCCAGTGAAACCGATATGCCTTCGCGGACGAGCGCGGCGGCCTGTTTGCGTTTGGCCTGAGTTATCAGGTTGATGGCTCCAAGCTGATCGTCCTTTCCCCATCGCCCCCAGTTCGAAAGCTCCGTCATCCAGCGATCAATATCTTCTTTCGTCAATTTATCCTGAGCCGCTCGCGTGTCGCGAGAGAAACCAACGGTCATCATCAATACGACCATCACTGCAAGGAAAGCGGCGATGAGGGTTTTCATTTTTTATTTCTCCTTTTGCAAGGCTGGCGCGGATGGAAAGAAGGAAAGGATTTGTTTCGAGGACAGACGACAACGACTGATATCATCGTCTGTCCTCAGCCTGAGGCGCGCGACCTGAGGCGCGCGACAAATGACCGTTAAAGCTGAATCGATTTCGTCTCTAAAAATTCTTCAAGACCCCACTTGCCCAACTCGCGCCCGTTGCCCGATTGCTTGTATCCACCGAAGGGAGCTAAGGGGTTGAACTTTCCGCCGTTGATATCGACCTGTCCGGTTCTCAAACGACGCGCCACACTCCTCGCCCGATCTTCATCTCCAGACCACACGCCGCCCGCAAGACCGTAAACGGTATCATTCGCTATTCGCACGGCGTCGTCTTCCGATTCGTAAGGTATGATCGCCAGCACCGGCCCGAATATCTCTTCCTGCGCGATGGTCATATCCGTGCGAACGTCGGCGAAAACTGTGGGGCGGACGAAATAGCCTTTATCCAATCCTTCAGGCTTTTCCGATCCGCCCGCAACGAGAGTCGCTCCCTCTTCGATTCCTTTTTCGATATAGCCCAGAACTCTTTCGCGTTGAGCGGCTGAAACGAGCGGGCCGAGTTTGGCCCTGCCCTCGCGCGGATCGCCGAGCGTGAATTTTTCGGCAGTGACGCGAGCGATCTCTACTGCTTCCGCGTGACGAGTGCGAGGCACGAGCAAGCGGGTGTGCGCCGAGCAGGTCTGACCGGAATTGAAATAGCAACTGCCCACGCTGCTTGAGACGGCTTTCTCGAAATCGGCGTCATCCAGAACGATGCTCGCAGATTTGCCGCCAAGCTCCAGAGCTACGCGCTTGACGGTTTGCGCCGCAAGTTCGCTCACTCGCTTCCCTGCCCTCGTCGAGCCGGTAAACGATATCATATCGACATCCTTGTGAGCGGCCATCGCTTCGCCCACGACCGTGCCGAACCCGCTGACGAGATTGAACACGCCCGCGGGCAGAGCGACTTCATCAATTATTTCAGCAAGTATGAATGCGGTTATGGGCGCGACCTCGCTCGGCTTGAGTACGACCGCACAACCTGCGGCGAGAGCGGGCGCGATTTTGGCGACGACCTGATGAAGCGGATAATTCCACGGCGTTATGCATCCGACTACACCGACAGGCTCTCTTACGACGAGCGAATTGCCCACCTGTTCTTCGAATGAATACTCTGTAAGAAGTTTTGCATAAGACCCCATCACCATCGCGGGCAAGCCTGCTTGAACGGCGGTCGCAAGAGGCAACGGCATCCCGACTTCAGCGGCAATAACTGAGGCTATCTCATCGCGGCGAGCGGCGAGACGCGCGGCTATCGATTCGAGATACTTCGCGCGTTCGTCCTTCGAGGTAGATGACCATGACACGAAAGCGGCTCTGGCAGCCGAAACCGCCCGATCGACATCGGCAGCGGCTCCTTCGGGAATGCGCGCCATCACTTCTTCAGATGTCGAATCAGTCACATCGATCATGCTTGATGCGGTCGGAGCGACCCAGCGACCATTGATATAAAGTTTGTCGTAGATTTTCACATCCTGACTTGTCGAAGCAGTGGACATTCTTCTTACTCCTTTTTTTGTTGATCTGTTTTCGAGATGAGCATGCCTGGGGGCGCACGCTTCCAGCGTGCAAGGCTTCAAAGTGAGACGCTATAGAAAAACCTATAGTCTCGACTTATCAAGCAAGCACGCAAGATGCGTGCGCCCCCAGGGTTGATCACATAAATCTATTTCGAACCGGTTACTTCTCTGAGATTCTGACCATCGAGAGTGTAATCGAACCAGCCGATCATCATCTCTTCCCACGTCTGCGGCCCCCAGCGCACTTCCTTCGTCGGATCAGGGTTGTATTTGTTCTTCTCCGAATTATCGTGATGCGCGAGGCAATCTATCCGGCTGCCCTTGGGCGCGGCTATCGGCTCTTTGACGAAGTAAGTCAGTTGCCAGTTGAAATCATACTTTGGCACGCGCAGAAGCACCTTCGAGGTTCCGTCAGGATAAACCAGCTTGTATTCGAAATCTTTGCCTCGCAGATGCATGTGAGGCATGAAGCTGACGATGTGGCTGTCTTCGTTGAAAGTGAACGAAGCCTTCGATTCATAGTGACCTTCGCCCGGAGGAATGACCAGATTGCGCGCGAATGCCCCGGTGGTGATGACACGCTTTTCGACGGGCGTTTTTGCGAACACGAGTCCCACGCCTGTGCGATCCTTCGACGCCGTTCCGGTCGTCGTGTAGTGCATCTGAAATACCAGCACGGAGCCTTTCTTTATGAGCTTGGCCTGACCGGGCTTCAGCACCAGAGGCGACATTCCTGGCGCCCATCCGACGAGCATGCCGTCGGGATTGTTGCTCCTTTGCGAAGCGGCTCTTTCGCGCGAAGGCTCGCCTCCTTCGGGTTCGCCGCGCTGACCGCCTGAGCGAATTTCGCCCGCCTGCGGCATTGGCCCGCGTCCGGGTTCGACTACGGTGATGATGACGTGATGAACGACGCTCGGATCGCCGCGTTTGATCTCGGCCAGTTGAACGTATTTGTCCTCGGTGAAATTAGTCGGCACGACGAAATGCCTGTAAGGCACGACGCCCTCAGCCGGGACCGCGGATTCTTCCGTCATCGATAGAACGACATCGGGTTTGCCTATGGCCCAGCCTTCAGGGAATTTCGGCAGAGGCGGCAGGTCGCGCGGATTGCCTTCTTTGGCTCCGCTGTTGGCCCAACTCGTGATCGTGTCGATCTCTTTTTGAGTCAGGCGACGATCATTGACGAATTCGCCGACGTGCGGATCAGCGAACCATGGCGGCATCCTTCGCTCGGCTACGACTTCCGCGATAGCTCGCGCCCACGGCCGCACCTCTTTGTAGGAGAGAAGCGACATCGGCGCGGCTTCGCCCGGACGATGACACGTCGCGCAATTCCTGAACACTATTGGGGCGACATCTTTCGTGAATGTCACAGAGTCGTTATCGCTTGCGGCGACTCCGGCTATCAGCAGCGCGCTCAGCGCAAGTGTGCATAACAGGGCCTTCATCAAACGCATTTTCATACTCTCCTCCAAGCGGTGTTGTGTGAATGAACTCTTCATCTGACAATACTGGCGTCAGACAGATTCAGTTGCAAAAAATCAATCAGCGATTGCCTGATAAGCCAATTGACGGAACTGCGACCCGTAAGTTAGATCCGTGTGCGGCAGTATTTGAATCATGAAGACGCCGATCATCTGCTCTGCCGGATCGATCCAGAACCGTGTGCCTGCCGCTCCGCCCCAGTAGTATTCGCCCTCCGATCCTATCGAGCCTGTTTTGCCGGGGCCGAGATTGACCGCAAACGTCAGACCGAATCCCATGCCGCGCGGCAGCAGGTTGCCTGATCGCGGCATATCTCCTATATGATCCGAGCGCATCAGGTCTACGGTCTTGCGGCTCAGTATCCTCACTCCATCAAGCTCGCCGCCGCCCAGTAACATCTGGCAGAAGCGCGCATAATCGATCGCTGTCGAAACAAGCCCCGCGCCTCCGAGCAAAAGCGTGGGCGGATGATTGTAGGAATTCTGCGCGGGCGCAGTCGAACGCTTTATGGTTTTATCAGCATTGGGCGCGTAGAGGGCAGCCAATCGATCCGATTTTTCTTTCGGGACGTAAAAGCCCGAATCGATCATGCCGAGCGGCTTGAATATGCGCTCTTCGAAAAATTTGTCGAGCGACTGACCTGATACGACTTCGACCAACCTTCCGAGCACATCAGTCGATAGCCCGTATTCCCACACTGTTCCCGGATGATGCATGAGCGGAGCCTGACTCAATCGTTTGACGGCTTCGGCAAGCGTGATATCGCCTCGCGTGATTTGCAGCTTCTGAAATACCCAATCGCCTTTTTCATCCCGCGGCCCCTGATAATTCAGCCCCGATGTGTGACACATCAGATCGCGTATGGTCATATCGCGCTGGGCAGGCTCAGTGTAATAAACGCGCGCTCCCGTCTCCGCGTCTTTTCTTTCGACGGCGACTTTCATCCGGCCAAGTTCAGGGATGTATTTCGAAACCGGATCGGTGAGAGTGAAGCGGCCCTCTTCATAAAGGATCATCGCCGCAACTCCCGTGACCGCTTTCGTCATCGAGTAGATGCGAAATATAGCGTCCTTGCGCATCGGCTTTGCGGATTCCTTATCCATCATTCCCCAGGCGTCGAAGTAAGCCATTTTTCCGCGACGCGCGATGAGTCCGATTGCGCCTGCGATGCGATTTTCAGCGATGTATTTCTGCATCACTTCCGCGATGCGATCCAATCGCTCTTTGGATAATCCGGCCTCAGCGGGCGCGGCGGGCGATAGAGATTTCCTCCCGTCGGCCAAAGCCAGACCGACGAGGGCGAATAGCAGAAGGGCGACGATCAATCGTTTCATCACATTTCCTCCATAACAAAAATGATGACGATACGTTGCTGCACCTTGCTCCTGACAAACTCAATTCTGGGGGAAACAGTGTGGCGAGATCGAGCGGCGAGCGGATGGTATATCGGATCGCCTCGATCTTCGACTTCTCGCCTACCGCTCGGTCAGTTTATGCCCCGCTTGGATCAGTGTCAATCACTCAGGGCTTTTTTCTTCGATGCGCAGGAGTCGAGGTTTACTATCAGCGACAGACTTCACATAATCGCGTCGTTGGGCAATAATGAGCGCCTGTCAGCAGACCAGGAGTCAGGAGTCAGAAGTCAGAAGTCAGGAGTCAGGAGTCAGGAGTCAGAAGTCAGAAGTCAGGAGTCAGGAGTCAGGAGTCAGGAGTCAGGAGTCAGAAGTCAGGAGTCAGAAGTCCGATGGATGAAACCACGCCGGTTCGCAGCGCGCACCGTTTCGATGAGTCGCGGCTTGCGGAGTATCTCCGAGATCGCCTCGAAGGATTCGACGGCTCGATTGAGGTTCGTCAGTTTTCCGGAGGCCAGTCGAATCCGACTTTTCTGCTATCGACGCGGGATAGAAAATGTGTGCTTCGCAAAAAGCCGCCGGGAAAACTCCTCCCCTCAGCCCATCAGGTCGAACGCGAGTATAGAATAATGACCGCGCTTGGTGAAACCAATGTGCCTGTGTGCCGCACGCTTCTGCTCTGTGAAGACGAAATGATAATCGGCACTCCTTTTTTTCTGATGGATTATGTCGAAGGTCGTGTGTTTCGCAACCTGCTGCTGCCTGAAATGACACGCGAAGAACGCGCCGCGATTTATGACGCAATGAACGATGTGCTGGCCCGCCTTCACAAGGTCGATTACGAGTCTCTGGGCCTTGCTGATTTCGGCAGACCGGGCAATTACTACTCGCGGCAGATCAGTCGTTGGACCAAGCAGTATGAGCTTGCGCAGACTGAAGATATAGAAGCGATGAACAAGCTCATCCTTTGGCTTCCTACAAACATTCCTGCGGGTGATGAGACGACTTTAGTGCATGGCGATTACCGACTCGAAAACATGATCTTTCACCCAACGGAACCGCGCATACTCGCCGTGATTGACTGGGAGTTATCGACTCTTGGTCATCCCCTGGCTGACCTCGCTTACAACTGCATGACTTACTACATCAACTATGGCTCGACGCTCTGTCTGCGCAATGTCGATTCGGAAGCGACAGGCATTCCTGATGAATCGGATTATATCGCCGAGTATTGCAGAAGGACGGGGCGCGGCACGATAGATAACTGGGATTTTTATCTGGCGTTTTCGCTCTTTCGCAGCGCGAGCATCGCGCAGGGCGTTTATAAGAGAGGGCTTGAGGGCAATGCCAGTTCCGAGTCTTCGCTCCTGTTCAAAGCGTTCGTGCGCGCGGCTGCTGAACAGACGTGGGAGATGATCGAGGCGCGGCGCGCGTAGAAAAGATTTTCGTCAGCGTGTATTTTCCACATCGCTCGCAGGTCTATTGTTGTGCCAGGCAGGCTGACGATAAGGTTCCGCGCTCGAGCGGCCATCAATCGCAATCAATCCGATCTGTCGTGTCATATGGCTTGATGATTCAAAACGACTAATACTCCGAAGTCTGGAGTCTGGAGTCTGGAGTCTGGAGTCTGGAGTCTGGAGTCAGAATATAGGAGCCAGAATACTGAAGCCGGAAGTCAGAATGAAAAAGGAAGTCGGCGCGAGCATAGCTGCTACAGTATAGCTGCTACAGTATAGCTGCTATGATTCGCCTCCGCTTTCATTCTGACTTCTGACTCCTGACTTCTGACTCCTGACTTCTTAAAAGGAGGAGGAGACATGGCCAGCCTCACCTACGACGATGCCGCTCATCTTCTGCGCCGCGCGGGGTTCGGCGGCAGCCCCGGAGAAATTGATGATCTCGTAGCGCGCGGGCGCGATGCGGCGGTCGATTATCTGATAAATCACCAGCAGATCGATAACAGCGAGATGGAAATCGTTTTGGCTCAGAGTTTCGATTTTTCCAATCCCGACGACTTCACTCGATTCAATCGCGGCGAGATCGAACGATGGTGGCTGACTCGAATGGTTTTCACGCGCCGCCAGTTCGAAGAAAAGATGACGCTCTTCTGGCATAACTTTTTCGCTACTGCGACAAACAAAGTGCCGGAAGTTTTTATGATCATCCAGAATCGAACGCTGCGCCAGTCGTCGCTCGACCGATTCGATAATCTTCTGCTCAAAGTCGCTCAGGACCCGGCGATGCTCATCTGGCTCGACGGCATATCGAATGTCCGCGGAGCGCCGAACGAAAACTTCTCGCGCGAGCTTCAGGAGCTTTTCTCAATGGGTATAAACGATGTCGTCACAGGACAGGCCAACTACACCGAGCAGGACGTGAAGGAAATCGCCCGCGCTTTTACAGGATGGAAATTCTTCGGCCCTACACGGCAAGACCCCGACCGTTTCAATTATCGCTTCTTCATCAACGGGCCTGAACACGACAACGGGTTGAAAACCATCTACGGACAGACGGCGAACTTCACGGGCGAAGACATAATCGCGATCATCTCGAACCGTCGGGCGACGGCGCGATTTCTGGTTAAGAAATTCTTCGATTTCTTCGTCCGTCCGCTCACCACGACGAGCGAAGACAGGGCGATGATCGAGCAGTTCGCCGATGTTTATATGAATCGTAATCACTCGATCAAGGAGCTTGCGCGAGCCATATTCACATCGGACGAATTCTTCAGCGAGCGAGCGCGATTTGCCATAGTCAAGCAGCCCGTAGAACTCATCATTGGCGCGATTCGAATGCTGGGCGTCGATTTCGTTCCGGGAACATTCCGAAACAATCCGAATATTCTGGCTCTCGCTTCGATCCTTCTCGGACAGGAATTGTTTAATCCGCCTGATGTCGCCGGGTGGAATCTGAACCTCGGATGGATCAACACCGGGATGATGCTGAACCGATATACGTGGGCCGATTTCATCGCGATCTCAAGGCCCGCGCGAGAAAACCCGCCGGGTGTGTATCTCTCGCATGAACAACTCAAAAAGTACACGAAGAAAAATGCGAAGAAAACGGTGAAGAAATTCCTTTCCGTGCTAGGGCCGCTCAAAGCTGATTCGGACACTCAAAAAAAGCTGCGCGAGTACTTGGAATCGGACGAGAAAGGAAATCCCGCAGGGTTTGTGCGCGACGACCGAACTATCGACCGCAAAGTGCGCGGACTGGTTCATCTCTTGATGTGCCTTTCGGAATTTCAGTTGAACTGAGAGGTTTTTCCTGTGGCGCAATCTGTTAGATTGCGCACGATCTGAAGGCATGAGAGTCGGGAAAACAGAAGGAGCCTGCTATACCTCAGATGAGGAGGAACGAACATGGCCACTACGAGAAGACAATTCATCAAGCAAAGCGCGGGCGCGGTTGCAGTCGGGCTTGTGCTTCCCGGTGTGTGGCTGAAGGAAGCGCGCGCTCAGACCGGGCGTAGAAGATTCGTCGTCATTCAACTAGGCGGCGGCAACGACGGGCTCAACACCCTAGTTCCCTACACCGATTCGCGCTATCATCAGCTTCGCCCGACGATTTCTTTTCATGAAAACGAACTGCGCGACAACGAGAATCGCTCGACCGTCATAACCGATAAATTCGGATTGCATCCGGCGATGGGCGCAGTCAAAGACCTCTACGATCAGGGACGCGTCGCTGTCATCAACGGCGTCGGTTATCCGTCGCCCAACCTGTCGCATTTTCTCTCGATGGACATCTGGCACACGGCGGAGTTGAGCGGCACGACTCGCACGGGTTGGCTCGGCAAATACGCGGACATAGCTCTGATGGGAGAATCGGGGCTTCCCGCTGCGTCGGTCGGAGGCATCGAAGCGCCCCGGAGTTTCAGCGCCAGTCAGGTCGTCATTCCGAACATATTAGATTTTTCGCTCTACAATTTCATCACCGATCCGGCTTATCCCGATGATGCCGACAATCAGATAAACACATTCGCTTACGCTGCGAGCCGCCAGTTCTCGCAGGGCAGTGTGATGAATTCCGTAAACAGCACAGCGTTTCAGGCTCTCGGCGGCGCGCAGCGAGTACAATCCTCGATTGTCAATTATCAATCTTCGGTCGTCTATCCGGCGGGAAATCCGCTGGCGTCGGGTATGAAGATGCTGGCGCAGCTTTTGACGACGATACCGGAAGCGAGCCTCGTCTATGCGCAGATGGGAGGCTTCGACACGCACGCCGATCAGATCGCTCATCCGAACAATCAGGCGGACAAGTTGAGCGGCGCGCACTCGCTTCTGCTTCGTTGGTTTTCAGAAGCGGTGAAGGCGTTTTATGACGATATGGTTGAACACTCGATGGCGGATGATGTGTTGATAATGCAGTGGTCGGAATTCGGTCGCCGCCCCGATGAGAATGCTTCGTTCGGAACCGATCACGGGACGACCTCACCCGTCTTCGTCCTGGGCAATCCGGTCAGAGGAGACTTGTACGGCGAGTATGCGTCGCTTGCGGCGACGGAGCTTGACGTAGCGGGCAACCCGAAATTCAAAGTCGATTTCCGGGCCGTGTATGCGACTATCTTGGATCGCTGGCTGGGAGTTGATTCGCGCGAAGTGCTGGGCGCGAGTTTCGAGAACATAGGCTTTCTCGGATGAACGGAATCCGCGGGCGGCGTGTCCTGCGGAAACCGGCCTTGCCTGGCACGAAGAGCGGGAGAAAGAGATGCGACGCCGCCCGCGAATGATTCGCATATTCGCGGGTCAACAATATTTCTGATTCCGAATAGCCGCAGCAGACATACGACACCTGTCATCTGATCAAGGCATAGCCTCTTTCATTCAACGTCGAAAACAAGCTTTTACTCGCAAGAAAACATGGCACGCGGCTCGCTCTCTCTTTATGGAAAAAAGCAGGCAGGCAGTCTGCTATAAATAATGATAGGGAGAAAGTCGCGCTTGTCTTCTACTCAACTTACTCAGAGGTTTCTTCAGCCGTGGCAGGTCGCCGTATCAGCGACCGTGTGCGCCTACATCGCGCTGTGCTTCGCTACGGGGACGCTCAAACTCCATCACTGGTTTCTGCTCATAGCCGTTCCTGCCGCCGCCGTCTCTCAGGAGCGCGGGCGAAAATTCTTCCGGGACTTCTGGCCGCTGTTCGCTTTCTGGCTGGTCTATGATCGATTGCGATTGATTCAACCTTTTCTGCTTGATCGAGTCGCCGTCCTCTGGCCTTACGAGGTTGAGCGATGGGCCTTCGGATGGATGGCAGGCGGAGCGATGCCTGCCCATGCCGGAAGAGCATGGCTAGGCGCGCACCTCGACACGATTGCCGGATCATCGCTGAGTTTCTTCCTCCAGTTCATTTATTTCTCTCACCTCTTCGTCCTCCCCGCGATGCTTTACTACTTCTGGCACAGAGGTCATTCGCGCACAGATGACCGCCTGCTCTTCATCAATCACATTCGATCTTTCACCGCGCTTCATTTCACAGGAATGTTCATTTATATCGTGCTGCCCGTAGCCCCGCCGTGGTGGGTGAGCCTGCACCACTTCGCGCGCCCGACGACGGAGTTGATCGCGCAGACGAAGATGACCGAGGCGATGGACGGCGCGATGGTTCAGGGCGTCATTCAGTCTGCGGCTGTGTGGTTCGCAGCCGTCCCGTCGCTTCACGGAGCTTACCCCGTGCTGATGCTGCTGCTCGCGCTCAAAATCAGAAACCGTTTCGTCACCGCCGCGCTCATCTTTTACACCATAGCCATGTTCGCCTCGACCGTCCTGCTCAATCAGCACTACATAATCGATCTCATCGCGGGCGCGATTCTGGCCTTCGTTTGTTACCTCGTTTTCGGTCGTAAGGCGTTTGAAACTGGCAGATAAAATTCTTGCAATGCCGTTTCACCTATGATACACTGCGGCCCATCTTTGAAAGAAAGCGAGGTAAATGACGATGGCAAGTTTCAACAAGATAATGATCGTAGGGTACCTGGGCCGCGATCCTGAGCTAAGATACACGACGCAGGGGACGCCGGTTTGTGACTTCACCGTAGCGACGACTGACCGGCGCAAAGACAAGTCAGGCGGCGTTCAGGAAGTGACCACATGGTTTCGAGTGAGCCTGTTCGGGCGTCAGGCTGAGGTAGCGAGTCAGTACCTGGCGAAAGGCCGACAGGTTTACGTCGAGGGATCGCTCACACAACGCGAATGGACAGACAAGGACGGAGCGACTCGGACGACACTCGAAGTGCGCGGCACAGACATTCAATTTCTCTCGCCCGCCCACGACGGCGAACCTCAAGCAAAGGCTACGGCAGCAGCAGCGACAAAAGCGAATCAACCTCAGAGAGCTAAGACCATCGAGCTTGATGAGGAAGATATTCCGTTCTAAGCGCGAAGAGTTGGGCCCATCAGGATACGACTGATCGGCGCAGATCGTCTGCATTGATGGTCGCATCCCGGATAAATCAAAGTTGGGCGGCGACTACAAACAAGGAGATATACCGATGTCCAAAGTGACGCCATTCCTGATGTTCAACGACCAACTCGAGGCGGCAATAGCGTTTTACGCCGCTACGTTTCCGGACTCTAGAATCAAGAACGTTGCACGCACCGGAAAAGACGGCCCAATCACTTCCGCCGAATTCGTCATCGGTGGTCAGTCCTTCATGGGCTACAACGGCGGCCCGTACTTCAGTTTTTCCGAAGGGTTCTCGCTTTTTGTCGACTGCGAAGACCAAGAGGAGGTTGACGAGTACTGGAACAAGCTCGTCAACGCCGGCGCAACCCCATCGCAGTGCGGCTGGATTACCGACCAGTTCGGTGTCACGTGGCAGATTGTTCCGAGGCGTTTCATGGAACTCATCAGCGATCAGAACCCTAAGAAGGTACAGGCGGTGATGGAAGCCATGATGACGATGGTGAAGCTCGACGTCGCAGCACTCGAGAGAGCGTACAATCAGGCATGACGATCGGCGACGCCGACACGTTGTTGGTCGCCTAATAACGGCATGCAGCGGACGGCGTTCCGCCGCCGCTGATGCCGGGCGTCGGGCGGCTTCGCCAAGTTCAAAACCTGGTTTGTTTCTGCCCAGACAATGTAGAACATTTATTCTGTAATCCAATAAAGGGGATTTCACATGAGAAAAATCAATGTACTCGAATTCGTCACCCTTGATGGTGTCATACAATCCCCAGGCGGGCCAGAGGAAGATACCAATGATCGCTTCGCCTATGGCGGGTGGTTTGCTCCACTCGGCGACGATGTTCTTGGAACCATCCTGAATAGGCAGATGAACATGCCGTTTGATCTGTTGTTAGGGCGCAAAACCTTTGATATTTGGGCATCGTACTGGCCGCAACATGCGGACTTCTGGCCGGGCGTTATGACAGCGACCAAGTACGTCGCCTCGAATACCCTGACTTCCCATGAATGGCAGCCCTCCGTGTTTTTAGCCGGAGACATTGTAGAAAAACTCAACAAAATCAAGCAAACGCAAGGGCCGGATTTGCATGTTTACGGAAGTGCCAATCTCGTTCAGACGCTGCTCAAGCATGATTTGGTCGATGCGCTCTGGCTAAAGATATATCCGATAACGTTGGGCAGTGGAAAACGGTTGTTTGTCGATGGCACAATCCCGGCGGCGTTCAAGGTGACGGAGAACACAGTCTCCCCGAATGGCGTCATTGTCGTGAATTACGAGCGAGCAGGCGCGGTTAGAACCGGAAGTTTATGAACCTCCTCGCAGCAAGCTGCGCGGAATCGCCTCACCCTCTTGGGATTGAAAAACCTCCTCGTCTGTGAGCAACAGGTTCATGTTTGCGGCGGCCGTGAAGCGAAAGAACAAGCCGTAAGAAGGTCGGGCGAGCAAAGGCCGATGAAACCGAAGCAGAGAGACAAAGACAAAAATGCAAAGAGCAAAAGACATGAAAGCAAAACAATGTGAAGAACTACTCATAGCATTGAAAGCCCGTTTTGAGAGAAACATGAACCGCCATGAAGGTCTTGAATGGGCTAAAGTACAAGCAAAGCTGGAAGCTAATACTGAAAAACTGTGGTCACTCAATGAAATGGAAAGAACTGGCGGTGAACCGGATGTTGTTGGTCAGGATAAAAAGACGGGCGAATACATTTTTTATGATTGTTCAGCGGAAAGTCCTAAAGGCCGCAGAAGTGTTTGTTACGACCGTGAAGGGCAGGAGGCAAGGAAAGCATCAAAACCAGAACATAACGCTATTGATATGGCAGCCGCCATGGGCATTGAGCTTTTAACGGAAGAACAATATCGGGAGTTGCAGAAACTTGGAAATTTCGATACGAAAACGTCGAGCTGGGTGAAAACACCTTCTGATATTAGAGAACTCGGCGGCGCCCTCTTTGCGGATCGCCGCTACGGCAAGGTTTTCGTGTATCACAACAGTGCGCCCACTTACTATGGCGCGAGGGCGTTCCGCGGCTCGCTAAGGGTCTAAATTTTGCACAGACAACTAAATTTGAATTTGAGAATGGATCACGCAAAAGAGAGGAAGGCAAACGAACAAGGTCTTGTCCGTAAATGTCGGCTGGCAACTTGAAGCACGCACTGGCGCCCAACAAGCGGTTACAACGGCGTTATGCGTCAACAACACAACACGGGAGGAATTATGGAACTGGGAGCTTTCTCTGTTAGTCTGGCCGTAAAAGATATCGAGGCGTCGAAGCTCTTTTACGAAAAGCTGGGGTTTACGGTATTCGCAGGAGATCAATCACAGAACTGGCTGATTATGAAGAATGGCCAGCATGCCATCGGGTTGTTTCAAGGCATGTTCGAAAACAACATTCTCACCTTCAATCCGGGCTGGAACAGCGAAGCTCAACCGCTCGACGAATTCACGGACATTCGAGAGTTGCAGCGTCAACTCAAAGAGCGCGGCGTAAACATGATCGTAGAAGCAGACGAAACCTCTACCGGCCCGGCCAGCTTTATGGTCGTTGATCCGGACGGAAACACGATTCTCGTGGATCAACACGTATAAGCAATGTGGCAGTTGGAGTGCGATGACTTGTGATACTGCTGGCGAAATCATTTTTGCAGGACTTACAGAGACGAAGCCGGTGGATTGCTAACACTTACAGCGCATTATTGGCACAGCAGCGGAATTCGCCAGCAGTATCACTTGTC
>Ga0187893_10004321_pt1 | contig 27247 bp, 16 predicted proteins | sample MA1701074metaG_FD_139574 | JGI IMG/M metagenome (GOLD analysis project Ga0187893, IMG submission 139574) | White microbial mat communities from a basaltic lava cave in the Kipuka Kanohina Cave System on the Island of Hawaii, USA - MA170107-4 metaG ... | reverse complement strand
CGGGGCAACGCGACCGGCAACGGAGACGGCCTAAGCGCGACGTGCGAGCCGGTGGCCAAGCGCGGATGGGAGCGCCGCTGGCACCACACGATGTTCGTCGTCGATCGCGACGGCAGGATAGTGCAGGAGTGGCCGCACCTGGACAAAATGTACGCCCAGGACCGCTGCGGCCGCGGCCCCCACAAGATCAAGATGAGCCCGTACGACGCCGAGAAGCACGTCTGGATCATCGACGATCAGCAGCACGTCATCTGGAAGTTCACCTATGACGGCAAGCTCGTGCTGACGCTCGGCACGACCGGCCAGCGCGGGCGCGACGGCGGGAAGCTGTTCGACCGACCGACGGACATCGACTGGCTGCCCGATGGGACGTTTTTCATCAGCGACGGCTACGGCGGCACGCGCGTGGCGAAGTTCGATCGCGACGGCAAGTTCCTGATGGATTGGGGCGGGCCGCCGAAGGACCCGAACAACCCGGGCCCCAACGAGTTCGACACCGTCCACAGTATCGCGATCAGCAAGGACCGCCGCCTGTTCGTCGTCGACCGGACGCACCGCCGGTTCCAGATCTTCGACGAGAACGGCAAGTTCCTCGAGATGTTCTCGACGGGGCGGTATTCGTCGCCGTACTACCACTTCATCTCGACCGATCAGAACCTCTGGGTGGCCGACGGCGGGACGAGCCGCATCCTCAAGTACGACTTGAACGGCAACTATCTCGACGGCTGGGGCGGCCGCGGCGGGCAGCCGGGGCTGTTCAATGGTCCGCACCAGATTTCCACGGATCAGGACGGCAATTTGTACGTGGCCGAGGTCTTCAACGGCCGGCTGCAGAAGTTCCGCCCGAAGGCCAACGCCGACAAGGCGAGGATCGTCGGCCAGGAGGCACGTTTCACGGCGGGCACCAATTAGGGAACTACGGGTAGGCCGGGCCGCCGCGGGGCACGGAGCGCTCCGCGGTGGGCTCGGTGCAGGATCGCAGAGGCTTCATACATAGTCGGCGGCCGTCGGAGGGGACCTTTTATCGAGGCATCTCGGCTCTCGTAAATCGAGGAGGAACCTGATGATTCGATTCGCGCGTCTCGTCGTCGTCGTCGTGTCCTGCGTGTTGTTCCTGCCGACCCTCGCGTCGGCTCAGGCCGAATCCGGCAACATCGCCGGGATCGTGCGTGATGCGTCGGGTGCCGTGCTGCCGGGCGTTACGGTGGAAGCGGCGAGTCCGGCGCTCATCGAGAAGGTCCGCGTGGTCGTCACCAACGCGCAGGGCCTGTACCGGATTGTCGACCTTCGACCCGGCACCTACACCGTGACGTTTACGCTGCCAGGGTTCAACACGTTCAGACGAGAAGGGATCGAGCTGACGACGACGTTCACCGCCACGGTCAACGCGGAGATGACGGTCGGCAGCATCGAAGAGACGATCACGGTGACCGGCACCGCGCCCGTCGTGGACGTCCAGAGCGTCGGGCAGCAGACGACGCTGACGAGGGAGATGCTCAACGCGATTCCCACCAGCCAGCGCCCGTCGCAGATGATCGCCCTGATCCTGGGCGGGGATAATAGCACCGGCAGCACTCCCGGATCCAACCTCCATGACGTCGGCGGCGTTGGCACCGACCGCGGTTTCTTCGGCGTCCACGGCCAGCGCGCCGAGGACATGACCTTCAACTTCGGCGGCATGGACAGCCGCGTCTTCAGCGGGGGCGGCTTCCAGTACAACTCGCACACGTACCAGGAAGTCGTCGTCGAGACCATGGGCGGCAGCGCCGAAGCGACGACGGGTGGTGTGCAGATCAACATCATTCCCCGGGACGGCGGCAACGTCTTCTCCGGGAGCATGAGCGCTGAGTTCACCGGACCGAAGCTGTCGGGCGACAACGTCGACGACGACCTGCACCGGCGCGGGCTGACCTCGGCGCCGTCGGTCCGCGAGTACTACGATGTGGGCGGTGGGATCGGCGGTCCGATCCGGCGCGACAAACTGTGGTTCTTCGCGTCTGCGCGTTGGGAAGATCGATCGCAGTATCAGGTGGGCAACTACTACAACAAGCTGCAGGGTACGCTCTTCTACGAGCCCGACCTCAGCCGGCCCGCCTACGACCGCACCTTCTCGAAGGACATCGGCCTTCGGCTGACGTGGCAGTCTGCGCAGCGGCACAAGATCGCCGGGTCGATGACGATCCACCCGTCCTGCCAGTGCACCTTTGCGATCCTCGAGCAGGTGAGCCCGCTCTTCGCGCCCGAGGCAACGGCAGAGCACCACTACAATCCGCAGAGCCTGGGCGTGCTGAGCTACACCTATCCGGCCAGCAATCGCCTCCTGCTCGAGTTCGACACGTCGCGGAGCCAGTACTTCCGGAATCAGAAGCGGCTCCCGGAAACCGGCTTCGAGGCCATTTCCGTGACGGATCAGGGGCTGAACCTGATTTACGGATCGCGGCGAACCGGCTACGCGACGTTGCACGACATCCGCTGGCACGAACGGTTCGCGATGTCCTACATCACCGGCACCCATAACTTCAAAGTGGGCATCGACCTGAACCAGTTCAGCCAGGGGCGCAAGCAGTACAACAACGCCGACATGGTGAACCAGGCGATCTCGTACGTGTTCCGCGACCGCCTACCCAACTCGGTGCGAATCCACACGGGCCCGTATGGACCGTATCAGGAGGCGTATGAGAACGCGGTGTACGCCAACGAGCAGTGGACCATGCGGCGGCTTACGCTGAATCTGGGTCTGCGCTACGCGGTGTACGATGCGACCGTTCCGGCGATCACGCTGCCGGCCGGTCCATACGTGCCGGAGCGGATCCTGCCGGAGGTGAAGCACTCGCCGAACTGGAAGAACCTGAGCCCGCGTCTCGGCGGCGCCTACGACCTGTTCGGCACCGGGCGGACGGCGCTCAAGGTCGCGCTCGGCCGGTATCCCTTCCGCAACACCGGCGTGGCAGTGAATCTCCCGGCCGCCAACATGTCGCAGTTCACCGACCGGAGCTGGAACGACGCGAACCGGAACTACGTCCCGGACTGCAACCTGCGGAGCCCCGTGGCCAACGGCGAGTGCGGCGCGTGGAGCGACCAGACGTTCGGGGGCATAAGGCCGAGTGTGCGCTTTGCCGACGACGCGAGGGAGGGGTTCAACCAGCAGAACTACAACTGGCAGGCGTCCGCCCAGGTGCAGCACGAGCTGCGGCAGAACCTCGGGGTCAGCGTCGGCTACTTCCGCACGTGGTACGGCGGCTTCCAACTGATCGACAACGAGTTGGTCACGCCGGCCGACTTCGACCAGTTCTGCATCACGGTGCCGACCGACAGCCGGCTGCCGTCGAACGTGAGCGGCAGGCAGCTCTGCGACCTGTACGACATCAAGCGGGAGAAGTTCGGGCAGGTGAGCAACGTGCGGACGCAGTCGACCCACTACGGCGACATCAGCGAGGTCTTCGACGGCATCGACGTCGCCGTGAGCGGGCGATTCCTGGAGCGTGGCAGCGTCCAGGGCGGCGTGTCGGTCGGCCGCACCGTGACCGACTTCTGCGTGACGGTCGATTCGCCGGGCGCCGGCGTGGGCGCGCCCGGCGGGCTCATGGCGGGGACGCCCGAACAGGGAGGGGGGCTGGGCGCCCAGCGGGACACGCGGCCGGGGTTCTGCCGGGTGAGCCGCCCGTGGAGCAGCTCGACGCAGGTGAAGCTCCAGGCCGTCTATCCCCTGCCGTGGGACTTTCAGGCGAGCGCGACCTACGCAAACCTCCCGGGGTTCCCGATCCGCGCCAGCTACGTTGCGACCAACGCCGAGATTGCCCCATCGCTCGGGCGGAACCTGGCGGCATGCCCGGCGCCGACCGGCGCCTGCAACCAGAACGCGACGTTCGATCTGATCCCGAACGGCTCGCTGTGGGGCGAGCGGATCAAGCAAATCGACCTCCGCTTCAGCCGCTTCATCAATTTCGGCGGCGGCTCGCGGGTTCAGGCGAACTTCGACATCTACAACGTCCTCAACGAGAACACCGTGCTCAACGAGAACACGCGCTACGGCCCGACGTGGCGGAACGCGATCGCGATCATGGGCGGTCGCCTGATCAAGGTCGGCGCGCAGTTGACCTTCTGACCTAGCCGGTAGGTCGTAGCCGGTAGCTGGTAGCGGTAGTCAGTAGCCATGTGGCTATCGCCTACCGGCTACCGGCTGTCGGCTCGCAACGAAGAAAGCGGACATGCCCACTCGCAGAGAGTTCCTCACCACCGCGGCGGGAGCGACACTCGGCCTGGGTGCGCTGCAGGCTCCTACCCGCCGCCGCGCCATGGTCGGCGGCCGGCCCATCACCGTCATCGACGTGCACGCGCATACGTTCGTGCCGGAGGTGATGGAGCTCGTGAAGAACACGCCGCTCGCTGCGGCGGCCAAGAACAACCTGACGGGCCCGATCGCGCTCGGTCAGGGCATGGCGGCCCGGCTGGCGTACATGGACAGAGAAGGAATCGACTACCAGGCGATCAATGTGAACGCCTGGGGCTACTCGGCGGATCGGGTGCTCGCGCACGATCTGATTCAACTGCAGAACGAGAAGATCGCGGAGGCCGTCGCGAGGCACGCGGATCGGCTCGTCGGCATGGCGACGGTTGCCCTGCAGCATCCCGACCTTGCCGCCGAGCAGCTCGACTTCGGCGTCAGGAAACTGGGATTGCGCGGAGCGGCAATCGGCGGAAGCGTCGAGGGGCAGGAGCTGTCGGACCGGAAGTTCGACGCGTTCTGGGCCAAGGCCGAAGAGCTGGGCGTCATCCTGTTCATGCATCCTCAGCAGGCGCCCGGAACGACGCAGAACCCGCGGCTGCAGGGGAAGGGCGGCCTCGGCAACACGATCGGCAACCCGCTGGAAACCACGGTCTTCTTGTCGCACCTGATCTTCGAGGGCGTGCTCGATCGGTTCCCGGGGCTGCGCATCTGCGCCGCCCATGCGGGCGGATACCTCCCGTCGTATGTCGGTCGCTCGGATGCGCGCTGCCGGCGCGGTCCAGGCGGCGACTGCCCGCAGAAGTCGCCAAGCGAGTACTTCAAGCGGGAGCTGTTGATCGATACGATGATCTTCCACGACGATGGCTTGAGGCACTTGGTCGCGGAGGTCGGGGTCGGGCAGATGGTCTACGGCACCGACTACCCGTTCGACTGGCCGGTCGGCATCGATTTCATCCTGAACGCGCCGTTTCTGAGGGACGCCGACAAAGTGGCGATCCTTGGTGGGAACCTCGTGAAGTCGCTGCGCATTACGGCGTAAACGTAAACAGCGTGCCCGACCCGCCGCTCACGAGGTATAGTGCTCCGAGTTTCTGAATTAGGGGAGAGGCCGATGCCAAATCGCAGAGATTTCCTGAGGAACGTCGCCGGGGCCACGGCGGGCGTGTTCGTGGGAGGCGGGCTGCCCGGTGCCGCGCTCGGCGCGGTGCAGGCGCCAGCCGGCGGACGCCGGCGGGCCATGCTCGGCAACCGCCGCATCACGGTCATCGACATCCACGCCCACCACTTCATTCCGGAAGTCATCGACATCGTCCGTGGCACCCCGCTCGAAGCCGAGTTCAAAGGCCAGGCGGGGAACAAGGACCGCTACTACGGCCCTCACTGGCTGCAGTACATGGACAAAGAGGGCATCGACATCATGGCCCTCAACATGAACCCGTGGTGGTACGCGGCCGACCGCGATCTCGCACGGCGCGTCTGCGACTTCCAGAACGAAAAGACCGCCGAGTGGGTCAAGAAGCACCCGGATCGCTTCGTCGGGATGGCGACGTGCGCCCTGCAGTTCCCCGACCTCGCGGCGCAGCAGCTCGAATTCGGCGTGAAAAAGCTGGGCTTCCGCGGCGCGCCGATCGGCGGCAGCGTCGAGGGCGTCGAGCTCTCCGACCGGCGGTTCGACCCGTTCTGGGCCAAGGTGCAGGAGCTCGACGTCGTGTTGTTCACGCACCCGCAGCAAGCCCCGGGCACGACGGCCAACATGCGGCTGTCGGGCAAGGGCGGCCTCGGCAACACCATCGGCAATCCGCTCGAGACGACAGTCTTTCTCTCGCACATGATCTTCGAAGGCGTCTTCGACCGCTTCCCCGGTCTGAAGATCACCGCGGCGCACGCTGGAGGGTACCTGCCGTCCTACAGCGGCCGGTCCGATGCGGGGTGCGGGCGCGGCGGCGCGATCGGCGAGGACTGCCGGGCGCTCAAGCGGCGGCCGAGCGAGTACTTCCGGTCGAACATCTGGATCGACACGATGATCTTCCGTGAAAACGGGCTGCGCCACCTCATCAACGAGGTTGGCGTGGACCACATGGTTTACGGCACCGACTATCCGTTCGACTGGCCGGTCGGGATCGACTTCATCCTGAAGGCGTCGTTCCTGAGCGACGCGCAAAAGGAAGCGATCCTCGGCGGGAATCTGATCAAGCTCCTGCGGATCAACGTGCAGGGCACCGCGTAATCAGGCTTCAGGCCTTGGGCTTCGGGCATTTGGCTCGAAGCCCAGGGTCCGTGCAGCGCCTGACGTCCACAGCCCAAAGCCTACGGCGTCTTCGTATACGTCAGCGTCGCGTTGGTCGACGGCCCCGGCTGTTCGGTGGCGCGAACAATTGTCAGCGTGTTGCCGCTCAGGCTCATGGTGTCGCGCATCTGGTTGAGCGCCGTGTTCCACGTGTAGATCACGAGCCGGCTGCCGTCCCAGCTCGCCTTCGTGCGCCACTTGACGATCGCTGTACTGCCCGACTGACTCGCCGACGGTCCCTCCCACACGTTGTCCTTCCCGTCGAGCCGGAAGACGACCTTCATCGACTGCCGGCCGAACTGGCCGCTCTCGATCGTCATCCCGCCGGCGTTCTGTGTGATCACGACGGTCGGCGAGGGGATGCCCCAGCCGTTCGAGCCCGGATAATTCGCGGGCATGCTCGAGGCATGCTTCCACGTGCCGGAGAAGTCGGGCCGCGCCTGGGCCGACAGCGCCGCCGGCAGAGCCGCGAGCAGCAGAAAGGCGAGCCGCATCGTCATCGTGTCCTCCGTGTTCAGTTGCCGGTCGAGCCGGCCATCGGCATGAGCGAGCGCCCGCGCACCAGATGGGTCGGGTTGGCTCCGGGCCTCGGCCGGTACTTCTGCGTCCGGCCGCCGAACACTTCCGCAATGAAGAGGTTGCCGTCCTGGTCGGCCGAGATCTGGTGCATCGCCCACGTGTAGCCCGGGCGCGTGCCGAACTGGCCGAACGAGAACTCGACATTGCCGGTCAGGTCGAACTTGACGATCCGATCCGAGATGCTGTCGACCGCCCAGACGTGCTCGTCCGCACTCATCATCATGCTGTGGGGCGCGATACCGGGCCACTCGTCCAGAAATGTTCCGTTCACGTCGAAGACCTGAATGCGACGGTTCCCGCGATCCGAGACGAACACGCGCGGCGGCGAGCCGCCGACGGCAATCCCGTGCGGCGTGTTGAACTGGCCAGGACCTGTTCCGCGCGTACCCCACTTCATGAGCGGCTTGCCGTCCTTGTCGTACTTGACGACGCGCGTGTTGCCGTAGCCGTCGGCCACGAAGAAGGTGCCGTCGGGCAGCCAGTCGATCATCGTCGGGCGGCGAAGTCGCGTGAGGTCGTCGTTGTCGCCGAACTCGTCCAGGATGCCGATGGTCTGCACGAGACGCTTGCCGTCGTGCGTGAACTTGAAGATCGCGTGCCGCATGTCGTCCACCACCCACACGTGGCGCTCGGGATCGTAGGGGCTGATGTAGACCTGATGCGGGCCGCGGCCCCACTCGAACAGGTGATCCCACTGATTCCACGCTTCGATCAGCCGTCCCTCGCCGTCGACGACGACGATGCAGTTGACCATGTTGGCGATCGGCTGCGTCGCGGCCTGCTGGTTGAAGAAGCCCCAGTTGCCCGGGAAGTTGGGCGGCACCGTGTCGGGGAGCTTCAGCTCGCCGCGGTTCGCGAGGTAGATGCGGTTCGGCGACTCGGCGAATACGCCGCCCTGCGACCCCCAGATGTGGCCCGGCTTCGGGTACGGGTGTGCCCAGGCGGGCCACTTCGGGTCGGGCACCTCGTACGGGCCGGTGATGTCGCCGACGCCGCCCTTGGCCGGGGATGCGCGGCGCTCCTGGAGTGACGCGGGAATCGTCAGGAGTCCAATGAGAAGGGCAACCGACGCGGGCAACACGAGGAAGGTCCGACGCATGCTTCGCTCCTTTGCGCTCGACAGTCTAGCGCACGGGCGTGACGCAAGAAAGCCGTCGCCAGGGCGTAGAATGGCGGCGGCGGAGGACCAGATGCGGAAGATCGTGGCGGCGGCGTTGCTGTGCGGCGCGATGCTGGATGTTCAGACCGGCGCGCAGGATGGGTCGGCGGTGCTCGACGCGGCGGTAAAGGCGATGGGCACCGGCACCGTGCAGTCGGTGCAGTATTCGGGAGCCGGCGCGGTGTTCATGGTGGGCCAGAACATACGGCCCGAGGCCCCGTGGCCGCGGTTCCGCGTGATTACGTACACCGCGAGCGTTCGCTACGACGTGCCGGGGTTCCGCGACGAGCTCGTGCGCATCGACGACGAGAATCCGCCGCGCGGCGGCGGGGCCGGCGGATTCAACCCGGCGACCGGGCAGGGCGGCATGCGGCCGGTTCTGGGCGAGCAGACGATCGTGCGCCAGGCCTCACCGCAGACCGAAGTCGGCGAGCTGCAAATCTGGCTGACGCCCCACGGATTCCTCAAGGGCGCCGCGGCCAACAAGGCGACCGCCGGCGGGACGGGCGGCCGACGCACGCTGTCGTTCACCGCGCGCGGGAAGTACACGGTGACGGGGACGCTCAACGACCAGAACCTCGTCGAACGGGTCGAGACGCGCATCGACAACACGATGCTCGGTGACATGCTCGTCGAAGCGATCTACTCCGGGTATCGCGATTACGGCGGCGTGAAATTTCCGTCGCGGATCGTCGAGCGGCAGGGCGGACATCCTACGCTCGACGTCACGGTCGCGAACGTCCAGCCGAACGGCGCCGCGGGCCTCGAGGTGAAGGTGAATCCCGTCGGGGGCGGGGGCGAGGGCGGGCAGGCGGCGAAGTCGGAGCGTTTGGGCAACGGCGTGTGGCTCATCACGGCGGGGCTCAACAGCGTGCTGCTTGAATTCGCCGACCATCTCGTCGTCGTCGAAGGCCTGGGGAACGACGCGCGCTCGCACGCGGTGATCGCGGAAGTGAAGCGCCTCGTGCCGAACAAGCCGATCCGGTACCTCGTGAACACGCACGCGCACTTCGATCACTCGGGCGGCGCGCGGGCGTTCGCGGCCGAGGGCGTCACCGTCCTCACCCACGAAATCAACAAGCCGTTCTTCGAAAAGATCTTCGCGCTGCCCCATCGGATCAACCCCGACAGCCTGGCGAAGGCGAACCGCAAGGGGGTTGTCGAAGCGGTGGGCGCGCGCCGCGTGTTGACCGACGGGACGCAAACGCTGGAGCTGCACCACATCCGCGGCAACGATCACAACGACGGATTGCTGATGGCCTATCTGCCGCGGGAGCGGATCGTGATTCAAGCCGATGCTTTTCATCCGCGGCCGGGCGCGAAGCCGTATCCGACCCCGCCGCAGTTCGTCGTCAACTTTTTCGAGAACATTCAGCGCCTGAAGCTCGATGTCGCGCAGGTGCTGCATGTCCACGGCGGCATGGACCCGATCGGCGTCGTGGCGAAGGCTGCGGGTCGGCCGTGAGCCCGATTGACGGTCGGATGAACCGAATGGTATAGAGCACTCACATAATACCGGCGGCCCCCACTCGCGCGAATCATACCGGCGTCTCTCGTTCTCATAGGAGGGAAGCCCATGGAATCGCGTACCGACCGGCTCGTCGGCGTCGGCGTCGTCGTTGGGTTCCTGTTCCTGGCTCCTGCCGCCGCGCGCGGGCAGCTGGCAGACTCCGCCTCGATCGCCGGGGTCGTTCGTGACGCGTCTGGCGCCGTGCTACCAGGCGTAACCGTGGAAGCAGCCAGTCCGGCCCTTATTGACAAAATCCGCACGACCGTGACGGACGGCCAGGGCCTCTACCGGATCGTCGATTTGCGCCCGGGCATGTACACCGTCACCTTCAGCTTGGCCGGGTTCAGCACGTTCCGGCGCGAGGGGCTGGAGCTGACGACGGGGTTCACCGCGGCGATTAATGCGGAGTTGAAAGTCGGCACGGTCGAAGAAACGATCACTGTGACCGGGGAATCGCCGGTCGTCGACCTTCAAAACGTGCGGCAACAGACGACGCTCACGCGTACGACACTGGAGGCGCTCCCCACGTCCGGGCGGCTCAGCCAGTTGTACAACTTCGTTCCGGGCGCCGTGGTGGGGAATCCGGTCTGGCAAAGCGTGGGCGGCATAGACGAGCGCGCGAATGCCTTTGCGGCGCACGGCGGCCGCTCCGGCGACAACGCGCCAATCCAGGATGGTCTGGTCCAGCGCCTGCAAGGGGGCGCCATCTTCGTCTTCAACCAGCTGGCCTTCCAGGAAGTCGTCGTCGAGACGGGTGGCATCTCGGCTGAACGGAATACAGGTGGCGTTCAGATGAACATGGTGCCGAGAGATGGTGGCAACACGTTTTCCGGCAGCTTCAGCACCACGCACACGACATCCGAGCTGCAGGCAGACAATCTCAACGACGAGTTGCGCGTACGCGGCCTGACGTTTTCACCATCGCTCAAGAAGCACTACGACACCGGCTTCGCGATCGGCGGCCCGATCGTGCGGAACAAGTTGTGGTTCTTCAACGCGTACCGGTTCGGCGCCAATCAGCAGTTCCAGCAGGGGAACTACTTCAACAAGCTTCAGAACGTGAACGTCAGCGCCGACCCCGTCTGGCGCGTCACCTTCTACGAGCCCGACCTGGACCGCTCCGCGTACTCAGATGACTACTACCGCGACTTCGGGCTGCGCTTGACATGGCAGGCCGCGACGAAGCACCGGATCGTGCTCTCGTATCAGGTGCAGCCGAACTGCAGCTGCTTCTGGCCGATCTTCGAGCTGGGGCCGCAAGGGGGGGTGCAAGGAACCCCCGAGGCGGTCGGTGCGCATAACTACAAGGTCAATTACCTGCCGCTCGTCAGCTGGACGTATCCGGCGACGAATCGGCTCCTGATTGAAGCGGGCGCCTCCGCGAACGTGTTCGACAACAATACGCTGCGAACCGACCCGAGTGTGGGGCGGGACACGATTGCGATCACGGAACTGTCGACGAACTTCCGCTACGGTTCGCGTGCCCTGGGGGTGTCCCACGCTCAGGGCTACCGCGTGCAGCACAATCGCCAGTACCGCCAGCGCGTGTCGATGTCGTACATTACCGGCGCGCACGCCTTCAAGGTCGGCCTCGACCTTCACGAGTATTCCGAGGGGAGCCCCGGCAAGGCGACCGACGCGAACCAGATCAACGGCGCGCGGTCGTACACGTTCCGTGACCGGATCCCGCAGCAGGTCACGATTTTCGCGGTGCCGTTCGAGCAGATCTGGCGCACGCGCGATATCGGCGCATACGTCCAGGACCAGTGGACCATTCGACGGCTCACGTTGAACGTCGGTATGCGTTTCAACAACTTCAACGGCGGGGCGCCAGCGACCGAGATGCCGGCAGGACCGTTTGTCCCGGCGCGCAGTTTTCCGGCGACGAAGGACTCGCCGAACTTCAGCAATCTCAGCCCCAGGCTTGGCGCCGCGTACGACCTGTTTGGGAACGGCAAGACGGCGTTGAAAGCGTCGCTGGGCCGGTTCACGCCCTATGCGATTGCTGCGGTGGATGTGCCGGCGGCCAACCAGGCCGCGAGCACGACGCGCACCTGGAACGACGCCAACCGCAATTACGTGCCCGACTGCGACCTGCGCAGTCCCGTCGCCAACGGCGAGTGCGGCCCCTGGTCGGACCTGGCCTTTGGGCAGATCCGGGCGGGCAGCACGCGTCGCGCGTCTGATGCGCTGGGAGGATTCAACCAGCAGGATCGCAACTGGCAGGCGTCCGTGCTGCTGCAGCACGAGCTGTGGCCGAACGTCGCACTCAATGCCGGCTACTTCCGTACCTGGTATGGCAACTTCCTGGTCACGGACAACCAGGCGGTCACCTCTGCGGACTTCGACCCGTTCTGCATCACCGTGCCGACGGATCGGCGGCTGCCTGGTGGGGGAGGGAACGAGATCTGCGGGCTGTACGACCTCAAGCCGTCCGTCTTCGGGCGTGTCGACAATCTGGTGACGCAAGCGACGCATTACGGTAAACAGAGCGAGGTGTACAACGGCGTCGATGTCGGGATCGAAGCGCGGATGGCTGGCGGCGCACGGTTCGAGGCGGGCGTGGGTATCGGGCGTACGGTGACCGACACGTGTGATTTCAACAGCCTTCCGCAGGTGCGGCCGAATGATATCGCCGGAGTAGCTGTATCGACGACAGTCCTTACGCCGAGAACATCCGAGTTCTGCCACATCAGCCGGCCGTGGACGAGGGCGACAGGCCTCAAGTTGGTGGCGATCTACCCGCTTCCCTGGGATTTCCAGGTGAGCGCGCTCTACTTCAACAAGCCTGGAATCCCCATCGTCGCAAGCCGCGCCTTCACGAATGCGGAGATTCGGCCGTCTCTCGGTCGCGATCTCGGCCAGTGCCGCGGTGCCGCGGTCTGCAACGCCAACGTCGTCGTCGACATGATTCCACCCGACACGGAATTCGAGGATCGTCTTCAGGAGCTGGATGTGCGATTTTCTCGCAGCTTCCGCATACGGACGCTGCGGCTGAGAGGCAATGCCGACCTGTACAACCTGTTGAACGCGGGCAACGTGCTCAATATGACGACGCGGCACGCCGGGTCGACAGGGGGGCAATGGCTGCGCCCCCTGCAGATTCTCGGCGGGCGTATGTTCAAATTCAGCGCACAACTCGATTTCTGACCGGCGATCCGCCCTCGATGCGCGGCCGGCGGCCCGGGCTGTCGGCCGCGAGCCCCTCTACAACATCACCCCCGCGTGCGTCTGCCCGGCTGGCATTCGCTTGACGTGCGCCAGACGGGATGCTAGAAAGGCGCAACTGAATCGAAAGTCATAAACGGGCAGGGTGTGTGTCATCCTGGGCTGTGGAAGGCTTCTTTCCCGCACGTCGCCAATTCACAGGAGGAGCCGATGGGATCGCGTTCCGGGTGGTTCGTCGTCGTCGTCGTGTGTCTGTTGTCGGTCGCGCCCGCGATGGCGCGCGCGCAGGTTGCCGATTCCGCCTCGATCGCCGGCGTCGTGCGTGACGCGTCCGGCGGCGTGCTCCCGGGAGTGACGGTCGAAGCCGCCAGCCCGGCGCTCATTGACAAGGTCCGTTCCGTCGTCACCGATGGCCAGGGTTTGTATCGCATCGTTGATCTGCGGCCCGGCGTCTACTCGGTCACGTTTACGCTACCCGGCTTCACGACGCTTCGACGCGACGGGCTCGTGCTCTCAACCGGCTTCACGGCGGCCGTGAACGCCGATCTGAAGGTGGGTGCCGTCGAAGAGACGATTACGGTCACCGGAGAGACGCCTGTGGTCGACATCTCGAACGTGCGCCAGCAAACGACGCTCGAGCGCGAGACGCTCGACGCGCTGCCGACGACCGGCCGTCTCGCCATGTATGCGCAGATCATTCCAGGCGCGACGTACGGCAACGCCGCGTGGCAGAGCGTGGGCGGTCTCGACGAGCGCGGCAACGCGTTCGGGATTCATGGCAGCCGCGCCGAAGACAACGCGCCGGTCATGGATGGCATCGTCCAGCGCCTGCAGGGCGGCGCGATCTTCGTCTTCAACAATCTGACGTTCCAGGAGGTCGTCGTCGAGACCGGCGGCATGTCGGCCGAGCGCGCCAGCGGCGGCGTGCAGATGAACATCGTGCCGAAGGATGGCGGCAACACGCTGTCGGGCAGCTTCAGCACCTCGCACAGCAGCCCGTCGTGGCAGTCGGACAATCTGACGAGCGAGCTGCGGCAGCGCGGCCTGAGCTTCTCGCCGTCGCTGAAGCAGCACTACGACACCGGGGGCGCCCTGGGCGGGCCGATCGTCCGCGACAGGCTGTGGTTCTACAACGCGTACCGGTTCGGCGCGAACCAGCAGTATCAGCAGGGAAACTTCTTCAACAAGCTGCAGAATCAGAAGGTCGGCACCGATCCCGTCTACCGCGTGACGTTCTACGAAGCGGATCCCGATCGCCCGGGACACACCGACGACTTTTATCGCGACTACAGCCTGCGGCTGACCTGGCAGGCGGCCTCCCAGCACAAGATCGTCGCGTCGTACCAGATACAACCGAATTGCAGTTGTTTCTGGCCGCTGCTCGAGCTCGGGCCGCAGCAGGGAGTGCAGGGGACCCCTGAGGCGGTCGGGGCGCACAATTACAAGACGAACTATCTGCCGCTCGTTGCCTGGACCTACCCCGCGACGAACCGGCTGCTTATCGAGGCGGGCGCGTCGGCCAACGTCTTCAACAACAACACGCTGCGAACCGACCCGAGCATCGGATCCGACACGATCGCGATTACGGAGCTGTCGGGGAACTTCCGCTACGGCTCCCGCGCGCTGGGCCTGACCCACGCGCAGGGTTACCGAGTGCAGCACAACCGGCAGTACCGGCAGCGGATCTCGATGTCCTACATTACGGGGTCGCACGCGTTCAAAGTGGGCGGCGACTTCCAGCAGTACTCCGAAGGGCAGCCCGGCAAGGCGAGCGACTGGAACCAGATCAATGGCGCACGGTCGTACACGTTCCGTGACCGGTTTCCGGAGCAGGTGACGATCTACGCCGTGCCGTTCGAGGCGATCTGGAAGGCGCGCGATCTGGCCGCCTACGTCCAGGACCAGTGGACGGTGCGGAAGCTGACGTTGAACTTCGGCCTGCGGGTCAACACGTTCAATGGCAGCGCCCCTGAGACGCAGATGCCTGAAGGGCCGTTCGTGCCGGCGCGGACGTTCCCCGCCGTGACCGATTCGCCCAACTGGTTCAACGTCAATCCGCGGCTCGGCGCCGCGTACGACCTCTTCGGCAATGGTAGGACCGCTCTGAAAGTGTCGCTGGGGCGATACACGCAGTACGGGGTCGGCATCAACTTTGTCGACCCGCCCGCCAGCAACCTGGCTCCCAGCACGTCGCGGACGTGGAACGACGCGAATCGGAACTATGTCCCGGACTGCGACCTGCGCAACTCCGCGCCGAACGGCGAGTGCGGGGCGTGGTCGAACCTCAACTTCGGACGCGTGGTGGGAGGCAACCGGCGCCGTGCCGACGACGCCCGCGAGGGCTTCAACCGGCAGATGTACAACTGGCAGGGTTCGCTGGGGGTACAGCACGAGTTGAGGCCGAACGTCGCGCTGAACGTCAGCTACTTCCGCACGTGGTATGGCGGGATATTCGTGACCGACAACCAGGCGGTGACGGCGGCCGACTACGATCCGTTCTGCGTGACGGTGCCGCGCGATCCGCGGCTGCCGGGCGGTGGCGCCAACCAGCTTTGCGGACTCTACGACATCAAGCCCTCGACCTTCGGGCGGGTCGACAACGTCGTCACGCAGTCGTCGAACTATGGCAGCGGCGTGACGGAGGTCTTCAGTGGCGTCGACCTGACGCTGCAGGCGCGGCTTGGCGGCGGAGCCCAGGTGGGCGGCGGCGTGAGCACCGGCCGCACGACCAGTGATACGTGTGCGCTGAATGCGCTGCCGCAAGTGGGACCGACGAACGTGCTCTTCGCCAACGACCTGACGCCGGCGACCGCGCCGATCGTGCCGCGGACGTCCGAGTTCTGCGTCGCCAAACGGCCGGGGACGCAGTTCAAGGTGCTCGCGATTTACCCGCTGCCGTGGGATTTTCAGGTGAGCGCCACCTATCAGAACATCCCCGGGATCCCGACCGTCGCGAGCCGGGTATTCACGAACGCGGAGGTCCGGCCGTCGCTCGGCCGCGATCTCGGGCAGTGCCGCGGCGCCGCAACCTGCAACGCCACCGTCCTCGTGGACATGATTCCGTACGGATCGGTGTTCGAGGATCGGCTGCAGCAGGTCGACCTCCGGTTCACGCGCTCGTTTCAGCTCGCGCGGGCGCGCGTTCGCGGCAACGCCGACTTCTACAATCTGTTCAATGCCGGCGACGTCTTGAACATGACGACGCGGTACGCCGGCGCCACGGGCGGCCAATGGTTGCGGCCGATTCAGATTCTCGGCGGACGGATGTTCAAGTTCAGCGCGCAGCTCGACTTCTGATGAAGAGGCCAGGTACATGGGCACTTCGCACACGACGATGAAGGGGACGGGCGCGGCGGCGATTGCCGCCGCGCTCCTCTGGGTTGCCCTGACGCCGGCGGGCAGCTGGGCACAGACGGGCGGGCAGATACCGACGCCGGGGGAGTTTCCGCGCTTCACGGTGCCGCGCATGGCCGATGGGCGCCCCAATCTCAACGGCATCTGGCAGGCGCTCGTGCCTGCCAACATCAACCTCGAAGACCACGAGGCGCAGGCGGGGCCCTACACGGAGCTGATGGGAGCCTACAGCGGCGAGCCGGCAGGGCAGAGCGTGGTCGAAGGGGGCGTCATTCCCTATCGCCCCGAAGCGCTGGCCAGGCGAAAGCAGAACTTCGAGAACCGGATGAAGGCCGACCTGACCCGCGACGACACCTGGCACGATCTGGGTGACCCGGAGATGAAGTGCTACATGCCGGGCGTGCCGCGGGCGACCTATATGGGTTTTCCGTTCCAGATCGTCCAGGGGTCACAGGACTTCCTGCTGATGGCGTACGAGTTCGCGAGCTCCACGCGCATCGTCAGGATGAACTGGAAGGAGGACGCGCCCGGCGACTTCTGGATGGGGTGGTCGCGCGGCCGCTGGGACGGCGATTCGCTCGTCATCGACGTCACGGGCCAGCGGAAAGAAACGTGGTTCGACCGCGCCGGCAACTACCACAGCGAGGCCCTGCGCGTGACCGAGCGCTATACTCTTGTGAGCCCGTACCACATCATGTACGAGGCGACGATCGACGACCCGCAGACGTACACCCGGCCGTGGAAGATCAGCTTTCCGCTTTACCGCCGGATGGAGAAGAACGTCCAGTTGCTGGAATACAAGTGTCAGCCGTTCGCGGAAGAACTGTTGTACGGGCGCTTCCGCAAGAAGTGAGGTGTGGGATGACACGTCAAGTGTTCATGTCGGTGGCCGCTGCGGCGTTTGCCGTCGCGATCGTCGCGCTCCTTGCGGTGCCCGTGGCGGGCCAGGCGCAGCGACCCGGTGCGGCGGCCGCGGGAGCCCAGGCGCCGGCAAAGCCTGCCACGACGAGGCCCTTTACTCCGCCGAAGACGCCGTGGGGCGATCCTGACCTGCAGGGCATCTGGAACTTCGCCACCAGCACGCCGCTGGAGCGCCCAGGGAATATGGGCGACAAGGCGGTCCTGTCCGAGCAGGAAGCGGAGCAGTTCGAGGAGACGCTCGCGTTTGGCCTCACGCGCGACCGGCGCGACGGCGGGAATGCGGCCGACGTGGCGCGCGCGTACAACGAGCACTGGATGGATCCGAAGCGCCTCGAAATCATCGGCGACCGGCGCACGTCGCTCATCGTCGATCCGCCCGACGGCCGGATCCCGCCGCTCGTGCCGCTCTCACCGGAGCGGCAGAAAGCCAATCAGGAGGCGGCGGCGCGCGCCGCACGCTTCAACGCCGGCATGCCGTTGAGTCATGAGGAGTTCACGCCGCCGATCCGTGGCATCATTCGGACCGACCTGCCGCCGTACCTCGGCACGATCTACAACAACACAGCGCACATCTTCCAGAGCCCTGGGTATGTCGTCATCGTGCAGGAGATGATCCACAGCGCGCGGGTCATCCCGATGGACGGCCGCCCGCACATCAACCCGAACCTCCGCCAGTGGCTGGGCGACACTCGCGGGCGGTGGGAGGGCAACACGCTGGTCGTCGAGACGACGAACTTCCGCCGCGACCGCGGCGCCGTTTACCGAAACGCCAATCCCGACACCTTCCGCATCGTGGAGCGGTTCACGCGTACAGGCCCGGAAGCGCTCCAGTATCAGTTCACGATCTCGGACCCGACCACATGGACGCGGCCGTGGACGGCGATGGTACCCTGGGCGAAGATCAACGAGCAGCTGTACGAGTACACGACGCACGAGGACAACTACGATGCGGTGCATCTGCTGGTCGGAGCCCGTGTGCGCGAGGCCAGAGGGGAGAAACCGCCGGAGCCGGCCGGACGTCCCGCCGGCGGTGGTGACGGTGACAGATGAGAGGTGAGCTGATGCGAAGGAAACTCTGCGGTGTGGCGGCGGGAGTCGGGCTGCTCCTTGCCGCCGCGACGGTGTCCGCGCACCATGCGTTCAATTCGGAGTTCGACGCGAACAAGCCCGTGAAGGTGCAGGGCACGGTGAGCAAGGTCGAGTGGATCAATCCGCACGCCTGGATTCATGTTGACGTGAAGAAGGCCGACGGTTCCATCGAGAAGTGGATGTTCGAAGCGGGAACGCCGAACACTTTGATGCGCCGCGGCCTGACGAAGAACTCGCTGGCGATCGGTACCGAGGTGATCGCGGACGGCTATCAGTCGAAGGACGGTATCTGCGAGCCTGCCTGCCGCGCCAACGGGCGCGACCTCCGCCTGCCCGACGGCCGTACGCTGCTGCTTGGCGCCGACGGTGGCGGCGCTCCACGGCAGTAGCCCTCGCACGCCCGCAAGCGGCCCCCCGGCGCGCAAGCTCTGCGCGCTGGGGTGCTAACTCCTGTGGCTCCTGTCACTTGACGGCCGCCACCCGGAGTGCTATTTAACGCGTGACCATCACGGGCGTTCAACGCAATCACCCTGCCCTGATTGCGGGAGGTGTGTAGATGCGCATCAGATTTTTCGGCCCGGCGGCCGCCGCGCTGACCGGACTGCTTGTGTTGTGGGCGGCGGTCCCTGCCGCGCAGATGCCTTCCGGGACGATGAATTTCGATCCCACCACAACCAATACGGATGCCGCAATCAAGGCGGCGGCGGATGCCGCGCGCGCCGCGGCTGCCGCACGCGCGAATTGGAAGACGCCGCGTACGCCGTGGGGCGATCCCGACCTCCGAGGCTACTGGCTGAGCCTCAGCTACACGCCGCTCGAACGCCCGCGCGAGCTGGGCGACAAGACGCTCTACACGGAGGAAGAGGCACTCGCCGCGTTCAAGAAGGCGGTGGAGGCCGACGCGGAGGTCGATCCGCGAACGGTCCATTACGACTGGAAAGAGTACGGGATGGATGCCTGGCAGAGCCCCGTCCGTCCGAACCTGCGCACGGGGCTGATTATCGACCCGTCCGAGGGCCGCATCCCACCGATCACGCCGGAAGGGCAGAAGCGACGCGAGGCGGCGGCGAGGGGGATCACGGTACCGAGCCGCGGGCTGTACGAGCGGTGTGTCACCGGCAACCAGGGTCCGCCGCGCGTGCCCGGCAACCACGATGCGGAGTCGCAGATTATTCAGTCGCCTGGCTACGTCGTGCTGCTCATGCAGTCGAACAGCGATGTGCGCATCATTCCGCTGGACGGTCGTCCGCATCTGCCGCAGACCGTCCGCCACTGGCTGGGCGACTCGCGAGGCCGCTGGGAAGGCGACACGCTCGTCATCGAGACGACGAACTTCCACCCGCAGCGCGAATGGCGGGGCTCTGCCGGCAACATGCATCTCGTGGAGCGATTGCGGCTCGTCGACGCGAAGACCATCGACTACACGTTCACCGTCACCGATCCGACCACCTGGGCGCGGCCGTGGACGGCGGAGGTGCCGTGGCCGCGCATCGAGCCAGGCATGTACGAGTTTGCGTGCCACGAACAGAACTACGGTGTGATCAACGTCGTGCGAGGCGCCCAGATCCGCGCGCGTGAGGCCCCGCGCGCTGGACGGCCTGCGCGTCTGGGCGGCGGAGACGAGTAGGCGAAGGGAGACGTCGATGGGTGCCGTGCGAGTGAGGTGGCTCGTCGTTCTTGGAGTGTACGCGCTCCTGCCGTCGGCCGTGTGGGCGCAAAGCAGCATTACTGGTACGGTGCGCGATGCTTCGGGCGCGGTGCTGCCCGGCGTGACCGTCGAGGCCGCCAGCCCGGCGCTGATCGAGAAGGCCCGCACGGCGGTGACCGACGGCCAAGGCGTGTACCGCATCGTCGATCTCCGCCCGGGCCCTTATGAGGTGACGTTTACCCTTCAAGGCTTCAACACCTTCCGTCGCACGGGGATCGAGCTGCGTGCTGAATTCAACGCGACCGTCGATGCCGAGCTGATGCTGGGGACGGTCGAAGAGACGATTACGGTCTCCGGCGAGGCGCCCCTCGTGGATACGCGGAGCGCGCGGGCGCAGACGCAATATGCGGCGGAGACGCTCCAGGCGCTGCCCGGGACCGGCCGCCTCTCGACGCTCATCTCGGTCCTGCCTGGCGCCGTGATGAACAACGAAGGCGATCGGGCGCTCGGCAATCTGAGCGATCGGTCGCAGACGCGCTTCGCGATTCACGGCGCACCCAACGCGCAGCCGGTCATCGACGGGATGAACACCGAGATGGCCGCCTCGAACACCGGCGTGTTCGTGTGGAACCAGACCAACTTCCAAGAAGTGGTGGCGGAGACGAGCGGCATCGGCGCCGACCGCGACACCGGCGGCATGCAGCTGAACATGATCCCGCGCGACGGCGGCAACATCTTTTCGGGGCTCCTCCAGCTCGCGTACTCGGGGCCGGATCTCCAGAGCAACAACATCAACGACGAGCTGATCGCGCGTGGCCTCGACAACTCGACGCGCGGCCTGGCCGCGATCAAGAAGTTCTACGACGCGAGCGGCGGCATCGGGGGACCGATCCGCCAGAACCGGCTGTGGTTCTTCGGCGCGGCGCGCAAGAGCGTCACGCAGCAGTACGCCGCGGGTATCTACTGGAACAGGCACACGCAGCCGCAAAGTCTTCTGTATGAGCCGGATCTGAACCGGCCTGCGCACAGCAACGATTTCTATCGCGACTACAGCCTGCGCCTCACCTGGCAGGCCGCCCAGAAGCACAAGATCGTCGTGGGCGGATCGTTCCAGGCGAACTGCAACTGCGTGTACGCGCTGTTCCGTCCGCAGGGTGGCCCGTTGGTCACGCCCGAGGCGGCGACGGAACACGCCTACGAGCCGGCGTACAACATCACGACGACGTGGACGTATCCGGCCACGAACCGTCTTATGTTCATGATCGCCGGCGGCGCGAATCACATCACGCAGACGAACAGGCGCGGTCTCGGCGTCGACGAGAACAGCATTCAGGTGACCGAGCAGTCGCTGGATCTGAAGTACGGTGCGGCGTACGGGGCCACGGTCGGCGGCTCGTCCTACTCGACCATCCCGCGCACGCAGTACCACGAGCAGCTCTCGGTGACCTACGTGCCCGGCTCCCACAGCGTCAAGGCGGGCGTGAACCTCCGGGTCGTCAAGACGGGTAATAACGACAAGTACGGACGGGACTTGTTCATGGCGAACCGCGCCATTCTGTACACGTTCAACAACCAGCGTCCCGTGTCATTGCAGTTGCTCGCCACGCCACATCACTTCGAGGAGGTGGCGTACGACGTGGCGCTCTACGCGCAGGACCAGTGGACGATTGGCCGCGCGACGTTGAATCTGGGCCTGCGGTACAACGACATCGACATGTCGAGCCCGGAGCTCGTGCTAGCGCCCGGCTTCTTTGTCGGTGAGCGGGTGGTACCCGCCGCGGAGCATATTCCACACTGGCGCAATGTGAGCCCGCGGCTCGGCGCCGCCTACGATCTGTTCGGCGACGGCCGTACGGCGCTCAAGGGCGCCATCGGGCGCTATCCCGACATCATCCGAGTGTCGCCGGCCAACCCCGCCAACCAGTTCTCGCTGACGACGAATCGGACGTGGAACGACACCACGTTCGGCGTTGGTGACGCACGGAGCAGCAATTTCAGACCCGACTGTGATCTCACGAATCCGGTGGCCAACGGCGAGTGCGGCGCATGGTCGGATCAGGGCTTCGGCCGGCCGCGGCGCTCGACGCGCAACGCGCCGGATGCGCTCGAGGGCTTCAACAAGCAGTTCCACAACTGGCAGGCGTCGCTCAGCTTCCAGCACGAGCTGGCGCGGGGTTTTGCGCTGAACATCGGGTACTTCCGGACGTGGTACGGCGGCTTCCAGGTGACCGACAACCAGGCGGTGCCTGCGAGCGCCTATGACTCGTACTGCGTCACCGCGCCGCGTGATCCGCGGCTGCCTGGCGGCGGTGGGAACCAGATCTGTGGGTTGTACGATGTCAACCCGGCCTACTTCGGTCGAGTCGATCAGCTCGTCACGCAGGCGTCGAATTATGGAGACATGACGCAGGTCTACAACGGCGTCGACGTCACGCTGAACGGGCGGCTCGCGCAGGGAGGGCAGTTCTCCGGCGGGCTGAGCATCGGGCGGACCGTCACTGACAACTGTGTCCTCGCCAGCAGCGGTTCCCTGAATAGCCCGACGCCGACTGGTACCGGGCTCGTGTTCCTCAACGTCCTCTCGCCGCCGAACACGACGACGGTGCCTAGAACTCGCGAGTTCTGCCACGTGTCACAGCCGTGGTCCTCGGGGACCCAGCTGAAGTTCCTCGTGGTGTACCCCTTGCCATGGGATCTCGAGGCGAGTGGCATCGTCCAGAACACCCCGGGCATCCCGGTCACCGCCAGCTACGTGCTGACGAACGCCCAGGTTCGGGAGGCCCTCGGGCGCAACCTCGCGGCGTGTCCGAGCCAGACGTCCCCCGCGTGCAACGCGACGGTTCGTATGGAGTTGATTCCTTGGAACACGATGTTCGAGCCCCGGCTGACGCAGGTCGACTTCCGGGTGTCGCGGCTGTTTCGCCTGGGCGGCAGCTCCCGGCTGCGGGGAACGCTCGATATGTACAATGTTTTCAACGCGAGCAATGTGCTCAGCATGACGCCCACCTACGGACCGGCCTGGCTGAACGCGGCGCAGGTCCTGAGCGCCCGGCTATTGAGAATCGGTGCGCAGCTGGATTTCTAGTGATATCTTTTTGTCGCCTAACCGCGGGCCGTGGCTCGCATCACGCGCTGACGCACGCGTCGTCACAAAGGGCGCGGGGAAAGCAGAGGGAGCAATGAACATCCGGTCGCAAGGGATTCTGCTCGTCGCGGTGCTCATCGTCGCAGGGGCGCTTTGGGTCGGGCTGCCGGGTCAGGGTGCGGCGCCTGAAGTGGCGCGCACCGAGGACGGCAGGCCGAATCTGAACGGGATCTGGCAGGCCTTGACCAGCGCCAACTGGAACATCGAGCCGCACTCGGCGGAGGCAGGACCGCGTCCCGAGATCATGGGTGCGTACGGCGCGCAGCCGGGCGGCCAGGGCATCGTCGACGGCGGCACGATCCCGTACAAACCGGAGGCGCTCGCCAAGCGCGACGCGAATTTCAAGAACCGGATGACGCCGAAGATTACCAACGATCCGAGCCGGTTCGACTACGGCGACCCCGAACTCCAGTGCTTCCGGCCCGGCGTGCCGCGCGCCAACTACATGCCGTTCCCGTTCCAGATCTTCCAGGATCAGAACCAGATGCTGATCGTCTACGAGTACAAGTGGTCGATGCGGCAGATCCACATCGACCCCCAGATGGAGGCGCCCGTCGACTCATGGATGGGTTGGTCCAACGGAAAATGGGACGGTGACACGCTGGTCGTCGACGTGACCGGCTTCAACGGGTACAGCTGGTTCGACAGGGCCGGCAACTACGGGACGAGCGCGATGCACGTCGTCGAGCGTTGGACGCCGCAGGGCCCGAACCATGTGCAGTACGAAGCGACCATCGAAGATCCGAACGTCTACACGCGGCCATGGAAGATCAGCTTCCCCGTGTACCGCCGCCTCGAGCCGAACCTACAGCTCGTCGAATTCAACTGCGTGCCGTTTGTGGAACAGCTGTTGTACGATCCACTAGGACTCTACTTCCCGCCGGGAACGCGGCCGGATGGGGAATAGGAGGTTTACGTACATGCGGATGTCGATCTTGCGAAGAACTGTCGGCCTGACGCTCGCTGCCGTGGCCGCCGTATCCGTGGCGGTTCTCATGGCGCAAGCGCCGTCGAACAAGCCCGCGTTGAACTTGAACGATACCGATTCGGCAATTGAGGCAGCGGCCGACGCGGCGAAACGCGAGGCCGCGATCAAGAACTACACGCCGGCGCGCACACCTTGGGGTGATCCAGACCTGCGGGGCGTGTATCTGACCGCCACCTACACGCCACTGCAGCGTCCAACGGAGCTCGCGAACAAGCCGCTCTACACCGAGGAAGAGGCGGTTGCCGCATTCAAACGGGCCGTGGAGGCTGACGCGGAAGTCGACCCGCGTACCGTCCACTACGACTGGAAGGAATACAGCATGGATGCGTGGCAGGGCGGCGCGAGGCCCAGCCTGCGCACGTCGTTGATCGTCGATCCTGCTGACGGCCGCCTGCCAGCATTGACGCCCGAGGCGCAGCAGCGTCGCGAGATGGCCGCGGCTGCCGCCAAGAAGCGCAATCCAGCCGCCGGCATCCTGACCTTCGGCAATACGTATACGCGGTGCGTGCTGGGCCTGGGGATTGCTCCGCTCATGCGCGGCGGCAACCCGGGCGCAGAGTCGGCGGCAGCTGCCGCCGGCGTGACCGCCGAGGTGCAGATTTTCCAGAGTCCAGGCTTCGTGACGCTCATCCACCAGTCGAACAACGACGTCCGCATCATTCCGCTCGACAGCCGGCCGCACCTGCCGGAGCAGGTCAGGCACTGGTACGGCGATTCGCGCGGCCGGTGGGAGGGGAACACCCTGGTCGTCGAGACAACGAACTGGAAGGACCGCCGCCCGGGTGTCGGGTTCCAGGGGTCAACCGACGCGCTGCACCTGGTGGAGCGGTTTACCCGGATTGCTCCGAATACGATGCGATACGAGTACACTATGACCGATCCGAGGACGTGGAGCCGCCCGTGGTCGGTCGATTCGGAGATGCCCAAGGTGGAGCCGGACCTGATTTACGAGTTCGCCTGCCATGAGCAGAACTACGGCGTGATCAACGTGGTGCGCGGCACACAGATCCGCGAGCGCGAAGCGGCTGCCGGTGGCGGGCAAGCTCGCGCCCCCAGAGGCGGCGGCGGCGAGTAAGGGCCGTACGGAGCGTTCGGCTTCAGTCGAACCAGAGCAGGCGGCGTATGAAACTCAGCATCCTCCGGTGGTTGAGCGTCGCTACCCTCGGGGTGGGGGTCGCGGTGTACATGCCGTTCGTCAGCGCCCAGGCGCCGGCGAACGGCGCCGTGATTGACCCGGCGACAACGGTCGACCCCGACGCCGCGATCAAGACGGCGGCCGAGCGAATGCGCGCCGAGGCGGCGGCGCTGAAGAACTATGCGCCGCCGCGCACGCCCTGGGGCGATCCCGACCTGCGCGGCGTGTGGCATCTGGCGACGTACACGCCGTTGCAGCGGCCGCAGCATCTCGGCACCAAAGCGCTCTACACGGAGGAAGAGGCGATCGCGGCCTTCAAGCGCGCGGTGGAAGCCGACGCCGAAGTCGATCCGCGCACGGTTCATTACGACTGGAAGGAATACAGCATGGACGCATGGCAGGGCGGCGCCCGCCCGAGCCTGCGGACCTCGCTGATCGTCGATCCTCCCGACGGGCGGCTGCCGCCGCTCACTGAGGCGGCCAAAGAGCGGCAGGCGGCCAGGGCGGCCGCCGCAAAGCGGCGCAATCCCGAAGTGGGCATCCTGATCTTCGGCAACTTCCTTTCGACCTATACGCGGTGCATCATTGGCCAGACCGCGGCACCGCTCATCCAGGGCGGGAATCCCGGGGCCGACCCCGAGGGCCTCGCCGCCAGTGTGACGGCCGAGGCTCTGTTGTTTCAGAGCCCGGGCTACGTGACAATCGTCCACCAGTCGAACAACGACGTGCGCATCATTCCGCTCGACGGGCGTCCAGGAGTGTCTTCAAGCATCCGGCACTGGTGGGGTGACGCCCGCGGCCGGTGGGAGGGCAACACGCTCGTCGTCGAGACGACGAATTTCAAGGACAGAGCGCCGGCTCCGAACATGTACGGATCCACCAATGGGCTGCGCATGGTGGAGCGCCTTACGCGGATCGCCCCGAATACGATCCGATACGAGTACACGCTCACCGATCCGAGCACCTGGACCAGACCCTGGTCGGCCGAGGCGGACCTGCCTCGTGTCGACCCGATGGTCATGTACGAGTTCGCGTGCCACGAGCAGAACTACGGTTTGATAAACGTCGTGCGTGGCGCGCAGATTCGAGAGCGCGAGGCTGCGGCTGGAGCCCGCGCAACCCGTTGAACGTAGGTAGTGTCCGGCTTCAGCCGGACCATAACAGGAGCGCGCGTATGTGCATTCGGATGCTGCGAGTAGTGGGCGCCTTGATGATGGTCGGCATGATCGCCGCGGGCGCGGCGGTTCTCACCGCACAGCAGGGGGCGCCGGCGTCGGGCCCGCAGGTAACGGCGCCGACGGCGAATAACACCGAAGCTGCCATCAAGGCCGCTGGCGAAGCCGCACGCAAGGAAGCCGAGGCGCTGAAGAACTGGACGGTGGGACGCACGGCATGGGGCGATCCCGACCTGCGTGGTGTCTGGCATCTGGCGACCTATACGCCACTCCAGCGGCCGCCCGAGCTCGGTGACAAGGCCTTCTACACCGAACAGGAAGCGGTCGAGGTGTTCAAGCAGCGCGTCGAACGGGACGCGGAGGTCGATCCGCGGACCGTCCATTACGACTGGAAAGAGTACGGAATGGACGGCTGGCAGGGCGGCGCGCGGCCGAATCTCCGGACGTCGCTCATCGCCGACCCGGCGAACGGACGGCTCCCCGGGTTGACGCCGGAAACCCAGCGCCGTCGGGCCGAACGCGCCGAAGCGGCCAAGCGACGGGATCCCGCCGCCGGCATTTTGACTTTCGGCAACACCTACACCCGCTGCATCCTCGGCAATGGCGCCATTCCACTGGTGCGGGGCGGAAACCCCGGCGGCGAGGGGTCGGCGGCAGGGGTGACGGCCGAGGCGCAGTTCTTCCAGAGTCCGGGGTACCTGACCGTCGTGACGCAATCGAACAACGATATCCGTATCATTCCGTTGGACGGGCGTCCGCATATGTCCGATAAGGTGAGGCAGTGGTACGGTGATGCCCGGGGGCGTTGGGAGGGGAACACGTTGGTCGTCGAGACGAGAAACTTCAACGACCGCTCCCCGG
>Ga0187893_10004320_pt1 | contig 27251 bp, 16 predicted proteins | sample MA1701074metaG_FD_139574 | JGI IMG/M metagenome (GOLD analysis project Ga0187893, IMG submission 139574) | White microbial mat communities from a basaltic lava cave in the Kipuka Kanohina Cave System on the Island of Hawaii, USA - MA170107-4 metaG ... | reverse complement strand
GTCGCGATCCGCGCCAGCAACCTCGGCCAGATCCTGCAAGACAAAGGGGACATGGAGGGCGCCCAACGGCACACCGGGCGCGCCCTCGCCATCTTGGAAAGCACTTACGGCACGGAGAACCCTACAACGCGTATCGTCCGCAACAATTTGCAAAGCATTCTTGCCGCCCGGCAAGCCTGACGCGATGCATCCCCATAAAGGCGCCTCGGCCTGACTACTCCCGTCCCCACCAAAACGGTTTCTCCAGCTCCTTCGCCCCCGGCCAAACCCGCGCGAGCGTGTTGGCATCGAACAGTTCGCCGTTTTTCATCACATACCGGGCGCTGGTGCTGTTCTGGATATTCTCCAAAGGATTCCTGTCCAACACGATAAGATCCGCCAGTTTCCCTGCCTCGAGCGACCCTACATCCCTTTGCAGACCGATCGCTTCGGAACTGTATAGCGTCGCAACCCGCAACGCCTCGTGCGGAGTGAGCCCGCCCGATTGCAGCGACCACAGTTCCCAATGTGCCCCCAGACCCTGCAACTGCCCATGCCCTCCAAGTCCGGCGCGTCCGCCCGCGCGTACGATATCGGCGACGCCCTTTGCGATGCCCACGTGTCCGTACTCCTCCGGGCGGAACCACTGACGCCGCCGTTGTACCATGCCGTCCAGCACGTCGGATGGCACGAATCGCCGCAGTTTCTCGTTCTTCGCCACGTCCGTATTCTCGAACCAGTAGTTCTCCGTCCACGGCGCGCCATACGCCACCAGAATGGTTGGTGTGTAGTAAATCCCCGCGCGGGCCACAAACCCGGTCACATCTTTATAAAGCGGCAAAATCGGCAGGGAATGCTCATGACCCGTGAACCCGTCAATCATCTGCGAGAGGTTTAGCTTCATGTCCAGCGCGCCCTCCGTGGTCGGTGTGATCCCGTGCTCCTTGCATGCCTCGGCCACCCACTGCCGCACCACGCGATCACCGGCCACATACTGCTTGAGCGTCATCGTTTGATACGCTTCCTTGTAGCGCTTGATGTAGTTCCTGGTCGATTCCAGATCGTCCACGCCCGATTGCGAGAAAACGCCAGGTCCCGTTGTGAAGAGGCGCGGCCCCAGGATCTCCCCTGTTTCAACCAGATCCGCATACGCATAGACGTCGGTGGTCGCGCTCTGCGGGTCGCGTGTGGTGGTGATTCCATAAGCCAGATTCGCCAGATACTGCCAGACCTGTGTCTGATGTACATCGCGCGGCGGCCACATATGGGCGTGCGCGTCCACCAGGCCGGGGATAATCGTCTTGCCCGCCGCGTCAATCGACTTTGCGCCTCCCGGAAGCGCCAGTGTGCCGGCTGCCCCGATCGCCGCAATCCGGTTATCCGTTATTAAGATGTCGCCTTTGGCAATCACCTCGTCGCCGCGCATGGTGACGATCCGCGCGCCACGCAGCGCCACCGAGCCGGATGGCCGGGAACGCGCCTCGGTAACCACGATTTCCGTATTTTGCGATGCGCTGCCGTCGATCGCCTGCCGGTAGAACTTCCGGCCCCAGCTCCAGGTCAGTGTCTTGCCGTCCGCGCTCCAATCCAGATAGTCGCCGCCTTCGGCGGAAAGCTTCTTGACGGGCACACCCGCCGATGTCCCCACGACACTCACGTTCACCGTCTCCCGGCCGGCCTTGGGCATGGGGATGAGATAGTGCTTGCCTTGCACGTCGGCGAACACGCGCGTTCCATCCGGAGAGACCTGAAGCGCGCTGGCCGCGGCAGGATTCGGTTGCGCGCCGCTGCCGGTCACTTTCATGTGCGTCCGGCGGTCGATGCCATCCAATCGCACCGACACAAGCCCCTGGGGCGTCGTCATGTAGACGCGATCGCCGGCGGAGGTGAAGTGCGGATAGCGTCCGCCCTGCGCCGCCGCGATGTAAGTCGAGTCGCCTCCCGCCGCCGGGATCCACCGTAATTCGAACAACGTCCGCCTTGCGGCGCCCGTGACTTCTCCTTCATGGCCGTGCAAAGCCGCTTCCTCCGGCGACTGGAACTCGTGATCGTGCGGATTGGAAAGCAATTGGTCGTCCACCGGCGCTGTCAGAAACACGATCCTCGAGCCGTCCGGTGAGTAAGTTGGACTCAGATAAAGCGCCGCCCGGCGAGTAAGCTGCTCCGTGGCGCCTCCCTGCGCCGGCACGCGGTGCAGATGTCCTCCCTGATTCGTCCACGTGGCATAGATAACGTGCCGGCCGTCCGGAGACCAGGCGGGCTGAAACTCGCCCGTGGTTGCCTTGGTCAGCCTTTGCGGCGTGCCGCCGTCGAGGTCCATTACATACAATTTATTGAACGCCGTGAAGGCCGCGCGCTTCCCGTCGGGCGAAAGCCGCGGATGGCGAATCAGGCGCGCCGTCACCCGCGGCGAGTCGTCCACGCGGTATTCGGAATAAACCCGGGGCGCCAGATCCAAGTCCAGATTTACACGCAGTGGTATTACCGCCGCTTGCCCGCTCTGAAAGTCGACGCGCTGTATCTTGCCGCCTTTGGTGACAAACAGCGACTTGCCGTCCGGATGGAACGCGTAGCCCGGAAAGACGTCGCGAGTTGTCCGCGATTCCTGATCGTCCCGTGTCACGTCGTGGATCAGCCAGCGTTCCTCATTGCTCTCGAGATCCCGCACCCGCAGCGACGTCCCCTGCTTTCGGCGCGTGGCGTAAACCAACGACTTGCCGTCGGGGGAAAGCACCGGCCGGAACGCGCTGCCCTGCGCATTGGTAACCGTCGCCGTCTCGCCCGTCTCCCGGTCAAACCGCATGATCTGCCATAGCGGGAAAGTCGCGTTGTAGGTGAAAATTCCGCTCCGCTGCGCGTAGTAGACGTACTTGCCGTCCTTCGATGCCGCCGCGCCTAGTTTGTTGATTGGCGGAGGCGGCGGCGGGCCGGTGGAACCTGGCGCGGGAGGAGGAGGCGGCGGCGGTCCGAGAGAGACGCCGGCGCCGCCATCTACGTGATAGAGGTACACATGATGTGCGCCGATTCCCCTTTCCGCCTTCGACGCCAAGATGTATAGTCCATCGGGCGTCCAGGAAGGCGAAGCGAAATTCACCATTCCGTTCCCTCGCCCTTTGGTCACCGCCTTCACGTCGGAGCCATCCGGCTTTGAGGTCCACAGGTTTTCGCTTCCGGAGCGGTCGCTGGTGAACACGATCCGTGACCCGTCCGGCGAGAAGCGTGGCTGTGCTTCAAACGACATGTCGCCGATGATCTTCCGCGCCTCGCCACCGGCTGCCGGCAGCGTATACAGATCGCCGAGCATGTCAAACACCAGCGTCTGCCCATCCGGCGAGATGTCCAGAGACATCCATGTCCCTTCGTCGGTGGTGAACTGCACCTTCGAAGCGGGCTTCAGAATGAGCCCTTCTTCTTTCTTCTTCTCGTCGGGTTTGGATTCGTCCGCCTGCGGAAAACCGGGCAGGCACACTAGGAGCGTTGCGAGAACAGCAAAATAACGCATTGGAAAAGTCTACCAGAAGAAACGCGCCGGTCAAAACGAGGCCGCCAAAAGCTGTAGGATAGGCCTCCTGACCTGTCCCTGAGTCCCCGTAACTGGTACTAAAACCCTCTACACCAAAACAGAATCTAATGCTATAATCGGCCAGATTCGTCGTCCCCGGGGAAACTCATGATTGGCCTTGTGCTGCTGGGTTTGCTGGGCCTGATGCCGCTCTCGGCCCAGAATGCGATCCTCACGGGTGAAGTGCGTGACGCTACTTCGGCCCCAATCTCGGGAGCCAGAGTCCGGCTGCAATCGGAAGGCGTCGTCATTGCCGAAACCAAATCCAACGAGGAAGGAGCGTTCACCTTTCTCGCAGTCAGCCCGGGATCATCTTATGTAGTGATCGCCGATTTTGAAGGATTCCAGACCGTCAAATCGAAGCCGATGCGCGTTGAGGCGGGGTCGCGGCCCAGGATCGAGTTGACGATGACCGTGCAGGATACGCGTCAGACGATTGAAGTTACAGCCGATCCTCCGGCCATAGATACCGAGTCGGGCGCGGTCACCAACGTGATCGGGGAGCGCGAATTGCAAAGCATCCCGATCCAGGGCCGCAATTCGCTCGAGTTCGCCCTGATGCTTCCCGGAGTTACCGGCGATGTCGGCTCCGACGAAGCAGGCATCTTTCAGGATGTGCCCACCGCCGGAGCCGGTCTGAGTATCGCCGGCGGACGCGCGGGCAGCTCGGCCATCCTCGCCGATGGAGCCAATGCCACCTCTATCGGCATCGGCCGCTCCACAGTCACGTTTTCTCCGGACTCCATTCAGGAGTTTCAGGTAATAACCTCCACCTTCTCGGCCAAGTATGGCGTTTCCGGCGGCGGCATCGTCAACACCGTTTCCCGCTCGGGCACCAACCAGATTCGAGGGAACCTGTTCTGGTTCCATCGCAATCCTTTCTTTCACGCCCGCCAGTTCAACCGCCCGTTCCCCAACATGCAGCGCCGGCAGGAATTCGGGTTGACGCTGGGCGGCCCGGTTCGCATTCCCAAGCTCTACAACGGGAGGCGGAAAACCTTCTTCTTCGGCTCCTACGAGCCGCGCTGGTATCACGACCAGATCGACATCTACTCACGGTTTCCCACGGCCGAGGAGCGCAATGGCGATTTTCGCAACGTCTGGGTCCCGCCCGGACAACGCCAGCCGCTGCTCTACCAGCAGGTGCGCTGCGTGCCGTCCCCGCAAGACTGCCAGCAGTTAACGCAGATGCACCGGCCGGCCAGCACGGCCGAGTATCCGCTGTGGAGCGCCAACGACCCGGATCCCACCAAACGCGGCCGCGTAATTCCGCGCCAGTACATTGACCCGCTGGTGCTGCAAATCCTTCAGGATGTGCCGATGCCGAACATGCCCGTCGACCCGCAGGGAAGAAACTATTTCGGCACGCGTGGCGTGGACGGCACCGACGGACGGTGGAATCTTAAAATCGACCACAACGTACACCCCAAGAACCGGCTTTCGGTACGCTATAGCACCGTGCCCCTGTTCTCGGACCGCTACCGGGTTCAGAAGGACAACCTCTTCATGAGTTTTCCCTCTGACCGGAGCTTGACGCACCAGGTTGTACTCAACGATTCGCACACGTTTTCCCCCAGGGTTGTGAATGAGCTGCGCGCGGTGTACACCTATGGCGACTACAGCCGGACGCCTCCCGGCGTAATGGCCAACCAGAATTTTACGAAAGAAAAATTCGGCCTTCCCAACGCCACCAACTGGGGATACCCGCAATTCAACACCGGCTTCGGAAACTATGGACTCGATGCCGGAGTCGGCTTGGGCCAGTATGTCGAGCATCAGTATCAGATCACCAATGACTTGACGATTATCCGCGGCAAACACACCATCAGCACCGGCTTCGATGGCCGTCAGTTGATGCTGAACGTCAAGTCGCTGGGATTGCGTGAAGCCTGCTGCGGCATTTACGCATGGGCCGCGGCGCAGACGAATTCCGGCAACAACAACACGCCCGGCGGCGCCGGCGGCCTTCAATTCGCATCGTTCCTGACGGGTGTTCCCAACGCGATCACGCTGCGCAGCATCGTCATCCCGTATTACTATCGCTGGAAGGTTGCCGCGGCTTATTTTCAGGATGACATCAAAGTAACCAGAAACTTAACGGTGAACCTGGGACTGCGCTGGCAATACAACAGCCCTCGCGCGGAGAAATGGAACCGTCAGGCGACCATAGACCTGGCGAACCCTGTCGAGCTTCAGGATGCCAACGGGAATCTGCGCGGTTATACTTTTAACTATCTCTATAGCGGCTTTGATGGCCGGTCGAAGTATCTCGATCCCGCGCAGCGGCGCAACTTCGAGCCGCGCTTCGGATTCGCTTATGCCCCCAAGTGGCGCATCTTCGCCAAACGCCTGTTTGTCATCCGCGGAGGTTATGGAATCAGCCACCCCGCCACTACCGGACGTGGCCGCGACCCGATCCCCGATTTCGGCGCCGGCGTTTCGGGCAGCTTTGGCTATGCCAGGTTCCAGACAGGCTCGAACCCGCCGCGCACGCAATCCCTTAATCCGCAATACTTGATCGGGATCGGCCGCAATAAACCGTACTTGATCCACGAGCCATTGGTGCTCGATCTCCCTCCAAACGGCGTGCTGTGCCAGAATTGCACCACGCCCCGGGACCCACGCCTGCCCGCCGGAGCGCTGGTGCTGTTCGCCCAGGACGTCAATCCCCCTTATGTGCAGACCTGGAATATGACCATGCAGGCGGAAATGCCTTTCAACACGGTGCTCAGCGTCAGCTACCTTGGAACCAAAGGCACCCACTTGTTCTCACCATTGCTCGGGGTCAACCATCCGGACCGGGAGTTGTACGAGGACTTGCTCAATGAAGGCGCCGACCCCAACGAGTTGGTCGAGGATCCGTTTGGGCGCTCGGACGCGGCCGGCAACCCTTTGCTCATACCCAGAGTCAACTTGCTTCGTCCGTTCCCAACTGCGGGTGACATCAATGTCGCCGGACTCACCAACAGCAACTCCATCTATCACGCGCTGACGGTCTCGCTCGACCGGCGATTTTCGCGCTCCATGTATTTCCGCTTTAACTACACATGGGGCAAGTCGATTGACACCAGTTCCGACGGCAATCTGAACGGCCCGACGCTGTTTCTATGGGGCAACACGCGCGTTCAGGACGCGCATGATCTGCGCTCCAACCGGTCGGTTTCGAACTTCGACACGCGGCACAGAATGAACCTCGTGATGTCGTTCGACGTCCCGATGGGGAAAGGAAAAGCGCTCCTGAACAACCCGCCGCGCGCGGTCGGATTTTTAGTCAACAACTGGAAGGTCAATTCCACCGGATCGATCATCGGCGGCACGCCGTTCTCGGTTCATTTGGGCGACGCCAACGGGATTCCCGGCGGCGCCAGCGGTACCGAGCGCATTCGGCCCGATCTCGTCCCCGGCGCGCCTATCCGCAATCCCCGCTGGTCGAGAAACGTGGCCAATGACGTGCCCTACTTCAACCCGGAAGCGTTCGCGCGGCCGCGTTTCGGCAACACCGGCGACGCTCCGCGCACCCTCGATTGGGCGCGCAACCCGTGGCGGCAGACGTTGAATGCTTCCGTGTTTCGCGAATTCTTCCCGTTTGAGCAGCGCCGCCGCTACCTTCAATTCCGCGCCGAGTTTTTCAATCTGCTGAATCACACGACCTTCCTCACTACGGCCAACGAAACCTATCACCTTTTTGCCGGCGGAATCCCCACCAGCCGCACTGGCCTTCAGGTCGATGGTCCCATTCCCTATTTATGGAACCAGGGGAGCGCGAATTTCCCGATCGGCTCAAAAGAGAACATCCTGGCCCAGTTTTACAACCAGAACTTTGGCAAACTGTGGCGTGACCGTAACGGCCCTGGGCGCACCGTACAGTTCGCCCTGAAATTTTATTTTTAATATGACCGGCGTCATCGCAGCATTATTCTTACCCGCGCTTGCCTTTGGCGCCATGCCGCTCGTGTTTCAACCGTCGGCGGCAAACGGCGCCCTGTTCATCGGCCATGGCGAGCGTTATTCAGTCCGCATCCAATCCGATCGTTTCCTGGTTCGTGGCGTCTCCGGCTCTTACTCACTCCATTTCCCGGGATCCACACCCGCCAGTTGCCGTGGCGAGCTGCCCGCGCCTGGCAAGAGCAACTATTTGATGGGAAACGATTCGTCCCGCTGGCGCGTGGCCGTTCCCCAATATCGAAAAGTCCGCTGCCCGAAACTGTATCCAGGCGTTGATCTGATCTATTACTCGGCTCCCGACGGTCTGTTGGAATTCGATTTCGAGCTCGATGCCGGAGTGGATCCCGCCGTCGTGCGCATGGAAACGGCTGGAAAAACCAAGGGCTTTCGTCTGCGCAAGCCGGTGTCTTGGCAATGGATGGGCAGTCAAAAGAAACCGGTCGCGGCACGGTTCGTGCGTTCGGGCGAAAACCAGGTCCGCCTTGATGTCGCCGGTTATGACTCGTCGCTGCCCCTGGTCGTCGACCCGGTGCTTGATTACGCCACCTTTCTCGGCGGTACGGGCGGAGCCACGGGGGAATCGATTGCCGTCGACAAAGACGGATTCATTTACGCGACCGGCGCCGTTTCGAGCAACATGTTCCCGACATCCGAATCGGCCATGCAGCCGATTTTTGCGGGAAGCAACGATATCTTTGTTGCCAAGTTTGATCCGTCGGGCCGGGAGCTTATTTTTTCGACTTACTTAGGAAGTTATGGAGATGACCGTGCCGTCGACATCGCCGTCGATTCGGAGGGAAGGATTCACCTTACCGGCTTTTCCACTTCTCCCGAGTTCCCGTTGAAGAACCCCATCCAGAGTAAGTTTGGCGGCGGCAGCATGGCCGCCGGGGGCGACGCCATCGTCGTGATTCTGGACGCATCCGGGTCGGAAATACTGTTCTCCACGTTCATGGGCGGCACGTTTGACGATTTTGGCCGCAGTATCGCACTCGAGAAAGACGGCTCGATCGTAGTCTGCGGCGCCACGATCTCCGAAGATTTCCCGGTCGAGAAGCCATTGCAGGAATTCTATGGCGGCGGCCCCCGGGACGGGATGATTTTCAAGCTGGCGCCGATGGGCGCCGGGCTGATTTATTCCACCTTCCTCGGCGGCACGGGCAACGATGAGTTGTGGTCGGTGGCGATCGGCCCGGATTCCCACGCCTATTTCGGAGGAGTCACAACTTCAAGAGATTTGATTGTCGTCGAGCCGTTTCAGGAAGCCTACGGAGGCGGCAACCGGGACATCATGCTGGCAAAGCTTCCTTCCGGCGGTGCTGCCTGGGATTTCGTCACCTATCTGGGGGGAACCGCCGAAGACTACGCCCGGGCGATCGCGGTGGATCAGGAGGGGTTTCTCTATATAACGGGGTTTTCGTTCTCCGGGAATTATCCTCGCCGCAATCCCTTCGACAACACCTACGGCGGCAGCCGTGATGTGATCGTCACGAAGATGACTCCAGACGCCAAAGAACTGGTCTTCTCGACGTTCCTTGGTGATACCAGCGTTGAAGAGGGTTACGCGATCGCCCTCACGCCGGACGGCGAAGTCGTTGTGGCCGGACATACGCAGTCCATCAACTTCCCCGCCGTGGAAGCCTTGCAAGCCGGATTCGGAGGCGTCTGCCGCACGCAGCCGTGCACGGCGGACATCTTCGTGACCCGATTCACGAATGACGGCCGGCAAGTCACCTTTTCGAGTTTCCTCGGCGGTACAGGCGCGGATCAGACTCGCGGAGTGTACCTCACCGGTAATGGCGCGCTCTGGATCACCGGCTTCACCGGTTCGGTGAACTTCCCCGTCGTGCAGGCTTTATTCGACCGGCATAACGGCGGAGGAGCGAATATCGCCTACGTGGCCAAAGTGCAATTCTGAACTCGATTCGTGGCGCGGCCTTCAGGCTGCCGGGTCGAGACTCGTCTCGACCGTTGTCCGGCGGCGCGCAGAAGGTCCTCGACACGAGTGCCGGGTTCCCGCATGACGCTAATGTAGAATGAAGAACAAGGGGGCCCTTAGCACAGCGGTTAGTGCAGCGGACTCATAATCCCACTAAGAACAAAAATCAATAACTTACATAGCCACACACCTATTACCCACGATTGCCCAAGAGTGCGAGATTTCTGCGGCTTACACGTGGAGCCTGTTCCCGCGTGAGTAACGCTGAGCAACCCTGCTGAACAGGGAGTGGGCACAAAAATGGGCACAGTTATCGCACGCTGCCACTGGCAGAGGCGATCCCATACTGCTCCGTCGTTTCCGCCCGTTGAATCGGCCGGCCGTCCACGTAGATTATTGCCTCTAAGCGTCCCAGGCCTTGGTTCTGAGCGGACAAGTAAACAAACTGTCCTTGATGTGCCCGGAACTCCTTCGTCCACGGCACAGCGACGGTATGCTGTTCAGTTCCACCCGATTCGTTCTCAATTGTGATGGAGGCTGATGACGACGACCCGGTCAATTGGTAAGTAACGCGGTGAGTTGCGGGCGAAGATGAGTTCCCAAACCCTGTGGAAAGGCTGCTCGAAAGGCTAAAAACTCCGATTGCCCCAAGTCCCGACAGGATCAAGCCGACTACCCCCAGACCGTGAGACTTATTCTTCAGCGCAACTAGCGAACACACCAAAGCAGTTGGGACAAGGAAGACCGCTGCAAAGAACGGGAGGAATAAGCTGATGCCGCCGAGTACCACGGCTGCGATGCCGAGGCCGGATGTACCGGACGGCTTCTTTTCGACTTCGGCACTCGCCTTCGGCATGTCCGCGACGGGAGCCATTTCCGTGCCGCACTTCGGGCATAGCTGCTCTGAATCGGGAGCGAAGATTGAGCATGAACCGCATGTCTTCATCTCGTAAGCACCTGTACGGAGAAGTATACCAAAAGGATTGAACCGCTGGACCCGACTGTCCCGACTGTTATACTTTGTGGAGCCGCCTAGGTCCGGCGTCATGAACCGGGGCGAAGGCTGGGCACCCTACCCAGGGGCGGCTACTCCACCTATAGGGGATCGCAAAGGGAGCGATGGGCCAATCTCTCGATGACATATGGTGGCACGTAAAGGAAGCGGACAACCGCAGTCTCAAACGACTCTGCAAGGACATCGAAAAGTGGAAGGTCGAAACCGATTCGGATCGCCAAGGACGGGTTGAAGCCTACATTCTTGAACGATTAGACAATGTTGCCCGAGCCTTTCTGCCGCAAGGCAGGGGCCTTGACTATATCGAGTATTACGAGGCAGCCCTGAGAAGTTGGTGCGAAGACGTTCTTCCTGACATCGAGAAGGAGTTCCGCCCAAAATTGAGCAAAGCCGCTCTCCGACTCATCAAGCGAACCTTCGGCTCTGTCGAAGGCCGGATTATAGGATCGGTTGACAGGGCAAAGTTGGCGGGGCGAATCGCGCACTGGCAGGCGGAAGCGATTAGTCAGGCCAGAAACGCACCGTCACCCGGGGTATCCGATAGCAGGCAACCCGGCGCACGTGCCGCATTCGTCATGCCGATACTGGATTCAAAGGGCTGGTCCATCCTGGATTGGGCGAATGAGTGTAACGTGGACTTCCACACGGCGAATGACTTCTTGAGGGACCGGACGAAGTCATACCGATCGACACGGAAGAAGCTGGCCGAGGGTCTTGGCGTGCCCGTTGAGAGCCTGCCGAAGTAACAGCACCCCGGCCTTTGCTTCAAGGAATAATTCACTGCGCAGAACCGAGACTTCTTCGCCGCCGGCTAGAATCTCTTTCAGGCACAGAAAGGGCAATTCTTCGTTGCGGGCGATGCATCTTCCCATGACTTGTGCTCCCTCGGGGATTCCGCCACTCGGACAAGTCCAGAACTCTCCGATACTCTCCACTGACTTTCCAACCCTGAGTGATCTAATAATTGAACCATCCCAACCGGGGACAATCGAGATCACGGAATGGAAGCAACTAACAACGCTATTCAGAGCCTTCTTAACGAGTATGATGTGGCGCGGGTCACCGGCCTGTCCGTAGCGTCAGTCCGCCGGTGGCGGCTTCTTCGCCAGGGGCCGCGGTACGTGAAGATAGGCGCGGCGGTCCGTTACCGGCCCGAGGACCTGGCCGCGTGGATAGAATCCCGCCCGAGCCGTGGCGGGCACCAGGAGGTAGACGTGAATGGCCACCGGCAATAAGGCCAACGGCGAACGCTTCATTCCGTGGCGTCGTTTCACAGGGATTATAATTCCCGACCCGGTAATGCGTTCAGGTCTCAGTTTGGGTGCTAAGGTTTGTTATGGCGTGCTTGCCCGCTTCGCTGGTCAGGATGGCCATTGCTTCCCAACAATGCGGACAATTGGTGCCTTCATCGGCGTTTGCGAGCGGCAAGCAAAGTCTTACATCCAGGAATTGGCCCGTGAAGGATTCATTTCCCGTCAACAGCGTGGCAAGGCACGGTCAAACCAATATGATTTTCTCCGGCATGGCGCGTTTGATGGGCAGGAATCTGCCCGCATGAAGGGAAGTATTCTGCCCGGGGAGGGGAAGGATTCTGCCCACATAAGAGAATCACCTAAAGAGAATCAGTTAAGTAGAGACTTAGACTGTGTGCCCACGAATCGCAAAAAAAAAGGTGGCGGGCGGGGAAAGAAGAAACCCCAGGAAAAGTCTTCCCAGGGTTTAGAGGACGGGAAGTCTGCTGATAAAGTTGCTTCCACTGCCGGCATGAGCCATCCAAGTCTGGAACGCCTCAGTGACCTCGTTCAGCGAATGCTCGGGGAGGAGGTTGAAATGCTCGGGGAGGAGGTTACCCGGTCATCGTTGGAACGGATCATCTCAGCGACGCCAAACAAAGTTGCCTATGAAGCCTTCGAGGCTGTTCAGGATGCCGAGCGCCGGGGATACGGGGCCGACAGTAAGCACGCGCCGCGTTCGGTGAGCTGGTTCAAATCCGTGGTTCAAAACTACTGGGAGGACAGGTCGCGGCGAGCGCTGCCACCATCATCGGCGCAAGGGAGTTCGTCACAGTTCCACGAGATGATGAATTCTTTCGACACCCTGGGAGATTAGAGGTGTTCATTTATGCGCAAAAAGGAGACACGTGGCACGGCGTCCAGATGGCGGCATACGTGGGACCTTCGGCGGCTGTGCGAACGCATACGCGCCTTCTCTTGCGCAGCGGAAGGCATTTTGCGATGTTGCGCTGAAGCGACAAACGGATCATCCATCTATGAGGCGAATTCAACAAAACTCAACAGAATCGACACTCGCACCACAACAGGCCGAAGTAATCACGGCCCTGGTGCGCGGCGCAACCGTCACAGACGCCACCCGGCAGGCCGGCGTAGACCGGACCACCTTCTACTCTTGGATCAAGTCGGATGTCAAATTTCAGGCCGAACTGAATCGGGCAAAACGGGAGCAATTAGACTTTCTGCGGGCCCAACTTCACGGTTTGGCGAACAAGGCAATATCGACCGTGCGCGAAATGCTCAGCGGCACGGATTTTCCGGCAGGGGTGCGCCTGAAGGCAGCGCTTGCGATCCTTCAAGGCATCGGGACGCTGGAACCCGAAGAAATCGGCAAGACGGACGCGGCGGCAATCGAGCGGGAACGGATGTTCGATCTTTCGGGTTAACAAGGGTATGTCATGTCACGGGTCCGTCACATGACGGCGATTGACTTGCACTGTGATAAGGGCTCTTCAAGGGCAGCGCGCTATCCTAGAAATGTGTTGTGCTATCGAGCATCCTTAGCTCGTAGACGGGATTTTTTCGGCCAGCCTTATGCGGACAGATCACATTGGTATTCCAATCGAACAGATCACATGCTAACAAAAAACCCATGGGGGGTCCTTGACGGCCTGGGGGGGCTAGTATACATTTGTCTTGAGCCGGAGCCGAAAATGGAGATTTTGCCCTATTTCTTCAGGCCATGAGGAGGGTTGAGCATGTGGTGTAGAAGTTTTACCGCCCTGTTTTTTTCGGTGGGACCACTGGTCGCGCAATTTCCGCCTCCGGCGTTGCTGGAGGATCTCCCAAGAAGAGCTTCACAAGAGGTAATTCAAGTTGCGCAGGACAGTGTTTTCTGTGATTTCGTTGCTCGACCAACCAACCCGTGTGTACGCTCGCCGGAACAAACGTTGCGAGCGGAGTTCCTATCTCAGGCAGCGGCAGGGTTTAATCGCTACGACAAAGGCGGGATTTTGTGGGTTGTGCGTTCCCTTCCAGCACCCGGTACTTCGTCTACACTTACTCAATTGAAAGAGGTGTGGTTGATCGATCCCCAGGGCAATGGTTCGCGCTTCGCCCGAGCTCCGTATGACGTCGCCTGTGTCCAAATATCCAGTAACCAGTTCTTGGAAACGAGTAGAGACTATAGGAACCACTCATATAATCCTGCCTCTGCTGTTGACAGCCTCTACATTTTAACAACGGTCGGCAGCACTCTGTATACTCTGGCGCAAGGCGCAACTGGCGGATGCTTTTATCGAGCCGACGTTTCCCCAGTAGGCATACGTTTTAATTGTACCTCTTGCCGATTCCAGCCAGAGTATACAGGGTATACATCTACAACCCATTACACAACAGCTTTGATACGAATTCGCCCGTGACAATGGGAACGGGCTAAAGAAAGCGGCGACCCTCATAAGCGAGCAATATTTCTTGGTATTCTGCATTAAGATACTCATCCAGCCCGCGTAGGAGACCGCCTCTACCCACCCAGTTGCCGGCAAAGAAAGCTGAGCTTTTTTAACGCGCGCTATGCATGAAGGTCGGGTCCGCGAGTGGGGAGATTGAAAGTGCTTGAAAATATATCCGAAACAGTTTAGGATATTTCTGTGAACAAAACTCAACTACGCGATTTCGCCTCATGGCTTGGAAAACGCTCGTACAAGCGCCGGCTTGAGCGGCTCGGGCTGGAGCGCATTCAGGCCATAGCCCGAGAGAACGGGGAAAAGGGCGGGCGTCCCAGGGGTAGCGGCAAAAAAGGGGGAAAGTGACCATATGTCAGTGTACAAGCGTGGGGATGTGTATTGGTACAGGTTTCAATGGCGCGGTGAACTCATTCGAGAGAGCACGCGCCAGGGAAACAAGCAGGTGGCGCGGAACATGGAATCCGCACGCCGGACCGCATTAGCAAAGGGGGAGGTTGGCCTGAAGGACCCTGGCGCAATCCCGACCCTCGAAGGGTTTAAGGAGCGCTTCGTTGAGGCAATAGAGGTGCGCTGTGCGAACAAGACGCGAACAATCCAGTTCTACCGGGAAAAACTCAAGCGCCTCCTTGAATACAAACCTCTCGCGGGCGCACGACTGGACGAAATCGACGAAGCTTTGATTGAGGGATTTGTTCAGGACCGCAGAAAGCGCGTGGGCGTCGTAACGACGAATCGCCAGCTTGCCACTTTGCGGCGGGCCTTGCGGCTCGCGCAAGAGTGGAAGCTGATTAACCGCGTTCCGCGCATTCGCCTTCTGCCCGGTGAACCGATTCGGGAATTCGTATTGTCGCCACAGGACGAACCGAACTATCTTGCCATTGCGCCTCAGCCGCTGCATGACATAGCTGTCTTGATTCTCGATACCGGCCTACGTCTCGGGGAAGCCGTCGGGCTGGAATGGAAGGACATCCGGCTACAGCCTTCAGCGGGCGCGAGGTTCGGGTACCTCCAGGTCAGAGAGGGCAAGTCTCGCAACGCAAAGCGGACCGTAAGCCTGACGGGACGGGTCCGGGAAATGTTGGAGGCTCGTGCTACGACTGCCGAGGAGCCACTCGTTTTCACGACAGTCAACGGTGGGCCGTACCTGGGAACGTATCTCAACCGGCTGCATCAGCGTGCGCGGGACACCGTGGGATTGCCAAGGGATTTCGTGCTACATTCTTTGAGGCACACCATGCTTTCCCGGCTCGGGGAGGCCGGTGTTGATGCGTTTACGATAATGCGAATTGCCGGGCATAGCAGCGTCACCATTTCGCAGCGGTACGTCCATCCATCGTCGGAAGCCCTGGAGAGAGCCATCGAGAAGTTGGAGGCGTACAACGGCGCGAGGGTCGAGGTGGGCACAAAAATGGGCACAACGCTAAATCCGACTGTCGCGCATGGCGCTGTAACACATTGATATAGCGAAGCTTGGGCCCTTAGCACAGCGGTTAGTGCAGCGGACTCATAATCCGTTGGTCGTAGGTTCGAATCCTACAGGGCCCACCATGCACCACTTCTGGGAGGAGCAAAATGAAATTTCACCTGCTTGCTGCATTCCTGTCGGCTTCGGCACTGCTGATGGGGCAATCGGAAACCGCCTCGTTGTCGGGGATCGTGACGGATCCAACGGGCGCGCTGGTTCCCAATGTCGCCGTTACTGCCATCCATGAAGGCACCAATCAGGCCAGCTCGGCCGTCACAAATCCGAGCGGGCGATATGCGATTCCCGTTTTGCGGCCGGGCGCCTACCGGGTCACGGTGGAGTTGAAGGGATTCCAGCGCGCCGTATTCACGGGCGTGGTCCTGCAGGTAAATCAGCAGGCGCGATTAGATATTGCGCTCAAAGTCGGCGAAGTCGCCGAGCAGGTGTCGGTGACCGCGGAAGCGGCGTTGCTTGAAACCGAATCTTCCGGGCGCGGGGCCGTTATCGATCAGCGCAAGATCGTGGAACTGCCGCTCAATGGCAGAGACTACAACCAACTTGCCACGCTCTCGCCCGGCGTGTTGCTGAGTACGCCTCGCTTGCAGGGCATCGGATTCAAGGGCGCGTTCAACGTCAACGGCAACCGCGCTTTTCAGAATGCCTTTCTGCTCGACGGCGTGGACAACACGTCGTATTCGAATTCATTCCGTGGAAACAACATGCAGGTGGTGCAGCCGAGCGTGGACGCGCTGCAGGAGTTCAAGATCCAGACCAACGCCTACTCGGCCGAGTTCGGGCGCAGTTCGGGAGCGCTCATCAATGCGGTGATCAAATCCGGGACCAACATGATGCATGGTTCGGCTTATGAATTCCATCGCAATCGTTCCTTCGACGCCAACAATTTCTTCTCCAACAAAAACCGCGCCGCGAAGCCATTCCGGCTTCGGAATCAGTTTGGAGGAACGCTGGGCGGCCCCATCGTTAAGAACAAGACCTTCTTTTTTGGCGACTACGAAGGGCTGCGTGATCGCGTGGGCCGCGTCTGGCTGTCCTCGGTCCCGCAGCAGATCTGGAAGCGCGGCCAGTTTACGATGCCCATCTCAAATCCATTTAACCCTACCGATGCGGGAACGGACTTCCGGCGGCCCGCGACGGCCGACTGCAACAACGGCCAAGGCTTTTGCTGGGTCATTCCCGCAAACATGATCGATCCCGTGGGACAGAAGATCATTGACGTGGCTCCGGCGCCCAACACCGGCGCGCCCGGCCAGATCGACAACAATTTCGTAAATGTCCCGATCACGCGCAATCGAACCGATCAGTTCGACGTCCGCGCGGATCACACGCTGTCCTCGAATCTGACCCTGTTCGGGCGTTACTCATTTTCCGACACGAGCCTGTTCACTCCCGCGCCACGGCCGGGATTGGCGGAAGGGTCGCGCAACGACACTTTCGGCAGCGCCCTGTGGCGTTCGCAGGCAGTCGCCGCCGGAGCTACCTGGGTGATTACTCCGAGTCTGGTTTCCGAGCTTCGATTCGGGTATTCACGCGGCAACTTCTTCCAGACTCCGCCGAACTTCGGGTCGGGATGTCCGGAGCAATTGATTGGGCTCAGGGGCGCCCCCACCGATGAAGCCATCTGCGGCGGTCTGCCGGTGATGAACATCACAGGGGTCATCGAGCGGAGGCTGGGCCGGACCACTTCCGTTCCCCAGTTTCAAACGCCGCGCTCGATCGATATCCGGGATTCGGTCGCCATGACTCGCGGCAACCACTCCTACAAATTCGGCGGGGAGCTGCTTCATCTGCAAACAGGGATCCGCGACGTCAGCACGCTGCTTGGAGCATTCACCTTCAGCGGCCGGTTCTCGTCCCAAAACGGCCAATACCAGGGGGCCGTTGCCGACCTGCTGATGGGATTCCCGACGCGCTACCAGCAGGACTCTAACACCGTTTTCAACCAGTGGCAGAAGTTGTTCTTCTTTTACGCGCAGGACGATTGGAAGGTGAGCCGGCGCCTGACGCTCAACTACGGGCTGCGCTACGAATTCGCCACTCCGGCCCGTGAGCGCGACAACCAGTGGGCGAATTTCGACTTCTCGACATCGACTGTCGTTCTCGCCAAAAATGGCAGTTTCCGCGACAGGGCGCTGGTGAATCCGGATTGGAACAATTTCGCGCCGCGTTTTGGCTTCTCCTGGTCCCTTACGGATAAGACGGTCGTTCGAGGCGCTTACGGCATGTTCTACAATCACAGCAACCGCATGGGCAGGGAGGGACTGCTCGGGTTTAATTTGCCGTTCATTGTGCAGGGCGATGCGAACATCGGCGGCGCAAATAACCTGAAAGCCACCGACGCCCAGGTCCGCTTGCAGACCGGTATTCCGGCCGGATTCGTGGACATACGAAGAGTAAATCAAGCCACCACCGCCCGCAAGGCGCAGGATACGGGCCAACGCACCACTTACGTTCAGCAGTGGAATTTCGGCATCCAGCGGGAGCTGGTAACGGATCTGCTCTTTGAAGTTTCCTACGTCGGGAATCGCGGGCTGAAGCTGGCCGCATTCCGCAATCTCAACCAGCAGAGCGTCCTGTTCAATGCAGCCGGCGCCCCCAGCGCCGGGCCGCGCCCGCTGGTGGGCTCGGGGCTGAACGGTGATATTCAGTTCCTCGAAAACCTTGGCGTCTCAAACTACCACTCGCTGCAAGGCCGCCTGGAAAAGCGCTTCTCCGGCGGACTCTCGCTGCTCAGCTCCTACACTTGGGGGAAGGCTCTGACTAACTCGGTCGATCATCTCTCCACCAGCGGCCAGGGCAATGGCACCGACGTGGGCGTGTTCCGCGAGCCACAGAATCCGCTGAACCGGAACGCCGAATACGGGCTTGCCGAATTCGACGTAAAGCAGCGCCTCGTTAACTCGGCCGTTTGGCAGCTTCCCTTTGGCAAAGGCCGCAAGTATGGTTCCGGAATCGGCCGCGGCGCCGATACGCTGCTCGGCGGTTGGGAGTTCGCGCCGATCCTGACGCTGCAAAGCGGACTGGGCTTGACGGTGACTCAAGCGCAGTTACTCAATCTCGGCGGAGAACGGCGCAGCCGTCCCAACCGCATCGGCGGCGGCGCACTGCCGGAGTCACAGCGCAGCGTGGACAATTACCTGGATCGCAATGCGTTCAGCATTCTTCAAGTCAATCCGGCGCTGCAAGGCTTTGTGCCCAATCAGGCGTTCGGGAACTCGGGCGTCGGCATTACCCGCGGACCGGGTATGTTCAACCTCGATTTCAACCTGAGTAAAACTTTCACGGTGACCGAGCGCCAATCGCTCCAGTTCCGGGCCGAGTTCTTCAACGCGTTCAACCGCGCCAATTTCAGTGTGCCCGGCGTGAATCTGGAAGGCAGCTTCGGTCAGATCACGCAAACCAGCACCGAAGCGCGCGTCATTCAATTCGCGCTGAAATACCGGTTCTAACAGACCTACAGCGGGAGAATCTCTTCGCGGTCGGGATCGAATTTCAACCGGCGCTTCTGCAAGTAGGCGATGTTGGCCAGGTGCGACGCCTGCGCCGAGCGATGGCCGATCCACACGTCGCCGTTGGGCAGATTGCGCGAGCGCATGCAATCGAGGAAATTCTGAACGTGCTCGATGGTCTGGTCCCTTTCCGATTTGACGACCACCGGTTCGGCGCCTTTTTCCGCCGACAGGAATTCGTACATGCCGCGGGTGATCAGGAGCTTGCCTTCGGTGCCGCACATTTCGACCGCCGCGCCTTTAATGCCGGGGGCGAGCGTTGCTTCAAAAGTCGCGTTCCAGCCGGTGGGATATTCGAGCACGGCGTTGATGGTATCGGGAGCCGTGCGGCCGTCTTTGTAGTGATAGACGCCGCCGGCGGCGACTGCCGAAACCGGGTTGTCCTCATCCATGAACATGTGGACGACATCGATCCAGTGGGTGAACAGATCGGTGACCTGTCCCCCGCCAAAATCGAGGTAGGCGCGGAAATTCCAGAACTGTTGCGGATCCCAATCGCGCCATTTCACTGGGCCGAGAAAACGGGCCCAATCGAGATTGGAAGGACGTTGGCTCAGCTCGGCGGGCGCTTTCTGCAAGTGCGCGCCGTTGCCGTGCCACCAGGTGCGCGCCAGTGTGATTTTGCCGAGCTTGCCGGACTTGATGTACTCTTCCTTGGCGCGTAAATAATGCGAGCCGGAACGCTGCTGCATGCCGACCTGGCAGATGCGGTCATTGACGCGGGCGGCTTTGACGATTTGCGGTCCTTCCTCGATGGTGAGCGTGAGCGGCTTTTCGACGTAGACGTCCTTGCCTGCGTTGAGTGCATCGATGGTAGTGCCGACGTGCCAGTGATCGGGAGTGGCGATGAGCACGGCATCGAGCTGTTTGTGCTCGAGCAATTTGCGATGATCGCCGAAACCCTTTGCGCCCTGGGCTCGTCCGATGGCGCGGTCCACGCGAGTGGCGTAGACGTCGCAAACCGCGGTGACGTTGACGTTGTCGGTTTTCTGAAACGTGCCCATGACGCCGACGCCGCGGCCGCCGCAGCCGATGAGTCCGAGATTGATCTTGTCGTTCGCGCCCAGAATGCGCGAGTAGGAAGCGGCGGTCCAGGCGATGACTGCGGCTCCGGCCGCGCGCGCCAGATTGCGGCGGGAGATGTTTGTGTTTTCGGCCATGGGAAAATTATATCGCCGTTTCAGGCCAACACTTCGCTGATGATGCGTCCGCCGATGTCGGTGAGGCGTTTGTAGCGGCCGGCGTGGAGATAAGTCAGCCGGTCCTGATCGAGGCCGAGCAGGCGGAGCAGGGTGGCGTGAACGTCGCGCACGGGGACCGGTTCGCCGGTCGAGCGGACGGAGAGTTCGTCCGTTTCACCGAAGGTGGCGCCGGCTTTGATGCCGCCGCCCGCCATCCAGACCACCAGCGCATATTGATTATGATCGCGTCCCGGCGTGGGTGTAATCAGGTTGTTGTCAAACGGCGTGCGGCCCATTTCCGAAGCCCAGACGACCAGGGTTTCATCGAGCAGGCCGCGCGATTTCAGGTCCGCAAGCAGGCCGGCGACAGGTTTGTCGACTTCGTGGCAGTGTTTGGGCATACGAGCTTTGATGTCGCCGTGGTCATCCCAGCGGTCGGGTCCGGCGCCGTGCAGCGCCATCACATAGCGCACGCCGCGCTCGACCATGCGGCGAGCCAACAGGCATTGGCGGCCGAACGGCTCGGCGACGGGATCGTCGAGTCCGTACAGTTTGCGGGTGGCATCCGATTCCTTGCCGAGATCGACCAGCTCGGGCGCTTTGGCTTGCATGCGGAAGGCCAGCTCATAAGCTGCGATGCGCGCATCGAGTTCGCTGGTGGCGGTGCGAGCGCCGCTGTGACGCCTGTTCATCCAGTTGAGCAAATCAAGCTCGGAGCGCTGCCCGGCTTCGTTGATCTGCTTGGGGCGGTTCAAATCGACGATGGGCGCTGCGCCGCTGCGGAATATCGTGCCTTGAAACGCGGCCGGAAGAAAGCCATTGCCCCAAACGCCCGCGCCGCCGATAGTTGCGCCGCGGGGATCGCCAAGCACGACGAAGCCGGGCAGGTCGCGGTTCTCCGAGCCAAGGCCGTAGGTCACCCAGGCGCCTATCGAAGCGCTGCCGGGAAACTGGCTTCCGGTAAGGGTGTGATAAACGGCGGGGCCGTGGTTGTTGTTGTCGACTTTAATGCCGTGAATGAAGGCGAGATCGTCGGCGACGGTTGCCAGACGCGGCATGAGGTCAGTGATCCAGCGGCCGCTTTGGCCATGCCGGCGCATGCCGGCGACGGGAGGAATGATGCGATTGGGCGCGGCGGAAAAGGTTGCGATCTCTCCAATAGTGCCGGTTGCTTGCGGCATCTGCTTGCCGGCCAGCCGGATAAGTTCCGGCTTGTGCTCGAACAGATCCATCTGGCTGACGCCGCCTTCCATGAACAGGAAGATGCAGCGTTTGGCTTTGACGGGCAGGTGGGCGGCGCGGGGCGTCAAAGGATCGTCGAGCGAGACAGCGGCGGCGCGCGCCGAACCGGAAAGCAGGTTGGCCAGGGCGATGCCGCCGAGACCCAGGTAGGAGTCGAGCAGCATCCGTCTTCGAGATGGCAGCCGGGCGTCGCTCATAATGGGCACCTCATTAATCAAGATACAGGAATTCGTTGGCGTTCAACAGGACGCGGCACAAAGCTGCAAGCGTGCCTGGGAAACGGGTGAATTGCTCGCGCTCTTCGGCCGAGGGCCGGCGCTGGAAGACGAGCTGAAACAGCGAATCGATCTGAGCCGGGCGATCCTCGCCGGCCGCTTTCCGGATGCGCGCGGCAATGTGATCGGCCTCTTCATGGACCAGGTTTCCGTTCATCATGGAGAGAGCCTGCAAAGCGGTGGTGGTGACGCTGCGGCGCTCGCAGGATTCGCTGAAGACGGGCGCGTCAAAGGCGGCCATCATGGGCAGCGGCAGGGAGCGGCGCTGGAAAATATAGACCGAGCGGCGGCGCGCGTCTTCTTCTTTTTCATTAGGCTCCCACATCAGCCCGCCAGTGCGGCCGTAGCGCGCGAAGTCGGCGAGATCTTCCGGGAGCGGCGGAAACATACTTGGGCCGCCGCGTTCCGGATTGAGGCGGCCGCTCAAATAAAGGATGCTGTCGCGGATCGATTCCGCTTCGAGACGCCGCCGCTCCATGCGCCACAGCAAGCGGTTTTCCGGGTCTTTCGTATTGGCGGCGAACCTGGGGTTTTCCGAGGCCTGCCGGTAGGCGGCCGATTGAAGCATGAGCCGGTGCATGGCTTTGACGCTCCATTTTTCCTCGATGAATTTGTGCGCGAGCCAGTCTAGCAATTCCGGATGCGTGGGCCGGTCGCCATTGACGCCGAAATCGCTGGGCGTGGCGACGATGCCGGTTCCGAAATGCTGCTGCCAGAGGCGGTTCACCATGACGCGGGCGGTGAGCGGATTTTCGGGGCTGGCGATCCAGCGAGCCAGCGTGATGCGCCAGCCGCGCGTTGGGTATTGGCGGTAGCGGTCCTGCTCGATGACGGCGGGCTCGGGGCTGCCGCCGAGGGCGGTGGGGAAACCGGGTTCGACGGCTTCGCCGGGCTGCCGGTAATCGCCGCTATTGAGTATGCGAACAGGGGCGATCATGGGGCCGTTGGGCGGGCCTGGAACGTTGCGCACGGTGAGCGCGGTAGGCTGCCAGCGTCCGAGGCGGCGGCGCAGCACTTCGAGTTGCTCGGACAACTCGCGATGGCGGGCGCGCTCTTCGGCGGAGAAATACTTCGAGGCGGCGCGGCCCAGCTCGGCGCGCGTGTCTTCGACGCTAAGCGCGTCGAAGCGCGCGAGCGCGGCGGCGGGGTTGGCCGCGTAGGCCTGGCGCAAGCGATCGAGCAGCGGGGCTTCGAATGCGTCTAGCAACTGGCGCTCTTCGGGGTCCTGCGTGCGGTTGGCATCTTCGAGCAGATCCGCGTGGCGGCGGCGCTCTTCGGAGGAGAACATCGACGCATCGCCGCGGCGGATTTCGAGGCGCAGATCTTCTTTGGCCAACTCGCGGGGTTCGGCTGCCTTACGCGCGGCAATGAGCTTTTTGCGCATTTCGGCTTCGAAGCGGTCCAGCTCGATTTTGTCCGCTCCATCCTTTAGCTGCGCTTGCAGTTGCTTGATCTTGGCTTCAGCCTTGGCTTTGAAGCCGGGATCCTTGTAGGGCGTTTCGACATTCTCGACTTGAATGGCGTTGAAGAAAGCCTGGAAGCGGTAGAAATCGCGCATGGAAACGGGATCGTATTTATGATCGTGGCAGCGGGCGCAGCCGAGGGTGAGGCCGAGGAAAACGGAGCCGGTGACGGTGGCGACTTCGTTCAAGTAATTCTGGCGCACCTCTTCGGCGACGAGGTTGGAGCGATCCCAGGGAGCGACGCGGAGAAAGCCGAGCGGCACGTGGCCTTGAATGTTGGGCGGATAGTTGTTGCGCGTTTTGCTGTGCTCGTCGACGCCTGCCAGTTGCTGGAGGACGAACTGGTCATAGGGCAAGTCGCGATTGAAGGCGTCGATGACCCAATCGCGGTAGCGCCAGGCGTTGCCGATAGCGCCATCGCCTTCCAGGCCGCTGGTTTCGCCGTAACGAACGACATCGAGCCAGTGGCGTCCCCAGCGTTCGCCGTAGCGGGGATCGTCGAGCAGGCGATCAATGAGGTTTTCGTAGGCGCGCGGGGAGGCGTCGTCGAGGAACGCCTTCATCTCGGCCGGCGCCGGGGGCAGGCCGATGAGGTCGTAATAAACGCGCCGGGCCAACACGCGGCGGTCCGCTTCCGGAGCGGGCTGGAGCGCTTCCTTTTCGAGGCGGGCGAGGATGAAGCGGTCGATCGGATTGCGGCTCCAGGCGGGACTGTTGACCGGCGGCAGTTCGGGTTTCAGAGGCTTTTCGAACGGCCAGCGCCAGTCCTGTTTTGCGGCTTGCTTCTCCGCCGGGAGCTGGCGAATCCATTGCTCGATACGGGCGATGGCGGCTTCGTCGAGGCTTCCGCCGACGGGCATTTTGGGCGATAAGGCGCCTTTGAGCAATTGGACGAGCGGACTTTTTTCGGGATGGCCGCCGATTACGGCGCGCCCGTGCTTTTTACCGCCGGCGATGACGGCTTCGAGCGTTTCGACGGAGTAATCGCTGGTTTTCTGCTTCGCGGAATGGCACGCCATGCACTGGGCGCGCAGCAGAGGGGCGACGTCGCGGGTGAATACGGCTTCGGCGGCGGCCGCGGGGGCGCCCGGCGATAACGCCAAAAGCACAAGCTCGACAAACATGATTGTGCTGTTATTCTATCGTTCCGCGGGCACGGCTGCATTATAGACCACCATCGCCAAGGTGGAAGCGAACCCGATGCCGGAAAGCAAGTACCACATCGTGTTGACGTTCTGAGGATGGCGCACGAAGTTTGCCACCAGCCATCCGGCGAGCGGTCCGGCGGCGAAAGAGCCGATGGCGACTGGCAGAAACGCGAATCCCATGAAGGTGCCGACCTGCTCTTTGGGCGCAAGACTGGCGACGTATTCGTAAAACCGCGGGGCGAGGATCGATTCACCGGCGGCGAACAGCGCGATGGTGACGATCGTGGTGGCGACCGAGGGCGAAAGCGGGATCAGCAGCCAGGATGCGCTGGCGATGGCAAAGCCGAGCGACATGGCGGTGATCGGTTTCCACTTTTTCACCAGCGCCGCCGCGGGCACGGTGAGAATAATGATGGTCCAGGCATCGACGGTTTCGAGCAGCTCGAATTGCTCGAAATGCAGAATCTCGAGCACATAAAACGGGAACGAATAGAAGATCTGCCAGAACATGATGTAGAAGCCGGAGAAGATGACCAGGAACAGCATAAAGCGCGCGTTGGCGAAGACGAGCACCATGTCCTTGAGCACTTGGCGCATGCTGCGTCCGCCGCGTGCTTCGACGGTTCCGGGAGGCTCCTCGAAAAACAGCAGCGTGCCGATTACCAGCAGCAGCGAGGTGAGCGAGCTCATGATCAGCACATACTCGATGCCGAGATTCGAGCGGACCTGCAGGGCGAGGATGGGGCCGATCGCGCCGCCGACATTGACGAGCGTGTAGTAAATCGAATAACCGAGCGAGCGGGCGTCGTCGGAAGAAGTGTTGGCGACCGTGCCGACGATGCAAGGCTTGATGAGCGAGCCGCCGACGGCGGTGAGCAGCAGTACGCCGATGATGTAAGGCGTGCGGCCGGTGACGGCGATGATGTATTGGCCGAATTCGAGGCCGGCCAAACCGATGAGGAAATAGCCGATGGTGAAGAAAGCGAAGCAGGCGGTGAGGGTGCGGCGGAATCCGTAGCGGTCCACGAGGGTACCGGCGAGGATGGGGAGCGAATAGAGAAGTCCGGAGAATGCGCCCGCGAGGGTGCCTGCCATTTGCGGGCCGAGGCCGACTTTTTCGGCCAGGTAGACGGTGAGGACGGCTTTCGATCCGTAGAAGGCGAGGCGTTCGAACAGCTCCAGCGTGTTGGCGATCCAGAAGGTTTTGTGGAAACCCTTTTGGAGGGTGTTTAAAAAGGTTTTCAAGCCCGGCTCCGGGTGCGCATGACGGTCCTCGAATGCTAGCGATGATTGGGGGGTAGTGTCAAATGCCCGTCAAATGCCCACGCCCCCCTAAAATGCTCAAAAAGTGCCGCTCTTTGTTGCCCTTTTGTTGCCCACCTGGGGCGCAGCAGGGCTATTTTCGTTTTTACTTCGTCGCGAATCGATTCCGAGGTCCGTAGAATCCCTTGTTCCGTGGGATTCCCGCCCGCTGCCGGTGACCCAGCTACGGACGGCGGATTCACGCTGAGACTGGAAATGGGGTCCGGACCCAAATCTGGCTATAGGATATACCGTGGCGTTGGGGATGCCGTGGGGGTGGGGCTGGAAGATGTTGAAAAGATGGAGAATTTAGTTTGGAAGATTTGTGATGGGGGATAAAAGAGGAGCGAGTTGCTCTGAAATTTGCGCGCACATAGTAACTTTGAGGGAGAATAGTTGCCTGGATGGCCGCGGCTGGCGACATTATACGGGTTTTCATTTCGTATGCGCGTAGGGACGGCGCTGCGCTTGCCGCGCGGCTGGAGGGTGATCTTACGGCGCGTGGGTTTGATGTGTGGCTTGACAAGAAGCGGATTCGCGATGACTGGGACGTTGAAATTGAGGTAGCGATTGACCACTGCGATGTCGCGCTGGCGCTTCTTTCGAGCGGATCCTACGCATCCAAGATTTACCGTGATGAGCAGGCGCGACTGCTTGCCAAAGGTAAGCGGGTGATTGCCGTGTTGGTTGAGCAAGGCTCGGATGTGCCGTTGCCGCTCCAGAGGAAGCAGCGCATCGACTTCACAGATCCCGCTAACTACACTTCTTCCGTGGAAGAACTTGTCAAAAACATACTGGCAGGCGCAGATGTTATTGCGCCAGCAGCGGGGCGGCTGCCTTACAACAATGCTCCTCCTCTGCCCGCCAACTTCGTGAAGAGGCCCGTGATCCTGGATGATCTGCGCAACGCTCTGCTCGGGGGCCACGTTGCGCTCACCGCGCTTCAGGGCATGGGTGGGATTGGCAAGACGGTGCTGGCGCAGGCTTTGTGCGCGGACGAAGTGGTGCGCCATGCGTATCCGGACGGTATTTTCTGGTTCACGATCGGGAAGGAGTCGCGGGCGGCGTTTGATCAGCGCGTCGAGGGCGTGCCGGGGTTGAAGCAGTTGTTGGGGAATTACAACGGGGCTGAGGCTTGCCTGAGCCAGTTTCGCCACGTGATGCGTGAGAAGGCGGCGCTGATTGTGCTGGACGATGTGTGGCGGGCGAGTGATATTGAGCCGTTTCGGGTGGAATCGGCGCGGTCTCGGGTTTTGATTACGACGCGGGATACCGGGCTGGCGGCTCCATTCGGGGCGCGGTCGTTTGCCGCCGAGCTTTTGACCGAGCCGCAGGCGCGCGAGTTGTTGGCGGCTTGGGCGGGGGCGCTGCCGGCGCGGGCGGATGAGATTGTGAGGGAATGCGGGCGGCTGCCGCTGGCGCTGGCGATGATCGGGGCGCAACTCAACGGCAAGCCGGCTGCGCATGCGGAGATTGTGCTGGGGCATTTGCGGCGGGCGGATCTCAAGAAG
>Ga0187893_10004319_pt1 | contig 27253 bp, 23 predicted proteins | sample MA1701074metaG_FD_139574 | JGI IMG/M metagenome (GOLD analysis project Ga0187893, IMG submission 139574) | White microbial mat communities from a basaltic lava cave in the Kipuka Kanohina Cave System on the Island of Hawaii, USA - MA170107-4 metaG ... | reverse complement strand
GCAGTTCAACATTCTTCGAATCTTAAGAGGCAGTCATCCGCAACCTCTTTCTACGCTGCAGATAAGGGAAAGAATGCTGGATAAAATGAGTGATACCAGCCGTATTGTTGACCGCCTGATCACGAAAGGACTTGTAAAAAAAGCCACTTGCAAATCAGATCGCCGGCTGGTAGATGTAATGATCTCTGATAGAGGACAAAAACTGCTGGAAAGATTAGATGAACGGCAGGATGAATTGGATAATATCATCGGAAATATCAGTAAAAAAGAAGCTCTTATGCTAAGTGAGTTGCTGGATAAAATACGTGGCTCTGCATAGTAAAATGTATTCTCTTTTTTATAAATTTTTTAATCCAATATTGCTTTAATTTCGGCGTTTTTAGGTAGTCTATTACCATATTATGAAAATCTGTTTTATTGCTCTTTTCTGTCTTTTGACACAGCTAAGTTTTTCGCAACCTGCATACGAGTTTCGCGGAGTTTGGATAGCCACAGTGGATAACATTGACTGGCCACAAAAAGGCATGTACACCGTATATAGCCAAAAAAACGAATTCATTCGACAGTTGGATCAGCACCAGCGCAATGGAATGAATGCTGTGATTGCACAGGTTCGTCCGGCAGCAGATGCTTTTTATCCTTCCTCGCTGGAGCCTTGGAGCGAGTGGTTGACGGGAGTGCAGGGCAGATCGCCCTCTCCTTTTTATGATCCTCTCCAGTTTATGATTGAGGAGACACATAAACGTGGAATGGAATTTCATGCATGGCTCAATCCTTACAGGGCCAATTTCAATATTCATTCTGCTTCGATTGCGTCCAATCATATTACCCGCATTCATCCTGAATGGTTTTTAAATTATGGCGATAAAAAATATTTCGATCCGGGAAATAAACAGGCGCAGCAACATGTAGTAAACGTAGTAAAAGATATTGTAAAGCGGTATGATATTGATGGCATTCACATGGATGATTATTTTTATCCGTATCGGATAGCAGGCAAAGAATTTCCGGATGATGCTTCTTACAAAAAATCGGGTTCCAAACTTTCAAAAGATGATTGGCGCCGCAGCAATGTAGATTCAATCATCAAAGCAATTAACATTGCCATCAAAGAAGAAAAATCTTATTGCAAATTTGGCATCAGTCCGTTTGGTGTTTGGAGAAACAAAGAAGCTGATCCGGATGGAAGCAATACTAAAGCCGGTGTAACCAATTATGACGATTTGTATGCTGATATTTTATTGTGGCTTGAAGAAGGATGGATAGATTATGTAGCGCCGCAACTTTATTGGGAAATAGGACACAAGCTGGCTGATTACCAGGAGCTGATCAACTGGTGGAGCCATCATAGTTATGGCCGTCACGTTTATATTGGTCACGGCATTTATCGCAGCAATGAAAGAAGTATTGCCTGGAAAAATCCAAATGAATTACCCAACCAGCTTAAGCTGCTTCGGCAAACACCCAATGTACAGGGAAGTATATATTTCAGCAGCACAAGTTTTGACCGCAATCCAAATGGATGGAATGATAGCCTGCGCAATAATTATTATAGAACTCCGGCAATGATACCGGAAATGAATTGGCTTCCTAAAAAAGAAATGGGAACGAGGTGATTTTTTAATTCTCTGAAGCAGGAATGGAAATAAAAAAAGAGTACACATCGTACTCCTTATTTATTGCTTGAGATAAAACTTGTTCTCAATTTTTATTAATCAAAAACCGAAACTGTCTTAATTCAGTATAGCGAATTGCTTTCAAAATTTTTTTGGGATGGGAAGTAATGTGGTTGCGGTCAACCAATTCATGTGCTTTGCAAAATTGTTCGTCCGATTCGGTTGTGCGCAGCAGATCGTTGAGATACTCTACTTCCTGTTCAATTGCCCTTTGGCTCATGAATTCACTTTTCAGCAATACTAACAGGTCGCGGTTTGGCATTTTCATCGTTCACTATCTTTTAATAACCCGACATTCCTTTGTGACTTGGACAACCGCAGTTGCTGCCCTTGCCCGTACCGGAATAATAGTTACGATTACAAGCGGCTAAAAAAATCATTCCGGCGAGCAAAAGTAACAATGTCAATTTTTGGTTGTTCTTCATTTTTTTGGAATTCTAAATTAAAACTATTTTACAAACAAAATAGTGTGACTTTCCCTGAAAAAGGAGAAAAATTAACATGGATTATCCGCAGCCGGTAAAGACCGCGGGCCAGCCCCGCATATTGGTAGTGCCCTTGGATTGGGGGCTGGGACATGCTACCCGCTGTATCCCTGTGGTTTATGAACTGATGAGGCAAGGAGCCGATGTTTGGCTTGCCGGCGGAGGGGCGCAGGAAATTTTGCTGAAAAAAGAATTTCCGGCATTGCCTTTTTTAGATCTTCATGGCTATAGGGTCAAATACGGCAACACGCCGGCATCAATTTTAAAAAACCTTCTGTTTCGAACTCCTGCTCTCTTGCAACAAATAAAAAATGAACACAAATGGTTAAAAAAAATGGTGGCGCAATACCAGTTCGACGCTGTCATTTCAGACAATCGTTTTGGCTTATATCATCCGGCTATACCATCTGTTTTTATAACGCATCAACTGAATATAAAAAGTCCTTTGGGAAAATGGAGTGAAACTTTCTTGCAAAAAATCAACTACAGATATATTAATCGCTTTACAGAATGCTGGATACCTGATGAAAAAAATGAAACCAATTTGGCAGGTGAATTATCTCACCCCTCACAATTACCCGCTATACCGGTTAATTACATCGGCTTACTCTCAAGATTAAAGCGAAACAATATTTCTGAAAAGAAAAATCATTTATTCATTTCACTATCCGGGCCTGAACCGCAACGAACGATCCTTGAGAATTTAATTATTAAAGAGATCGCACATTATAAGGGCACCGCTACTATTGTAAGAGGAGTGCCGGGTGCTGCTAAACTTATTCCTTCCACAAATGACATTCGTTTTTATAACCATCTTTCTTCTGAAGAATATAGCAGGGAAATGGAAATAGCAGAGTATGTAATAAGCCGAAGTGGTTACTCAACAGTAATGGATATTGCGGCACTTGGGAAAAAATCAATTCTTATTCCAACACCGGGGCAAACGGAGCAAGAGTATTTGGCGGAGTATCTTATGAATAAAAATATCACTTTATCAGTGAGCCAGGATCATTTTGTATTGGCGGATGCTTTACAAAAAGCATCGGAAATGAAATATAAAACCATCAATGTGATAAACGATTCGTCATTATCGTCTGTAGTTAGTTCATTGCTGGCGGACTTGTGAACTCGTTTTTAGTTGAGAGCTAATTGTAAGGATTGTTCAGCTCCCCGGCGATTAATAAATCAGCATAAGAGCAAAGTGTCGAAACACTGCTCTTATACTGACTACAGTTTTCCAGGTACCAATCTATAAACGAACCCAAAAGTTTACCGGCTGCCGATATTACTATTGCTGCTGATAGTATTCTCCAGCATCCCTATATATTTTTGGGCCTGTTCATTTGACGGATCTATAACAAGTATATTTTTAAAATATTCAATAGCTTTTTCATATTCCTTTGCGATATTGGTTTCATAACTGGCAAGGTAGAAATATGCTTCGGATAACCATTTTTTATCCGTAGTGGTCAGGCTGTCTTTATTAATAACTTCCGTCAGTTTTTGATAATGAGGAATAGCCAGTCCCAATTGCATGGAAGTGTCTATGGCAGCATTGGTACGGGCCTGCCAGTAATAGCCGAATCCCTGTTCAGGATATTTTTGCGTGTATAAACCAAAGGCGGAGTCAGCCTGCTGATAATCCTGTGCCTTATAGGCTGCAAGACCCCAGTTGAATAACGTGACATTATTAGCCTGCGGGCTATGGTGAAAATACTTACCCAGCCATTTTGCTTCAGCCAGGTAGTTTTTAATTTTTGCAGCAAGACTTGCCAGGTTTTTATAATAGCCCATTACTGCTGTAGTATCCGTAGTTTTTTCAGCAGCTTTTTCAAGATAAACCATGGCCGAATCTGTTTCCCCAATAGATGAAGAACCATAAAGCACTGCCATGTTTTCATAATCCTTCACCACGAAATTGCTGTCGGCTTCTTTTTGAAAATAGTCTTTCATGTATTGCAATGCTGTGGATGTATCCCCGGTGCCCTGGTTGCAATAAGCAATCAGTTTATAAAGCCGCAGCTGTACTTTGTCCCCTTCCGTTTGTATAAGTTTTTTTGCAGAGATAATTGCTGAGTCGAATTTGTCAGTCAGGTAAAGCAAATCGGTATAGGAATAATCCTGGTGCAAAGTTTTATCAGCGTAAAGCTTATACAGCTGAAAATAATCCATGGCTTTGGCTGGATTGCGATAGAGATAATGATCGTATAATGCGTTATAAGCCGGGCCGTATTCCTTGTCTGCAGCTATAGCTTTTGTAAAATTTTCAAGATATACATCCGCATTTTTTTGGCTTACAAATATTTCACCCAATTCATACCAGGCTGAAGCCAGCGATTGTTTGTCCGCCGCTTCTTTAAACATTTTGTAAGCCTCCGTTGCGTTGTGCATTTTCCGGTAAGCTTTTCCAAGACTTACCAGAAGCGATGCATTTTTCTTATCTCTTTTAATTGCTTTTTGCAACAGTTCAATAGCATAGTTTGCGTCTCCCTTTTTGTCGGCAATGTGGATGTCAGCGATGGCTGCGAGTATATCAGCATCTTTTGACTTCGTTTCTTCAACTGCACTCGTAAAAAGTGTTAATGCCTCTGCCGGCTTGTCATTGTTAATTAAGAGAGCGGCTTTTGCAAGGCGATAATACAACTCCTGCTGAATGGAAGCCGGAGCCTTTGCAAGGTTGTCGCTTGCTTTTGCAGGTTCGTTCTGCAATAAATATGACCGGGTAAGCAAAAACCATGCTTCTGCATTAGCCGGGTTTTGCGTCAAAACCGAATGAAAAAATTGTGCAGCACTCTGATACCTTTCATAATAAATATGTCTTTTCCCTTCATCCAATGATTGTGCACAAAGTGCAATAGTTGCTATTAAAAGATTGATAGTAAAAATGATCCTTTTCATTTGTATATTTTTTTTGCTTTGATTTCAATAAATACTTTTTATGTTTTGTCAACGGCGATTGCCTTTTTTCCTGCTGCTCACAAAGGCTGCACCGCTAATACCTGCATCTGAGAATCGTGCGGGATCAAATCTGAAATATGACGATTGACCCAGCCGCTTATTCTTGTTTCCGATCCGGGATGAACGATCAAAATATCTGCACTTACTTTATTGCAATATTTCAACAGCTCCATGGCTTTATTATTACCATGCAATACTTCATAATCAACCGGTGCTGCCAAACGGCTTTTGACGGCTCTGAATACATTTAATAAAGACTGCTTCGAAAAATCCGGGTCTGTTTCATCATCAAAAAATGTAACCAGCCGCACTTCCAGTTTGGATTTTTTTCTTAGCGCTTCCAGTGTTTCAACTTTTTTAGCCGGGAAATGACTGCCAACAGGCATTACCACGGTTTTGATCTCTTTATTCATGGATCCCGGTTTTGCAGTTAATACCGGGATGCCCGATGCGGCGGCCAGCCGGCTTGGCATCACTGTATTTAAAAATGGAAAAATATTGTGATGCGAATTTTTGCCGATAATGATCATATCGGCATGCAATCGTTTTGCTTTTTCTGTTATCGCTTTTTCAACAGCATCATCAAAACAGGCCCAGTTAAAAACATTAATATCCGGCCTTGTTTTTTCAATAGTTGCTTTTAACCCCGATAGCCTTGCATTTGCATCGTTAATACCTGCATTGATTTCATGCCGGCTATAACCGGTGAGCAAATGGCGGACATATCTCTGTACACCGGGAAACATAATACGATATACATGAAACAGGTGAAGCGAACAATTCCCCGCTGCACTTATCTCCAGCGCCTTAGACACTGCAACGTCGGTATTGATTGAAAAATCTACCGGCAATAAGATAGTGTTGAATGCAGTCGCCATAAGATAAACTTATGTCTCCCGTCTTAAGCGCTGATTAAGCGGATATTAAAATTGAATTAGAATAGCCACAAGCGATGGAACCGGAAAGTTGATCGTACTGATAAGTTGTACCTTGTAAGCTGTGAAAGTGTTATTATGGATGATATAAGAATTTTGTTGGTGGAAGACGAAACCCGTATCGCAGATACACTTCGTTTAGGGCTGAAAGAAAACGGTTACGATGTTGAAGTGGCATATGATGGCAAGATCGGGTATCGTCTTTTTCAAAACGGCCAGTTTAACCTTGTAGTGCTCGACATAAACCTGCCGGGGATGAACGGTTTTGAACTATGTAAAACCATCCGGCATGAGAATGCCAACATTCCCATCATTATGCTGACTGCGCTGAGTGCATTAGAAGATAAAATTGAAGGATATGATGCCGGCGCTGACGATTATATCATCAAACCTTTTGAGTTCAGGGAATTGCTGATGAAGATCCGCGTACTGCTGAGGCGCACGGCCGATCCTAACCTGCCGGTTGGTAATTTGCTAAAAGCCGGAGATCTTCAGATGAACCTTGACACAAAAGAAGTGAAACGAAACAATACTGTTATCAACCTGACTGTAAAAGAATTTCAACTGCTGGAATACCTGATGCGCAACAAAAACAGGGTAGTATCAAGGGCCGATATCGCCATCAATGTATGGGATATTGATTTTGACACTAACACCAATATCATTGATGTGTACATCAACTATGTACGGAATAAAATGGATAAGCCCTTTTCTGAAAAGCTGATCTACACGCAGGTAGGAATGGGCTATATGCTGAAAGAAAATTAATACTCATGCCGGTCCGCTTACGCATAACTATTTTGTTTGCTTTGGTGGTGTTCTTCATTCTGGGCATCGTTTGCATAGCCATCTATTATTTTTCATCCTCTTCACGCACTGCGGCCATCAAAAAAAGATTGACCAACCGCGCCATTACTACCGCAAGATTATTGCAGCAATCTGAGATATTCGACCGTCAATTAATTCTTCGTATTGACTCATCCACCACGTTAACATTAAAGAATAAATCGGTGCAGGCTTATAATCAAACAGGCCGCAGGATTTATAATTACAGCGACAAACCAGGTGATACCCTGCATATCGGCAGCGACATACTGGAAAAAGCGAAGCTAAAAGAAACATATTATTTTGCAGAAGGAGCTAAAGAAGCGGTAGCTTATTTGAATAATAATGGCGAGATGGTAGTTGTTTGCGCAGCGGAAGACGAAGAAGGAAAAGACCTTCTCGCAAGGCTGAAAAATATACTTGTCACCAGTTTTATCGGTGGCGTATTTGTATCACTTGCCGGAGGATATTTTTTTTCAAGGCGATTATTACAACCAATAAAAAAGATCACTCATGAAGTGAATGATATCTCGATATATAATCTTGACCGGCGTATTCAGACCGGGCAGGCAAAAGATGAATGGTATCAATTGTCAACAACCCTCAACAGTCTGCTTGACCGGCTTAAAGATAGTTTTGAAATGCAGCGGCGGTTTATTTCCAATGCTTCGCATGAACTGTCAACGCCGCTGACGCTTATTTCAACCCAACTGGAAATTTCATTGCAGCGAAACCGTACTGAAGAAGAATACCGATCCGTGATGCAATCGGCACTGCTGGATGTGCATCATATGAACCACCTGGTGCAAACACTGTTGAAGTTTGCCAGGGCTTCGGGCAATGCAGGCGGATTGAATATTGACCTGGTACGGGTTGACGAAATATTGATGCGGTTGCCGGGCGATATTCAGAAACAGGAGAAAGACTACAGCGTTTCGCTGCAGTTTAATGAATTGCCGGAAGAAGAAGATAAACTGCTGGTATTTGGAAATGAAGAATTATTATATGCAGCTATCAGGAATATTGTAGTAAACGCCTGTAAATATTCTGCCGACCATCATGCCAAAACAGTATTGACGGTAACTGACAAAGGTTTTCGTATTGAAGTCATTGATTTCGGTGTTGGAATTGAAGAAAAAGAGCTGGTCAATATTTTTCTACCTTTTTATCGCATTGAAGAAAGCCGCCCGGCAAAAGGATTTGGCCTCGGGCTATCACTTGCCAACCGCATCATCAAGCTTCACAAAGGGCAAATAAAAGTGGAATCCGAACCGGGTCACGGCACCACCTTCACTATCTATTTACCAGCAGTCGGGGGTTTTTAATCTCTAACTGGATTTTAATCCCATCTTAATGAGCCGGTAAGACGCAGCAATGAACTTTGATGCGGCCGGGTTTTTGTTCCAGCTTAATAAATAAAAAGATCATGAATTCATTTTGGAAAATTGAACTATTACATAATACGCTAGAGGATTGGGCCATTGCTTTAGGAACTATTCTTATTTCATTTTTGGGAGCCGGGATTTGTCAAAAGATTGTTCTGAGCAGGATTCATCAATTCACGCAAAAGACAAGTTCTACGTTTGACGACTTCATCGTTACCTTATTGCAGCAATCTGTAATGCCCTTTATCTATATTCTTGCATTTTATTTTGGCATTCAATACCTGTATATGCCTGAACGGCTGAAACAGATCATGCATATAGCAATATTGTTTGTTACTGTTTTTTTTATCATTCGAACTCTCTCCGCCATCGTCAGCTATTCCTTTCAACAGTTTACCATCAAAAACAGCGGGGACGAAACCGGTAAAAAACAGGCCAGGGGAATTTTGCTGATCATTAAGATCATACTTTGGATCATAGGCATCGTTTTTATTATTGATAATCTTGGCTATAATATTACCACAATTGTTACCGGGTTGGGTATTGGAGGTATTGCAATAGCATTAGCATCGCAGGCCATTTTGGGCGATCTATTCAGTTACCTGGTCATCTTTTTCGACAAGCCATTTGAAGCCGGTGATTTTATTATGATTGGCAACCAGTCGGGAGTTGTTGAGTATATCGGTATAAAAACTACCAGGATCCGTACTTTAAGCGGAGAGCAATTGATCGTCTCCAACACAGACCTTACCAACTCAAGAGTCCAGAATTTCAAAAGAATGGAACGCCGAAGAGTAGTCTTTTCTATTGGAGTAACCTATGATACCATCGCCGAAAAACTTAAACAGATACCATCTATCGCCAGGGAAATAATAGAAGGTCTGGATGCAACCCAGTTTGACAGGGCGCATTTTTCAGGATTCGGTGATTTCAGTCTCAATTTTGAAATCGTCTATTATATTCCAAGTGCAGATTATAACCAGTACATGGATATACAGCAAGCGGTTTGCCTCGCATTGTTTGAACGATTTGAGCAGGAAAAAATAGAGTTTGCTTATCCTACACAAAAGGTATTATTATCACAGCAGCCTACCACTGCCGATATGCAGTAATCCAAAATTTTTGCCATGAGAAAATTACAAGGGTATTTATCACCTAACTGGGTAGGTTATTTATTTTTCGCAGAAAGAGTTAAAAATACCTGGTGAGCATTCACCATCAAAATTTATTAGTTTTAATAAAACATTGTTATGGGTCTTTCCATCCATTATTCAGGTACTATCAAAAGCCCCGATCTGGTTGATGAGTTGGTAAATGAAACTTCAGACATCTGCGATAGTCTTGACTGGAGTTATCATATTTTAAAACAACCCAACAGCGATCAATTGAAGGGTATTATCTTTTCACCCGACAATTGCGAGCCGGTTGTTCTTACTTTTTTACCCAATGGAAGAATGTGTTCTCCGTTCAACATCATGAACAAAGATATTTATGACCAACATGACCTGGACCCCGAACTAATTTATACTACCAGCACTAAAACACAATTTGCAGGACCCGATGCACACCAGGCCATCATCAAACTTTTGCGATATCTGAAGGAAAAATATTTTTCTTCTTTTGATTTGAACGATGAAGGCATGTACTGGGAAACGATGGATAAAAATATTTTATTAACTCAATTTGCGAAGTATGACTTTTTATTAAATGCCGTTGCTGGTGCATTAAGCGAAATGAAAGCTGTACCGGGAGAAACGCCGCTATCGCTGGCCGACAGAATTGAGCAGGTATTAAAAAACCGGTTTGGCAACTCCGAATAATACTATTGGCCAGTATCATTCATCTGCCTTTGGATAATCAAAAAACCAAAACTCTTTTTCAGCTTCTTCAAATTCTTTCCAATGTTTTGTTTTGATCTTTACGGCAAAGACGCCGCTGGTGGGAATATTATCGGTTCTTGTATCAGTTAGTGTATTAGCAAACTGAGTGATGCCTTCATTGTGTGAAAAAACAGCTATCGTTTTATAACGATCATCCACTTTTTTAATTACGTCAGTAAAAACAGAAGGACTTGCGAGATATAATTCGTCAACAAAAATGACGTCAGCCTTTTTTTCATCGTATTCTTTTGCAAAAGCTTCAGCCGTCTTGCGTGCCCTTTTAGCCGGGCTGCTGATGAAAGCATCAATGTCAATATCTTTTTTTAATAATCGCTTTGCCATCATTGGTGCATCTTTTTTTCCTCTTTCATTCAATTGACGGTCAAAATCTTTTATTGAAAAATCATCCCAACTGCTTTTGGCATGACGAACAAGTAATAGCTGCTTCATCTTATTGGTTTTTTATAATTGCTAAAAGCAATAAAATATAAATGCGAAACTACAAGTTTCGCATAGCAAATAGCAATTGTTCTGATTTCAGACCTCTGACCTCAATCATCAATACCCTCTCACGTTCTTTCCTTCCATGTAGTTGATAAAAGCTTTGTTCACTACTTTATTTCCGCCGGCGGTGGGATAGTTGCCGGTAAAATACCAATCGCCTAAATTGTTGGGACAAGCTTTATGCAAGTCTTCTATGCTTTGAAAAATAACATCAACAGGAATATCTATATCTGAAGGCGTGATGAGTTGTGCAATCTTGCGGGATATTTCTTCAGCAGTAAAAGGTTTATAAACCTGTTTCACTACGTTCACAGTATGCAGTTGATTATTTCTCTGCAGTTCTTTACAGCATTCATGCAGTTTTTTTAATTCGCCTTCCATTCCTCTTTCTTTCATCAGCTCTACGGCGGCATTAAAAGCAATGAAATCACTCATCCGGCTCATGTCAATACCATAACAATCGGGATAGCGGATCTGCGGTGAAGAAGAAACGACAATGATTCGTTTAGGTTTTAATCGGGAAAGCATGCGGATAATGCTTTCTTTTAAGGTGGTGCCTCTTACGATTGAATCATCAATCACCACCAATGTATCTTCATGCGGCCTTACTGTGCCATAAGTGATGTCATAAACGTGCTGCACCATTTCATTACGGCCAGAATCTTCTGTAATAAAAGTCCGCATCTTCACATCTTTGATCGCAATTTTTTCAATACGAATACGCCGGGTGATCATCTCCGTAAGCTTCGCTTCATCAAAACCTGCCTGTCCGGCAGGCAGGTCTTTATTCCAGGAAAGTATGCGTTCTATTTTTACTTTATTGAGATAATCTTCCATTCCTTTTACCAAACCATAAAAAGCTACTTCGGCTGTATTGGGAATAAAAGAAAAAATGGTGTTGCGGGTATCGTGATTAATGGAATTGAGCACCTGCTCACTTAAATTGTATCCAAGAGCCGTTCTTTCTTTATAAATTTTTTCATCACTGCCTCTTGAAAAATAAATGCGTTCAAAACTACAAGCCCTTCTTTCCTTCGGCTCCAGTATTTGAGTGACTTCGTAACTACCATTATCCGAAACAATCAACGCTTGCCCTGGCATCAATTCCTGCACTTCATTTTCACCAACATTAAACGTGGTGCGGATAGCAGCTCTTTCCGACGCAGCCACAATCACTTCATCATTGATATAATAATAAGAAGGACGAATGCCATGTGCATCCCTGAATACAAAACCGATCCCACTGCCCGTTAATCCTGCTACATGAAAACCGCCATCAAAAAGTGAAACCGCTTTTTTCAATACTTCTTTTATGTCATAACCCTGCGGCGCCGCTTCATCTGCTTTGCATAAAAATCCATGCACTACTTCAATCATTGCAGCGAGATCGCTGAAACGCATTTGATCACTTGGCTCTTTGCCTATCAGTGCAAATAATTCATCCGTATTGACAAGATTAAAATTACCAGCCATGGCAAGGTTGCGTGCCGGTATGGTATCACGATTTATGAACGGGTGACAATATTCCAGTTTGTTTTTTCCCTGTGTGCCATAGCGAAGATGACCGAGTAATAATTCCCCTAAAAAACTTACATGGCCTTTCATCAATCCCGGATGATTGCGAATGCCTGGATGATACTTTTCAAGCTCGTCAATTTCATGGCTTACTTTCTGAAAAATATCGGCAATAGCCTGCTTTTCATTACTCCGCATTCTGTGCATGAAAGGATAACCCGCTTCCACATTTAGCTTAACAGCAGCGATGCCGGCGCCATCCTGACCCCGGTTATGCTGTTTTTCCATTAGCAGGTATAACTTGGTGAGACCCCAAAGTACCGTGCCGTATCGTTGCTGGTAATACGAAAAAGACTTTCTTAACCGGATAAATGCTAAACCGCATTCGTGTTTGATAGGATCGCTCATGGAAGGCGCAAAGGTAAGGCGATTCAAAAAGATTACCTCATTAAATCAGTCTCAAGATGAATCTGCATCAGCTGAGAATCTGTTATTTTAACGGGACGATAAGGCACAGATGACACCCATTGCCGGGACTTGCGACAATCTCTGTCTGCCCGTCGTAAAGATTGACACGGTTGAATATATTGGTAAGCCCTAAACCTTTTTTAACCAATGAAGTATCAAAACCAATTCCATTATCGGCAATGCTAAGACACATATTGCCTGCATCTATGTGAAGTTTAATTTCTATCCGGTTTGCATGAGCATGGCGGATAATATTATTGATCTGCTCCTGGATAATACGGAATAACATCAGCTTCATGCAGTCTGCAATTGTTTCCTCAATTGATTGATCATACTCAAAGTCTACCTCATAAGAGTGTAATTTTTTAAGCTGATCACAGAGATCACTGATGGATTCAATCAATCCGATATCACGCAGTTCAGGCGGCGCCAGTGATTGCGACAACCGGCGTATCTCATCGCTTACATGAATAATACTTTTGTGAGTCTGGCTGATCATTTCAAACAGTTGCCCTTCTGCTTTATCTTTTGCCACTTCCATATAAAGCCGGATAGTTGTCAGTTGCTGACTGATATTATCATGTAATTCACGGCTGATCTCGCTTCTTTCCTTTTCCTGTCCGTCAATGTTGGCCCGCATCAGTTGCTTTTGCTTTTGTTTTTGCTGCTGCGCCAATTGTTTCGCCAGGTATCGTTGTTCTGAAATATCAATAAAGGAACAAATAAGATGTTTTAAACCGCCGGATTCCAATACCGGCTGCACGTTTATCTGCAGCCATGTTGTCTTTTCAATTTCATTGCGTTTAACACCGATAATATGATTTCTTATTACCGATTTCGAAGCTATGGCTTTTGCAACGGGATATTCTTCTTTTGATAACCGGTTGTTGTTTTCATCAAATACAATGTATGAGGGATCAAATACATTCTTCCCGGTCAGCTCATTTTCTTTATACTGAAAAATTTCATGGCAGGCCTGGTTTGATAAAAGAATAGCACCTTTTATATCGCATAATACAATGCCTATGTTAAGATGTTGAATGAGATGAAAAAAACGTTCACGGCTTTTAATTAACGCTTCTTCGATATTTCTGCGATAACTGTCATCACTAAAATAGATCAGCATTTTTCCGACCGCCGGATTAAACAACTGGTTATGCCCTCTCACCATGCACCAAAGCCATTCACCTGTTTTTTGCAATAGTCTTATTGCAATAAATTTTCTTTTTGGCGACTGATTTACTTCATCTGAAAAAGATGTAAAAGCCATCTCTATATCATCCGGATGAACAAAATCAAAAGCATTTTTCTCCAACACTTCATCCGGTTCATACCCTAAAATATTCATTACAGAAGCGGATGCAAAACTGATCGTTCCACCTTCATTCGTCAGCAACACCCCATCCAGCGAATCGGCAATAAGAGCCCTGAATAATTCGCTTTGCTTTAATTGTTCATCAGCTTTTTTGTACTCATTATCCTGAACATACATGCCAATCCATTGCAGGTATTGCAAATCTCCTTCACTTGAAGGTGTGCATGATACTTCCCAATAGATAACATACTGTTCAATATCCGGCAACTGGTGCTTAAGCTCAACAGTTATTATGGTTTGCTGCCGGAGACAAGCTTCTGCTGCTGTATGAAATTGATCAATATAATCTGCTGCAATGCTTTTTATAAATGAATGTTCGGGAATTTGTTTGGCCTCAAGACCAAATTTCTTTTTGAAAAGATCATTGGCTGCTATGCAACAACCATCAGGAAGAGTGGTGACCTGGAAAAAGCGGGGAACCTGCAGATGTCGTGCAGATGATAGTTTTTCTTTGGAAATGGATGTTATCATAATATCTGGATTTGCCATTTGAACAGGTAAATCCTTTATTTCACCAAAATAGTATATTTAAAAACACTTCACAATATGCCAAACGTCTTTTTATCACTTTTTCATAAAAAAACCAGGTGTTGTTTTCTACATTCTTATTGAAACAAAAAAAACCGCTCCATGTATGGAACGGTTTTTTAAAATAAAGATTGAAATATTAAAATCCTTTTGCATCGCTGCTGGCAAACTGCTGCAGGCGGGGGCAATCTACTTTGGTCTGATTGTCTATCATAACATAATAAGTTGGAATTTTTGCCCTGATCCATTTATCTAATGCCTGTGCTTTCTTTTCTTCCAATGCAGCCTGGGATATTTTGCTGTAATCGTCGTTCAAATTCATACGGTGAGGTTCTGACCTTGATTTTAAATAAACGATCCTCACACCTTTTTTTCCTTGTTCACCGGTAAAAGAAGCAGGCTGCGAAAAATCACCCACTTTCATTTTATCTAGCATTACAACCAAATCTTTATCCAATTGGTCAATGGGAACATAGGGAGCACCGTTCTGGTTTAAGAAAAAAGCACCGGCATATTTTACAGATTCATCATCGCTGTATTTCATAGCAGCTTCATTGAAGGTAAGAGTGCCGGCAATGACTTTGGAACGGATAGTATCTAATTTGCCGGTTGCCTGTTTGATCTCGGCATCTGTTACAGGTGGTGTTCTTAAAATTATGCGTACATCTGCATCGTCACCTCTTCGCTCCACCATTTGAATCAGGAAGTAACCAAACTTTTCTGATTTAACAGGCGCAGATATTTCTCCGTTTTTCAAACGAAACGATGCCGCAAGAAAAGCAGGATCCCAGGTTTTTTCATTCCGGTTGATCTCGTATTTACCACCCCTGTCCCTGCTGCCCGGATCTTCTGAATAACGTTTTGCCAATTGTTCAAACGTAGCAACCTTGGTTTCAATCTGTCGCTTGTAGTTATTCATTTCAGAAATGATATACTGCTCCAGATCTCTTGATGCTTTGGGATAAAGAACAATTTGACAAACCTCCAATTCCGACTCAAAGAAAGGTAGACTGTCTTTAGGTATGCGGTCAAAAAATGCTTTTACTTCTGTGGGGGTGATCTTTACACTGCCGACGATCTTTTGCTGCATGGCCGCAGCCAGTTTATTTTCCCTTACAGATTCTCTTGCATCGTCTTTGATCTGGTAAACTGTTTTGCCCGCCATTTCTTCCAACTCTTCTTTGCTGCCAACCTGGTTAATAAAGTGGCGTATGCGTTGATCCAACTCTGCTTCCACATCTTCATCTGATACCGGCAGTGAATCTTTTTCAGCCTGCAGCATCAATACTTTTGATACAATAGCCTGCTCCATCAACTGGCATTCGGCTCCTTCGGGAATAGTGCTGCCCTGCCTTCTTGCATCTTCAATTGAGTTTTTGATATCAGACCGAAGAATGATCCTGTCGCCAACAACAGCAACAATTTTATCCGCTACTACTTTTTTGGCCTGGCCTTGCGCCATTGCTATTCCTGTACTTAAAAGGAATAAGGAGGTCAGTGTGTTTTTCATTGTAAGCATATTCCAAAAATAAATTTACCGGCCAAGCCGGTAAAAATAAAAACTCTATTTAACAAAAGTTTCAAGTAAAAGTAAAAGTACAAGCAGGGGCATTCCTGATCCTTGTACCTTGTCGCTTGTTCCTTTACAGTGTTCGTTTTACTTCTTCCTGTTCGTAAGCTTCTACTACGTCTCCCACTTTGATGTCACTGTAATTTTTGATCGTCAAACCGCATTCCATACCTGATAGAACTTCCTTCACATCATCTTTAAAGCGTTTCAGTGAACCGAGTTCTGCATTAGCGCCTTCAGCAGTAGGATAAATAACGATACCATCCCTGATCAGGCGAACCTTTGAATCACGTTTCATCCGTCCGCTTGTTACATAACATCCGGCTACTGTTGCTTTATCAAATTTGAATACTTCCCTTATTTCTACATTGGCCACGATCTTTTCTTGAATAGTAGGCTCAAGCATACCTTCCATCGCACTCTTCACTTCTTCAATCGCATTGTAGATGATCGAGTACATCTTTATCTCGATACCTGCATTTTCAGCAAGTCTCGATGCCTGTTGCGAAGGACGTACATTAAATGCGATTACAATTGCATCTGATGCTTCCGCCAACACGATATCACTTTCGTTGATCTGACCAACACCTTTGTGAATTACACTTACAAGAATTTCAGGTGTAGAAAGTTTTTGCAAAGAATCACTCAATGCTTCTACTGATCCATCCACATCACCTTTGATAATAACTTTCAGTTCTTTGAAGTTGCCAAGCGCCAAACGACGACCGATCTCATCAAGTGTAATATGTTTTTTGGCTCTCATTCCCTGCTCTCTCAATATCTGTGCACGGCGATTGGCAATTTCTTTGGCTTCTGCTTCATCTTCATAAACCTTGAATTTTTCACCGGCCTGTGGTGCACCATTCAGTCCCAATATTACTGCCGGAGCTGAAGGGCCAGCTTCATCTATTCTCTTATTTCTTTCATTGAACATGGCTTTTACACGACCATAGAATTGACCACTCACCACAAGATCACCTGCCTGCAAGGTTCCATTTTCTACCAATAGGGTTGCCTGGTAGCCACGACCTTTATCGAGTGAAGCTTCGATGATAGTTCCGGTAGCTTCACGGTCTGGATTGGCTTTTAATTCCAGCAACTCTGCTTCGAGTAATATTTTTTCCAGCAATTTATCAATGTTCAAACCGCTCTTGGCTGCTATCTCCTGGTTTTGAAATTTTCCACCCCATTCTTCTACCAAAATATTCATTTGCGAAAGCTGCTCATATATCTTTTGCGGATTGGCGCCGTCTTTATCAATTTTATTGATGGCAAATATCATGGGTACATTCGCCGCCTGCGCATGGCTGATGGCCTCACGGGTTTGCGGCATTACCGCATCGTCTGCTGCTACAACGATAACTGCTATATCGGTAACTTTTGCACCCCTGGCCCGCATGGCTGTAAATGCCTCGTGACCGGGTGTATCAAGGAAGGTTATTTCTTTTCCATTCGGCAATTCTACCTGGTAAGCACCGATATGTTGCGTGATACCACCGGCTTCACCCGCTACTACATTAGCACTACGGATATAGTCAAGCAACGATGTTTTACCATGGTCAACGTGACCCATGATGGTAACGATCGGCGAACGGTGTTCAAGGTCTTCTTCATCATCTTCCTCGTCTTCATGCTCCATTTCCATTTGTTTTTCCATGTTGATAAACTCAACATCAAAACCAAATTCACTTGCTACCAACTCGATCACTTCAGCATCGAGACGCTGGTTAATGGATACCATGATGCCAAGGCTCATACATTTACTGATCACATCGGCAAAGCTTACATCCATCAGGTTAGCAAGTTCGCTCACACTGATAAATTCTGTTACCTGCAGCTTATTATCTTCTGCTGCTTCCCCCATTGCATCGGCCTGTCCTTGTCTTTTTTCGCGGCGAATCTTTGCTTTTAACCCTTTGCCTTTACCGCCGCCACCGGCAAGCTTGGCTTGTGTTTCCCTTATCTTTTCCTGAATTTCTTTTTCGTCAATCAGTTTATCTTCCCTGCGGATAATGGGTCTGCGACCGCCACCGCCGCCACCTTGTCCAGGCCGCCCACGCTGATCTCCGCCGCGGTTAAATCCACCACCACCGCCGGGCCCACCACCTTGCCTTCTATCGCCGCCCCCACCCCTGTTTTGAGGAGTATCAGGCTTCACTTCTCTTTTCTCAATGAAAATACGTTTGCGTTTACGCTTTTCATCTTTTACAGGACGTGTGTCATTATCAGTTGGAAGATCAATTTTCCCTAAAATTCTTGGCCCTTCAATTTTTTCAGCCTTGATATTTTCAATAACCGGCGGAAGTTCTTCTTCGGGTGTTTCTTGTTTAGATACAATCGGCTCTTTTTCCGGTTCTTCCTTCGGAGCTTTCTTTGTTTTCTTAGCCGTTTCTTCTTCTTTCGATGGCTTGGCTATCTCCTGCGATTTTTCTTCTACCGGGGGTAATTCCGCTTCTTCTTCAGCTTTTTTCTTAGCTATTTTTTTAGGACGGGTAGAAGAATCTATCGAGGAAAGATCAATCTTGGTAATGACTTTGGGTGAAGTAAGCTCGGGTGCTTCTATTTTTACTACTTCCTCTTCCTTCGGTTCTGCCTGTTTAGCTATTACCTTTTCCTCTTCCGCAACAACAGGTTCTTCTTTTTTAGGCGCAGCAACTTTCTTTTCCTCTTTCTTAAATAGAATTTCTTCTTCTTCTTTTTTCTTTTTTGCTTCGGCCAGTGATCCCTTGGGAAGATCTACCTGGTCGCTTTTCATTTTTGCCGCTTTATCGCTTTGAAACTCCAATTGCAGGGCACGGTACATTTCCTCTGTCAGTTTCGACGTAGGTTTCAACTCATCTTTGGGAAAAGATTTGCCTATCAGGAAATCAATCAATGTGTCCTGTCCAATATTGAACTCTTTAGCTGCAGCTAATAATCGTGGAAGTTTTGTTTCTGCCATTCAGTTTTTTTAAGTCAATGCGTCAATCGTTCATATAAGTCATTGAAGTCATCTTGCCGTGTAAAAAAGCTGCTTTTGACTTTTCTTATATTGATAAATTGACTATTTATTCTTTTTCAAATTCTGCCTGTAAGATTTTTCTTACATCATCAATGGTTTCTTTTTCCAGGTCTGTTCTTCTTTCCAGTTCGGCCGGTGTAAGTTTCAATACGCTTCTTGCTGTATCACAACCTACCCTCTTCAACTCATCTATAACCCATGTTTCAATTTCATCGCTGAATTCTTCGAGATCAATGTCAAACTCGCCGGTCTCTTCTTCAGAATCACGATAAACATCCAATTCATATCCTGTCAATTCAGAGGCCAGTTTAATGTTTACACCCCTGCGGCCGATAGCCAGCGAAACCTGGTCAGGCTTAAGGTAAACACTTGCATGACTTTTTTCGGTATTTAATTCCATGCTGGTGATCTTGGCCGGCGTTAATGACCGCTGTATGAGCAACTGGATATTGCTGGTCCAGTTGATCACGTCAATATTCTCATTCTTTAGTTCACGAACGATGCCATGAATACGACTTCCTTTCATCCCTACGCAGGCGCCTACCGGGTCAATACGGTCATCATAAGATTCAACCGCTACTTTAGCTCTTTCACCCGGATCACGAACGATCTTTTTAATAACAATTAAACCGTCGAATATCTCGGGCACTTCTATCTCCAATAATTTGGCCAGAAACTCCGGCGCTGTGCGGGAAAGAATGATCACCGGGTTATTGTTTTTCATATCTACTTTTTTCACCACAGCCCGGATGGTTTCTCCTTTCTTAAAGTAGTCCTGCGGTATTTGTTCGCTTTTGGGTAATATCAATTCATTGCCTTCTTCATCAAGCAACAATATTTCTTTTTTCCAAACCTGGTACACTTCGGCGCTGATGATCTCGCCTATCCTGTCACCATATTTTTGAGCCAATACATTTTTCTTCAAATCACTGATACGGCTGGCTAGTGTTTGCTTGGCAGCAAGAATAGCACGGCGGCCAAAATCATAAAGGTCTATTTCCTGGAAAAGTTCTTCGCCTACTTCAAAGTCAGGTTCAATCTTAACAGCATCGGAATAAGCCACCTGCGCTAACGGATCTTCTACCTGTCCATCTTCAACAATCATGCGGTGACGAATGATCTCCAGGTCGCCTTTTTCAGCATTAACAATAACATCAAAATTGTCATCGCTGCCATATTTTTTGCGCAGTAATGTTTTGAATACGTCTTCCACCACCTTCATCATCGTGGGACGGTCAATGTTTTCTGCATCTTTAAATTCCTGAAACGCTTCAATAAGATTGATACTTGCCATAAAACACAGTTTGAAGTGCGAAGTCAGATTTCTTAGATCTGACGGTTAAAATTTAATTTGAATTTTTAATTGTTTTAATCGCCTTGTTTCATTCTTTCAAACGTAAGAGTTGAAACTCCGCTTATTTAAAATTTAATTTGAACCCTTGTTGTTTTTATTTGTGAAAATGGAATGCTGTGTTGCAGCAACTCCTTTTTCTTTCCTTTTCCTTTTTCTTCTTCCACTATTACCTCATCGTCTGACACATTCAGCAATTTCCCTTCTGTTCTTATTCCATCAAGCCCGGTCACCTCCACATAGCGACCAATATTTTTTATATATTGGCGCCTAAGTTTCAGCGGTTCATCAAGCCCCGGAGAAGAAACTTCCAGTGAAAAATCGCCGCCTGGAAAAAAACTGCTTTCCTCTAAATTTTTATATAATCTCCTGTTATAATGGATAAGCTTTTCAAGGCTCATGCCTTTATCAGCATCCAGATACACTTTAACATTATTCGTTGGCTTTATCCTGATTTCAACCAAAAAAACATCCGGTTCTGCTTCAATCAGCTCACTCACCTTTTTTTCCAGACCCTGTATTTGCCCTATTATGTTCATATTGGATAAAAGAAGAAGGGAACGCCTTCGTTCCCTTCCTTTAATTCTGTTTCCGGTGCAAAAGTAAGGGAAATAAACAATTGGTTCCAAAACTTATCCTGCAGAAATTTTATCATCGCAAAACTTACCGACAAATCAATACCGTTTGCCGCTTTTTAACTAAAAACAGAAATGGGGTTTCTTATCTAATTGTAGCTTTGTTTTATTATGCTTAAAGTACTTTTATACGCTTTGCTGGCCTGGTTTTTATACAACCTGGTTTTTAGATTCATCATTCCCATTTATAAAACCACGAGGCAGATGAAACAAAAGTTTAATGAAATGCAGAACCGTATGCAAGACCAGGTGAATGAACAACAAAATTTCAACAAACGGCCTTCTGCTGAAGCAAAAGCTTCATCCAGGGTTTCCAAAGAAGATTATATTGACTTTGAAGAAATCAAGTAGTACCCCACTATAAAAACAATCCGTATCAGAATAGTGAACAATAATTTTATTCCTTACTTTTGCCGTCCACTATTAACATCAGTTCTTCAAAATAGTTTGAATATTCAGGACCCTTAGCTCAGCTGGTTAGAGCATCCCGATTAATATCGGGAGGGTCGCAACGATTAACAGAGTTCTTATTTTATTATTAATGTTCAGGACCCTTAGCTCAGCTGGTTAGAGCACCTGACTCATAATCAGGGGGTCGCAGGATCGTGCCCTGCAGGGTCCACACCGTTTTTTTGAAGCATTTGCAAGTCACATTGCAAATGCTTTTTTTATATACCGCCGGTTCTTAACCTAACTTTAACCGAAAGAAAAATATATTTGCGACCTTAACCCAGTTTATGAAGAAAATTGCATTGTTCGTTTTTAGTTGTTTCCTGATCAATAGTTTATTGTTCGCACAAGACACCACCAACATTCAAAAAAAGAAAAAAACTCCCGTGAATCTTTCCGGCCGTGCCAATGATCATTTTATGATCCAGTTGGGTGTTACTAATTGGGCAGGCAAACCTGATTCCATCACAACCAAGGGATTTTCGAAAAGTTTTAATGTTTATTTCATGTTTGACTTCCCTTTTAAAACCAATCCCAAGCTGAGTATGGCATTTGGGCCGGGTATATCTTCCGATCATATCATTTTTGATAAAACTTATGTGGGCATCAAAGATGCAACGACTACACTGCAGTTCAGGGATCAGTCGGACACCAATCATTTTAAAAAAACAAAACTGAATACTACTTACCTGGAAGCGCCGGTAGAATTTCGCTATATTGCCAACCCGCTTAACAGTGACAAGAGCTTCAAATTTGCAATTGGCGCCAAAGTAGGGACCATGATAAAAGCGCATACACGCAACAAGGATCTTGAAAACTCTGCCGGCAGTACGCTAATTGCTTACACCATGAAAGAATCAAGCAAAAGATTTTTTAATACAACCAGGCTGGTAGGAACTGCAAGGGTTGGCCTTGGACATTTTACTTTGTACGGCAGCTACCAGGTTACAACTCTTTTTAAAGAAGGAGTGGCAGCAGACGTCAGGCCTTTTTCTATCGGGCTTACGATAAGCGGACTATAAAGCACGGATCAAAAGATTTAAAGGATTTCGCTGAATAGTGAAATCCTTTTTTATTTTCAGCACTACCTTTGCAAGCATTTTAAATTCTGGATTGCAAATAAGAATGATTGAAAAGAAAAATATAATTGAAAAAGAAGAACGGGCCTTATTAGTAGGAGTGGTGCAAAAAGACCAAACCGAACAGCAGGTGCAGGAGTGGCTTGACGAACTGGCATTTTTAGCTGAAACGGCCGGGGCAATAGCCGTAAAACGTTTTACGCAAAAGCTGCAGCATCCCGATAGCAGAACATTTGTAGGAAAAGGAAAGCTGGAAGAAATAAAAAACTATGTGCAGAATAAAGATATCCGCATTGTGATCTTTGATGATGAGTTGAGTGGTTCTCAAATCACCAATATTGAAAAGGTACTGGATACAAAAGTGATTGACCGTTCTGACCTGATCCTTGACATTTTTGCCCGCAGGGCTAAAACAGCGCAGGCAAAGGCGCAGGTAGAGCTGGCGCAATACCAATACATTTTGCCAAGATTGCGGGGTATGTGGAAACACCTTGAACGCTTAGGTGGTGGAATAGGTACAAGAGGCCCCGGCGAAACAGAAATAGAAACCGACCGCCGTATTGTAAGAAATAAAATTTCATTGCTTAGGAAACGTCTGGCTGAAATAGACAAACAGGCCTTTACGCAAAGAAAAGATCGTGGTGAATTTATCAGGGTGGCACTGGTGGGTTATACCAATGTGGGCAAATCCACCATTATGAACCTGTTGAGCAAAAGAGATGTGTTTGCAGAAAATAAATTGTTTGCTACGCTTGACACTACTACCAGCAAAGTAGTGTTTGAAAACACTCCTTTTTTATTAAGCGATACAGTTGGTTTTATCCGCAAGCTGCCTCATCACCTGGTAGAAAGTTTTAAAAGCACATTGGATGAAGTAAGAGAAGCCGATATTCTTTTACATGTGGTTGATATATCGCATCCCAGTTACGAAGACCAGATGGCTGTTGTAAATAACACATTGCAGGAACTGAAAGCTTCTGATAAACCCATGCTCTCCGTTTTTAATAAAATGGATCTATACGAAGAAAAAACCTTTGATGAATGGCTGGAAGAAAGCACTAAGAAAGAGATTCTGCAAGACCTTTATGAAAAATGGAACAACGAAACGCAAGGCAATGCTGTGTTTATTGCAGCTATTGAAAAAAGAAATATAGAAGAGCTGCGATCAACTATTTTGCAAAAAGTAAGAGAGATGTATAGGGTGAGGTATCCGTATAAGACGGAGTTTCTTTATTAGAGTGAGTGGTGAGTGGGATTTTGATTATTTCATTTGTGTTATTCGTGTAATTGGTGGCAAAATATACCTGGCATAAAATAGCTGATCATATCAATGAAATTGAATTTGCAGCTAATAACATTGCTGTTATTGAATTAAACGGAAAAAATATTTGCATCGGAAAATATAAAGAAGCTGTTTTTGCTTTTGCATATAAATGCCCTCATGCGGGAGGTTTTTTATCTGAAGGGCATATTGATGCGTTAGGAAATATAGTTTGCCCGTTGCACCGCTATAAATATGATTTGCGAAACGGACGTAATGTAAGTGGCGAAGGCTATTATTTAAAAAACTGGCCGGTGGAGCTGAAAGATGATGGCGTATTTGTTGGCATAGAAGAAAGCGGTTCATTCTGGAATCTTTTCCGGTAAAAATTTGATTGTGGATAGCTTGTTAAAAAGCCAAATTCCCCTATTTTTGCTGCCCCAAAAGGGACACTATCAGTGCTAATTCGTGTTACTTAGCGGCATTAGTGTAAAATATTCCTCCTTAGCTCAGTTGGTTAGAGCATCTGACTGTTAATCAGAGGGTCGCTGGTTCAAGTCCAGCAGGGGGAGCAAAAGCCACTGATGAAGTGGCTTTTTACATTTGTACATATTATATATCCCCATCCTCCATCAATCCCATATTCATCAATTTGATACGGACACCGTTTTCTCCACGTCCTAACTTTTTTGCCATTTCCTTTATGGAAGTTCCGCCGGTATAAAGTTCTGCCAGCAAATCTTCTTCGTCATCCGTCCAGCGTTTGCCGTGGTTAGTTGTTTTGTTACCCATATTAACCGGGCTTGATCTTTTTGAAAATGAGCGATTGTAAATATCCCAATCGTCGGTAAAACTTTTTGCATACCTGCTACTATAGGTTTGCAGCGGAAGCGCCGGCGCTGCCAGCTCTATACTGCGCAACGGATTTATTTCAGCCGGCATTATCAATTTATGTTTGGCACGGGTGGCTGCCACATATAAAATATTCACTTCTTCAGCCAGGCGGTTTTTATCGGCTTCGCTTATTTTATTACCGCCGTATTGGGCAATATACTTTTGCAACTTTTCTTCATTGATAAAATCATGCAGCAAAGTGACCTCATCATATTCCATGCCCTTGCAGCGGTGCACGGTGCTGAATATTCGCTCAGCTTCTTCTTTTGTACCGGTATGGTGTTGCTTCAATTCATTGATAAGCCCCGGCAGCTTATTGCCAAATTCTTTTACAACTTCCACGATCATGCCGAGGCTGTTGTCTTCTGTTTTTTGAATATAATCTTCCAGCTCTTTCATGCTTTTCATTTCACCGATCAGCTTGTCTTTTATTTTATCAATTTTACCATTGTGCAGGTTGAGTACATCGTATAAAGAAGCTCCTTCATCGGCAAACGTATAGCTGTTGATATTGCCTTCAAAATACAGCTTGTTCAGTTGGCCGTGCTGCCATTGGGCAATAGCATTGAGCAACAGGCCCAGGTTGGTTCTGCCCAATGTAGCTTTTGTAATGATGTTATCAGAAGCTGTGCCGGCGCCGTTAATTTTTACAACATGCGGTTGTTTCAGGTTTTTTTTCCATGCAAGAATCTTATTGGCAATAAGTGCTATTTCATCATCAAAACGAAAGCTGTTGCTGAGATTATATACCGGGAAATCCACTTGCTGCAAACTGTTGATGGCATATCGCCAGCCGTATATCTGCTGATGCGCATCGCCTACAATTATTTTAAACCCTTTTTGTTTTAAAAACACATCAAGCATGGCAGCGCTGGCGTCCTGTCCTTCATCAAACAAAATATAATCGTAGTGTAAATCAGGATGAGATAGCTGAAATTTTTTTAAATAAAAATCATGCGTAACGGCTATCTCGCCTTTATCCATTTTGGCCAGCGCTTCACGGGTAAGGCGTTCAATGACGGTATAAAAATTATTTACAAATGTTTTGGCTTTGGCATCGGTCACTGCATTGGCATAGTTTAGCTCCTGCACTTTCACTACATGGCTGTTGCAGAAATAGCTGATAAATTTATTGACATGGCTGGCAATAATAAAATCGGCATGCCGGTCGCCGGTTTTAATATTCAGCATTTCGCACCACTCATGGCTTTTATAGCCGGCCACTACCTGGTAATGACTATGCTTTACTACATGATCGAATGCAAGGGAATGTGCTGTTTCAACTTTTACATTGCCAACTCCTGCTGCCGCAAATTTTTGAAGGGCTTCTGTTTTTACCGTTTTATTAAATGCGAGGTATAAAATTTTACTATTGGCCGGGCGGCATTTGGCGTATTCAATTAATGTAGTTGTTTTACCGCTGCCGGCCACAGCATTGATCACCAGGTTGCCATTGGTATTTAATACAGCTTCTTGTTCCGGGGTGAGTAGCATGCATTCAAATTTCCGGAATTTACCAGAGTATTACATCATTCCAATGGCGGCTCAACATATTTTTCACTCATTGGTTTTAGATGATGCCGCATGATCTGGCGGGCACAGGTGTTCCATCTTAATATTGCATCGTCATTGCCCGGCGGACGAAGGGCTTCAGCTTTCTCATAATAATCCATGGCTTCGCAGAGCCATTCATATACAGCAAACTGGCCGCCTTTCATCCGTTTTAAAACGGCCATTCCTTCCCGTTCGCTGATAATGCCGGCATAATAATTTTTTTCATAATCGCTTTGAAGGCGGCTTAGCAACTCCCGGGCCCGGTTTACATCACCCGCTGAAGCGGCGTTGAACTGATCGGTAATTGCCAGCAGCAAAATGATGATGGCTTTGGAATGCTGCGGATCTGCGTCCAGTATGTCAAGGCAAATGCTTTCGGCCAGGCCGGGCTCATCAAGAAGCCGGTATCGTTCTGCTTTTTCAATAGCTGCAGGTATGCTATCTTTTGAAATAGGTTTTAGTTGAAACATATGGCATGTCGTTTAATGATTTGTAAATACAATAACTTATTTCATCCGGATGCTGAATTTTTTTTCGCCCGGAAAAACCGGAACAATCTTTTTAAGGGATCATAAAATCTGTCTGCTACTCTTTCCTTCAAAGGTATGATGGCATTGTCTGTGATCGTGATATCTTCAGGACAAACCGAAGTACAGCATTTTGTGATATTGCAATAGCCAATGCCATCCGTTTTCTTTAAATCTTTCAACCGGTCTTCCACATCTAATGGATGCATCTCCAGCGCAGCGGTATAAACTAAAAAACGGGGACCGCTAAATTTATCATGAAGCTGATGCTCACGCAGCACATGACATACGTCCTGGCACAAAAAACATTCTATGCATTTGCGAAATTCCTGCACCCGGTCAATGTCTTCCTGCGCCATTCGCCAGGTACCATCCTTTGCATCGGGTGGCCGCGGTT
>Ga0187893_10004318_pt1 | contig 27256 bp, 18 predicted proteins | sample MA1701074metaG_FD_139574 | JGI IMG/M metagenome (GOLD analysis project Ga0187893, IMG submission 139574) | White microbial mat communities from a basaltic lava cave in the Kipuka Kanohina Cave System on the Island of Hawaii, USA - MA170107-4 metaG ... | reverse complement strand
GCTGGCCGATCGCGTGCGCTCGCGCAACCTGGTGTTCGGCAACGCCGGCCTGCGCGTTGATTTCCGGGGTGAAGAAGAAGCTTTCGCCGAGGGCATGAAGCAGCTTCCCGCGCAGGCGCGGGCGCTGGAAATCGCCGGCGTGACGCGCATGGGCACCTGGCTCCGGCCCACCCATGACAGGCTCATCTTCCGGCGTAACTTCGAGCAGCACGTGCGCCGGCTGGGCGCGATCGCCGACGTGCTGGCCGGGCACAACATCCGCCTGGGCCTGGAGTACGTCGGCCCCAAAACAAGCTGGACCAGCCAGCGTTATCCCTTCGTCCACACCATGGCCGAAACGAAGGATCTGATCGCGGCGATGGGGCGCAAAAATGTCGGATTCCTGCTCGATAGCTGGCACTGGTACACGTCGCAGGAGACCGTCGCCGATCTGCGCACATTGAAGAATGAAGACGTGGTGTGCGCGGACTTGAACGACGCGCCGGCCGGCATCCCGGTGGAGCAACAACGCGATTCGGCGCGCGAGCTTCCCTGCGCCACCGGCGTCATCGACGTGGCCGGCTTTCTCAACGCGCTTCAGGAAATGGGTTTCGACGGGCCGGTGCGCCCTGAGCCGTTCAACGCCGAACTCCGCAAAATGCCGCGCGATCAGGCGCTGGCGGTGACGCTCGAAGCGATGAAGAAAGCGTTCGCCCTGATTAAAACCTGAAGCCTCACCGTATACGCGGCGGCCACTTGCGCTTCCACAATTTCCACCAATTGGTTTCGCCGAGCCCGAGGTTGTCCCACCACGATTCGAGCATCTCGCGTTCCAGCACCAGCACGCCGTCGCGAGTGACTTCGCCGGGCGGCGGCGCCAGCTCGCGCAGCCTCTCATAAACGCGCGCGCGGCCGGCCGGCGGAGTGCGCGGCAGAAGATGCCACAGCGTCATCGCGTCACGAGGCCGCGCCTGGCTGAGGATCGTTTCAAAATCGGCCGGCTCGCGCGCGCCGGAGTTCCAACGCTCGACCGCGGCAACGAACGGCTCGGTGGCATCAAGGAAATACGGAACGCCAGGCCCCTTGTCGCGCCGCGTGTGACAGGCCGCTCCGGCCGGGATCAGCGACTCGAGCCCATCGGCTTCAAAGCCCACCCAACCGAGCGATACGTGGATCTTGCCGTTGCCCTCCTCATCCACTTCAAGCGTGTAGGCGCAGCCCAGATCGATGGCCACCGCCGAGGGCAAGTCGACGAAGAAAAGCCGTGGCGGCGCCCAGATGCGCGCCTGGATGCGGCCGCGGTCAAGCGCCAGCCGGTGCTCGGTGGGGCGCGCTTCGGCAATGCGCAGTCGCGTGCCGGGGTCGATGCGCACGTAGCCGATCTGGCCGATGCTCAGCTCGGCGCGAGCGCCGGCGCCGGTCTCGAGCCAATCGCCGATCTTCAGCACGCCCTCCTGCCGCAGCGGAGAACCGGCGATGAGAGGCGCCCCCTCAAGCGGCGCGATCTTCCAGCCCCCGCGCATCCGCTCCCGTACCCACAACGTTGCTCCGATCGCCAGCACCGCCATCGCCGCCACCGCGAGCCAGCGCGCCGCGTTCATCCGTGAGCGCGGCCGCCGCCCCGAGTGCCGGAACTGGCCGAGCAGCTTCTCCAACCGTTCCGTTTCCGGATCGGGCGGCCCGCTCTTATCCCACAAATAATCCGGCATTACTGCGGCTCCCATCCCAGTTTCTCTCTAAGCATCTTCATCCCGCGATGCAGATTCACCCGCACCGAATCCGGGGTAAGGCCGGTGCGCTCGGCGATTTCAGGCCCCGTCATTCCCTCCGCCAGCCGGAGGATCAACGTTTCCCGGTACGCCTCCGGCAGCGAGCGCACCAGCTCAAACACGCGCACCGCCTCGGGCGATGGCGGCTCCTGGCTGGCGCTGTTTTCCTTCAGCTCGCCGGTGGGCTTGCTGTCGCGATGAAAATCATGAGCACGGTTGCGCGCGATCATCGCCAGCCACCCGCCGAACGCCTCCGGATCGCGCAGGGAAGGAAGTTTTCGCATCGCCTGGATAAATACATCCTGTGTAAGATCTTCGGCTACATCGAAAGGAACACGGGCCAGCAGAATCCCGTGAACCATGCGCGCGAAGGATTCATAGAGGCGGCCGAACGCGCCTCGGTCCCCGCTCGCGGCAGCCAGCACCAGCTCGCGAGTCACCCGCTCTCCACCTGTCACGAGCACCTTTGCCAATCCCGATTCATAGCAAAAAGCCAACGGGCCAGTGGCCACAACAGGAGGACGTGGGGTTGGAGGGCCGTGTTAACAACAGCGTGAAATTGTTATGTTAGGGGCAGATCATCGCTTCAAAGATTGGGGAGGGCGCCATGCATCGAATCATCGCCAGCGCTGTTCTCTTGGCGTCGGTTGGACTGGCTCAGATGTCCACCGGATCGCTAACCGGAATCGTCACCGATCCCACGCAGGCCAGGCTGCCGGAGGTAATACTCAAACTTATCAATGAAGAGACCGGCGTCGCGCTGAGCGTGACTACCAACGAGCAAGGCGAATATACGTTCCCCCTGCTCGGCTCCGGCCGTTACCGGCTGGAAGCCGAAAAGCAGGGATTCCAGCGCATATCTCGCACGGCCATCGTGATTGAGCTGGGCCGCGTTGTGCGTTTGGACGTGACGCTGCAACTGGGGCAGGTTACCGAATCGGTGGAGGTAAGCGCCGCCGCGCCGCTGCTGGAATCGGAAACATCCACGGTCGGCCAGTTCATTGAGAACAAGACCATCGTAGATATGCCGCTCAACGGACGCCGCGTGGGGCAACTGCTGGCGCTGATGGGGCACGCTGTTTACATCACAGGAGACGTCATCAGGCCGCGCGTGGTTGTGGCGGGCAGCCGGTCGGACCAGCAGCAGTGGCTGCTCGATGGCGTGAATGCGTCCAACGTCGCCCTGGAGGTATCGCAGGCGCTGTTCAATCCTCCGGTCGAGGCGGTGCAGGAGATTCGTGTGCTGCAGAACGCCTACTCGGCCGAATTCGGGAATTCGGCCGCCGGCGTTGTGTCGATGTCCACGCGTTCGGGAACCAACAAGTTCACCGGTGTTCTCTATGAATACTTCCGCAACGAGAAACTCGATGCACGCGATTTCTTTGCGGCGCAAAAAGCCCCGCTCCGATGGAACGTGTATGGAGTGGCCTTGGGTGGGCCGGTGATCCGCAACAAAACTTTCCTTTTCACACATAACGAATGGCAGCGCCAGCGTATCGGAGTGACCCGCCTGTTTACGGTTCCCACTGAAGGGCAGCGCCGCGGCGACTTCTCAGGGACGCTGACGGCCGGAGGAGCGCTAATCCCGATGTTCGATCCGGCCACCTCGCGGCCCGATCCGGCGAACGCGGCCCGAACCATCCGGACGCAGTTCCCCAACAACCTGATTCCAGCCAGCCGCGTCGATCCGGTGGGTGCAAAGCTTGTGCCGCTATGGCCCGTCGCCAACCGCGCCCCGTCCAATCAGGCGGGCGCCAACAATTTCGTTCGTAATGCAAGCAACGCACTCAATCTGACGACGTGGACAACCAAGATCGACCACATCCTGGGCAATAACGACCGCCTCTCGGCCCGCTTCATCCTGCACGATTTCCCGACATTCAATACGCCCGCCTTCGACGAGCCGGCCGCCGATCCGAACGCCAATGACGTGGACCGCCGCGCTTACAGCTTCGTCGTCAACGAGATTCACAATTTCTCGCCCACCGTGATCAACGATTTCCGCTTCAACTGGCAGCCGCGCCGTTTTCATCCCGTAACGCCTGGGCTCGACCAGGGCTGGCCCACCAAGCTTGGCTTGAGAGGCGTATCGGACCGGGCTTTCCCCCGCATCAACGCCGCCGGTTACGTGTCCATGGGACCAACCAACGCCGAGAGAATCCAAATGCCTATAAACGATACGCATATAGTGGATGCCATTTCCGTATTCAAAGGGAGCCATTCCTGGCGCTTCGGCGGCGAGCTCCGCCTCTCCCGGAATAAGGAAGATCTGAACAACCTCATCTCGGGCCAGCTTGGTTTCGGATTGCAGCCGACTTCGCAACCCGGCGTTACCAACACGGGCAATGCCATCGCCAGCCTGCTGGTTGGGTTTCCGAATACGGGCGACATCCGTGATCCGGATATCCTCGACCGGCGCGCAAAATACTTCGCCTTCTTCGCCCAGGACGACTGGAAGCTTACTCCCACACTGACGTTGAACCTGGGAATCCGCTGGGAAACGCATACCCCGCGCTTTGACGCCAACGACCGCCAGAACAGTTTCGACCGCGCCATGATCAATCCGGTGTCTAACACGCCTGGCGTGATCACCTTCGCCAATCGCGACGGACTGGGGCGGCAGATCTACAACGGCGATTACAACAATTTCATGCCCCGGTTCGGGTTTGCCTGGAAACCATTCGGACTTTCCCGCACAGTGGTGCGTGGGGGGTACGGCATTTTCTTCGGGCCTCCACTGCCCGGGTCCAACAACAACAGCCTTGGCTTTGAAACCAGCGGCGACTTCTCCACTCCCGACAACGGCATCACCGCGCCGTTTCTGCTCCGCGACGGATTTCCCGATACCAGCCGTGCCGCACTGGGCCCCGCCTTCGGCGCCGTTCGCGTGGGACAACCTGTCCGCGTGGCGCCGGACTTCATCGACCAGGAACGCCGCATCGGTTACATGCAGCAGTGGAACTTCGTCATCCAGCATGATCTCGGCTGGCAAAGCGTTCTGGAATTGAGTTACCTGGGCACCGTGGGACACAAACTGCCCGGACCGGGCGCCAATATCAACCAGGTGCCTGTGGAGCTGATGGGGCCGGGCAATGCCCAGATCCGCCGCCCGTTCCCGCAATTCGGCAATGTAGTTTCTTCCACGCCGTTCTGGGGCAATTCCAGCTACCACGGCATCAACGTGAAAGTGGAAAAACGTTTCAGCGGCGGTTTGAACTTTCTGCTGAATTACACCCATTCGAAATTCATCGACGATGTCACCAGCAACCAGGAGTTGGGGCAGGCCGGAGGCGGCATCCAAAACATTTACAATCGCCGCGTGGAGAAGGCGCTATCGGGTAATGACGTGAGGAATCGCTTCGTCGTCAGCTCGGTCTACGAGCTGCCTTGGGGAAAGAATCGCCGCTGGATGAACGGCGGTTGGCCGGCGATCGCCTTTGGCGGTTGGAATATCGGCGCGATCACGACCCTGCAAAACGGCAGCCCGAACGGATTCGTGACGCAAAATAACACCACAAACGCCTTTGGCGGGGCGCAAAGAGTGAATGTGCTGCGCGATCCCACGCTTCCGAAGTCCGAGCGGCGGCTGGACCGCTGGTTTGACACAACGGCCCTGGCGGCGCCCGCGCAGTTTACATTCGGAACCGGCCCGCGCACCCTGCTCACCGGCCCGGGACTGGCCAACGTCGATCTTTCGCTGCTTAAAAACTTCGCCATACGCGAGCGATTGAACGTCCAGTTTCGCGCCGAGGCGTTCAACGCCTTCAACCGCGTGAATCTCGAAGATCCCGGCCGCTCGCTCGGATCGCCGCAATTCGGCGTGGTCGGCGCCACGCGCGAATCCCGGAGCCTGCAACTGGGGTTGAAGCTGACGTGGTAGGCTGCCGGCGGCGGCAAGGGCGGCAAAGGCGGACTCATGCTTCAGCAGAGCCGGTTTGATGTACACTGGCGGAGTCCGGAAGGCAGCGGAAATTCTGGTTGATACACTAAGACCCCGGAAGGGAGGCTACTCATGCCGGTAGGCGCCATTCGCACAGCGGCGTTGCTCTTTGTCGTCCTTTTCCTGGGCGCCCTTCCGGTCGACGCCCAAGCACTCGGCTCAATCACTGGCGTAGTCACTGACACCAGCGGAGCGCTGGTCCCCTCCGTTGAAGTGGAAGCGATCCACACCGCAACCCGCGTGTCGAGTAAGACCCAGTCCAATTCCGCGGGCGTCTTCCGCCTAGCGTCGCTCAATATCGGCGCTTACGACATCCGCATGGCCGCGCCCGGCTTCAAGACGTGGATGCAAACCGGCGTGCTGCTTGAAACCGACCGGGTCGTCCGCATCGACGCCACACTCGAAGTCGGCGCCACCCAGGAAAGCATCACGGTCGCCGCCGAAGCTCCTCTGCTCGAAAAAGAAACCTCCGTCGTCGGTACGCAGATCAACGCCGACCTGGTCAACAAACTCCCCTACCAACTCACCGGCTCCATCCGCAACCCGTTCGCCTTCGTGCAACTCACGCCCGGCGCGCAAGGCGCCAGCGGCGCCGGCGAGGGCATCCGCATCGCCGGCAGCCGCACCTACGCCAACGAAGTCTACATCGACGGCGTCCCTTTTTCTTACAACGCCGGCCAAAACGTCGCCGGACCCGGTTCGCCGGCCTTGGATACCGTCGCCGAATTTCGCGTCGAAGCCGCCATCCCACCGGCAGAGGTCGGCCGCACCGCCGGCGGCGCCGTCATGATGGCCAGCCGCTCCGGGGGAAATCGATTGAACGGCAACCTCACGGCGCTGTTCCGCAATGGAGTTCTCGATGCGCGCCGCTACAACGCCGCCCGGTCCGATGTCACCCGGCAAGGCGAATTCGGCGGTTCACTCGGCGGGCCCGTATACATTCCCCGAATCTACGCCGGCCAAAACCGTACCTTCTTCTTCGCCAACTATACCGGCTTCCGCCGCCTCAACGACGTGCAGGGTCGAACCGGCACTCTGCCCACTGCCGCCATGCGCAACGGCGACTTCTCCGCGAACGCCGAACTCATCTACGACCCCGCCACCACGGCAGCCAATCAGCTCCGCCAGCCGTTTCCCGGGAACCGGATCCCCGCCAACCGCATTTCGACATTCGCGCCGAAATTTCAAAGCGTCATCCCCCTCCCCAACGGCGCTGGCCTCGCCAATAACCACCTTGGCGCACTCCCGAGCATCCTCAATCTCAACTCCTACTTCCTCAAACTCGACCACCAGTTGTCGCAGCGCCACCGCGTCAACGGCAGCTACCGCCTGCGCTTTGAAGAGCGCGTTAACAGCAATGGGTTCATCCTTCCGATCTCCGACATCATCAACCAAGGCATCGATATCCGCAATCTCGTTTTCTCCTATGACTTCATCGCGCGGCCCAACCTCGTGAGCCGCCTCCAACTCGGCGTCACCCGTTTCTACGCGCCCCTCACCGAATCGGGCGACATAAGACTCGGCGTGCCCGGCGCTTTCGCAATGGGATTCCCGGGCGTCCGCTTCCAGGGCCAGGGCCTCACCGGTTTCGGTTTCGGCGCCGATCGTTTCACCACTTCCACCAACAGCAACCTCCAGCAATCCATCGCCTGGACCTCCGGCAAGCACAATTACAAATTCGGCTTCCGCACGGACTACTATCAGTTCAACCAGGCTACGCTCGGGTTCCGCGAGGGCCAGTATACGTTCTCGCAGTTCGCCACCAGCCAGCCGCAGGTCGCCCGCACCGGTCATTCCTACGCCAGTTTCCTGCTCGGCCTGGTCCACAGCGGAAGCATGGCGCTCAATGCCCCCACCGGGGACCGCTCCAAGTACTTCGGCTTCTTCGCCCAGGACGATTTCAAAGTCTCACGCCGCCTCACCATCAACTACGGTTACCGTTGGGAATTTCAAATCCCCTTCTACGAAATGTATGACCGCCTCAGCCGCATGGATCCGGACGCGCCCAATCCGGCCGCGCCCGGCCTTCGCGGCGCCGTCGTCTTCGCCGGCCAGGGCCCTGGCCGCAGCGGCCTGCGCAACTTCATCGCCACCTACTACGGCGCCCATGCGCCACGCCTAGGCCTGGCTTATCAGCTCTCCTCGAAAACCGTGGTCCGCGCCGGCGTCGGTTTGTTCTACTCGCCCCTCATCGGCGTCGACAACAACAAGCAGGGATTCAACTCCTCCATCGACGTCGCCTCTCTGGATGGAGGCCTGACGCCTGCCTTCCACATCGACGCCGGCTGGCCCGCCGGAACCGTTCGCTTTCCGCCTTTCATCGATCCCACCATCGCCAACGGACAGAATGCCACCACCACAGATTTCCGCCCCGGAGCCAGCGGCCGCCTCGCTCGCACCAGTCAATGGCAGTTCAACCTGCAACACCTGCTCGGCGGCATTCTCATCGACGCTTCCTACGTCGGCACCGTCGCCCATGGAGTGACCAACAACGCTCTGGTTAATACGAATCAAATCGAAACGCGCCACCTCGCATTGGGCTCGCTGCTGACGCGCAACATCACCGATGCCGCGGTCGTCGCCGCCGGTTATCGCCCCCCGTTTGCCGGCTTCCGCGGCACGCTGGCCCAATCGCTGCGCGCGTTTCCGCAATACCAGACTGTAACCACACTCGACGTGCCGAGCGGCAACTCCACCTACCACGCCCTTTTTCTCAAGGCCGAGAAGCGCTTCTCGCGCGGGCTGCAATTCCTGGTTTCCTACGCTCTCTCCAAGGCTATTTCCGACATCAGCTTCACCAACGCCGACCTCGCCCGTCCCCAGGATCAATTTAACCGCCGCGCCGAAAAAAGCATCAGTGACGTCGACGTTCCCCACCGCCTCGCCACAAGCTTCAGCTACGACCTCCCCTCGTGGAAGAACCACATCCTCCTCAGCGGCTGGAGCATTGCCGGCATCCTCCAATACGAAGCCGGGTCCGCCCTCCGTGTCACCACCCCCAACAACCTGCCGATCTTCAACGGACACCTTCGCCCCAACCAGGTTCCCGGAACCGTCATGCTCACCGGCGCCACTCGCGCCACCTTCCGGCCCCTCAACACTCTCACCGGCGATAGCGGAGACCTGTTCCTCAACCGCAACGCTTTTACCGCCCCGGCCCCATTCACCCTGGGCACCCTCGGCGCCTATCTGCCCTACGCCCGCGGCCTCGGCAGCGCCAACGAAAACCTCTCCATCATCCGCGCTTTCCCGCTTGGCGAACACCGCCGCGCCGAACTCCGCGCCGATTTCTTCAATGCCTTCAACCGCCGCAATCTATCCGACCCGATCGGCGACCTCAGTAACCCAAACTTCGGCCGCATCTCTGGCCAAGGCGCCGCCCGTATCATCCAACTCGGCTTCCGCGCCCAATTCTGACGGTTCGTAGTGTGGCTAGATTCAAAACACCAGGCGTAAGCCAAGCTGGACGTTTCTCGGCAGGTTCTGCTGGCCGAGGCTCCGGCCGAAGTTGGAGCTGGTTGGGCCGCGATCGGGATCGTTGAATTGCGGATGATTGAACCCGTTGAGAAACTCGCCGCGGACCTGGAGCCGGGCGCGCTCTGTAATGGCGAAGGCTTTGATGATCGACAGATCCCAAAGGTTGAGTCCCTGGCCACGAACGCCGGGGAACTGGCGGGGAGCAGTGCGGTAGTTGCCGCCAAGTTGGGCGCCCGCGGCCCGTTCGAAGCCGTCGATGTTGAACCACCGGTCGATATTGCTGCTCCCGGCTGCAGCCACGGAGTTGCGATCGCCGCGGAACAGATAGTTGGCGTCAAAGTTGAGCGGGCCACCGGTCTGGAGTTGGCCGATCCCCTGGACCTGCCAGCCGCCCAGCATGGCGTCGGTGACGCCCCGCCAGTTCGAGCCCCATTTGCGGCCGTTACCGAAGGGAAGCTCCCAGATGCCGCTGATTACCCAGCGTTGGCGGCGGTCCGCGCCGTTGAAGCGCTCTTCAAACTGCACGTCCTGCTCATTGAGGAAGCTGGCCCTTTCCCGGAATTTGGACAGGGTGTAAGACATAAGCAGGGTGTAACCCTGCGAGAAACGCTTCTCGACGCGGACCTGCGCCGAATCGTAGCGGCTGGAGCCGTCAAACACCTGCGAGCCGATGCCCGTGAAATGCGGGAGCGGACGAAGTAACTGCTGCCTTTGAACCACCGAGCCGTTCAACGTTGTACCCGGCGCGAGGCCACGAAACGGGTTTGTAACGTTTGCGTTAAGGAAGTTGATGGCTGCCTGATCCCGCTCCGGCCGCGTGGAAAGAAACTGCTGCGGCACCGCATCGACGATGTTGGTCCCCACGGTAAGATCATAGCTGCGGTTGCCCACATAGGAAGCTTCCACCAGTAGCCGGCCGCTGAACTCATGCTGGAAGCCGGCCTGGAACCGCTGCGCCATCCCGTTTCTGGGGTTGAGCGGAACGAAAGAAACGCCGCGTCCGAGAAAAGTCGACAATCCGAGAGAAGCGCCCGGCGGCACTTCGATGCCGGAGGGAAACGGATTGGTCAGGTTGGCGATGAAGGTCAGGCCGCCGTCCAGTGTGGGTACGATATTGGTAGCCTGGCTGAACCCGGACTGATTCACGCCGGCGATGATGAATGGGACGGCGTATACGCCCCAGCCCGCTCGAAGCACGGTGTTCCGGAAGAGGCGGTAAGCGAGGCCGGCGCGAGGCTGGAAGTTGTTCTTGTCCGCATTCCATACGGCACGGTTGTTCGAGCCGGCAAACAGGAGCCCGCCGCGAACATTGAAGTTGTTGGGCGAAATTTCGGGGATCGGACTGGCGGTGTATGCAGCCTTCGCCGGGGCCTCGATGGGGCTGGAAGTGGTACGGTCGAATCCCCGCGTGTTGCGGTTGTATCGCTCGTCGAGAGCGCCTTCGTACTCGTACCGGAGGCCGAGGTTGAGCGTGAGCCGGTCGGATATTTTCCAATCATCATGCAGGAACAAGGCGTGATACATAACCTGGTTTGACCTTGCCGCATTGCGATCGAGAAATCCGCCCGTGGGCAGGCCGAGCATGAAGGAAGCCAGTTGCTGGCCGATGGGGGCGGAGGCGTTGCTGTCGAGCGGGCCTCGCGTGAATTCAGTGCCGAAATCATAGCGCCCCGCGGCATGTCCGGGGCCGTATCCATTCTCGCGGTAGGAACGTCCGTCATAACCGATGCGAATCTGATGCCGCCCGCCGCCGAGGATTTTCGTAATGGTCGGCTGCAAGGAGTAAATGTTGTGCGTGGATCCGCCGCCTATGGTGTCGCCGAGGACAGTGAATCCGCCGATCTCGAACCTTGGCACGTATTTGACGCCGCCAAAATGGGAAACGGTCTGTGAAGAAAACCCAAGCGAAGCTGGGTCGAAGAAGCCCTCATGCTGCCGGATGGAGGGCTCATTAAAACGGGAAAAGCCGATGCGCCAGTTGAGCACGGACGTGGGGGAGATTGTGTACACGTGATCGAAAGTGACGCCGTCATTGATGCGGAACAGAAAATTGCCGGTCGCGCGCACGCCGTTGGTGACTCCGGACCAGTTTCCACGGAACTCGCGGCGGTTGTTGTGCGTGACCCGCGTGAAGATCCGTTGCCTGTCGGTGAGGTTGTGGTCGAAGCGGTACGTCTCGGAGTGGAAATCGTCGCCGCGGACGTTGGCCGTAAGAAAGTTATTGCGGCCTTCGCGATCGCCGGCCTGATTGGGAAGCGGATAGAGCCCGAGATAATTCCTTGCGACGTTGTTCAGGCGGCTGGCCGCGATGCGATTGCCCGGGATCGGGTCGCGCTGTATGCGCCCGCCGGCCACGGCGCGCGCCGTCGAGGGATCATAGACTTGATACTGAGAGCCAAGCGCCAGCAGCGCGGAGAAATCGCCGCCGCGCTGCGCTTCGGTTGGGACAGTATTCTGCGTAGGTTCTGGGAAGCGGTCCCTGATTCCTTCAAATCCGAAGAAGAAGAACGTCCGGTTTTTTCCGTTGTACAGTTTCGGGATCCAGATGGGACCGCCAACCGTACCGCCGTAGAGGTTGTAGCGGAGCATGTCGCGTGGCCGGCCCGATCGGTTGAGAAAAAAGTCGTTGGCGGAGAGTTTGTCGTTTCGAAGAAATTCGTAAAGCGTCCCGTGCAGCTCATTACTGCCGCTCTTCAAAGCTACGTTGACCGTTCCGCCCGCCGTATGGCCGTCCTGGGCGTCAAAGCTGGCGGTTTCAACTTTGAATTCCTCCACCGTGTCGCGAGGAGGCACATAGGCGACCCGGCGGCCGCTCGCCATATTAGGCGACCCATCGAGAGTGAATTCGTTGCCCCCCGGCGCTCCATCGACCGTGATGGACGAAGTCCCGGCGTTGTCGAAGGGGCGCGAGAATTTCAGATCGCCGGTGTAGATTACGCCCGGCGCGAGCCGGTGCAGCACGAAGGGGTTGCCATCCGAGATAGGCAAGTCCACGATGCGCCGTCTGTCAATAACCTGCCCCGCGGTGGCGGAACTTGTTTCGAGCAGAGGAGCTTCCGCTGTTACATTTACCGTTTCCTGCGCCGCTCCAACCTCGAGAGTGAGATCAAGCTTCAACTGGTCGCCGACGCGAACCTCAATGCCCTGGCGGACCATTTTCTTGAATCCGGGGGCATCCACGGTCACACGGTACATGCCAGGTTGAAGATAAAGGGCCGTGTAGATTCCGGCTTCATCGGCGCGTGTCGCCGTACTGCCGTTTGTGGCCACGTTGGTTACGGTGACCGAGGCATCGGGGATGATGGCGCCGGAAGGATCGAGGATCTTTCCAATGATCTGGCCGCGATAATCCTGCGCGGCCACAGGCGTAAGCATCACCATTAGGGAAAGGAGCAACGCGAACCAGCGGTTCCGGTTGACAGGCAACCAGTTCATAAAACCTCCTTATGTCTGCCTGAAGCTATTCTTAATATACCCCAGGCAAATTCGGAGGGGGTCAGCGGCGCCACTCGAGTGTTTCCGAGACGCTGGTCCGGTCCCTCGTGAACACTTCGAGCTTCAGCTTAACCGAGCCGGATACGTTGCGGTAGAAGACGTTTGGGTTGTTGAGTTGAGCTACGTCGAGATCGACGGTGGTGTTGTAGGCGTCATCGATGATGGTGAGAACCCCTCTTTGCGCGGAGCGGATCGGGAGGGCGGTTCGATCCCAGCGCACATGTAGGTTTTCCCCATTGCGGCTTGCAGTGAGCGACACTGAGTAGGGATCCCGAGCGGCGGAAGGACTGACCACGGGACGCCACACCAGCGCGGCCTGCAGTCCAACCAGCACGCCGATCAGCAAAAAAATGAACGAGAGAGGAATCCATAGGTTCCTCCTGAGTCTGGGCGCGGCAACCTCAGTGCCGGCAAGTTCGGCGCCGCTCGCCTGGCCCTCGGGAACCGCTTCCCTTCGCGGGGCGGGAGAAGTGTCGAGACGAGACGCGAAAACCTCGGTAGAAGGCTTTCTGGCGGGCTCTTGCGGCTGGCTTGGAGACGGCCCGCCGCCCAGTTCCCTACGCCGGAAGGGGAACTCGAGAAACGAGGAGTCTGAACGGATCGTGCCGCCTTCTTCGCGGAAAAAGAAGCCTGCCTGACTGGCGCGTGTCGCGTAGGGTTTGATTAGGAGAAAAACGGCGCTGGGGTCCGGAAAGTATGACTCAAACAACTTGAGATCATCGTGCGATAGACTGAGGCCCTCCCGCGTGTGGCTGCGATAGCAGCCTACCGCATAAAGCCTTTTTTCGGGGCTGAATGCGTGGCGTTTCAGCGTATCGTCAAAACGCGTCAGGTCGACTTCCGACAACAGATAGGACGGCCCGCGTTTGTGCTCGCAAAGCACGGGTTCGAAATCCTCGATGCGCACTACGATGCGATCGCCAATTTCCGTTGATCCGAGCAAAATGCCGCCCACTTCGGCGCCTCTTCTGGGGATGGAGCCGAATCCGCGCATGATCTCGAGCAACATCCGGTCAATAACGCCGTAATCCAGGTGAACGCAGAGCTTTTTATCAGGGGCTTCCCATTGGTAGAAGCTCGCTGTCATCCTGCTCTGCTCTGGGTTCATGGGGAGCGTTTCCACTTAGGATGCCTCGTATGGAGTTGAATCGGCCGGCAATACGGCTCGCGAATCAACTCCCACCTATCTATCGGAGTAGCCGCCGGAAACATTAACCGGAGTGGCCGGGGCCGATCAGCAAGTATCATGGCAAAGGGCGAATGATGGCAGGAACGCTATTCGTGGTTTCAACACCGATCGGTAACCTTGAGGATACCACGCGGCGCGGGGCGCGCATCCTTCAGCAAGTGGACCTGATCGCCTGCGAGGACACGCGGCAGACGCGTAAGTTGTTGGAATATCTGGGGATCAACAAGCCCCTTACGGCGTACCACGAGCATAATGAAAAGGAGCGGGCCGCTCATCTGCTCCAGCGCCTGCAGCAGGGCCAGACATTGGCTCTGGTGTCGGACTCCGGTACGCCGCTCGTCTCCGATCCGGGCTACAGGTTGGTGGAAAGGGCCGTGGCGACGGGGATCAGGGTGGTGCCAATACCGGGGCCGAGCGCGCCGCTGGCTGCGCTGGCTGCGTCCGGCTTGCCGACCGACGCGTTCTATTTCGGCGGCTATCTGCCGCCGAAAGCCGCGCAGCGGCGCCAAACCCTGGCCGCGATGAAAAGCCTTCCGGCGACGCTGATTTTCTTTGAATCGCCTCACCGGATTCTGGAAGCGCTCTCAGACATTGAGACCGTGCTCGGCCGCCGGCCTGTGGTCCTGGCGCGGGAATTGACCAAGCTGCATGAAGAATTCCTGCGGGGCGCGGCCGGCCAGTTACAGGCGGAGCTTTCCGGGAGGCCGTCGATCAAGGGGGAATTCACGATTCTGATTGGCAAAGCGGAGGGGCCCGAGGAAAGTGAAGTTCCCATAATAGAAGCCGTGGCCGGGCTCGAACGCCAGGGCCTGAGCCGCATGGAAGCGATCAAGACGGTTGCGCGGCAGCGGCGCCTGCCCAAGAGGGACGTTTACCGCGCTGTTGAAGGTGCCGGTGGCTGATCAAACGGCGAGTTTCCACCGATAAGGTGGTATGGGCTCGTTGTTGACACTGCTTTTCCTGCTCTCGCCGGTTGAGGGGCAAACCAAGCAATACGAAATCCGCAAGCCTCGCGAGGTTTGGCAGAAGCCGGGCGAGATCCGGCAACCGAAGGGACCTTGGCGGACGCCTGGTGAGATTCAGGTCCCCAAGGGAATCCAGGCAATCGAGAAACGCGAGGAGGCTTGTGAGCAGCGTATGGTTATCGTTGCCGATGCATTGTTTGCATTCGACAAAGCCACCCTGTCGCCCGGCGCCGCCGAAACGCTCAAGGCACTCGGACCCATGCTGAAGCAGAAAGCGGGCACGCATCCGGTGACCATTGAAGGGCACACGGATGCGGTTGGAACCGATAGCTACAATCAGCAACTAAGCGAGAAGCGCGCCAAGGCCGTGGAAACCTGGCTGGTGTCGAACGGGGACCTGGCGGCGGGGATCGCCAAAACGAAAGGGTTCGGCAAGCTGAAACCCGTGGCGCCGAACGCCAGGCCCGATGGTTCCGACGATCCCGAAGGACGGCAAAAAAACCGGCGCGTCGAAGTAGTGGTGAACACCTGTAAATAGCCGGTATTCTGGGAGCTTGACTCGGCATCCGCTCTTTGCCGCCTACCTGGCGTTCGGTTCGGTGTGCTTTTTCTGGGGCACAACATATCTGGGTATTCGCATTGCACTGGAGACTTTGCCGCCTTTATTTCTGGTTTCCGTGCGCTTCCTGCTCTCGGGCGGCCTTATGCTGGCCGCCGTCCGGCTCTTCAGGATACCGATTCCCCGCGGAGGCGAGTTGTACCGGACTGCGCTGTTTGGCGTTCTCGTGCTCGGCGTGGGCAACTCCTGCCTGGTTTTCTCCGAGTTGCTGATCACCTCCAGCCTGGCTGCGCTGTTCATCGCCGTCTCACCCATTTGGATGGTGTGCATTGAAGCGCTCTTTCCGAAGGGTGAGAAACTGACAGCGGGGACGCTGGCCGGCATGGCCGTGGGGATCATCGGCGCGGGACTGCTGGTGGGTCCCGATATATTCACGCAAGGGTTTTCAGGCAATATCGTGCGCGGATTTCTGTTGCTGCAATTCGGCAGCATTTCCTGGGGATTGGGATCGATTCTGCAGCGGCGCGTGGAGCGCCAGCCCGACCCTGTTGCCAGCGCGGCGATTCAACAATTTTCCGCGGGATTGTTTTTTCTGCCCGCGGCCCTTTGGGAGCCGCAACATGTTGTGTGGGACCCGAAAGGGATCGGGGCGCTGGTGTATCTGGCGATCTTCGGCTCGATCGTGGGGTACACGTCCTACGTGATCGCGCTGAACCGGCTCCCGGTGGCGATCGTATCGCTTTACACCTACATCAATCCCGTAGTGGCGGCGATTCTCGGTTGGATGATCTACCAGGAGCCGTTTGGGCGGCGAGAGGTCTCCGCGATGGCGATCATCTTCCTGGGAGTGGCCATCGTAAAGAGATTCGGGCACCGCTAGCCGCGGCGGGGTATGCTAATGAGGTTATGCTGCGAATCACCATTTGTCTGTTTACATGCGCCTCCTTATGGGCGCAGTCCGCCTTGGCACCCAAGCCCAGGCTGGCTGGAGAGGATTGGGTACAACTGTTCAACGGGAAAGATTTGACCGGTTGGATTGAAGTCGGCAAAGAAAAGTGGATCGTGCAGGACGGGGCGATCAACGGCATGGCGGTTACGAAAGAATACGGTTATCTGAAGACGGCGAAGAATTACAAGGATTTCCATCTTGCCATGCGCTTCAAATGCGAGGGCGATGGAAACAGCGGCGTATTCTTTCACGTCGATTTCAAGCCGGGCACGCCGAACGTTTCGCAGGGATTGCAATTTGAAGTGGATTGCGCGATCGGGCGCCATACGGGTGGCATTTACGGCGATGGCCGGCAATGGATCGTTTGGCCCGCGCCTGAAAATGAGTTGGTGGTGCGGCACGGGGAATGGAACGAGTACCTGCTGAAAGTGGAAGGGAACCGTTTTGTTTCGCGGCTGAACGGCGTCACAATGGTGGACTTCACCGACCCCGCGCCGCGATCCTTTGATGGCGCGATCGCGCTGCAATTGCACTCTGGTGGGCGCGGAAACATGTGGTTCAAGGATATCTGGATCCGTGATCTGACAAAGCGGTGAAGCCGCGGCTCTTCTACTGCGACCACTACGCGATTCCGCTGCCGGAGGGGCACAAATTCCCCATGAGCAAATACGCCATGGTGCGCGAGCGCCTGGCGCGGGATGAAGTATACCTGTTCGAGGAGGCCGGGCCGGCGGCGCCCGAGACGATCGAACTGGCGCATGATCCGGCATATGTGCGCGGATTCCTTCAAGGCACGCTCGATAAAGCGATGATTCGCCGGATCGGGTTTCCCTGGTCCGACGGGCTGGTGCGACGGACGCTGGCGAGCGTTGGCGGCTCGCTGGCGGCGGCTGGCGATGCGTTGCTGCTCGGATGGGGAGGCAACCTGGCAGGAGGTACTCATCATGCCTTTCGCAGTGAGGGCGCCGGATTCTGCGTGTTCAACGATATCGCCGTGGTGATTGCATGTCTGCGCGCACAGGGGCGAATCCGGAGGGCGGCGGTGATCGACCTCGACGTGCACCAAGGCGATGGCACGGCGCAGATCTTCTCCGGCGACGCGGATGTGCTTACTTTCTCCATGCACGGGCGAAACAACTTTCCGTTTCGCAAGCAGCAGAGCGGAATCGATGTTGCGCTGGCCGATGGGACACAGGACTGCGAGTACCTGGCGGAGTTGGAGCGCATGCTGCCGCGCGTATTTGCCTTCGCTCCGGATTTTGTCGCGTATCAATCCGGAGTGGATGCGCTGGAAACCGATACCCTCGGACGTCTGGCTTTAACAAAGCAAGGGCTGTTGGAGAGAGACCGGATGGTGTTGACGGCTTGCCGGAAATATGGCGCGCCGTTGTTGATCACGCTGGGCGGTGGTTACTCGAAACCATTGGAGGAGACCGCTGAGGCGCACGCGAATACGTTTCGTGTGGCGGCGGCGGTGCTTTGCGTGGGCGGCCGTTTAGCCGGTTGTTCTTAGTTTAGATCCAGCTTCGCGGCTCCGCGCGGAACCAAATGCAGCTTGCGGGCGCAACTGAATGGTGGCTGGTGTATACTCAACTTTTCTTGGGAGCCCCAAAAGGAACCCCGGTTGGACAGCTTGCGTCGCAGTCCCAACCTGCCGCAAAGATTGCCGCGGACGGCCGCAAATGAGCAGGCTAGGCATGAAACTCTGTAATCACTCGCAGGAAAATCGGAGGAGTAAATTTAACTTCTTCCGAAACATAGTTTTGATCGCCTTTTGCATGTTGGCAGCGTCGTGCCCCATCTTAGTAGGCCAAACCACAGGAACCATTTTGGGGCATGTTACCGATTCTACTGGGGCAATCATCGCAACCGCCTCCGTAACAGTGCAAAACCTTGAAACGGGGCTTACGCGACAGACATCTTCGAACTCTGACGGCGTGTACATCGTCTCTTTACTTCCGCCTGGAACCTACCGCATTACAGTTGAGACTCCGAGCTTTCGATCCTTTACCCAGAGCGGCATCAGGCTGGAGGTCGGTCAGAACGCCCGCGTCGATGCCCGCCTCACGGTTGGCGCGATGACCGAGAAAATTGAAGTTGTGTCCACCCCGCTAACTGTTGACACCCAGTCCACCACATTGGGAGCGACCGTCGACCATCGCCGGCTCGTCAGCCTTCCGCTGAGCGGACGCAATGTTCTCTCTCTGATGAAGCTGCAGGCTGGCGTCGGCCTTGTCAATCTTCCAAACGTTTACACGAGCAGCCGTAACGGGCCATCCTTCAATGTCGGCGGCGGCAAAGGGACTGATCATAACGTGATGCTCGATGGCGCGACATTTGTTACGGCCAAGCAGGGCTCGGCTCAGAATCTACCGTCGCCCGACGCTTTGGAAGAGTTTCGCCTGCTCACTAACACATACAGCGCGGAGTATGGCCGCTCGGCCGGCGTCGTGATTACAGCCGTGACTAAGTCAGGAACGAATGAATATCACGGAAGCGCATGGGAGTTTCTCCGAAACGACGCATTGAATGCGAGAAACTCATTCGCTAGTTCCAAGCCATTTCTGAGGCAGAACCAGTTCGGTCTCAGCTTCGGGGGTCCTGTGAGACTGCCTCGTTATCGTGGCAAGAATCGAACGTTCTTTTTTGTCTCGTACCAGGGCCTGCGCATTCGTGAGCAGGGGCTGCGCACCTTCTTTCCGCTTTCTGAAGCGGAACGCCAGGGCAACTTTTCACGATCCAGCCGCATTATTCAAGATCCCCTCAACAACCAGCCCTTCGCGGGGAATGTGATTCCGGCGCCACGGCTGGATCCAATGGCGCGGAATATTCTTGGCGCCTATGTGCCGCTGCCGAATCGGCCTGATGGCTCCAACCTGGATCTGGTGTCGCTGCCCACCGGGAGCAATCAGATAACCATCCGCGGCGACCACCACCTGACAAGTTCCGACATACTGACTGTGCGCTATTATCGCAATCGCGACGCGGCGAAGCGAGTTGGCGGCGGGGACATCTACGCACTGGCCGCGGAGGGCGGCAATAGGGTCTCCAGCTTGACCGTAACGGAAACGCATACGTTCAGCCCGGCACTGTTGAGCGAGCTCCGTTTTTCGTATACGCCCATTCTCAGCAAGGCGTTGGCGTCGCCTGCCAATAAGGGGCCGCGTGATCTGGGAGCCAACTACGACCACGACGGCCCGATAGCCTACACTCCCGGAATCAGCGTGGCAGGCCGCCTCAACCTGGCACATGGCAACGCGCAGGAGGAATGGGATAACTTGATCCAGGTGGATAACAAAGTCCTTTGGTTCAAGGGGAAGCACTCCTTTAAGTTCGGCGGCATGCTGTTGGCGTTCCGCCAAGGCTTTTTCACGCACTCAACCGTTTCCGGAGGCTTTGGTTTTGACGGCACATTCAGCCGGGATGCGGCCGCCGATTTCTTGCTCGGGCGGCCGAACTCTTTCGCGCAGTGGAGCGCGGGTGGAAATAATGTTCGCGGCGGCGATCTTCACTTCTTTGCGCAAGACGACTATAAGGTCCTGCGACGGCTGACCCTGAATTTAGGAGTGCGCTACGAGTTGCGGCTCCCTTGGAAGGAGGTGGACGATCAGGTTTCGGTTATTCGTCCGGGCCAACAGTCCACGCGGTTCCCTACTGCGCCCCCGGGAATGGTTTATCCGGGTGACGCTGGCATCTCGAGGGGTCTCTTACCCATGGACAAGAACAATATCGGACCCAGATTCGGATTTGCCTGGGACGTGTTCGGAACCGGGCGCACTGCGATCCGTGGCGCTTATGGAATCTTCTTCAATCCGGAGAAAGCGTTCTTCATCGACCGCACTTGGGAACAACCGCCCTTTAAGTTGCAGTTATCGCTATCTCCCCCGGCAAGTCTTCGGGATCCGTACGCCGGCAGATCGTCTCCGTTCCCGTTTGTGCTCGATTTGAAGAACCCCTCGTTTGCATATCCCATTCAGGGGTTCAACCTCAGCCCTGACTTGCGGGATGGTTATGTTCAGCAGTTCAACTTGAACGTGCAGCAGCAATTCGGCCAGGACATGAGTCTCCAAGTCGGATATGTCGGAAGGGTCGGGCACGCGCAGACCGGTACGCGGGAAACCAATGCGGCAGTGTTTGGGCCAGGGGCCACTGCCGGCAACGCGCAGCAACGAAGGCCGTACTTCCCCGCATATTACGCAAGTATTGCCACGCTCTTCTCCGACGGCAACACTAACTATCACTCGCTACAGGCAACTTTCGACAAGCGCTTCTCCCGCAACTACACTTTTCAGGTTGCCTACACGTTCTCCAAGTCGATCGATGAGCGGTCGGCCGGCTTTGGCGGACCCGCGGGACCGCCAAACCCGATTGACTACAGGGCGGGAGAGCGTGGTCGATCCGATTACGATCAGCGGCATCTGCTCCGGATGAACGCGGTGGTGGATCTGCCCAGGCTTGAAAACAGGAATTTCTTTGTTGCCACGGTAGTCGGGGGGTGGAGATTGGCGCCTATTGTTTCCTACAGCAGCGGGCTGCCGTTCAACGTATTACTCGGCCGCGACGTGGCGCTTACGGGAGGCGGGCGGGGCCTCGGCGGTCAGCGTCCGAACCTGCTCGGCGAAGCCAAACTGGATCCAGGCCGTTCGCGGCAAGACTTGATTGCTCGTTACTTCAACACCGGGGTCTATTCCGTGCCGAGTCCCGGGCAGTTTGGCACTGGGGGCCGGAACCAGATCAACGGCCCCGGCGCGTTCGAAACCGACATTGCAATCATGAAGCGCTTCTATTTGCCGAGGGAAAGACTCGGCAGCATTGAATTACGCGGGGAGATTTTCAATCTTCTGAATTTCGCAAATTTAGGCGTTCCCACAGCAAACGCGGCGTCCCCCGCGTTTGGTAGGATCTTAACCGCTGCTTCGGCGCGTGTTGCGCAGCTTGCCCTGCGTTACGACTTTTAGTCTCTACGTTTTATGTCGGCACATATGTTTCAGGAAATCACGCGGCGTGCCTTTGGAGCCAATACCGCTTTAGTAACCGCGGGACTGGCCTTGAGTTGCGGGCGCTCACGGGATCGCCCGAACATCGTCTGGCTCATTGGCGAAGATATTTCCACGGACCTCGGATGCTATGGCAACCCTGCTGTTCAAACGCCCAACCTCGACCGGATCGCAGCGGAGGGTATTCGCTTTACCCGCGCCTATACCACCGGAGCGATCTGTTCGCCTTCGCGCTCTGCGATCGCAACCGGCATGTATCAGACGAGCCTCGACGCTCATCACCACCGCAGCCACCGCGATGATGGCCGGCGCCTTCCCGACGGGGTCCGGGTGTTCACCTATTACTTGCGCGAGGCCGGTTACCATACGTCGAATGTCCTGAACGCCGTGCCAGGCGTCGCCGGCGGAAAGACGGACTTCAACTTCACAGTCGAAAAGCCCTTCGACGGGACCGATTGGAGCCAGCGCCGGCAAGGCCAGCCTTTTTACGCACAGATCAACTTCTCGGAGACCCATCGCGCGTTCCGGCGCTTCGCCGAGCGCCCTATCGATCCTGGCGCCGTGCGGCTCCCGCCATCCTTTCCCGATCACCCGGTAGTTAGAGAGGACTGGAGGATGTACCTCGAAACCATGCAGCACCTGGATGTGAAGGTGGGCAAAGTCATCGAGCGCCTCAAGCAGGAGAACCTGCTCGACGACACCATCGTCTTCTTCTTCGGTGATAACGGCCGGCCGTTTCCCCGAGGCAAGGGCTGGCTGTTCGAGGGCGGCATTCGGGTCCCGTTGATGGCCCTGTTTCCCGAGCGCTTCCGCCCGGAAGGCGCCAAGCCTGGCAGTGTGCGGGAAGACCTGGTTAGCATGATCGACATCACGGCTACCTCACTCGCTCTCGCCGGCATCGAGCCGCCGCCGCACATGCACGGCCGGCCCATCTTCGGCGCCAGCGTGAAGCCCCGCGACCACATCGTCGCTGCCATGGACCGGTATGACGAAACTATGGACCGCGTCCGGTGCGTCCGCGCACAGCGATTCAAGTATCTCCGCAATTTCCACCCCGAGCGCCCTTACCGCCAGTCCAACGTGGACCTCGATACCACCAACCCCACCCTCCGAGTGATGCGCGAGCTGCATGCGATAGGCAAGCTGACGCCCGAGCAGGCGCACTTTATGGCGGCACGCCGTCCGGAAGAGGAACTCTATGATCTCGAAGCTGACCCGCACGAGCTCAAAAACCTAGCCGCCTCACAGGAGCATGAGGCGACGCTCCAAGAGATGCGTGCGACCCTCGGCGGCTGGATCAAGCAGACGGGTGATCAGGGCGAGAAGCCTGAGCAGCAGTCGCCTCAGCAGGATTACCGCGGCTACCGCGTCAGACACGTTGACGAGTGGTGCACCCGCGACTGTTTTCTCTCCAAGGCCAATGGCGTGATGCGCGTCGAATTCTCGGAGAAGCCGAACCGCCATCGGGTTATGCGCGGCATCATTGCTGAGGGAGGCGCGATGGAACTGCGGTTCCGTGCGCGCTCGCGCAGTGCCGGCGCCGTGACCTTCACTTGGGGTACGGTTCTGGCGCCCGCCGATCCCGCCAACGTCGTGGCCGTCAATTTGGTTACCGATGGCAGTTGGCGGCAATATGCCATTCCGTTCCAGACCGAAGGGACACTTACGCTGCTCGCCTTCGATATCGGCCGGGGGGAAGGAGCCATCGAGTTCGATTGGATCAGTTTGCTTCGGAACGGCAGAGGCGAGAAGCAACCCGTTATCGAATGGACTTTCGCGTGACCGGCGCCGGACGTAGATTGGCGATGCACGCCTTTTCCCTTTTCCTTTTTCTCGTGTTGGCCCCGTGCGCGTTCGGCCAAGAAGAGGATCTCCGGGTCATGTCGGGCTGGAAGCAGCATGATCTTCGCTGGATCGAACTCCCTCAAGCCGGATCGATGCTCCTTAGGCAGATGAACGCCTTCGCCTTCCAATCCTTGGACCAGAGGGACCGCCACATGAAACTGCTGCGCACGACGGCCGACTGGCAACTGCGCCGCGAACAGGGGCGCAGGCGAGACCGTCCCGGACATTGTCGCCTGGTGCTCCCGCTGACGCGAGATTCCGCGGTGATCCCGCTTCACCGATAACTAACGAAGCTAGTAAGTTAATTAATCAGAGAAAAGCCAGCCAGAGCGGTTGTGGCTCATTTCCGCCTGATGTCCGGGCGGGGATCGGGCACGAAACCGTCGCGGTTCGGCATCCGGATTTTCGGCAGAGTCTTCGCGTTCAGAACTTCGTTCTCGCCGGCGATGCCGTTCAGGAACAGAATGTAGGCGACGGCCGAATAAACTTGCGAGTGAGTGAGCACGCCCGGTTGGTTGAACGGCATGGCGCGGTTGACGTAGTCCCAGACGCTGGGGGCATAGGGCCAGAAACTGCCAACGGTCTTGCGCGGTTTCGCCGTGGCGAGGCTTCCTTGACCCCCCACCAGCGCGGGGCCAATATCGCCGTCCCCCTTTTCACCGTGACATTTCGCGCACCGCTGCGCGAACACGGTGCGCCCCTCGGCCGCGGTTCCGGATCCTTCGGGCAATCCGGTGCCATCGGGCGCGACGGTGATTCCGAACGCGCGTATCTGTTCTTGCGTGGGCGTCCGGCCTACGCCGTGTTTCGGTGATTGGGCGCAAAGCGGAAACGCCAGCAGCAACGCGATCACGAGACGGTGACTAGGCGTCTGCATTGGTGACACTGCCGTCAGCGGCGATCTTCCACAGCTTGATGCCGTTGAAGTGGTAGCCGGAATTGGTTCCGCGCGCGGCAATCAGATCCTCGCGCGTGGGCTGCACGTAGCCGCTTTCGTCGGTGGCGCGCGAGGCGATCATGGCCGGTTTGCCGTCCCAGCGCCAGGGCATCTTGAATCGCGTGAACGCCATGCGGAAGCGTGGCTCATCTAGGCGGGCCTCTTTCCATTTGTGTCCGCCGTCGAAGGTCACCTCCACTCTTTCGATGCGCCCGCGGCCAGTCCAGGCCAGACCGGTCAGCTCATAGAGGCCCGGGCCGGGGAGTGTCTGGCCGCCGGAAGGAAACGTAACCACGGACTTTGCTTCTTGAGTGAGGGTGAAGATGCGGGCTTTGCCGTCCGGCATCAGGTCGCTGTATTTTGATGTTTCGTCGCGCGTCATGTAGGGCTGATCGGTCACATGCAGGCGCTGGAGCCATTTTACCTGCACATTACCTTCCCAACCTGGCGTGAGCAGGCGCAGCGGAAAACCCTGTTCGGGGCGAAGTGGCTCGCCGTTCTGCCCGTAGGCGAGCAGGGCGTCGTCCAGTGCCTTCACGATCGGGACGCTACGCTGCATGCGGCAGGCGTCGGCGCCTTCGGCGATGAGCCAGGATGCGTTGGGCTTGAGACCGGCTTCATCAAGCACCAGGCGCAGTGGCACGCCCGTCCATTCGCTGCAACTGGCCAGACCGTAGGAGCGTTGGACATCAGGGCCGGTTTTCGCGCCCCATTCGCCGCCGCTATTGCCGCCGCACTCGAGAAAATGTATTCGCGATACGGAGGGCAAGCGGCGGATCTCTTCCATTGTCAACACTAGCGGCCGCTCCACGAGTCCGTGAATGAGGAGGCGGTGCTGGGCCGGGTCGATGGCTGGGACGCCGGCGTGATGCCGCTCATAGTGGAGCGAGGAAGGTGTAATGATGCCGTAGGTCTCAGCCAGAGGCGTGGAACTGGAGCCCGCTTCGGGGGTCCTCGATTGGCGCGTCCCGCGGGCGGCCTTCACGAATGGAGATCGCTCGCCGTAGCCGCTGAGCGGTTTTCCCAGCGAGCGAGGATCTTCGGCCCGCGCGAGAACGCTGCCGCCCAAGGCCGCACCGAGCCGCAAGGCCTGCCGGCGGTTGGTTTTTTTCATAGGATGATTCACCTCAAAATCCACCCGTTGCCGGGACAACCACGGGCTGACCCACGGGCCGTTTGCTGATGGGCGGCGGGCCTGCTTCAAGCGCTGCCCACGTTTGCGGCCCGACGACGCCGTCTGGCTTCAAACCTTTCATCGACTGGAACTGGCGAACCCGGGCGTCGGTTTTCGGCCCGAACATCCCGTCCACCCACAGGCAAGGCTGAGCAGTCAGGCGGGCGTTCAGCAGATTCTGGCAGTAGGCGACCTGTAAGCCCGTCGAGCCGCTTCGCAAGGTCGCTAGTCCTCCTTGGTTCCGTGGCGGCCCCGGCGGCGGTCCCAAATTAGGAAAGCTAATGCGCATTCTCGTTGTCCTCCTTCTATCTATCTATCTATTAAAAATGGCCTTAGCCAAGAAGTACTTGACTTCTGCTGCCAAGAGTATATCAACAATTTTGGCGGTCGAAATCGGAAACTAACGGCTTCCAGTAAGGGAAGCGAGCATTTCCAGGAGGTGTTCGGGCTGGACGGGCTTGGATAGATAGCCATCCATCCCAGCGTTGATACATGCCTGGCGGTCCCCATCGAGCGCGCTTGCCGTGAGCGCGATGATGGGGGTTCGGTGGCTGCGCTCGGCAGCGCGAATGCGGCTGGTCGCTTCCAGCCCGTCAAGCATGGGCATGTGCCAGTCCATCAGGATGGCATAGAATTCCGTCTGACCGGCCAGTTGCACGGCTTCGAGGCCGTTGCAGGCGACTTCGACAATGCAGCCCATTCGTTCCAACGTCCGTTGGGCCACCAATTGGTTAACCGGATTGTCTTCGGCGACCAGGATTCGCAACGGTCGATGACTGACCGGGAGATTGGCCACTAGACCGTTTGAAGCAGCAGCGGGTGCCTGGCCTAGACATTCGAGTAAGGCCGCGCGGAGGTTGCGGGCATGGACGGGCTTCTGAAGCCTCACTGTGCCGGGGGCTTCGATAACCGGATCCGGGCTCCATCCGCGCAGCAGGAGCAACGGTGCATCCAGCCGCGGACATTGAGAGATAGTGTCGGTATCGACAAGCACCACGGAGAAGGCGCTCGTGTCGATTCTTGAGGCATCACCAACAGCGGAGCGGCCCTCCGCGCCCAGGTCCGAGAGCAGGCTCAATAAGTGATCGGCGACAGCGGGGCTGGCCGAGAGCACCAGCGCCCGGCAGGGAACGGGAAGCGGTTGCCATAGGGATACGGGTTCGGCGTTCTCAGCGACCCGGACAGGGATGTGAAACCAAAAACGGCAGCCATGCCCGGACTCGCTGATGAGACCGATGGTTCCACTCTGCAATTCCACGAGACGCCGGGAGATTGCCAGACCCAGGCCCGTCCCTCCAAAGCGGCGTGTAGTGGACGACTCGGCTTGGTAAAAGGGTTCGAACAGGTGCCGCTGCACCTGTTTGTCAATTCCGATTCCCGTGTCTTCGACTTCGAAACAAATCGTGAGTCCGCCAGAAGCCGGAGACGGGCCGCAGCCGACTCGCAGCAGGACATGGCCTGTCTTGGTGAATTTCACTGCATTGCTTAGCAGGTTCAGCAGTATCTGGCGCACCCGCACCGGGTCCACCTGCACCGAAGAGGGAAGCTGCGGGTCCATGTAGCCCAGTACTTCCAGCCGCTTGCGAAATGCGTCTGGTGCGATGACTTCAAGGCTTGATTGCGCCAGGGCAGCGATGTTAACAGGGACAGATTCACAACGAAGTTTGCCGGCCTCGATCTTAGAGAAATCCAGGATGTCGTCGATAATGGTGACAAGTGTTTGCCCGCACTGCTGGATGATCGTGGCATACTCACGCTGATCGGGAGTAAGCGATGTGGCTTCCAGTAGCCGGGTCATGCCTATTACGCCATTCATAGGAGTCCGGATTTCGTGACTCATATTGGCCAGAAACTCGGCTTTAGATTCTTAGATCGAAGATCGTAAACAAGAATACTTCAACATTTGAGCAGACGACATCAGGCCGCATCGAGCAGATCGATAATACTCTGAATCGCGTGATCCGCCTTGTGATAGGCAGCT
>Ga0187893_10004317_pt1 | contig 27256 bp, 23 predicted proteins | sample MA1701074metaG_FD_139574 | JGI IMG/M metagenome (GOLD analysis project Ga0187893, IMG submission 139574) | White microbial mat communities from a basaltic lava cave in the Kipuka Kanohina Cave System on the Island of Hawaii, USA - MA170107-4 metaG ... | reverse complement strand
CGTTCGCCGCTTTACAAACGTATTGCTACGTCTTCTCGCTCGACTTGCATGTATTAGGCGCGCCGCCAGCGTTCGTTCTGAGCCAGGATCAAACTCTCATAAAGGTGTTCTTAGAATTTGGACCAAGGGCCACCACTTCAATACACTTACACCATTGCTCAACATTCTCTATTCAGTTGTCAAAGAACAAATAAACTCGTCACGCGAGCCGTGCACTTTACTCTGTGCACAGAAGCATGTCAAGGGACCCTTTTACCAAACCTATGGCCAGGTATTCCCTAGAACCGCATGCCCTCACCGCACTCTCGCATACGGTCAGCAGGCAGGATCACAACGAATACGCGACAAGTTAACAAAGGAGGCCTTACAGAGTCAAGAGGGGCACGGAAAATATAGACCCGGAGCCAGGCAGCTAATTGACGACCGCGGACACCTTCTTCGAGAGTTGTGGGAAGGATTTCCTTATATAATTACCCTCATCACACTGTCACGTTGGAGGCTTGATTTCACGGGTTTCCTGCCGTACTCTCCGTCAGTCGTCCGCCAGCACAAGGAGGCCATGATGCTAGCATTCTGTCGTGTTGTGTTCGTATCCCTGGTCGTACTTCTGGCGGCTTGCGCCCCAACCAAGCAAGCGCGCTCCGTTGAAACGACGGGATTTCTCGGCACGCTTTACCCGTTGATGCACAAAGGAGAAGAAGGAGAAGCGCTCCTGACATATAAGAGCCCCGAGGTCGCTACTATCCCTCGAGGGACCTATAAGAAAATGTTGCTGGATCATGTGCAAATATGGAGTGAACCGACGACGGATCCGGTTCGTCAGGCACAGGCTCAGAAGGTCGCCGACCTTCTGTATAGCTTGGCCTATCAGAGTCTCTCGCAAGACTATGAGATGGTGTCGAAACCTGAGCCTCATACTCTGCATGTACAGGTCGCCATTACCCGAGCCGATCCGGCATATGTGGTGCTTCGTGCCGTGTCGACGATTCCTGCGCCGATGAACGCCCTAGCCGTCGCGTCCATGCTGAAAAACATCGGAACCGGAAAACCACTCTTCGTCGGAGACGCCAGTCTCGAGATGAAGATCTCGGACGCGGAGACCGGCGAAGTACTGGGCGCCTCCGCTGACCGACGAGTCGGTAAGAAGCGCCTGGATGCGGACTCATTCGACTCCTGGGACGATGTGCACAAAGCGCTTGCCTATTGGGTAGAACTGGGCCGATATCGTCTTTGCCAAGAACGGCATGCCCAGAGTTGCCTACCGCCGAAGGACTGACCGACTTCCCCATCATCCTTAGGGCTTTGATGGAGCAGGCGGCATGGCTTCGCGACAACTGGTTAGAAAATCCGACTTGTGTTCCCGCAAACATTCGCTGATTCGCCCCCCATACTGGACCACTCTTTCAGAGAAACGTTTGGCATCCGTTTCAGAGACCTCTAGTAGACGTATGAGATTCCCCTGACCACCCGCAGCCGTGGCGAATTTGGTATTCGACCGTTCGGGTCTCTGGCAATCTGAACATTCTGAACATCTGAGACCTGCTTTGTGAGCCGGGTCATGAGCGTAACCTGAATCTTCCATCAGGACGATCAAAGCATCGTCCCTTGTTATCATTGAACAGCATTGCGGTCGCCGGCACCTCTGTACGATAATGAGATACGTCTCGAACGTTTTGGAGGCCGAATGCCATTTTCACGTCGAACACTGTTGAAAGCCGCGGGTCTTGGCACGCTTGCCGGAGTAACCGGAGGATGCGACGCGGTGGGGTCAGTGTTCGGGCGCATGTTTGCCATGCCCGCACGCGACACGACCTACTTCACACCGAACGCAAAATTCTATGTGGTGAACTACTCCGACTCGGCGGTGTCCATGTCGCGTGACGTCAACATCGAACAGTGGAAACTGCACATCAAAGGCGCTGTGAGCACTCCGATGTCACTTGGCTGGCGCGATATTCTGAATCGCGACTCCTACGATCAAGTCTCGACACTCATGTGCATCGACACGTTGCCGGGCGGGGACAGCATGGGTAATGCGACGTGGCGCGGCATTTCGCTCAGGAAACTGCTCAAAGATGCCGGCGCCGATGAAGAGACCGCGCGTGATGTTGTATTCCGCGGCATTGATGGCTACGACGATAGTATCCCGTTCAAGCGCGCCATGCAAGACGACGTGATGCTCGCCTTCCTGATGAACGGCGAAAAGCTGCCGAAGGAACATGGCTTTCCAATTCGACTCCTCGTGCCGGGACTCTACGGGATCAAGAATGTGAAATGGATCGTCGAGATCGAAGTCTATCCCGGCGACTATCAAGGCTACTGGCAGCGCAAAGGCTGGACCGACGACGGGACCATCAAAATTTTTTCGCGCATCGATTCACCCGGTCACTATCAAACGCTCCGTGGAGCCGAACAGAAATTCAGGGGCATCGCCTTCGGGGGGCCAAACAGTATCAGCAAAGTCGAATTGAGCTTCGACGCCGGCCGGACGTGGAACGAGTGCGAAATTGAACCGCCGATGTCACCCTACTCCTGGGTCATCTGGAACTACACCTGGAAACTGCCTCAACGCGGCAAATTCCAAACGGTTGTGCGGGCGACAGATACGAAGGGGCAGCTGCAGATCGCGGAGATTGTCCGGCCACAGCCGGCTGGGGCGAGCGGGCTGCATACCATTATTGCCGATGTGGAGTCAGTCTAGCGGCTACTGAAAATGCCCGCCAACGTCGTGCTCACCTCAGAAAAATCCTCAACGTACCCCTGAGGGTACGCCTCCGGTGTTTTCTTCGGCTCGGCCTCGTTGGACAGACGTTTTGAGCAGCCTTTTGCTTGCTACGTGTCCCCTGGGGAAGCAATGACCTCGTTGAGGGGGAAGACTCTCACGCAGTTGCAAATATTCTAACCGCACTAAATCCCCTGTTCTGCCTTCCAATGTAGAGGAGCTGCTTGGTGGGGCGTTTGATCTTCCGCCTGATGTGCGTCAGCATGTGCTTCGCCGGTTGGTGTGCATCCACAAAATTGACGGCGAGTACCTTCAGACCAGCCTGTTCACACGCAAACTGCAACGCACGGCCCGAGTAATAGAACAGGTGTTCGAGACGATCGATCGGATAGTCCTCGATGTCTACTTGATACATGAGCCTTTTTCTATTCTGTTCGACGTTCGGCACCTCGATGGAGATCAGTCCGCCCGGTTTCACTAATCCTTTCAGACTGAGAAGCGTCGGAAGGGGATCCGGTAAATGCTCGAAGACATGCCATAAACTGATCACGTCAAACGTTTTGTTTTTAAAATCGATCTCCTGCAACCTGCCGACATAAATGTGCTCAGCACCCGCCCTACGCTTGGCAATGTCGGCGTATTGATCGGAGAATTCTGTACCAAACACCCGAAATCCTGCCTCCTTCGCCAGGCCGCAGAAATCCCCCATTCCACAACCCACATCCAATAAATCCCCCTGAGCTTTGTACCGAAGCACATTACGGAGCCTCGTACGATAGATTTCTTTGAGATGGAAATTAGCGTGATCAAACCAAGCGCGTGCAGGCCCTGTGTCGAGAAGCCCTTGACGTGTGTACTGCTGTTTTAAGGTCTCGACCGTCGGTTGGGGATTAAGAAAAATCACCGCGCAGTCCTCACATTGATAATAGTTCACCAATGGAGCTTGTGTGAGTGGAACCAGCCGGTCACTCGCACAGATCTTACAGCGCGCGATCTGCTCGTACCCCTTTAGCTCTGTCGGCGTGGAAAGCATAGCGTTATGGATGGGAAAGATCTCAGGAACGTCTTCCGATGTCAAATAAAGGCCGGCCTGATGCGAGGATCGCGTAGTCGTTCCGCTTTCAGCACCTCGCCACCAAGCATGAGCACACGCCCATCATAAGACTCCGGTGAGGCCAGTGGGTCTCGAAACGATTCGTCTTCGCATGCGCCCACTATATTTATACATCAACGCTGGAACGAGAGGCGAGATCGTTACGCAGGCTCGCGCCTACAGAATTTCACTGCCCTTCCTGTATTTCTCTGCTGCGTCGTTGCGCGAAAATTCTCCCTAAGCTATTGAGAAGGAGGTATCTTCGCACCTTTTCAACTTTGCACCTGGCGGATTTTCTTCGATCAAAACACGAGGCATCTACCTTGCTCTACTCGATGGCCAAAGAGCTTCGCCACTCTCATCAATAGTACAGAGTGTTTTCTGGAGCGACAGCATCGCATAGTGCGATGGCTCGGTTTCATCAACTCACTAATCATATGGAGGTTCCCATGACTCGCTACGCAAGCTTCATCGCACTCGCAGCGTTCCTCACCTTCGGCATCGGTACAGCGGTGTCTTTCGCCGGCGAACCAGCCCCTGCCGAGCAGAAGGAGAAGAAGGGAACGACAAGCAGCAAGGCGGACGAAGAAAAGAAGAAGGACGAGAAGAAGGATATGGGTGGAAAGTAAAAGCCTTGCTTCGGGGCGCAGTAGTCGCTGCGCCCCGTTTGCTCTGTTGCCATTCATTGGCCCGCTACTCAGTCCCTCCCCCTATGAGTATGTTGGCTGGCGTCACAGCAGATCACGGCAACAGCACTCAGCGTCTGCAGGGTTGCCCCTACAGTGATTGTGGCGCTATGCTCTAGTCCCCCTTGATTTGCCTCACACACAAGCCGACAATTACTCCGTGATCTCAATGAGAAAGGAATCCCTTTCTTCTCATTCGTTTCCGAGTCATTGGGCATTGGGCTTGCTCCCCTTCGTACTATGCTGTTCGCCATCATTCAAAGGAGGAGACTATGCGACGAAGCTTGATTGATCGAGTCATGCCACTCCGAACCCCCACATTGGCCATACTGTGTGCCGTGGCGGTGGTGGGATGCGTAAGCAAGGGCACCCACACACAAACGCTCACCGAACTTGAGGCCGAAAAGAAAACTTCCGCCCAGCTGCAGCAGCAATTGGCCGGCCTACAAAAAAATCTTGACCAGGAGGCCACTAAGCGAAAAGCGGCAGAGAAGCAGGCAGCCGAGTTGCAGTCACGCCTGGACGGACTGGAGAACGAGAAAGGGCAACTGAACAGCGAACTAACCAATGTGCGCGGTCAAATCACTGATCTTGAACAGAAGCTCGCGAGCGGAAGTGCCTCTTCGCGAGAAGAAATCGCCAGGCTGCAGAAGCAGGCCTCTGAGCTCGAGGCGAACGCTGCCCGCATCGAAAAAGAGCGTGAACAGCTACGCCAAGAACAGGCCCGATTGGCCGCGGCGCTCGAACAGGAACGAGCCGCCAAAGAAGAAGAGATCAAGCGGCTGACGCGGACGCAGGAAGAATTATCCAAATCGCTGCAAGACGAAATTTCCAAAGGTAATATCACCATACAACAAGTACGTGACCGCCTCACCATCAACATGGTGGATCGTGTCTTGTTTGATTCCGGGCAGGCCCAAGTGAAACCGGCCGGTGTCAAAGTCTTGAAACAAGTCGCCGATGTCCTCAACAAGATCACCGACAAGCAGATCCGGATCGAGGGCCACACGGACAATGTGCCCATCAGTTCGAAGCTACAAGATCGCTTCAAGACAAATTGGGAACTCTCGACGGCGCGAGCCACGACCGTGGTGCGCTACCTGATCGATCACGGCGGTGTGGACCGTCAGTACCTCTCCGCGGTCGGTTACGCGGATACTCACCCCCTCGCCTCGAATGACTCCGAAGAGGGACGAGCAACCAACCGTCGAATCGAAATCGTGCTGTACCCAAAGGACCTCAAAGAAATTGCAGGCCAAGTCGAGACCAGTTCGGCTGCATCGAAATAGTCATCCGTCCTCCGGAGGTGCTCACCATAGATGGGCACCTCCCGCTTCATCAGGCTTCTCATCGAAATCTCATTGGCTTCGATCTTCGTGCGAATGTGTACGATCAACGCAGTTGAATCAGGGTCTTCCCCCTCCTCCTTCCTTCGGTTATGATGCATCACGTGATCGTCTTCTTTGGCCACTGAGCAGAAACAAGATCATTCAATCGATGGAGAAAGAGCCGGCCTGATCCGCCCGATCGAGACACCTCGTCCAATCAGGAGGTCCTCATGCGCTGGGAAGGACAACGAGAAAGCGGTAATGTCGAAGATCGTCGAGGTATGGGGCCGGCCAGGGTCGGAGGAGGGCTGGGATTGGGCGGCATCGTGCTGATACTCGTCGTCAGTTATTTCACCGGCATCAATCCCATCACCCTCATCAGCATGCTCAACGGAGTACAAGAAATAACCGACTCATCGGTCCCCCCCGAATCTGTGCCAACCGGATCGCCCGACGACCAGTTGGGGAAATTTGCCTCGGTCGTCCTTGCCGACACGGAAACTACCTGGAACCAACTCCTTGGTCCTCGGTATGAAGATCCTCGTCTCGTACTCTTTACAGGAGCAGTCCGGTCTGCTTGCGGCACTACATCATCCGCAGTTGGTCCCTTCTACTGTCCCGTGGATCACAAGGTGTATCTCGACCTCTCATTTTTCAAAGAAATAGCGCGACGGTTGGGCGCACCTGGCGAGTTCGCACAGGCTTATGTCATCGCCCACGAAGTAGGTCATCACGTGCAATACCTCATGGGCACAGCAGAGAAGGTGAGCCGCCTTCAGCGCCAGGCTTCTGAACGAGAGGGAAATGCCCTATCAGTGCGAATGGAACTTCAGGCTGACTGTTTCGCCGGCGTCTGGGGACACCACGCCAAGCGCGATCGAAACCTGATCGAGCCGGGCGATTTCGAAGCAGGATTGAACGCCGCTGCCGCCATCGGAGACGACCGCCTCCAAAAGATGGGACAAGGCTATGTCCAACCGGAGAGCTGGACGCACGGCTCCTCCGAACAGCGTATGACTTGGCTCCGAAAAGGCTTGGAGACCGGCGACCCGAAGGCTTGCGACACCTTCGCGAGCAGCCGGCTGTAGCCAGTCCATGGATCAAGAACTGGACCAGCTGGAAACTTCTTCCACACAGGGCATCTGCGCAACCTTACTGGCCGATGCGCCCTGGAATGCAAAATCCGTCATCGCCGCTGGTATCGCAACTGTTGGAGGCCTCGCCTCATGGGTTGCTGACTTCTCATCGCCTGCCATGGCAGGCATCGCTGGCAGCTATCTGGCAGGATTTTTCATCGGTTGGGCATCCCGACGATTTCTGAGAATGGCCGCGCTCATCACTGGCGGATTGCTGGTCGGCATCGCCGTATTGGAAGAGACCGGCTGGATCGATCTCGATTGGACCTCAGTGGAAACGCAGGTCGGCCACACCGTCGCAGCGGCACACCAGGGCGCTCAAGGACTCAAACACATCCTCTCCGGCTATCTCCCGTCAACCGGGGCAGGAGCGGTCGGAATGTTTTTCGGGTTTCGGAAAAAATAGCAAGACGAAGTCAGTGCGGTGAGCTGTGTCCAGGGAGCGCTTGATACCACCCATTGGCTTGAGCCAATGCGACCGGGCATTCGAACAATCCACTGAGGTTGGCTTCTGTGAGGACAGTGCGTTTGTCCCCATCCTTAAGAATCTTGCCTTGCTTCAATAGCACGACTCGCTCTACTTCCGGTGGGATTTCGTGGATGTGGTGCGTCACCAGCAACAACGTGTTCCCTTTTCGTATATAGGCACGAACGAAGTCCAGGTAGTGAAACGTCGCGGTCAGATCGAGCCCGCTTGTCGGTTCGTCGAGCACGAGTGCGATCGGTTCATGGACGAGCACCCGTCCTAACAAGCATCGGCGCTGCTCCCCCGTCGACATCTGGCCAAACCGGCGATCTTTTAAAAACCCCGCCCCCATTTCCTCCAACATGCCGTCTGCCCGAGCGATCTGCGCATAGCTGAAGTCTTGATATCCGTAGGTCCCGATGCTGGCATAGAAGCCGGACAAGACGACCTTGAGACCGGTCACTTGGTCCATATACTGATGGTGAAGATCATGCGACACCATCCCCAGCCGTTTCCGAACCTCCCACACATTCCACTGCTCTTGGCCAAAGAGCCGGATATGCGTCTCATCATGAGGAACTGGATGGATTTCACCGGCCAACAATTTCAACAGTGTCGATTTGCCCGAGCCATTCGGGCCAAGGATAGCGGTATTCACTCCTGCTTCAAGAGTGAAAGACAGGTCTTCGAACACGCAGGTGTCACCCCGATAGACTGTGGCCTTTTCGATTTCGAGGATGGGACCTGCCTGAAGAAACGATGAGGTCATACCGCCACGGGGGCAGATTCCTATGCTTCGTTCGGGTCAAGATCGATCTTCGCGGTGGATTTCTGCTTCCCGGAGGCCGACTGTCTTTTCAGCGAGCCCGGAATCTTGGGAGTTTTCGTGGTCACGTCTGCATTCTGAGCTCGGTGCAGCAACGCATGATCCATTAGTACCAACGCCATCATCGCTTCGGCAATCGGTGTCGCTCTGATGCCGACGCAGGGGTCGTGACGTCCGTTCGTCTCGACGGTCACCGGCTTACCCAACTTATCGATAGACCGGCGGACCACACGGATACTCGATGTCGGCTTAATCCCGATCGTGACAACGATATCCTGCCCGGTTGAGATCCCACCGAGAATGCCGCCGGCATGATTCGTGACAAAACCTTCCGGCGTCAACTCGTCGCCATGCTCCGACCCTCGCTGCGTGACTGCGCCGAACCCTGCACCGATTTCCACAGCCTTCACTGCATTGATACTCATCATGGCGCCGGCCAAATCGGCATCGAGCTTCGCATACACAGGCCCACCCCACCCCACCGGAACAGACTCAGCCACTGTAGTGATCTTGGCACCGACCGAATCACCCGCTTTCCGCAGTTCGTCCATGAACGATTCAAACTTCGGCACAACCTCTGAGCTTGCAGAGAAGAATGGGTTCTTGCTGACCTCCGCCCAACTCTTAAACGGCGCTTCAAGCGGGCCAAGCTGACTGAGGTAGCCCCGGATCACAACGCCGTATTTTTCGTTGAGCCATTTCTTCGCAATCGCCGCGGCCGCCACTCGCACAGCTGTTTCACGCGCAGACGCGCGCCCGCCGCCGCGATGGTCACGAATGCCATATTTCTGCCAATAGGGATAGTCCGCGTGGCCGGGCCGAAAGGTATCGATCAAATTACCATAATCCCTGCTGCGGGCGTCCTCGTTTCGAATGAGCAGCGCAATCGGCGTGCCGGTGGTCTTGCCTTCAAAGACGCCGGAGAGGATTTTGACGGTATCGGATTCCTGCCGTTGCGTGACTTGGCGGGAAGTGCCTGGCTTGCGCCGATCGAGATCGTGCTGGATGTCTTCGACGGAAAGGGCCAGACCAGGCGGACAGCCATCCACGACACAGCCAATCGCAGGCCCATGGCTTTCGCCGAATGACGTAATGGTGAAGATTCGACCGAACGAATTGCCTGCCATGGGATGGATGACTCCTCCCTACTCGACGAGATCGAGTTTGATGCGTAACTCCTTCAACTGATCGGCACTGACTGCAGACGGCGCATCGGTCAGCGGACATTGGGCCCGTTGTGTTTTGGGGAACGCAATCACGTCGCGGATCGAGTCCGCCGCCCCCAATAACATGATGAGCCGATCGAGCCCGAAGGCAATGCCGCCGTGCGGAGGCGCCCCATAGTCCAGCGCGTCGAGCAAGAACCCAAACTTCGCCTGCGCTTGCTCCTTATTGATGCCGAGTAGGTCAAGAATGCGCAGCTGGATATCGCTCCGATGGTTCCGGATACTCCCGCCGCCGATTTCACTTCCATTCAGCACCATGTCATAAGCCTTCGCCCGTACTTTGAGCGGATCCGAGTCCAGGAACGCCACATCCTCGTCCATCGGCGCAGCAAAGGGATTGTGCATGAAAATGTACCGCTTCTCTTCGGACGAATAATCCAGCAAGGGAAACTCGACGACCCACAGAGGCCTCCATGCAGTAGTATCGATTAGCTTCAGCTCTTCACCCAGCAAGAGCCTGATGCGGCCTAGCACGTCGTGGACAACGGCGGCCTTGTCGGCACCGAAAAAGACTAAGTCCCCCGGCTTCGCGTCAGGGAGTGCCGACGCGAAAGCTTTGGCATCCAAGAACTTGGCGATCACGGACTCGAGCTGTCCTTCCGCTGTGATCTTGAGCCAGGCGAGCCCCTTCGCGCCAAAACTCTTGGCTGTTTCGCCGAGCCCATCAATCCTGCTTCGCGGCGTGGTCGCACCACCTTTTACGATCAAGGCCTTCACGATCCCGCCTTTGGTCGCCGCCTCCTTGAACACCTTGAACTCGCTGGCCGCCGCAAATGCGGTGACGTCATGCAGCGGCATGTCGAAGCGCAGGTCCGGCTTGTCCGATCCGTAGCGGCCCACCGCCTCGGCGTAGGTCATACGCGGAAAGGGAGTCGGCAACTGGACGCCGCCCGCCTCACGAAACACCGTCACAATCATCTGCTCCATCAAGCTCATTACAATCAGCCGGTCCGCAAAGGACAGTTCGGCATCGATCTGTGTAAATTCCGGCTGCCGGTCGTTGCGCAAATCCTCGTCGCGGAAGCAGCGCGCAATTTGATAATAGCGATCGACCCCGCTAACCATGAGCACCTGCTTGAAGAGCTGTGGCGACTGAGGAAGCGCGTAAAATTGACCGGGGTTCACTCGGCTCGGCACCAAATAGTCCCGCGCGCCTTCCGGCGTGCTCTTGGTCAAAATCGGCGTTTCCACTTCAAGGAAATGTTCTGCGTTTAGAAACCCACGGACAGCTTGCATGATGTTATGCCGGAGGCCCAAGAGCCGTTGCATCCTTGGACGCCGAAGATCCAGGTAGCGGTACTTCAGCCGGACTGACTCCGTCACCTCAGCATCGTCTTCGATCACGAACGGCGGCGTCTTCGACTCATTCAGAATTTCAACAGCATCCACAAAAACTTCGATTTCACCCGTGGGCAGATTGGGATTCTTCGACTCTTCGGGACGGGCCATCACTTGGCCTGTCACAGATACGACACACTCGCTCCGCAAAGCATGGGAGGTTTGGTGTACCGCTGCATTACGCTCGGCGTTAAACACCACCTGCGTGATTCCAGTTCGATCCCGCAGATCGATGAACATGACCATGCCGTGGTCGCGCCTCTTCTGGACCCAGCCATTCAGGACGACGGTCTGCCCAACAGCGGCTTTCGTGAGTTCCCCGCATCGATGAGTTCTGGCCTTCATGCCACCTTCACTTTCTTGGACCGAGCCCACCCAGCCCGACTGACCGGCCTCTTTGGCCGTGGAGTCTGCTTCTCTGTGTCCTCTGCTGAGGCCAGCTTCTGTTCTGCCAGTTCGCGCAGCGCGTTCGCTTCACGGTCTGTCAGGTACCTGAACTCGCCGGATTCCAGATTCCCCAGCGACAACGGACCCATCTTGATCCGAGTTAGCTTCAAGACCGGGTGACCGACCGCCTCTAACATACGCTTTACTTGATGCTGACGCCCTTCGCGGATCGTAATTTCGAGCCAAGAGTTCTGCTTGGCCTTTCTAACCTTCTTGACGATAGCCGAACTCGTCATACCGTCTTCCAGCAACACACCCTGTTCCAACTGCCGTATATGTTCATCCGTCACCACCTGCTTCACCTTGATGAGATAGGTCTTCGGCACATGGTAGCGGGGATGGAGCAAGGTCTGGGCCAAGTCGCCGTGATTCGTTAAGAGCATCAACCCTTCGCTGTCGAAATCTAATCGACCGACGGGAAACACCCGCACCGATATTCCACGGAGATAGTCCTTCACCGTCGGCCTGCCTCCCGGATCGTCCAACGTCGACATCACGTTCTTCGGCTTGTTCAGCAATAGATAGACGTAAGGCTGGGCAGAACTGATGTGCTTACCATCAACCTTGATATGGACGCGATCTGGATCGACCTTGGTGCCGAGCTGCATCACAACCTTGCCGTTCACCGTCACGCGCCCAGCAGCGATCCACTCCTCGGCCTTTCGCCGCGAAGCCAATCCGGTTCCGGCAATGATTTTTTGTAGCCTAACTTCCATTTCGTCAATCGTGAATCGTGAATCGTTCAACGCAAGAACCTTCTTGTTGCGGCGTTTAACGAATAACGATTAACGTCCTATTCCCATTCTATCGTGGCCGGCGGCTTCGAGCTGATATCGTAGACCACTCGATTCACGCCCTTCACTTCGTTGATGATCCGGTTTGACATCCTGCCCAGCACGTCGTTCGGAATCTTGGCCCAATCGGCCGTCATACCATCCAAGCTCGTGACCGCACGAAGCGCAATGACATGTTCATAGGTCCGTTGATCGCCCATGACACCCACGGTCCTGATTGGTAAGAGCACGGCAAGTGATTGCCAAATCTCCCGATACAAACCGGCGGCGCGAATCTCCTGATCGAGAATGGACTCGGCTGCTCGCAGGATAGCCAGTCGCTCCTTAGTGACCGCTCCCAGCACCCGGATAGCAAGGCCAGGACCGGGGAAGGGCTGTCGCCAAACAATCTCGTCCGGCAAACCTAATTCTTTACCCAGCACCCGCACTTCATCTTTGAACAATTCCCGCAAGGGTTCGATCAACTTGAGCTTCATGCGAGCCGGCAGACCACCCACATTGTGATGCGTCTTGATCGTGGCCGACGGACCCTTGAAGCTCACGCTTTCAATCACATCGGGGTAGAGCGTGCCTTGGACCAGAAATTTCGTGCCCCCCGACTTCTTTTTGGCCTCAGCCTCGAAATGTTCGATGAACTGCTTCCCGATAATCTTCCTTTTATGTTCGGGATCGATCACTCCTTTAAGCTTGGCAAGGAACGAATCGGATGCATCAATGAGCCGCAGATTGAGATGAAGTTGTTGAGCAAACGTCTGTTTGACTTGGTCTTTCTCTCCACTCCGAAGCAGCCCGTTGTCGACGAAGATACAGGTCAGCTGGTCGCCGATGGCCCAATGGGTGAGGGCCGCTGCCACAGACGAGTCCACCCCGCCGCTCAAGGCGCAAATCACTCGCTCTTTGCCGACTTGCTCTCGAATCTGCCGCACCGCCGTATCCACATAGGACAGCATCGTCCAGGTCGGCTTACAGCCACAAATGTCGTATACGAAGTTACGAAGCAGCGTCGTCCCTTCCGGCGTATGAACGACTTCCGGATGAAACTGGAGGCAATAGATCCGTCGCTTGTGATCGTCGCGCTTCATCGCGGCAATCGGCGAATTGGCTGTATGCGCGATCGATCGGAAGCCCGGCGGCATCCGTTCGATACGGTCTCCGTGCGACATCCAGACTACGGTCGATCCCTCTATGCCAATGCCCTTGAACAGATTGCTGCGGTCGTCGATCATGAGATCCGCCCGGCCGTACTCTCGATGGTTGGATTTAGCCACCTCCCCGCCCGAGAGATGCGTCACAAGCTGCATCCCGTAACAAATCCCGAGAATAGGAATGCCTTGATCGAAGAGTTCCTTGGGCACACTTGGCGCCTTCTTCTCGTACACGCTGGACGGGCCACCCGACAGCACAATGCCTTGCGGGCGATAGGCGAGAATGGTGGCCAACGGAACCGTGCAGGGAAGAATTTGCGAGTAGACTTGTGCTTCGCGAATGCGGCGCGCAATCAGTTGGGTGTATTGCGACCCAAAGTCGAGGACCAGGATTCTATTGTGCCAGAATTCCATAGAGACGTTATTCGTTAACCGTGCAACGTTACACGCAGGAAAAAATAGACGAATAGGTAGGTATCGGATTCGGGCCAGATTACGGTTAACGATTCACGTTGAACGTTTCGCGTCTTATTCCCAGTCCATCCGATAATTCGGCGCTTCCTTCGTGATAATCACGTCGTGCACGTGGCTTTCACGGAGTCCGGCGACCGTCTGTCGGATAAATGTCGCCTTCTGCTGTAGGTCCGAGATCGTTCTGCATCCGCAATAGCCCATCCCGGACTTCACGCCGCCGATCAATTGATAGATGACGGCCGAGAGTTTTCCCTTATAGGGCACGCGACCTTCGATGCCTTCCGGGACCAGCTTCTGCGCCGGACGTCCCGCTTGCCCATACCGATCTCCGCCGCCGCGCTCCATCGCACCGATCGAGCCCATGCCGCGGTACACCTTATAGGTCCTGGCCTGGTACAGTTCGGTTTCCCCTGGCGATTCTTCCGTGCCTGCCAAGAGTCCGCCCAACATGACAGAGGAGGCTCCTGCCGCCAAGGCCTTCGTAATATCGCCTGAATACTTGATCCCTCCGTCTGCAATGATCGGGACTCCGTTGCCCGCAAGGACTTTTGCGCAATCGGCAATCGCCGTCAGCTGCGGCAACCCGGCTCCGGACACGATGCGAGTCGTACAAATTGAGCCAGGCCCCACACCCACCTTCACGGCATCGACACCGGCCTTCAACAAATCCTTCGCCGCCTCGGCAGTGCCGATGTTCCCGGCTATCAATTCGAGATCCGGATGACGTTTCTTGATCAGCTTGACCATATCCAGCACCGCTTGAGAATGCCCGTGGGCGGTATCGACCACAATCACGTCTACCCCGACTTTCTTGAGCCGCGCCACGCGGTCTTCCGTCTCCGGCCCCACCCCAACAGCCGCACCGACACAGAGCCGGCCATGTCCGTCCTTGCATGCGTTGGGATACATAATGCGTTTTTCGATATCCTTGATGGTAATAAGGCCTTTGAGCTCAAAATGTTTGTTTACGACCGGAAGCTTTTCGATCCGATGCTCGTGCAACACCTCGCGAGCCTTCTCTAAGCTCGTTCCTTCGGGTGCCGTGATCAGCTTATCTCGCTTCATGATTTGCGAGACCTTCAAATCCATCCTGGTTTCGAACCGCAGATCGCGATTCGTGATAATACCGACCAATTTCTTGTCTTTTGTGACGGGAATCCCGGAGATCCGATATTTTTCCATCAACGCGTGGGCATCACGGATCGTTTGATCGGGCGAGATCGTAATCGGGTCGAGGATCATCCCGCTCTCGGATTTCTTCACCCGGTCCACTTCTGTCGCTTGATCCACCGGCGACAACACGCGGTGAATTATCCCGATACCGCCCTCACGGGCGATGGCGATCGCCAAACGGGACTCGGTGACGGTATCCATGGCCGAGCTGATGATGGGAATATTGATATTAATGTGGCGAGTCAGCCTCGTACGCATGTCGACTTCACTCGGCAAGATCTGAGACTTGGCCGGAACCAACACAACGTCGTCGTAAGTGAGTCCTAGGCGTGGTTCTTTATCGAGCATGTCTTCCCCCACCAGCAGGATGCTGAAAAAGTCGTTCTTCTCACCCGCCTTACCCCAGCGCGCCAAGACGCGCTCTTTCCCATGCGGCGTTCTCGAATCGTTCAGACCCTCAACGGGGACCCGGCCGCCTCACTAACTCGGCGGCGCGCACAGACGTGGTGCTCCTTATTCGCCGCACCGTGCGCCCCAGAGAGTACGCCTCGGCCCTTCACTCGCTGCGGCCTTGCTGGACAGCCTTTTTGAGCATCCTGCTCTATCCTCGTGACCGGTTATGACCGTGGCGTGCCTTGCGCGTTCTCGATCTCTGCCACGGTCTCGGCATCTTCCTGGAGCCGTTCACTCCCCTCGTCCGCCGGCATGAACTGTTCGACTCTGGTGTTCCCGCTATCGACGACGAACACACTTCCCCTGACATCGACGGCGATGCCATAGGGAAAGTTGAATTGCCCTTTGCTGTTCCCGAACCCGCCCCACTGTGTGATGAAGTTGCCTTCTTTATCGAACTTCTCGACACGGTGATTGCCGGTATCCGTGACATACACATCGCCGGCCCCGTCGACTGTAATGCCCCAGGGAGACCGCAACTGACCCGCCTCCTGCGCAAGCTGGCTGCTGGCATGCCCCGGTTCGGCACTGCCGCCCCACTTGGCCAGCAACTGAGGGAGCACGTTCGTGCTGGTATCGAACTTCTGAATTCGGTGATTGCCCATATCGACGACGTACACAAACCCGTCTGTCTGGTCTACGGCCACGCCACGCGGGAAATAGAATTGGCCGTCTCCGTTTCCGAAGCTGCCCCAGGACATGATGAACTCCCCGTTCATATCGAACTTCTGGACACGGAAGTTGGCGCTGTCGACCACATACACATACCCACGCACCCGATCGACTGCGATGCCCCAAGGTGAGTTGAATTGCCCTTCGCCATTTCCACGCGATCCGAACTTCATGAGATAGCCGCCGAGCTTTCCGTCGAATTTCTGGACACGGTGATTGTTCGTATCGACCACCCAAACGTCGCCCTTGCCGTCGCACGCAATTCCGGTGGGATTATGGAAGTTGGCATTGGCTGAACCAAAGTTTCCCCAGAGAATGATAAAGTTTCCGGCATTGTCGAATTTTTGAACCCGGTTGTTGCCGTTGTCGACCACGAACAGTGATCCTTGCTGATCCACGCAGAGACCGTAGATCGGAGCCATGAACTCGCCGCCATGCAACAAGGATGCGCCGCGGCCCGTACGGCCCCATTCGGACACGCAGAGGTACCCCGACGTGTTGACCAGAATCGTCGCGCTCGCAGGGGTGGAGACGTTCCCACCCACATCCTTAAACCAAACGTAGATCGACTTCTGTCCGTCTCCCGGCGACAAAATAAACTGGATCGTCGCCCCGAACTTGGTGGCTGGGGTCACATCCACCCATCCCGGCGTCCCAGCCATGGGAGTCATCGGCGCCTCGGAGACAAAGTAGGCTGCAACTCCGGTATCGACATCGTTCGCCGAAACCGTGACGACGACTTCTTGCGTGTTCGTCATGAACGCGCCATGATTGATCACGGCGTACGGATTTTGCGGCGCCGTGATATCGATGAGCACCGGCGTGACGGTCACTTCACTCGACAATTCACTTTCGGCGCCGGTCTCAAATACCGCGGTCACGGCATAGTGGTACGGGGTATCGTTCGAGAGGCCGGTGTGCGTATAGGGATTTGTGACACCTTCAATTTTCGTCGCCGTCTGGGTCGTGAGCTTCGAAACGGTATTGAAATACAGGTTATAGGACAGGGCGCCAGGGACCTCCATCCAGCTCAAAAAGGCCTCCGTATCCCCGGCCTTCACCGCCACGCTGCGGGGCGCTGGAGTCTCGCTCGGCACCTGACCGGCTGATGTCTCGTCCTTTCCGCGATTGAGTTCTTCGTCCGTCGGCACATATTTAAGAATACGGCCATTGCCGCTGTCGACCACATATACCGCGCCTTCTTTGTCGACCACGATTCCGTAGGGAAAATTCAGCTGCCCTTCTGTCTTTCCGCGATTGCCCCAGGCACAGAGAAACGTCCCGTTCCCGTCGAACTTTTGAATGCGGTGGTTGCCGGTATCGACGACGTACACATTGCCGAGCACATCGCAGGCAATTCCCCAGGGAGACTTGAATTGGCCTGGACCTGCTCCCTCTCGCCCCCACTTGGCAAGGAAGCTCCCACGGGCATCGAACTTCTGAATACGATTATTGCTTTCGTCGGCCACAAAAATATTGCCGACAAAATCGACGGCTACGCCGCGAGGGAAGAAAAAGGCGCCGTCGAAGCTCCCGTCACGGCCCCACTTGAGTAGCGCCGTCCCGTCCGAGGTGAACTTCTGTATGCGCGCGTTACTCGTATCGGACACGTACAGATTCCCTTCTGTGTCCGTCGCGAGACCCCAGGGAACATCGAACTTGCCCAGATCAGCTCCGCGCCATGCAAATCCGAACTTGCCCCACGCCTGCATCACATTGCCGTCGAGATCGAATTTCTGCATGCGGTTATTGCCGCTGTCTGCGACATACAGCACGTCGTTCGGCCCAACCGCCAGTCCACGCGGATAGTAGAAACTCCCTTCCTGCGCAGAGGGATCGCCACCCCATCGCGCGAGAAACTTCCCGGACTTGTCGAGCTTCTGAATCGAATGGTTATCGGTGTCGGCGACGTATATGTTGCCGTCCTTGTCGAGGGCGATCCCCGTGGGCGAGCTGAACTCTCCATCATCCACACCTTCCCGTCCGATGCTCAGAGCCAACAGATAGGGCGAAGGAATCGCCATGACCTCTTGAGACTCGAGACTCTCTCCCTTCTGCGTGACCACAGTCACGACGTAGTGGTAGCAGGTTCCGTTCGCCAAATCGTCATGGACAAACGGACTCTGGGTGCCTTCCAAACAGGTGCCTTTATCTTTTTTCACCCCGATCACGGATTTGAAGTCGTCAGCTGAGGCAATCGGACGCGTGAGATCGGAGAACTTGATCATCACGCCCTTGGTAGTTTGGAAATAGAGATTGTAGTACATGGCCTCGGGAACGGGATCCCAGGTAATGGTGACCCGGCCATTCCCCGATTTCACGGCCACGTTTGCCGGAGGCGGTGGAAGTTCTTCCTCTGCGGCGATCGAATCGCCGGCGCCCCATTCTCCCTCGATCCCTTCGATGGTCAAATACGTTCGGTCACATCGAAACATCTCATCGAGTAGCCATGCTTTGATCATGTGGTAATGCATCCTGTTGCTAAAGCCGCCCAGTCAGCAGGATGCTGAAAAAGTCCGCCAGCGGCGTTCTCGCTTCGCTCAGAGACTCAACGGACCGAAGCATACGCCTCGCCTCTTCGCTCTTTGCGGCCTTGCTGGACAGCCTTTTTGAACATCCTGTGCGGTGCGCTCCTTTTGTCCTAGACGTACGGACCATTAAATTTCCACTGTGCCAGAATAGTTTTTCCGCAGCCTGTTAGAAGAAACAAGGGGTCTTTCAAGGACTTTGAATTGGATTGCGAAGTCTAACAAAGCGGCGGAAAGAGAGTCAACGGGGCCATTCGTCACTCCTGGTGCTCGCGCAACGCGGCCCCAGAATGATGCGAAGAAGTAGGCAGATCGTTCTTCTTGCTCGCAGAGCCCCCACGATAAAGCTGTGGTCGCTCGATGCGCGCAGTGAAGAGCAGCGAGGGGCCCCGTTTCGGGAAGGGTGTGGAAGAAAGAGGCCCACAATTGGCGCGCCCTTAGTGCTCGCGCAACACGCGGCCTCACGGCAGGGAGTAGGCAGACCGCACTTCGTGTAAGCCGTTCGCCCTCGCAATGGATCTTGGCGAACGGAAAACCCCCTCCAGCGCTTCCGATTTCCGAGAAACTCATTCGGTATGTTGAGAATCTGAGCGATGCGAGAACGAAGCTCAGGGAAAGCACGTCTCGGCGCGCGGGGGTTGGGCGAGTGAGAAAACCGGCTTTTTCAGTGTCCTGTTAAGACTGTTCGACCGGTTCGTGGATCAGCTCCCCGTTGGTCTCTGCCTCGAAGGCCATCGCGGCTTCGCCTTCTGCAACATCACTCGTGACGGAAAATTCTTCTGAGGAGGGACTCTCAGAGGTCTCGATCACCTCCAGTGACTCTTCTTCGATCGGTAGGAGAGCCTGCTCGGACTCGCCGAGTTCTTTGAATTCACGCAACGGCGGGAGCTGACTCAGATCTTGTAGTCCGAAATGCTCGAGAAAAAACTTGGTCGTCCCATACATGATCGGCCGGCCAGGTACATCTTTTCGCCCGACAATCCGCACCAGCTTGCGCTCGCATAATGTACGCAGAACACCGGACGTTTCGACACCACGAATCTCTTCAATTTCAGACCGCACAAGCGGCTGTTTGTACGCGATAATAGCGAGGGACTCGAGTGCGGAGCGGGAAAGCTTCTGCGCCGCTTTGGCTTTATCCATCCGTTTCAGCCAAGGCCCATATTCCTGCTTCGTCACCAGACGATACCCACCTGCAACTTGCACAAGCTGAATGCCCCGTCCATCCTGATCCAAATCGTGCGTGAGAATCCCCAGAGCCTGAACTACTTCGGCCTTTGAGACTGTCCCCAAAATAGACATCAGCCGAGCAATCGGTGCAGGTTCGGGCGACACGAACAAGACCGCTTCAAGTATGGCTTTGAGTTCCCGCCCGTCCATGATCTCCGCTTGGCTATTCACGGCCTGGACGGCAGCGTCCTTGGCCGCTTCGTCTGGCGCCCCGTTGCTCTCAAGAACCGGCGCGGTCTCTGCGAGAGCAATGTCATCTGTTTCTTGTTCCACCGTTGTGCTCATGCTCCCCTCCATTCAGCATCGTCCAATTCTGCCGGGTCCGGTACAAGCGAAAAGGCGCGCGATACGAGAATCGGGCCAAAATGACCCGGCTGGAATACCCGAGCCGTTCGAAGCCGCATCAGTTCCAGCAACGCTAAAAATGTGACAATGATCACAAGACGATGGCAGGCCGGTTCGAACAGCTCGACAAAATTCACCGACTCTTGCCGCTCCAACACTTCCAAAATCGTGTTCATCCGATCCCGAACCGTCAAGTTGTCCGGCAAAATCTCCATCAGCTTCTTGCCGGGGTTACGATCGAGAATTCCTTGCAGCGCATCGACTAAATCAAACAGACTGACATTGTCCAGCAATGTCTCATCCGATTCCAATTCGACCGCGGGGTTCTGTGCACGACTGTAAATCTCCCGCCACAACCTCTCATGTTCGTCCAACTGACGGGCCGCCTCTTTGAACTTCTTGTATTCGAGCAGCCGCCGCACCAATTCCTCACGCGGATCGGGCCCGTCTTCTTCATCAACGACCGTCTCATCGACGGGGAGCAGCATCTTGGATTTGATCTGGATCAAGGTCGCCGCCATCACGAGAAACTCCCCTGCAACAGTCAGATTCAGGTCTTCCATCGCCTCAATATAGGTGAGGTATTGCTGTGCAATAAGATGGATGGGAATGTCATAGATGTTGATCTCACTCTTCTTTATGAGATGGAGCAAAAGATCGAGGGGCCCTTCAAAGTTCTCGATGCGAACCTTATAGGGCAATGCGGTTTGTTCGAGAGCGTCAATGTGGTCATCCACAGGCGGATTTATACCAGCTTTGGGGGGGACGGGGCAAGCCTCCATCTATTAGTTGTGGTACGTGGGGTAACGGTCGCCCCTCATCGCAACCGAATCAGATAGGCGATCACCAGTGCGCCGCCCACGAGAAGCGAGAGGATGATGGCATACTGGATTGTCTGATTTTCGGATTCCTGGGGCCCCTGTCCGGTCGTTGACCTGGCCGCTCTGGCAAACTGTGAACCCCTTTCGAACACAGCTTTCGAAAAATCGTCCCGTCGCTTGAACGACGCATCGGAAAAGTCTGCTGTCGATCGGAACGTGACACGGCGAAAGTCTGCGTCCCCTTCGAATTGGCTAAAGGTGAAAAACGCATCGCCGTCGAACGAGGCTTCAGAGAAATCCGCCAGGCCCTGAAAGCGGCTCCCGGAAAACCCGGTACCCAATTTGAAATAGGTACGTGACAGATTGACATCTTTCTCGAAGACCACCTCTAAAAACTCCGCCATCCCATTGAATCTCGACTGCTGGAATGTGACCGGCCCCTGAAAGACAGATCGGTGGAATCTGGTATGTGGACCGAACGACGTGTTTTCAGCAAACATGTCGCGCAGAAATCGCCCCTGCACAAAATAGCTCTCCCGCAAGAACCGCGCGCTTGACAACGTGACCGACTGAGTAAACACAGCCCGCGAGAGATCCACCAGCTGTTCAAACGTTGTCCCGCTGAACGTCACGGGCCCCTGTACCACCAGCAGCCCTTGTGGCAATCCATGCCTGATCACTCCGCGCACAACCGAATCGACGATCGTAACGGAGCCGGAAATCACGCGTGGCTCGCGTCCCTGCAGTTCCATCATCCCTTCTAGCCCGGGCGGCAACGGACCCACCGGCAACATATCCAAAGCCAGATCGCCGGTAATGATCACCCCCGAGAGATCAATCCCCTTCCCTTCTTTGAATGCTTGCATCAACTGCGCGGCATCCACCACTCTTTCCTCTCGCTCTTGCTCCGTACAGTCGGTGCCCAGATGACGCGTCAACGCCACTCCCGGCCCGGAAGCAATCGACTCCACCTGACAGTTTGAAGCAGCAGCGGCGACCGGCAGCCAAAAAATAGTCAGCCCTCCCACCATGATCCATGTATATATCCGATTCATCATGCACGCCCTTATACGGAATGCCGTGACCCAACGCAAGGCAAGAACTGCCGACCCGCTTTACTGCGGAACCGGATTTGCTACACTTTTGCGAGCGAATGTATCACCGACCGACACTGTGTGTCGTTTGTCTGGTTTATCTGGTCTAACTGGTTTGTCTAGTTCAACCAAACAAACCAGAGCACCAGCCTATTAGGGGCCCACGATGCCATACCATCTTGCCGTTACCTGCACATTGATTGCCTCGCTCCTCTGTGGAATTCCCGTCTCGGTTTCGGCGGACAATATCATTGAACTCCCGGTCCTTGCGGCCATTCGGCAAAACAATCTCGGCGTGTTTGAAATCCTGATGATGTGGTGGGACAAGAAACCGGAACCGAACCCCATTCAACTGCAATGGCTCCTTGGCGGCGTACGACTGGGAAATGATCATTTGGGCTCTATGGCTCAGGCCTTTGCCTATGCGGTCGAACGCACGCCCTCGGTGCAGCATAGTGGGACAGTCTCCGTGCAAGGGGTGGCCTATCGCCCCACAGGCAGCGACGGACCAAGCGCCGGTGCGGCGATGGCCGTGGGATTCATCGCCCTGTTCAAGGGAGCGCACGTTCAGAGGGGCATTGCCCTAACCGGAACTATTGAGCCGGATGGGCATATCGGCCCGGTGGGCAGCATTCCGGATAAAATTCGTGCTGCTGCGCGAGAAGGCTATCGTACCGTGTTGGTTCCACAAGGACAGATGCATGACGCGCGGTGGAATCTGAGTGAACTGGGGCTTCAGCTCAATGTGACGGTAAAGGAAGTAAGTACGATCGACGAGGCGTACTTGCTCATGACAGGCCAACAAATCTAGCACGATGCTGAAAAAGTCCGTCAGCTTTCTGGAAGGTTAAGGCTCGGGTCAAGGCTGAGAAAAAAAGAGTCTGATCTTCGCTCAACCTTGACCTCGACCTCAGCCTACTAAGCCGTGGCACCCCGCATGATTGCGTCATACTCCGCTTGCGTCAATCGATGCATACCAAGCCTTAATCGTCGAGCAAGTTCGGTCTGATCGGCAATCTGCAACACGTTGAGTAACAATGCCTGACTCGCAGCAGACGAGCAGGCCAATCGGCGCACCCCGCCGATTCGCACAAAACCAAATCTGGTTTCAGTTCTCAGCTCGTCGCTGAGTAACGAATCCAATGCGGAGAAGTCCGACACGGGCGGTAAGATCTTAAACTCGGCACAAAGCCCGGCTTTCAACACATACACGAGTCCACGGGATTCTGCATCGAGATAGACCTGCAGATTCGTCCGGATCAGTTCAGTGCAGAGCCCCCAGAGGCCGTGCCCAAGTTGCAACTCGGCGCTTTCCTCCGAGGTGCGCTCCCGCAAGGCCACGGCCACGAACAAGAAGTGACTCATGGGAAATTCATCGCGGAGTATTCAACGAGAGCAGAAGACTCATGTGGGGTGGACGCCGGAATACTGGGACAGACTCACAACGTCCTCTGGCCGGACGACTCGAGCGAGTCGTCTAGAATAGGCATCCCATGCGAGTGTCAGTGCGTGTGGTAATCGTCTGTATCGTCTAACAGGCCTTCTCGTTTTTCAGGAAAATCGGCGTCTTCATCTTCCCCGTCCAGTGTGAGCTCTTCTTCCACATCCTCATCGACCTCAACGGCGATATCTACATCATCCTCGCCCAGTTCTTCTTCAAGATCGGAGTCCTTCGGCATTGCCGACCTCATCGGCTGCGATAACAAGGGTTTCTGATGCTCCTCCCCTGCGAATGGCTTCACAGATTTCTTGTCGAAGGCTGGGGCCGCAGGTTTGGACATGGCGGTGGAACTGGTCATCGCCACAGATTTCTTCTGACCCGCTTTGGATGCAGCGGTACTGGGTTTCTTGGCAGTCTTCTTGGTGGCTTTCTTGGCAGCGGTCTTGACAGCCGGTTTCTTGGCTACCTTCCTGGCAGTCTTCTTGGCAGCCTTCCGTGTAGCGGACTTCTTCGCTGCCTTCTTCGCTCCGGACTTTGATTTGGCTTTGGCTTTCGCCTTTGCAGGTTTCTTCTTCGTCGGCTTCTTCTTGTGCTTCGCCATCAATCTTCTCCTCTCTCATCCATTGGATGTCTGACGTGGCCTCCATCTAGCATAACTTCTAGGATCTTGCAACTCACACTTCTACGACATCTCACAGAATGACGAAACATTCTACCTTAGCACCCCGCCAGACCCCACCCTGTCCATCACAGCGAGCACAGAAGAGGCCAGGAACCGAGGGGCAAAGGGAGACGCTATTGTGGGTCTGCTACATCAAATTCCTGGGTTGGCTTCCAACGAATGAGAGAATCCTACAAACAGGCTTTGACGTCAAGAGGGCGGGCTACGAATCATACTGGATTCACACCATTTCTCCCATTAACCGACATGGTAAGATGAAACGGACCTACAAGAATGACCATGAAGACACGGATGATCATCACCGTCATATCGCTGGGACTCTTCACGGCCTGGCCAGCCATTGCCACGCCGCCATATACCGCCATCATCATCGAGAGCGGATCGCCCTATTTCCTCCCGAAGTCAGCCACCGTATCCAGCGGCGCCCCCATCAGATGGGACAATCCCACAGCTACTGAACATACAATCACCCACTTGCGCTGTTTGGAAAATGGGAATGCATGCGCATTCGATTCCGGGATCGTCCTGCCCAACGGCAGCTTTACACTTCCAGGGTTGGCTCCAGGGCACTACCCTTATCTCTGCCGCATCCATCCCATCATGCACGGAGTCATTATCGTCACAGACGCTCCCCAGCTGCCCTCACAGACATAATCTCGCTCCCTCGAACTCCATTCAAACAGGTCCTTGCGAGAATCCCAGCTCGTCGTGTAGGCTGCGACGCTAAACAAATTACGTCGATCATGAAGCCATCTGTCGCCGCTCACGAACCGCTCAGCCTCACTGGAGAGACGCTCAGCCGACTGGCCTGGCACATCCCCGATCTCGTTGCTTATCAACACACCGACGACGAATGGTGGTTCGCGCCCCTCGACGACAACCTTCCGGTCATGCGATTGAATCGCACCGGCCTGGAAATGTTGCAGGCGATGAACGGCCACACGGCAGTGGGCGCGCTGGTGGAAAAATACGGGACGCGGGTCTGCGGACCGGACGGACAGCCGGGGCGGTGGCACTTGGAACATTGGGCTCTGCCCACTTACTCTCTCTGTTACTACGGCACAGAGCCCCCGGGCGGCCATCGCCACAAGACCAAGTGGGATCTTCTCCTCCAGCAAATCAGGAAAGGCTGGTCAGGACAGGACGGGTTCGAAGGAGAAGAGCATCTTGAAGACTTTCATCACCACGAGCTGGCCAACAGCGGCGAAGACGACGGCCACTTCGATCTGATCGAAACCACTGTCTCGCATCTCTTCCGGGAGCCGAACGACACGCTCAATGGCTTGACCTATGGCCGGCTGCTCATGCGGAAATTGAGGAAGCTGGGCTGGTTTACGCCCAAACCCCGCGTGATCGTCGAAGTAGGCGGCGGACTCGGGTACCTCGCCCGTGAGTTGGGCAAAGAACTCTTGCCGTTTGAAAAGCAGACCATCCGATACATCTCCCTCGACATCACACAGCCCTTCCTCACACTTCAAGTCACCCGCGCCAAGGCCGGAGGCTGGAGCGGTATCGGCACCCGCGCCAACGGTGAATGGCTCCCCTTTAAGGACAGCTCCGTCGATCTCGTCATCGACAACGAGAACATGGCCGACATGACACCGGTAAAATTGACAAGGAAAGAACTCCTCGATGGCACAGGCGACACACCACAGCACCAGGAAGCGTTAGACTGGATCAAGCGCGTACGGCTGCCGCTGGCTACGGACCTGCCCGAGGACGTGATCTTCAACCTCGGCCCTTTTCGATTTGTGGCAGAACTGTGGCGAGTGTTAAAGCCAGGAGGCAGGGCGTTTCTTACTGAATTTGGGGTCGAGGAAGGCTGGCCGGCGCCGGTCAATCTGCCGGGCCACACGGAGTACGAAGTCCAGTACAGCCACCTACGCCAGGCGACCCGCTGGCTGGGTTTTCAGGAGCACTATCTCTCGCTGCCCCAATTCCTCGCCATCAAACCGGACATCAAAGTGCTCTGCACCGGCGCGACCTACGCCATTCAGCGGTTCTGCCAGGTCATGAACAAGCCGTTCATCGTGCAAGCCTATACGGAGAAGGAGTTGCAGCAGGCGCTGGGCGACATGCTTCCGAAACTCCGAGGCTGCCACTATCACAACGTGACAGATCCCGCCTGGTTCGGCCTCATCGACTTCAAAGTCTTGCTATTGGAAAAACCCGGTGGAGCCCCGAAAGCCAGCTTCTCGGAGAACAAGGGCTATCGATGGTATTCGCAGAAGTGAGGCGTGAAACGTGAGGGGTAAAGGGATCACGGGGGTAAGGAATAAGATACGCCGACGGTTCTACCTCGCATACTCTGGTCGGAAGAGCGACCGTAAAGCTCTGTCGAGGTAGAGCCACGCCCCAAAACTCTACAACTCTACGCGCTATGGCGTCTTCGCACAACGGAACCCGGTACCGAAACCCTGGAACGATGGCACATGGGTCTCCCGTTCCGCGGAGCGCAGACCCTCAGGACCACTACCCCAGGAGCCACCACGGACCACTTTATACTCACCCGTTGGCGGTCCTGTCGGATTCCGCAGCGGGGCAGTGCTGTAATAGTTCGGGGCATACCAATCGCTGACCCACTCCCAGACATTCCCGGCCAGATCATTGATGCCATAGGGGCTCTTGCCATCTTCAAACATCCCCACCGGGGTTAAGCCCAGGTGGTTGTTCCAGAGCTCCTTCGTCATGTTCCCATGAAACTTCGTCGGATACTCATCCCCCCAGGGATAGGTGCGGCCATCCGTGCCCCGCGCCGCCTTCTCCCACTCCGCCTCGGTCGGCTGGCGCTTGCCGGCCCACTTGCAGTACGCGGCCGCGTCCGCCCAATCCACATTGACGACAGGACGCTTCCGGTGCTGGGCGCGGCTCATGATGTTCCATTCTGGCGGGGCATCGTGGGACGTGGCTTCCAAGAATTTCGCGTATTGCCCCACCGTCAATTGGTCTTTATCAAAGAAAAAGGCATCCAGATACACGCGGCGCACCGGGCGTTCGTCGGCATCGCCCGACGAACTCCCCATCGTAAACTCCCCCGCCGGCACCAGCACCATCGACCGGTCGTCCTGCCGGGCCAACGGCGGGTTGACGTGACTCACTTTGTGCCGCTGCTGAATTTTCTCGTGCAACTGCTGGT
>Ga0187893_10004316_pt1 | contig 27259 bp, 20 predicted proteins | sample MA1701074metaG_FD_139574 | JGI IMG/M metagenome (GOLD analysis project Ga0187893, IMG submission 139574) | White microbial mat communities from a basaltic lava cave in the Kipuka Kanohina Cave System on the Island of Hawaii, USA - MA170107-4 metaG ... | reverse complement strand
TCGTCGCCGGCTCCGCCGAGATCGCCGACAAGGTGATGGCGTTCCAGCTCGGCGCCGAGGACTACGTGCAGAAGCCGTTCGCGCAGCGCGAGCTGCGCGCGCGCGTCGAGGCGCGGCTGCGGCAAAGACGCGAGCGCGGCGCGGCGGAGGCGACGCTTCGCGTCGGCGACGTGCGGCTCGATTCCGCGCGCTTCACCGCGCGGATCGGCTCGGGTGCCGCGGCGCGTACCGTCGACCTCACGCCGCACGAGTTCCGGCTGCTGCTGCACCTCGCCGAACGCGTCGGCCAGGTGGTCGCGCGCGACAGCCTGCTCGCGGCGCTCTGGCATCCCGTCGTCGTTTCGCACCGCACGATCGACACGCACGTCTGCAATCTCCGCAACAAGCTGGGCGGCTCGCGGCTGCGCATCGAGCCGCTGCGCGGTGTCGGCTACCGGCTCGTGGCGGCGGCCGAGGAATCTTGACGCTCCGTTGACCCGCGGCGCGTCGCAGCGTGCGATGAGCGAGCGTGGAGGTCGCGATGCAACCGGCGCTACAGGAGCAGCCGCGCCCGCTCCGCGTGCTCTTGATCGAGGACGACCCGGACGTCGCACCGCTGATCTATCGCGGGTTGCGCAAGCTCGCGCCATCGCTCTCGATCGTGTGGGCGTCGGACGCGCCACGCGCGCGAGAGATGCTCTGGGCGAAACCGTTCGACGTGGTGATCGCCGACTACGCGATCGACGGCGGCGGCACCGGCTGGACGCTGCTCGAGGAGGCGCGCGCGATCGACGCCCGCGTGCGCTGCGCCGTCCTCTCGGCGCTGCCGCTCGGCGTCGGCAAGCTCGGCACGCCCTTCCTGCGCAAGCCGTTCGACGAGCGCGAGCTGCTCACGTTCCTGCGCCCGCTGCTCGATCCGCCGCTGTAGTTCTGATCGGGCGAAAGGCGAAGGCGAGGACGCTCCTCCCTCTCGCGGCGCCAGCGCCCGAGAACGGAGGAGCGTCCGCTTCGCCTCGTCTCGTCAGGCGGTGGCACCCCGGACCCAGCGATGGCGCTCGATCGCTTCGAGCACGGCGTGGCCGACGCTGAGCCCGTCTTGGTCGTTCTTGCACAGGTAGTCCTGCACGCCGAGGCGCGCCGCGAGCAGCGCGGTGTCCGCGTCGTCGTTTCCCGTCAGCACGATGATGGGCACGCGACGCGCGAGCGCGCCGGCCGCGGCGAGCGTGCTCATCGCCTCACCGTCGGGCAATGAGAGGTCGAGCAGCACGGCGTCGTACGCCTCGTTCGCGAGGCACGCGAGCGCGGTCTGAAGATCGCTCGCCTGCTCGACCTCGAAGCGCACGGCGCGGAACCAACCGAGCCGGCGCGCGAACAGCCGCGCCGCCTCCGGGTCGTCTTCGACGTAGAGAAGCCTCACGGTCCGATCGGGATAGATCATGGCGTCCTCCGAGTCTCGAGCCTCTCGATCTTTCGGCTGAGGGGGCGCACCCGCACGCCAAGATTTCTTGACGTGTGCTCCACGCCGGTGCGCACTGCGCGCCCGATGCTGTGCGCCGAGGAGAACCTCTCATGAGTGCTTCGACGCAGATTCACCGATCGCATCGCGAACCCACCGCGCCGGCCTCCGCGCTCGCGTTGGTGCGCGCCGAGCGCGCGCTGATCATCGACGACGACGACGCGTTGCGTCCGTACTTCCGTCGCGCGCTCGGCGCGGTCGACCCGCGCATTCGGATGCTCTGGGCGCACGGCGTCGATGCCGGGCTTCGGCTGATTCGGCGCGCGCAGCCGAGCTTCGTGGTGGTCGACTACCTGCTCGAAGACGGCTCCGGCATCGCGGTGAAGCGCTGGCTCGACTTGTTCCGACCCGACCTGCCCTACGCGATGATCTCGGCGCTGCCCGTTCGCGAGGAGATCGACGGGAGCTCGAGCCGAATCCCGCGCTTCCTCGCGAAGCCGTTCAGCTTCGCCGACTTGATCGCGCTGCTCGGAGAGCTGCGCAACGAGCGCGCGAGCGCGCTGACGAGGCTCAGCCAACCGGCGGATCCGGATAGCGGACCAGGCACAGCCAGAAATCCTTGATCGACTGCACGACGCGCGTGAACTGGTGGAGATCCACCGGCTTCGACATGAAGCAGCTCGCCTGGAGCTCGTAGCTCGCTGCGACATCCCCGGGTGAATCGGAAGTCGTCAGGATCACGACGGGAATCGCGCGCAGCTCTGGGTCTCTCTTGATGCGTTCGAGCGTCTCGCGACCGTCCATGCGCGGCATGTTGAGGTCGAGCAGGATCAAGTCCGGCCGCACTGCCGACGCGTACGCGCCCTCGCGCCGCAGGTACTGCAGCGCTTCGTAGCCATCGCTCACGACGTTCAGCGTGTTGCACAGCTTGCCGTTGTGAAGCGCTTCCTGCGTGAGCACCACGTCGCCTGGGTCGTCCTCCACGAGCAACACTTCCACGGGACGCGGCGCGGCGAGCCCGCTAGCAAGCGAAGCGCGCAGCGGGGCGGAGTCTTCGGAGCCGAGCGAAGTCGAACAGCTGGACTCTCCGCGTGCGGTGATCGGGCGATCCTGAGTCAGTCTCCTAGCCGACATGCGCTCCTCCTTCCGAGCTCTGGGCTTCGTCTTTCTCCTGCCCAGCAACCGCTCTCGGCAGGCTGAAATGGAACGTGGCGCCGGCGCCTTCCTGGGACTCGACCCAGATCCGACCGCCGAAACGCTCGACGACGCGCCGGCAGATCGCGAGCCCGATTCCCGTGCCCGAGTACTTCTCGCGCGTGTGCAGCCGTTTGAAGACGCCGAACACGCGCTCGTGGAACGCCGGCGCGATCCCGATGCCATTGTCCGAAACCGAGATCACCCAGTGACGCGCCTGCTCCACGCAGCGGACATGGATCTCGGGTGTCGCGTGCGAGCGATACTTGATCGCGTTGCTGAGCAGGTTCTGGAACAGCTGCGTCAGCTGGGTCGGCTCCGCCATCACGGTGGGCAGCGCCTCGAAGCTGATGCGCGCGTGGCTCTCATCGATCTGAGTGCTGAGCGCGTCGAGCGCCGCGCGCAGCGCCATCTCGGAGCGCACTGGAGTCGTGCGCAGCTCGCCCGAGCCCGCGCGCGAGAACGCGAGCAGATCCTGGATCAAGGCGCGCATCCGGGCGGCACCGTCCACGGCGAAACGGATGTACGTGCGGCCCTCGTCGTCGAGCCGGTCGCCGTACTTCCGTTCGATCAGCGTGCAGAACGAAGCGACCTTGCGCAGCGGCTCCTGCAAATCGTGGGAGGCCACGTAGGCGAACTGCTCGAGCTCGGCGTTCGAGCGCCGTAACTCTTGCTGATGCTGTTCGAGGCGCTCGGCGGCGCGCTTGCGTTCGGTCACGTCGACGATCGTTGCGAGCACCATCGGCCCCTCTTCGGCATGGAGCGGTGCGAGGCCCACTTCGACGGGGAACAGGCGACCGCTGCGATGGGTGCCATAGAGCTCGCGGCCGACCCCGAGCCAGCGCATCTCGGGCTTCGCGAAGAACGAATCTCGCAGCGCGGCATGATTGCCGCGGATGCTGGGCGGGACGAGAAGATCGACCGGCTGCCCGAGCAGCGCGCTGCGCTCATAGCCGAACATCGCATCGATTCGCGCGTTCGAGAGGCGGATCGTTCCACCGGAGTCGACCATCAGGACTCCGCTCGGCGACGATTCGATCACGCTCTCGAAGCGGTGCATCGCGCGGCGCATCTCCTCGCTATGCGCACTGATCTCGCGCGCGTGCCGGACGATCGCCACGTAGCGCTGCACGAGCAGCACGATGAAGAAAAGCGACGCGACGGCGCCCCCGGCGAGTGGGAACGAGCTGAGCGACGAAGCCGAGCGGATCAAGCGCGGAGTCGCTCGGAAGCGCGCAACCCAGTGCCTGCCCGGAATCGAGAGCTCGACCACGACCGGCTCTCCGGCGCCGCGGCTTCTGCCTTGCGGCTCGGGGGAGAACAAAACCTGCGGCTGGGTGGGCTCGGTCTCGTCCCAGATCTCCATGTCGAGCGCGCGGTCCTCGCCTTGGAACGACGCGACCAGCGAGCCCACCTTCAGCGCGCCGCCCACATATCCCAACAACTGCGCGCGGCGCGCATCCAGGCTGGTCGGCACGCCGCGGTAGACCGGGGTAAACACCACGACCACCGCTGAATTCGGAGAAGGGGCGAGCAACGCGAACGGCGCGCTGATTTGCGGATTCCCCGTGTCGCGCGCGCGCTCGAGCAGGTCGCGCAGCGACGCGACGGACCCGGAATCGATTCCCTGCGTGGGCGGCGGAGGCACGCCATACAGCGTCGGGAAGTAGACGTCGCGGCGCGGCGCTCGCATCGCCCCGAGCTCCGGGTCGCGCACGCGGATCTCGAACCCGGGATCGAAGGCTCGGGCCCGCCGTTCGAACTCTGCGCGCTCGGCGTCCGTCACACGCGGGTTCCAGCCGATCCCGATCACGTCGCTGTCGATCAGGTTCGCCGAGCTCAGGAACGCGCGGAATCCACTGGGATCGGTCGGCGGCGCGGCGCTGATGTAGCCGCGCACGGCCGCGACGGCGCGCAGGCACTGATCGACCCGCACCTCCACCTGATGGGCGGTCGCGGATGCGCGAGCGTCGATCAGAGCATGCGTCAGCCGCTCCTCGAAGTCGTTCAGAGACCAGAAGATCCAGCCGATCGCGAGCGCCGCGGGGGCTGCCACGCCGAGCAGCTCGAGCCGCGTGCGCGCCGCCGACTTCAAGCGCCGGCCACTGGCGCCGGCTCCGCGTCCGCCGGCGTCGAGACGACCTCGACTCGCGTCAGATATTCCGCGAGCGCGTCGAGCGCTGCGCCCGACTCGGCTGCGTCGGCGCTCTTTCCGGCGCGCTCGAGCCGCGCGCCGATCTCAGTAATGGGCGCGAAGCCGTACGAGCGGCCGGTGCCCTTCATGTTGTGGCCGAGCTTGCGGATCTCCTCGAAGCCCCCGCCTGCGAGTGCGGCGCGAAGGGCTGCCAGGTCCTGGCGGCGCGACATGAGATAGCCCGGAACGAGATCGCCCAGCTCGGGGTCCGCCTCGACGACGATGCGCTCGCGCTTCGCATGGCGGTAGAGCTGCTCGATCAGCTCCGCCTTGCGGATCGGCTTCACCAGATGCGCGTTGCAGCCGACGTCCACGCTGCGCTGGCGCTCCTCCGGAAACGCGAACGCGCTCAGCATCAGGATCGGCGTCGGCGCGAGCGCCTCCTCGCGCTCCCGCTTGCGCACGGCCGCCACCGCGTCGTAGCCGTTCATCACCGGCATCTGCGCATCCATCAGCACGATGTCGAAGCGCTCCCCGCGCAGCCGCTCGACTGCTTCCTTGCCGTTGGTCGCGAGCGCGAGCTCGACCGGTGTGCCGCGCAGATACGCCTGCAACAGCGAGCGATTGTCGAGAGAGTCGTCGGCGGCGAGCACGCGCAGCGGTGTGAGGCTCGGCGCGGGCCTCGCGGCCGGCTTCGGCTCGGCCGCGCGCCCCTCCTCCCCCAACAGCACACACTCGATCGAGCGGCGCAACACCGAGGGCTTCAGCGGGCGTTCGATCCAGCCGCCGAGCTGGAGCTCGCGGCAGGCCTCGAGGTCGCCGGGCCTGCGGTTCGCCGACATCAGCAGAACCGTGCGGGGTGCCACTGCCCGCAGGTTCGCGTCCTGCCGTAACAGATCGAGCCCGCCCTGCCCCGGCAGCCGCGCGGCGAGCAGCACGATGTCGAACCTGCCGGCTTGCAGCGCGGCGCGCGCGTCGCCGCTATCCGAGACGGGGCGCACCTCGAGGCCCCAGCTCTCGAGCCAGCGGCGCGCGAGCTCCCGCTCGAGCGGATCGGGCTCCGCGAGGAGCGCGCGCCCGACCAGCGCGCGCGGCTTCGCGTTCGGTCCGCGCGGCTCGCGACACGGGAGCTCGAGCCGGAAGCAGCTGCCGACGCCGAGCGAGCTCGTCGCCGAGAGGCGCCCGCCCATCCGCTCGGCGAGCCGCCGCGCGAGCGCGAGGCCGAGCCCGCTCCCGCCATAGCGGCGCGCCGTTGAAACGTCGGCCTGCAGGAAGTCCTGGAACACCGCATCGAGCTTGTCCGGGGCGATGCCGGGCCCGGTGTCCTCCACCTCGACGCACAGGCGCAGCCCGTCTTCGTGCACGACCGGGCGCGCGCGCACCGTCACGCGCCCGCGGTCGGTGAACTTCACCGCATTGCCGACCAGGTTCAGCAGGATCTGGCGCAGCCGGACTTGATCGCCGCGCATTCCGGCGGGCAGCCCGGGGTCGATGTCGAGCGAGAGGGAGAGCCCCTTGCGATGCGCGGCGAACGCCATCAGCTCGACCGCGCTCTCGAGCGCGTCCCAGAGCGCGACGTCCGCGTCGTCGAGCACGAATTGGTCGGACTCGAGCTTCGAGAAGTCGAGCAGCCCGTTCAGCAGCTCGACCATGCCCTCGCCGGCGCGGCGGAAGATCTCGACATAGCCGACCTGGTCTTCGCGCAGTCCGCTCTCGAGCAGCACATCGGCCATGCCGAGGATCGAGTTCATCGGCGTGCGGATCTCGTGGCTCATCGACGCGAGGAAGCGCGACTTCGCCGCCGACGCCTCGAGCGCCATCTGCCGCGCGCTCTCGAGCTCCTCCTCGTGGCGCTTGCGATCGATCGCGTAGAGCAGGCAGCGCGCGAGCACGCCGGGCACGCGCTCGCCCTTCACGACGTAATCCTGCGCGCCCGCCCGCAGCAGCTGATGCGCGAGCGCGAAGTCGCTCGAGCCGGTGACCACGACGAGCGGCATCCCCGGCGCGATCTCGCGCAGCCGCGCGTACGTCGTCGCCCCATCGCTGTCGGGCAGGTTCAAGTCGATCACGCCGATGTCAAAGCTCTCCGCGGCGAGACGCTCGAGCGCATCCGCGAGGCTGCCCGCGCGCGAGAACTCGAAGCGCGCGGCCGCCTGTGCCTCCTGAAGCGCTTCGCGGAACAGCGCGAAGTCTTCGGGGTCGTCCTCGACGACGAGCGTGCGAACGACACCGAAGTCGTCACCAACGAGCGCGCTCAACATGAACACCTCCGCGTTGGCACCGCTGCGTTCTTCGGGGCGCCGCTCGCCCCGAAAGAACCCCCGGTTCGCATGAGTTTGGTTTGCAGTTATCGCCGAGTGGCAATTGGCCCCGCTCGCGAGAACGACACCGTTCCGTGTCAAGAGATCTTCATGCCTGCCGGAGAAGCGCGTGCCGAGACGCAGCTCCAGCGGAGGCTTCATGCGAATCGGATTGGCGACGAAGGCGAGCCTCTTCGCGGGCGCGCTCGTGCTCGGGTCTGCACTCGCGGTCGGAGTCGCGACGTACCGCACCTTTAGCGAGGCGCTGATCGATCGCGAGCGAGCCGCGCTCGTCAACGATGCGGGCCAGATCGCTCAGCGGATCTCCACGCGCATCGAGCGAGTTCGCGGCGATGCGGCGTTCCTTGCGGGAACTCAGACGGCTCAGGGGATCGAGCGCGCGCGACGTGCGGGCGGCGTCGACGCCGCGACCGGTCTGAGCGAGACGCAGTACAGAGGCTTGCTCGAAGCCACCTTCGCCCAGCTGCTGAGCGTGCGCTCCGACTATCTCCGAGTGCGGCTGATCGGCGCCGCCGACGGTGGCCGCGAGCTCGTGCGCGTCGAGCGCTTGGGCTCCGAGCCGCGTGTGGTCGAGCAGGCAGCGCTGCAGCGAGTGGGATCGACCGCGTACTTCCGCGAGTCGATCGGACTGCCCCCGGACACGGTCTATTTGTCCGCGATCGAGCTCGAGCGCGAGCACGACCGCATCGCCGAGCCGCGCACACCGGTGGTTCGCGCCGCAGTCGCCATCCAGGATGAGCGCGGCGCGCAGCTCGGGATCGTGATCGTCGACCTCGCGTTCGGTGAGCTGGTCGAATCACTCGCGAAGGACCTGCCCGCGAACCGGCGCGTGTACGTGCTCAACCGTTTCGGCGACTTCCTCCGCCATCCCGACCCCACGCTTGCGTTCCGGTTCGAGGTCGGCGAGCCCTACCGCGTAGACAAGGAGTTTCCGAGCGTTGCCGCCGAGCTGTGGGCGGCCGAAGCGGCCGGCTTCACCGCGCTCCATGTCACCTCGAGCGGCGCGGAGAGGATCCTCGGGGCGTACCGCGAGCGAATCGATCCCGCGGATCCCGACCGCAGGATCGCGGTCGTGATCGACGTCCCCACCGAGCTCGTGCTCTCCGCGTCGAGCGCGGCGCGCGCGACGAGCCTCGCGCTCGGCGCCGTGTTCATCTTCGTGTCGATCGGCGTCGGCTTCCTCGCGACGCAGCGGGTGCTGCGCTCGATCGGCGGCGAGCCGACCGAAATCGAGGCGATCACCGCACGCGTCGCGGGAGGCGATCTCGACATCGCGTTCGACGCACGCCAGCGCGTCGCGATGGGAATTCTCGGCTCGGTCCGGCAGATGGTCGCCGCGCTGCGCGAGTCGCGCCGAACCGTCAACGAACGCGTCTGGCTCAACACGGAGCTCGCGCGCGTGTTGACGATCGCGCAGAGCCAGCCGCGCCTTCCCGAGCTTGCGCGGAGCGTCATCACGGAGCTCGCGCGGCTCAGCGGCGCGGGCGCCGGCGCGTTCTTCGCGAGGACGCTCGAGACGGAGCAGGACGGGAGCCTCGCGCTACTCGCGACCTTCGCGCACGAGGAGCGCACGAGACTGCCCGACCGCGTGCGCCCCGGCGACGGGCTCGTTGGGCAGTGCGCGCTCGAGCGGCAGCCGATCTTGCTGACCTCCGTACCGGACGAGTACGTGCGCATCCGCTCGGGCCTCGGCCGCGCAGCGCCGCTGCAAGTGCTCGTCGTGCCGGTCCTCAGCGGCGACGACGTGGTCGCGGCGATCGAGCTCGCATCGTTCGAGCCGTTCGCGGGCGTCCGGCGCGAGCTGATCGATCAGGTGAGCGCGACGCTCGGAGTGATCGTGAGCGGCCACCTCGCGCGCGAGCGCACGGCCAAGCTGCTCGTGGACACGCAGCGGCTCTCGGAGGAGACGCAGGCGCAGGCGGAGGAGCTGCGCGCCGCGAATGAGGAGCTCGAAGAGAAGAGCCGCGCGCTCGAGCAGCAGACTGCCGAGATGGAGGCGCAGAGCGAGGAGCTGCGCGTCACGAACGAGGAGCTCGGCGAGCGAACCACCGCGCTCGAACGCCAGAACGCGCAGGCCGCGGTGATGAATCAGGAGCTCGAGCGCGCGCGCAGCGAGGTCGAGCGAAAGGCGACCCAGGTCGAGTCCGCGAGCGCCTACAAGTCCGAGTTCCTCGCCAACATGTCGCACGAGCTGCGAACGCCGCTCAACAGCCTCCTGATTCTTGCCCGCTCCCTCCGCGAGAATCAAAAGGGAAATCTCACGGCCGACCAGATCGAAGCCGCGGCGATGATCCATCGCGGCGGTCAAGACCTGCTCCAGCTGATCAACGACATCCTCGATCTCTCGAAGGTCGAAGCCGGCAAGCTCGACCTCCAGCTCGAGGAGGTCGATCCGCGCGCGCTCGCGCGCGAGCTGCACGACGAGTTCCAGCCACTCGCGCAGCAGGCGGGGCTCGAGCTGCAGCTCGAGTCCGCTGAGCGCGCGCCGAGCGCGATCCGCACGGACCCGCAGCGGCTGCGGCAGATCCTGCGAAATCTGCTCTCGAACGCGGTGAAGTTCACCTCGCGCGGCTCGGTGACGCTCCGCGTCGGCGATGCGAGCGTCGCTCCTGATGGCGCCGCAGCGGCGAGGCCGAGCCGCACCGCGTTCGCGGTTGCCGACACGGGCACCGGCATCCCCGCCGACAAGCTCGAGGCGATCTTCGGCGCATTCCAGCAGGCCGATGGATCGATCACGCGCCGGTACGGAGGCACGGGGCTCGGCCTCGCGATCTCGCGCAAGCTCGCCGCGCTGCTCGGTGGCGAGATCCACGTCGAGAGCGAAGAAGGCCGCGGCAGCCTGTTCACGCTGCTGCTTCCACAGCGCGGTCCCGGAGCCGAATCGGCCCCGCTCCTTGGCACGCCTCCCCTCGTCGCGCCGCCCGAGACGCGCGCGCCGGTGTCGATGCCGGCGCGGATTCCGCGCGAGCCGGAGCGGCCGCGCGTCGCGAGGAGCGGTGAGCGCACGCTGCTCATCATCGAAGACGACGAGACGTTCGGCTCCGTGCTGTCGGGGCTCGCGCGCGATCGCGGCTACAAGCCGTTGCTCGCCGAGTCCGGCGGCGCCGGCCTCGCGCTCGCCGTCGCCCACGATCCGACCGCCATCCTGCTGGACTTGGGGCTCCCAGACCTCGATGGGACCGGCGTGCTCGAGCGCCTGAAGAGCGACCTCCGTACGCGCCACATCCCGGTCCACGTGATCTCGGGCCGCGCGGAGCCCGCCGGGCTGCGCGCGCTCGGCGCGCTCGGCTTTCTCCGCAAGCCGGTGAGCCCGGAGGATTTGAGCGCGGCGTTCCTGCGGATCGAATCGGTGCTCGGGTCGCGCGCGAAGACGGTGCTCGTCGTCGACGACGACGCGACCTCGCGTCACGCGGTGCGCGAGCTGCTCGAGAGCCAGCAGGTACGCGTGATCGAGGCCGCGAGCGGCGCCGAGGCGCGCACGCTCGTGCGGAGCGAGAGCTGCGACTGCATCGTGCTCGACCTCCAGCTCGGCGACATGAATGGGCGCGACCTCTTGCGCGAGCTCGCGCGGGAGCTCGGCGGCGAGCTTCCCGCCGTGATCGTCTACACCGGGCGCGAGCTCTCGCAGGACGAGAACCGCTCGCTGCGCGAGCACGCCGGAACGATCGTCGTGAAGGGCGCGAGCTCGCCCGAGCGGCTGCTCGACGAGGTCTCGCTGTTCCTCCACAGCGTCCAGGGCTCGCTCTCGGATCGGCAGCAGCGGATTCTGCACGGCCTGCACGATCCCGATCGGATGCTCGCGGGCCGCGTCGTGCTCGTCGTCGACGACGACATGCGCAACGCATACGCGCTCTCGCGCCTGCTGCGCGAGCACCAGCTGGAGGTGCTGATCGCCGACAACGGGTCGATCGCGCTCGAGCAGCTCGAGTCCGCGCCGCACGTCGATCTCGTGCTGATGGACATCATGATGCCGGTGATGGACGGCTTCGAGGCGATGCGCCGGATCCGCGCCGACGAGCGGCACAAGAACCTTCCGATCATCGCGCTCACCGCGAAGGCGATGTCCGAGGATCGCGACCGCTGCCTGCTCGCCGGCGCGAACGACTATCTCGCGAAGCCCGTCGACGTGGACCGCCTGCTGAGCGCACTGCGCGTCTGGCTCTTCGAACGAAAATGACTCCGAGCGACGTGGAATCGCTCGAGATCGACCTCCTGCTCGAGGCGATCCTCCGGCGTTACGGGTACGACCTGCGCCACTACGCGCGCGCATCGCTGAAGCGCCGCATTCTGCACCGCGTCGCGAGCGCCGGGCTCGAGCGGCCGTCGGATCTGATCGCGCCGATCCTGCGCGACGAAAAGGCCTTCAGCGAGTTCCTCGATGACGTGCCCGTCACGGTCACCGAGATGTTTCGCGACCCGAGCTTCTTCGCCGCGATTCGCGAGCGCGTCGTGCCGTTGCTGCGGACCTACCCATACTTCAACGTCTGGCACGCCGGCTGCGCGACGGGAGAAGAGGCGTACTCGATGGCGATCCTGCTCGAGGAGGAAGGCCTCTACGAGCGCGCGCGGATCTACGCGACCGACCTCGACGTGCGAGCGCTCGAGCGCGCGCGCGACGCGATCTACCCGCTGCGCGACGTGCGCGAGCACACGCGAAATTATCAGGCCGCCGGCGGCCGCCGCGCGTTCTCGGACTACTACCAGGCCGGCTACGGCGCGGTGAAGCTCGACTCGCGGCTCGCCCGTCACATCACGTTCGCACGCCACAACCTCGTCACCGACGGCGTGTTCGCGGAGATCCAGCTCGTGATCTGCCGCAACGTGCTGATCTACTTCGACCGCACGCTGCAGGCGCGCGTCGTGAGCTTGTTCCATGAGAGCCTCTGCGCGGGCGGCTTCCTGGGCCTCGGCAGCAAGGAGTCGATCCGCTTCACGCCGGCGGCGCAGCGCTTCGAGGGCGTCTGCGAGCGCGAGCGGCTCTTCCGAAAGCGGCGGGGGGTGTCGTGATCCGCGGCGCGCGGTGGGGCAACGCCTTCGAGGCGGTCGTTCTCGGCGCCTCGCGCGGCGGCGTGGAGGCGCTCGGCCGCGTGATCGCCAAGCTGCCAGCGGAGTTCCCGCTGCCGCTCCTCGTGGTGGAGCACCGCCGCGACAGCGCCGATTCGACGCTGGCGTCGCATCTCGGCGCGCAGAGCAGGCTGCGCGTGAAGGAGGCCGAGGACAAGGAGCCGCTCGCCGCTGGAACGATCTTCCTCGCGCCCGGCGGCTACCACCTGCTCGTCGAGCGAGATCGAACGCTGAGCCTCTCGGTCGACGCGCCCGTGCACTACTGCCGCCCCTCGATCGACGTGCTGTTCGACACGGCGGCGGAGGCGTTCGGCGCGCGGCTCGTCGGCGTGGTCCTCACCGGCTTCGGCTGCGACGGCGCGGCGGGGCTCGCACGGATCGCTCGAGACGGCGGCACCGCGATCGTGCAGGACCCGCGCACCGCGGAGGCGCCCGAGATGCCGCTCGCCGCGCTCGAGCGCACGAAGACCAACGCGGTGCTCGGCCTCGACGAGATCGGCGCGCTGCTCGCGGAAATCGGCTCTGCGGTCCTCCGGTGCGGCACAGCGCGAGGCGTCGCATGACGGAAGCGCCGGCGCCGAAGGTGCTGATGGTCGACGACCGCGTCGGCAACCTGATCGCAATGGAGAGCGTGCTGCGCGCGCTACCGACCGAGCTCGTGCGCGCGCATTCCGGAAACGAGGCGCTCGCGCTGATGCTGCGCGACGAGTTCGCGCTCGTGCTGCTCGACGTGCAGATGCCCGGCATGGACGGCTTCGAGGTCGCGTCGCTGATGCGCTCGAACGAACGCACCGAGCACGTGCCGATCATCTTCTTGACTGCGTTCGGCGACGAGCGGCGACACGTCGCGCGCGGCTACGAGAGCGGCGCGGTCGACTTCCTGTTCAAGCCGATCGACCCGGACACGCTGAAGAGCAAGGTCGACGTGTTCTTGCGTCTCCACCGGCAGAATCGCGCGCTCGCCGTGCTCGCGGAGCTGAAGCGCACGGAGCGCGAGCTCGAATGGGCGAAGTCCGACCTGGAGAGCTTCGTGCGCGCGGCGTCCCACGACCTCCGAGAGCCCGCACGCACGATCAGCATCACCGCGGACGTGCTCGAGTGCGCGCTCGCCGGACGGCTGAACGACGAGTGCCGCGCGAGCCTCGACACGCTGCGCCAGCGCTCGCGGCGCATCATCTCGATGCTCGGCGCGCTCGAGGAGTACGCCAGCGTCGGCGGGGAGCACGGCTGGCTGCGCACGGACCTGAACGAGACGCTGCACGCGGTGACCACTCAGCTTCGCGACCCGATCCGGGCCACGAACGCGCGGATCGAAGCGGCGCCCCTTCCGGTCGTCGACGGGCACCCGAGCCAGCTGCGGTCGCTGCTTATCCATCTGATCAGCAACTCGCTGAAGTTCCACCGCGAAGGGACCGCGCCGCGCATCGTCGTCTCGGGCGAGCTGCTCACGCCCGACGACGCGCGCCAGGAAGGCTTCGATTCGGGCGAAGCGTGCTGCGCGCTGTCGGTCGCGGATAACGGCATCGGTCTCGCCGAGGGCGAGGGCCTGCGGTTGTTCAGCGCGTTCGTCCACCTCCAGAGCCGCGAGCGCTTCGAGGGCGCGCACGTGGGGCTCGCGGTATGCCGCCGGATCGTCGAGCGCCATCGCGGCCGCATTCGCGCGAGCGGCCGCCTCGGCGAGGGAACGACGATCCGCGTGACGCTCCCGCTCCGACAGGGCGGAGCGCGACAGAGACCCGCAGGTGAGCAGCAGCGCGGAGCTCCGCGCGCGGAGCATTCTGGGTAAGCCCCGAAGAACGCCCGGATGAGTCGGTTCGGCGGCCGCGATCGGGGAGTTCGTGCGTACCCCGTGCAAGCGGCGCGCGCCGCCGGCTGGAGCTTGGCCGAGCTGCACGAGCTTCTCGTTCGTCTGGCGACGAGCGCGCTGACAATTGGGGGCAGCCACGAATTGTCGAAATTGGCCAATTCGTGCCTGACCCCAATTGCTCATCCGCCCCACTCGGGCAGCCCGCTCGCGCGCAGCGCCGGAAGGTCGTGCGAGACGACGACCGTGATGTCCGGGTCCGCATCGAGCGCGGCGAGGTACTGGCGCAGCTCCGCAGTCCGCCGCGTGTCCTCGGGAACGAGCAGGCCGCTGTAGAGGAAGCCCTTGCCGCGATTCTCGAGCAGGTCGGCGCGCGCGTTCGTGATGTCGCCGGACAAGAGCCACAGGTGACTGCCGACCGCAAACGCGAACATCGTCGAGCACGCGGTGTGGCCGCCGAGCGGGATGAGGCCGAGGCCGGGGAAGCCCGTGAGCGTGAGCCGGCCCTCCTCACCGGCTCGCGCCTTCTCGAAGCACGAGCTCGCGACGAGCGCGCCGCCCTCCTCGGTGTTGGGGTCGCGCAGCTCCGCTTGCGCGCGGCTCTGAAAGACGCGCGCGCCCGGCGCCGGCCCTGCCGCGCACAGGGCTTGCACGCCCTGCGTGTGATCGATGTGCAGGTGCGTGAAGCCGAGACCGCGAATGCGCGCGACCGCTCCCGCGCCAATCAGCTCGGGGACCGTTCCGCCGGGCGTCACCTCGGCGCCGCCGGACATCGTCTTCAGCAGCTCGCCGAACTCGAGCGCGGCCGCGGCGTCCATGCCGGTGTCGACCTCGAAGATCGAGCCGTCCGGCCACTCCGCGAGAAACACACTGTGCCCGAGCTCGCCGCGCGAGAGCTTCTGCGAAGACGTCAGCACCCAGCGCAGCGAGGTCGGACCGCCCGGCACGTCGAGCAGCGTGCGCAGCTCAGCGGCGGTCGGGAGCTTCGGGTGCACGCGGCGGATCTGCAGATGCGGCGGTCCGATGCGAACCGCGAGCGCGGCGACGGCGAGCAATACCAGCGCCGCGAGAATGCGTAGGGTCCACTTCAGCATGCGAGCCAGGCCTCCCCGAGCGCGCCTCTCACTCCTCGCGCACGAGCACGAAGTAGTGATCGAGCGGACGCTCGCCCTTGTACGCGGCGCCGATCGTCACGTGGCGCGCGACGCGCCGCATGAAATCGCGCGTGCGGTGGTAGACGAAGACCTGGAGGCCGTGAGCGTTCGGGACGACGCGCGGCCAGCCGCTCGGCACCGGGCCGTCGGGCACGCGGAAGTAGTCGACGACCACAGCGCCGCGCGGCTCCCACGCCGGTTGGCCTTCCGTGTTCACCGCAATGAAGTAGCCAGGGCCGACCCAGCGCACGACCGGCGTCTCGTTGTATCCGAACAGCCGCGGCGGGCCGGCCTCCGGCCGGCTGAAGCGCTTCTCGAAGAAACGCAGCGACCCGGGCAGCGGCAGTGTGTTCTTACCGAAGTGCCGCACCGCCTCGCGCGGCGCGCGCTCGGCGGGCACGAAGTCCTCGAGCGCGAGCGGGCGCGCCTTCTCCGCGAGCCGGTAGATGCGCCGCTGCGCCGCGCGCCCGAGCGCGAGGACAGCGGCGCGGCGCTCACTCAGCGAGGCGCGATCGAGCTCTTCCCCGAGCGCATCGATCGAGAGCGATTCGTCCGCGAGCGCGCTTTCGAGATTCATCGGTGCGCCGTGTTCTAGTAACTTGCGCTCCCGGAGACGAGCCCCTGATGAAGTTCTTCTCATTCGAGCGCCGTTGGCTGCGCGCGGTGCTCGACGCGATCCTGCCCTCGGGAGCGCATCCGAAGCTCGACCTCGGCGCCCGCGACGTCCCGCTCGATCGCTTCGTCGACGACCTGCTGTTGCGCGCGCCGACGCTCGCGGTGCTCGGCGTGCGCGCGTCACTCTGGGTGATCACGCTCTCGCCGCTCGCGCGCGGCCGGCTGCGCCTCTTCCGCTCGCTTGCGCCGTACGAGCAGATCGCGCTGCTCGAAGCGCTCGCGCGCAGCCGCATCCACCTGCTGCGCGAAGTGCCGGTGCTGCTGAAGACGCTCGCGTGCCTCGGCTATTGCGGTGTGCCCGAGGTGCAGCGCCGCGTCGGCATCGAGCTCGTCGCGAGCACGCCGCCGCGCTGGATGGCTCCGTGAGCGCAGGCCGCATCGTGCAGACGGCCGACGTCTCGGCGCCGGTCGACGACGTTGCCGACGTCGTGATCGTCGGCTCGGGCGCCGGCGGCGCCACCTGTGCGCGCGTGCTCAGCGAGGCGGGCCTCGACGTCGCGATCATCGAAGAAGGCCCGCACGTTCCCGCCGAAGCGCTCACGCCGGATCTCTACGGCGCGTTCACGACGCTCTGGCGCGACCTCGGCATGCAGGTCGCGCGCGGGCGCATGCTGATGCCGGTGCTGCAGGGCTCGTGCGTCGGCGGCACCACCGCGATCAACGGCGCGATCGTGCACCGCATGCCCGAAGCGATCCATGCACTCTGGCAGCGCGAGCACGGGCTGACCGACTTCTTCTCGTACGCGGAGCTGAGCCGCATCTGGGATCGCCTCGACGCGGAGCTGTTCGTCGGCCCCGCGCCCGACGCTGTGCTCGGCAATAACAACGCGCTCATGGAGCGCGGCGCGCAGCGCGCAGGCGTTCCGGGCAACCGGATCCGCCGCAACGTGCGCGATTGCCAGGGCGCGGCGCGCTGCAACCAAGGCTGCCCGACCGCGCGGCGCCAGAGCATGAACAACTCCTACGTGCCGCGCGCGGTCGCCGCCGGCGCGCGCGTTTACGCGACGTGCCGCGCGAGCCGAGTCGTGATCGAGCACGGGCGCGCCCCCGCGGTCGAGGGCGTGTTCCACGACCGCCTCGCGCGCCGCACGGGCCCGGGGCTGCGCGTGCGCGCGCGCAGAGCCGTCGTCGTCGCCGCGAGCGCGATTCAGACGCCGTTGTTGTTGCGCGCGAGCGGCTTCGGCCGCCGCAGCCGGCTGCTCGGCCGAAGGCTGCAAGCACACCCCGGCACCGGCATCGGCGGCCTGTTCGACGAGCCGGTCCGCATGTGGTTCGGCGCGACGCAGGGCTACGAGAGCACGCACTGGTGGAACGAGCGCATGAAGCTCGAATCCGTCGGCATGCCGCTCGAGCTCGCCGCCGTGCGTCTGCCCGGCTTCGGTCCCGAGCTCGTCCGCAGCATCGCGGAGTTCGGGCACCTCGCGATGTGGGGCGTGCAGATCCGCGCGCGCGCTCACGGGCGCGTGACGCCGGGCCTGTTCGGCGGGGCGTCGATCGCGTTCGACCTCACGAACGAGGACGCGCACACGCTGAAGCTCGGCGTCCGCCGCCTCTGCGAGCTGATGTTCGCCGCCAGCGCGCGCGAGGTGTTCCCCGGCGTGCACGGCATGCCGGAGCGCATTCGCTCCGCTGACGAGCTGCGCGCGCTCGACGCGCTGCCCGACGACCCCCGTCTGTTCCACGGCATCGCGTCGCACCTGTTCGGAACGGCCGTGTTAGGTCCCGAGCCGGCGAGCAGCGTCGTCGGCCCGCGCGGCGAGCTGCACGACGCGCCGGGCGTCTACGTCGCCGACGCGTCGATCTTCCCGACCAACCTCGGCGTGAACCCGCAGCACACGATCTGCGCGCTCGCGTGGAGGATCGCGGAAGGGATCGCAGCGAATTCAGGCGTGGCGAATCCGTAGCAGCGGCGCTTGCGCAGTGCGGGTCGGCCAAGTCGGTGCGGATCTGCCGGCACGATCTGGGACCCCACGCAACGAGGAGCCGCACGCTCGCTGCTACGGTGCCGCGCCGCGGGCGGCGTCCCGTAACAGGGGGGTCCGTTGACTGCGCCGTCCGCTCAGGGCCAGGCCCACGCTCGGCGCGAGGAGCGAGTCGGCCTGCTCTACGCAGCGCTGTGTGCGCTGCTCGGCGCGTTCACCGCGCCGATCTCGAAGCTGAACACGAGCCTCGCCGACGCGTCGTTCGTCGCCGCCTTCGCGACGCTCTGCGGCGGCGCGTTCGCGAGCGTCCACCTCGCAGCGCGCGGCGAGCTCGCGCTGATCGTGCGCCGCGACCTCTTGCCAGGCCTGCTCGGAATCGCCTTCCTCGGCACCGGAGTCGCGTTCCTGCTGTTCTTCGAAGGTGCCCAGCGGTCGACGGCGATCGAGGCCGCACTCTGCCTGCAGATCGAGCCGGCCTACTCGCTTCTCCTCGCGTGGGTCGCCCTCGCCCACACACCGACGCCCGCCCGTGTGCTTGCGACGCTCGCGATCCTCTCCGGCATCGCGATCGCAATCGGCTTCGAGACGGCGCGCGGCTCCGCTGGCGTGTGGCTACTCCTCTCGACGCCCATCGCCTGGCAGCTCTCGCACCTGGTCGTGCTGAAGCGGCTGCGCGGTGCCGCACCTCCTCAGGTGCTGACCGCCGCGCGGTACCTCTACGGAGGCGCACTGCTGCTCGCTTATTGGGTGGCGAGCGGCGGCCTCGAGCGGCTCCCATCGGCCGAGAGCGGGTCGACGCTGCTCTTCACACTGCCTCTACAGGGCGTGCTGCTCGGCTGGGCCGGAACATTCACCTGGTACAACGCGATCGCGCGCCTCGATCTCGCGCGCGCGACCTCGATCGTCGTGCCCTCCGTGCCGCTGCTCTCGTTCGCGACGAGCTTCGTCGTGCTCGGCGAAGTCGCGACGCCGCGCGAGTGGCTCGGCCTCGCGATCACCGCAGCGGGGGTCGTGGCGTTCGTGCGGGCGGAGGGGGCGGCGGCGGCGTAGCGCCCGGACCGCTCTCTGCACGCGAGCGCTGCGCCGCGACCCAGCGGCGCCGGGTCTGTCGCGACAGGTCGAACGAGCTCGCGAGCTACCGAAGTCGCGCGTAGTCCCCGCCCGCGGAGTGCAGCGGGGTCGTCGCAGGTTCCTCGGCTTCGCCGCACCGACCGTCCGCTGCAGCGAGGCACGCCGCGGTGTGCGGAGCGTCGACGCGGACTCCGGGCACGCACGGCAAGCAGCCCCCGAGCGTAAGTCCCAATGCAAGCGTGGTGAGATGAGCGCGGATTCGTGTTCGCATCTCGATGTCCTCCGAGCGGATGTCGAGTCTCATCGGCGCGGGTTTCGTGTCGCATGAGCGGTGTGGCTGGCCCGAGCACGTAGAGATCGGGCGGAACTGTGACGGCGACTACAACGCAGTCATGAAACGCGCGGAGATCTGCCGGTAGCCGTTCGGATCGGGATGACGCGCCCACACCGCCTGCCAATCCGGCGCAGAGAACACCGTCTTCATCGCGGCGTCGCGCGCGGCTTTGCTGTCCCAACGGATGATCCACGTCACGTTGGCGCTACCGATCGGCGAATCGATCGGCGTCGAGCCGGTGATCTCGGGCTTGTGCTCGCCTTCGTCGACCCAGAAGCCGACAACATCGAGATTGCGGCGAAGCACGACGGTCGCGCCGAGCGCCCACTTCTTGTACGCCTCGATCAGATCGGGTCGGTAGTGGTAGTCGCGGATTTCGTAGAGCACGTGGCGCCTCCTCGAAGTGTCCTCCGCGCGAACTCTACCTCGAAGCGCGAAGGGCAATCACTCGCGCAGCGGCGGCTCGCGCGCGGTCCGCGCCGCCGCCGCCCCGCGAATGCGGCGCCCACGCGAGCGTCAGCGCGGGCCGCGCCGACGGCTACGCAGCGCTGAGCCGACGGGCACGAGCGCGGCGGCGAGCATCATCGTCACCGACGGCTCCGGCACAGAGACCTCCCCGAGCCCGCAGCATGGCGAGCGCGCCCTACAGCGCGAACCGCGTGCTCTACCTCGTCGCGATCCTCTTCAACCTCGCCGAGAGGTGGCGACTGCTCCCGCGCGGCTCGAACCCGGCGCGCGACGTCGAGGAGTACTGCGAGACGGCGCGCGAGCGATACCTCTCGGAGCTCGAGATTCGGCGCCTCGGCAAAGCGCTCGCCGCCGCTGAAGCCGATGAGCCCGAGAAAGTCGCCGCCGTGAAGCTCCTGCTCCTCACCGGCTGCCGGCGCGGCGAAATCTTCAGCCTGCGGTGGCAGGACATCGACCGCGAGCGCCGGCTGCTCCACCTCGCCGACAGCAAGACCGGCCCGCGCCCCGTGATGCTCTCGTCTTCAGCACTCGCGGTGATCGATCGCATCCCCGAGCGCCACGACGTGTGGGTCTTCCCGAACCCGACGAAGGACGGCCCGGTCCGCGAGATGCGGAAGTTCTGGGGCGCGGTGCTGAAGGCCGCGAGCATCACGAACCTGCGCCTGCACGATCTGCGGCACAGCTTCGCGTCTGACGGCGTCGCGCAGGGGATTCCGCTTTACACCGTGGGGAAGCTGCTCGGGCACCGGCAAGCGTCGACGTCGCAGCGTTACGCGCACCTTGCGGATGATCCGCTGCGCGCTGCGAGCGAGCGCATCGGGGCGCACCTGGCGGGCGTGATGGGGGCGGGAGTGGCGAGCGGGACCGCAGTGATTCGCGCGCGCGGATGACCGCGAACCCCGATCCGCGGTTCGAATGCGGGCGGCGCTTCCAATGAATTCAAGGAGTTACGCGACACCCCGGTCGGGGGGACGCGGGTCGTCGGGGGAAGAGGCGGGGTCCCCTTCCCCGCCGGACTCGAGTCCGAAGCGTCGGCTCCGGCTTTCTCGATCCAGAGATTCTCGGGGACCACGGTGGCGTGTTAGGCTGCGGTCGGTGCTAGGAGGTAGTCATGCGCCCGACCAGATTCGCTACTTCGCTTGCCTTGGTCGCCCTGTTTCTTTTCGCTTCGCCCGGATCGGCTGATTCGCCGACGGCGTCCAGTCAACGGAATCTCGCAACCGCGTATTCAGGCCTGGGCAGCGCGGATGCGAGCTTCCTGTCAGACGCCGCGACACCGCTTTCCGAGCTGATCGCTCGGCAGGTGCCAGCTACCGACGGAGCGAGCCTCAGCAACGCTCAACGCACAGCGGGCTGCTCGACAGGATGCTCGAACGGGTGCTCATCCGGCTGCTCCTCGGGATGTTCGTCGGGCTGCTCTTCAGGTTGTTCGTCTGGCTGCTCTTCCGGCTGCTCGGTTGGGTGCCAAGACCTCTAGGGCTTTCGGCCTCTCGGGTAGCGGTTGCGTGCATCGCGACTCCAAGCGGCCTCACTTTCGGGATGCGTCGCCGCGCTCGCTGTAGCGCTAATTGACGACTCCTATCTGGCCCTCCTTCTAGCGTGCGCGCTCTTTCCATTCGCCCCTTGCGCTGGCGCATGGCTCCGCGCCCTCCGAGCGGCCGCGTCGGTTGCCGCAGCCGCGCTCGGGCCTGAACTACTCGTATTGGCCTTCATGGCCTCGGCGATCGCCGACAATGAACTGGGACCGTCGGCACCGGTCGCTCCGGGCTTGCTCGGCGTGGCCGCGTTGCACGCGCAGCTTCTGCTGAGACTTCCCGGTGACGTAGGATCAGTTCCAGTCGCCAACTTGTACGTGGTTGGCGTCCCTTCGATCCTCGCAGTGCTCCTCCTCTTGAGATGCCTAACACTCACCTCGATCGGCCAAGTGGTCGCGATGGCGATAGTTGAGTTGGCCGCGCTCTGGGCCGCGAGCACCGGCGGCTGGATCGGCGAACGCACCCTGACCGATCCGCTCGCCCGCGCAGCGCTTGCCGTGCTGCCCGCGCTGCTTGCGCAATCGCGCATGCCCAGTTCACCACGGCGATTCCGTCCGCGCCTCAGGAACGGAACGATCATAGGGGGGCTGTCCGCAGCTGTGGCGATCGGAACTCTCACGCCGACACGCCCGGTCGATCAGATCGCATTTGACGAAGCCCACGGGCCGTGGGAGTCGACCCTAGTAGAACCCAGCGGGAGCCATTTTGGGAGAGCGAGCCTCTACTCGTACTCGCAGCTGTTCGACCTCGCAGAGCGTGTTGCAGGCAGCGCATCCCGGCTGACAGCCGAGTCCCTTCCCGCGGATCGCGAGGGGACTCTGCTGATCGTCAAGACGCCCGTGACAGCCTTCTCGCCTGACTTCGTCCGGCACCTCAAGGCGTGGTTGGAAGCGGGCGGCCGCGCCTTGTTCGTGCTGGATCACACGGACCTTTTCGACATGGCGCAGTTGACGAATCCCGTACTTGAGAGGGTCGCTGCCCTATCTGTCGCAGCCGATGCCGTCATCGACGACAGGGGTCTGCCCGTTACGCATGGAACTCCGCCTGCGGGGAGGCTCCGCGCCCGAGTCGACGCCGGTTCGCCGCCGTTCCGATATCAGACGGGCGCATCGTTCGCGCAGCTGCCCTGGTCATCGACAATCCTCGCGACGTTCGGCCCGTCATACGCTGAACGGGCGAACTACGCGACGGAGAATCGCTTCGGGCCGTTTCGAGCGTCCGCGACGTACAGATTCACGAACCACCCGAGCGTGGCCGCAGTGCCGGTTGGCTCGGGGATGTTGCTCGTGCTGACGGACAGCACGTTCTGGTCGAACTTCTCGCTCGCGCACTCAGGCTACAAGGCGCTCTTTCTCGAGCTCGTTCGCGTCGCACAGCATGACGCGGCGGTTCGGATTCTTCCTTTGCTCTGCCTGCTGCTTCTCGCTGCGAGTCTCCTAGCAATCTGTTCGCGTAGCTACGTCACCACCTCAATTGCAGTGCTAGCGACCTCGGCGTACTTCGGGGCCGGCATCAGCATCGGTCGGCAACCCGTGGACCCGCTCGCCTCTCCTGCTGATGTGCTCATCGGCATCGGCGCGAACGCCCGCTTGGAGCTGCTGCCCCAGCTCTTGCCCGCTGGCATCGAGAACTACGCGAGAGTGATCGCGTCGCTTGTTCGCGTTCGGGCCAATGCGACCGCGGTTCTGCTCGATGGTCACCCTCCGGACCTCTCAACGGGCGCCCGTTGGGCCTTAATCGCGCCTGGGCCCAACGAACTGCCAAGTCCGCATGCGGTTCACACCTTCGTTCTCGACGGCGGCCGCTTGAGCATCCTGTTGAATGAGGATTCAGCATCCGATCAACGCGTTCGTGCGTGGCTAGACCAGCTCGGGATGCACATCGACGCCCGCCGGCTTCTCGCGTTCTCCGAGGACCAGAATCCTCGCCTCCTGGAACGCTCGGGAACTCTTCCGTTCCGTCGCCGGCTCGCTGTCGTCTCCGCGAACCGCAACTCGAACTGGCGAACCTCGCGCACGTCGGGCATCGCGAGCATCTCGACCGAGTTCACGCTCGACCAGACCCCAGGATCCTTCGCGGTCGGGTTGTCCGCCGAGCGCTTCGCGGATGCAGAGATTGGAGACATCTGGGAAGGGTCTGAGCCATCGTTCCTGGCGCGGCTGCGCGAGCAGCAGTTCGCCCGGTTGGTGGGCGTGCGGAGTCCGAACAGCGCGCTCGCTGATGCTCCACTCGCTCGACCGCAGGGCGAGTTGCGATCGGGGTTCCGCCGGTTTGCGGTGTTCTCCGACTCGGCGCTCGTCGCCGAGGGCCGCATGGACGGAGGCGCGGAGAGCGACACGGATGGAGAGTTGCGGGACTACCTGCTTCGTATCGAAGCGGCTGCGATAGAGCGCGCTTCGGAGGTCTGCCTTCCCGACGCTGCCCTTTGCACTGCGGAACTCGTAACTCCAGACCTCGTCGAGTGGCGCATAAAGCTCGAGAGGATCGAGGGTCGTCCGATCCTCGAGCTTCTACACATCAAGTCGTTCTCGGGAATGGCGAGCACGTACAACATCGTCTTCGCAGATGAGTGACGGTCCGACCCGGCGTTTGGTTCTATGCGCGGCAGTCGCTGCACTCGTTCCAGGAGAGAGCCTCGCCGTCTGCCTTGGGCTCGCAGCACTCCCCATATTCGAAGCGCTACGTGCGAAGAGCACCAGTCTCCGGCTGACCACGTTCGCCGCGACTGCGCTGCTCGCGATCGCAGGCTTAAGCGGGTGGCTTCCATTTCCCCTGGCTGTCGTAGTTGCCTCGGGTGCTGTTTGTGCCGCGGTCGCATCCACCCCAGGCTGGGCAGATGCACTCGTCGCCGTGCTCGCGATCCAGTTGTCGGCAGTCAAGGCGCTTGCGCTTTTTGCTGCCTCGCCATTCGATGCCCCTGCGTCTCCGCTCTGTATTGGCCCTCTCACCCTCATCGCCCTGTCGTGCATCGCAGGCATCGCTCCGGTTCTCCGAGCGATCGTGGCGGCGATCGGAACTTCGCTCCTCGCCCAAGCGATGGTTCTCGGCGTGGATTGGTCGCCTTACTTTCAGCAGCTGCTCTCCGCGATACCCGCAGCTCTCCTTGCAGCGTCGTTTCCTGACAAGCATGCCGGGCCTCGCCGTTTGGCTTTGCTCGCGGCTGGCGGCGCGCTGGTCTCGGTCGCTTCATATGCGACCACTTGGCCGACATCCTTCGCAGCCGTCGGGGTGCTGCCTCCGGACAGGGCCCGCACCTTCGAGGAAGATGACTACAAGGCGACGGCAAGGATCCTGAGGTTCGCGGGCGTGCCCATCGCCGACTGGAGGACGGCCGACGACATTCCTCCTCGGAGCATGGTTCTTCTCCCGGCATCCGGCGTCTCGTCGCGAAGCGAGGCATCGTGGGCAAAGTTGATGTCCCTCGGTGCAGAGCGACGGCTGACGTTTCTCGTCGCCGCCGAGCACACGAACCTCTTCGGGATCGGGCGGCGGATCAACGGGTCCGCGCGCGGGCTTGAGGTCAACTGGGACACCACCGTACCGCCGACGAATCGCGATGCGACGCGGCCCATGGGAGCGGTCGGAGTGCCCGCGTTTCCGTCACCCGCCTACCTGAACCGCGGTTCCAGCCTTCGCTTGACCTCACCCTTCGCAAAGCCGCTCGTGTGGGGAACCGGATGGTTCGCGGATCTGCCAGCGACGAGAGCCTCCGGATCTCAGGGTGACTACAGGCTCCAGCGAAGCGAGAGGCGCGGAGAGATGCTGCTCGCCGCCGTGAGCGTCGGTTGGCCCAGATTCGTCGTCGTCGGCGACACGAGCTTTCTCATAGACCGATTCTTGATCGCGGATCCCCGCGCTGTTCCGTGGTTGATCAACGCGGGCTCCCTTGTTCCGGCAGCCGCCTCGAACGCGGCAATCCTCGGGTTTGCCCTACTCCTGTGGTTGGTTGAACGGCTCGGCAGGCGGAGAGGCGCCTTAATGGCGGCGATCCTTCTTGCAGCCGAGCTCGCAGCATCGGGATGGATGCAGTTCCAACCGAGTGCTGCGTGGAGCGCTCAGGATCTCGGCCAGTCCGTGTTCGATCCGAGAGGTTTCTCGACTCAGATCGCAGATTGGATCGTGCTCGAAGGAGGATCTCTTCCACTGCTCGTTCGACACGTCGAAGGACGCGCCTGGGAGCCGCGCTCCGAGCGGGGCCTTCGCGTTCACTTTGGCGTCGTGACGCTTGGCGAGCGCGCGAGCCGCACCCTTCTCGGCGTCGAGGTTTCTAGGTGCCACAGGCTCGGAGCAGTCGAGTTGGACCAGGGTGTCGTGATCCAGAACGGCCAGGTCTGTGCCGTTGACGCGACGGCGCGGGTGCACCTCGGCACGCGGTCCGAAGCTCTGGCGTTCTCAATCGACGCAGACTCTGGAACGGACCTGGTCGTCCTCGACGAGGGCTTCCTGTCGAACGCAAGCCGGGACACAGGGAATCTCGAATGGCTGATGCGGACGACGCGACAACTCCGCGGGGAGATCGCGGTCGAGGATTGAGAGCGGGGATCCTCAAACAAGCGATGCAGGATCTTGTGCAGGATCTTGTGCAAGATAAAGAGTGAAGCCTGCATTTCGCGCAAGTGTTCGCCAGGGCTCGGCTTCTCATGGGCTTCACACCGACAGCGGCGAATCCAACTGATTGAGCTGCACGGGCGCGCACTTGCAGACTTCTCTCCGCACTCCCCTTTGTCTTGCACCGAATCCCCAACAGCTCGCGGAATCGCTTCCGGTGCCCCTACTCCTGTCGCGCGCGCCACGATCCGCCTGGCGCCCAGCTCGAGTTGGTTCCGCTAGGCGTGCGAACTCGATGCATCACCGGAACCAGAAACGCGCGTAGATCCGCCAGCACATCTGCCAGCTCCCGCGCGTCAAGCGCGCCGCTCCGCTGCACGAACGCGTGCCATTGCGCTGCCTTCTCAGTGTCGTGCGCGAACGCAAAACTGAGCCCGATCGGCACGTCGTCGGGCACTTCGGTGCGCCGTCGCGCGAACGTCGCCGCAATGGATTCTGCGAGCCGAACTGCATCAAACTCGAAGCGCTGCGCGAGCGACCAGATGTCGTAGATGTCCTTCATGCGCGTGTTCGCGAGCCGCAGAATCACCAGCGCGTGGAGCTTCTCCGCGATCACAGCCTCGCGCGGATACGCGCGCAGTCGCGCCGGCGGCAAGCCGGCGAGCGCAGGCACTTCGATCAGCTCGGGTGCCGGAACGACGGCATCACCGAAGCCAACATCGACCTGAACTCGTATGCGCGCCTGCGCGAGCCGCGCGTCGAGGCGGAGTCGCACGCCGTCGTACTCGGCGGCACTTCGGATCTCTTCGCCGCGCACGGAGTCGCCCGCAAACTCGAGCCCGTCGTCGGCCTCGACCGCGCACACGTCGCGGAACACCGCTTCCATCGCCGCGACCGCGGGATCGCCAAAGCCGAGCAGATCGACGTCACGCGTGGCGCGATGCGGCGCGTCGCTCCAGAGCGAGAAGAGCACGGCGCCCTTCAGCACGAAGCGCTCAACGTGCTGCGAGACCGAGAGGCGGTAGAGCAAGCGCGCGCCGGCGTAGCGGGTCAGCGTGGTGTTGAAGTCCTCGTTCGCCGGTCGGCTGTTGAGGAGTCGCTGGCGGATCGACGCGGCGCGATCTCGCCTCACACACCGGCCTCGATGTACGGCCGAATCACGCGCGCGACGCGGCACACCTCGGCCATGCGCCAGAGTTCGTCGAGACGTCCCCGCGCGCGGCGGTAGTCGCGCAGCGCTTCGATCGCGACGTCGAGGCCGATCTTGTTTCGGTACTTAAAGCTGTCGGCAACGGTCTTCGGCTTCGAGGTGATGTGCACGTCCACGCCTTCGATGCGGTGCGTCTCGACACCGCTCGTCAGCGCGGCACCGGAGAAGCGCACGACGTGGAGAGGCGGCGACTCGCCGGCCGGGCGGCGATCGCCTGGCGCGATCGCGACCCACACCTCGCGTGGGTTTTGCGTGCCGAGATCGTGGAAGCGGAGCGCCGAGAGCAGGCAGATCACACCGTGCGGCACGCGAGCGGCCGCGGCCGCGAGGTCGTGGAACTCGGTGATGTCTGCATCGGCGAGGCGATACAGGCCGCGGCCCACGCGCTCG
>Ga0187893_10004315_pt1 | contig 27260 bp, 18 predicted proteins | sample MA1701074metaG_FD_139574 | JGI IMG/M metagenome (GOLD analysis project Ga0187893, IMG submission 139574) | White microbial mat communities from a basaltic lava cave in the Kipuka Kanohina Cave System on the Island of Hawaii, USA - MA170107-4 metaG ... | reverse complement strand
GTGAGAGTTTACGCATTGATCGGAGCACTAGTAGCGGCCTTAGTGGTGTGGCGTGCGCTTCCATCGGCTTCGCCAACTCCCCGACTAAAGTCTGAGGGCGAAGCTCATGCAGTTAGCGCTGATTCTCTGTGGCTTTCTCATCCCTCCGACCGTGCGTGTTTCCGTAATTGGTTCACAGTGATCGCTGAATCGATGGCTCTGCGAGAGAGGGGGGAGTTGCCAGCTGAAATCAATGATTGCGCGGCGCTCCTACGATTCAGTTTTCGCGAGGCGTTACGCCGACACGACGCCGCTTGGGCAAGGCAATGGTCCCTCCCCGGAGGAACCTTCTTTTCGGACGTGCAAGCGTACAATTACCCGTTTACACCTTTGAAGGCAAGTCTGTTCAGGGTCAAGGACGGTGTGTTCGCAGAGTTCGCTAACGCGGAAACCCTTCTGCTGTTGAACATGCATCGGATCTCGCGCGAGATCGAAGCCGCCCTCGCCGGCGACCTGCTTTTCTTCCATCAGCCTTCGCAGAAATATCCGTTTCATGTCATGATCTGGTTGGATCGGGGGCATGTACACCCCGATCGGGGACCGTGGATCGTCTATCACACGGGTCCAGTTGGCAAACACCCAGGCGAGATCCGTCGTCCTTCGCTGGCCGAGTTGCGCGCGCATCCGGAGCCGCGTTGGCGGCCCTATTCAGGGAATCCGCACTTTCTGGGAGTCTACCGGTGGAACATCTTAGAAGACTGATTCTGGCGCTGGCGCTCCTCCTAGCGCTTCCCTCGGTGGCCCAGGAAGGCGAGGCTGATTCTTTCTTTTCTCTCAACAGCGCCAAGACTTTTTCTGCAGCGGAGAAACCCATATTTCAGGTGTGGGGCCAGCGGATCCGCAAGCTTCAGTTCCGTCTCTATCGTGTCCAGGACCCAGCCGCCTTCTTTCTCCAACTTCAGGACGATCATCATTTCGGCGGGCAGCCACCGCGAAGAGACAAGGCGATTACGCGGCTGGAGAAAATCCGGGCTTGGAAACGGCGCCAGCGGCGGAATCTTACGTTGTTTGCACGCGCCCAATTCACAAGTGACGCACGGCGTTCCTACAGAGATTGGCGGGAGCCCTCGACCTCCAGGCCCTCTGCGGCCTCAGCCATCGAGTACGCCAACATTCCGGTGCTCAACTCGCAGCAGCTTGTGGCGACCTGGGAGCAATCCTATCCGGTCAAAGACTGGATTTCTGAAACCGTTGTCGCGCCCATCAAGGACAAAGGACTGTACCTGGTCGAGGCCACGGATGGCAAACTCCAGGCATACACGATCGTCTCGGTGACCGACCTCGCGCTGATTTCGAAATCGGCACCGGGCAAGCTCATGATTCGCGCGGTGCGCCGCGATACGGGCGCGCCCGTGGCGGACTGTCCGATCAGCATCTACGCCAACGATAAGAAGACGCGCTACGGCCAAGGCAAGACCAATGCGGACGGCTACTTCGAAACGGCGGTGACCGATCGCAATCCCGAATCAGCGCTGATTCTCGGCCGCTCAGAGAATGATTTCGCCGCGATCTCGACTCACGGAGGGAGCCTCTCGACCGATCCGGAACATCGCCTGACCGGCTATATCTACACCGATCGGCCCGTATACCGGCCCGGTCACGCGGTCGAGTTCCGCGGCGTCTTTCGAGTGCGGCAGGAGGTTGGCTATCAAGTTCCCGCGAACCAGGAGGTTTGGATCGAAATTCAGGACAGCGAAGGCCAGAGCGTGCATCGCGAGAAGAAGCGGCTTTCCTCGATGGGCACGCTGAACGGCACATGGACCGTTCCTGCCGCGGCGCGATTGGGTTATTACGCCGTGCAAATGCAATCGGGCGAATCCGTTCACAGCGGCGGATTCATGGTGGAGGAATATCGCAAACCCGAGTATCAGGTGCGAGTCATACCAGAGGCGCGGCGTGTGCTCCAGGGAAAGCCCGCCTCCGTCAAGATTGATGCCCGATACTTTTATGGCGAACCAGTTGCCGGAGCAAAGGTAGTGTACGTCGTGCATCGCGGCCGCTGGTGGCCGCCGTTCTATGGCGATGAGGAACCAGATGTGTCTCCTGGCGAAGAGGAGGATTCGCCCTGGACGCGGCAGGAACAAACCGAGGAACAGACGGGTATGCTCGATGCCGACGGAAAGCTCACGATTTCCGTGCCGACCGAAAATGCCGAGTATGATTTACGCTACCGGATCGAAGCCCGGGTAACAGATGCAGCGGGTCGCGAGATCAGTGGCACGGGTTTCATAGTGGCCACGGTGGGACCGTACTTGTTGCGGGTCCGCGGCGACAAGTACGTTTACTCAGCGGGCGAGACTGCGAAGGTCCAGGTTGAATCCCGTGACTACGATGGCAATCCAGTGGGTTCGGTGCCGTTCGAGTTGCACTGGGCGCCTTGGGAATACCGTAAGGGCGAAGGCGCCGCGCTCGGACGTACGAACGGAATCACTGATGCCCAAGGGAATGCCTCGGTCGAGATAGCTTTAGCTGAGGGACTGATTCGCGTGACGGCGCGCACCCGCACACAGGATGTGCGCACGGTAACCGACTTCGAGCATTTATGGGTAACAGGCAGTGCCTCGGTTTGGAGCTCCGGCCAACAGCGTATGGAGATCATTCCAGACCGGAAAGCATACAAGCCGGGCGACACGGCCAAAATTCTGGTGCTGCCTGGAAAGCCCGGTGCGCACGTCTGGGTCAGCGCCGAGGGCCGCGGCGTTACGTTCTCGCGATTTGCAAACCCGCTTAAAGGATCGTTTGTAGTGGAAATTCCGATTCGTCCAGAGCACCTGCCCAATTTCTTCGTGACGGCAACAGCCATTTACGGCAACGAACTACTGCAAGGCAACAAATCGATTCGCGTTCCTCCAACAGACAAGCAACTACAAGTCGAGCTGAAGCCGTCCAAGAGCGAATACAAACCTGGTGAGCCAGCGACGTACACAGTGGAAGCCCGGGATGCTGCCGGCCGGCCGGCCGCCGCGGAGTTCAGCCTGGGAGTGGTGGATGAAGCCGTCTATGCTGTCCGCCCAGACCGCACCCAGGATATCCTCCAGGCTTTTTACGGCCGCGACTGGAACCATATCAGCACCGACACTTCACTCCATTACTATTTCCAGGGAGACGCGGGACGCCGCCGTATGCCTTTGGCACGCATACGTCCATTTCGCCCGAACGCCCAGTTGAAGCCCGAGTCGCCGGACCGGCCGCGCATACGGAAAGCCTTTCCGGATACGGCGTTCTGGTCCCCGGCGGTGCAGACGGATTCTTCGGGACGGGCCCAAGTCAGGTTCGACTATCCGGACGCCCTCACGACCTGGCGTGCTACGGCGCGCGGTCTGACGCTGGATACGAAGGTCGGAAGCGCGGTTCATCGTGTTGTCGTGCGTAAGAACCTCCTCATTCGGCTTTCCACTCCACGCTTCTTCCGCCAGGGCGACACGATGACGATCACGGCGATCGTGCAGAACCTGCTTCCTTCCGAGAAGAAGGTCCGGCTATCGCTCGATGCGCAAGGACTCGAGATAGTTGAGAAGGGACCGCCAGAGATTACCGTTCCCACGCGTGGTACTGGAACCGCCGACTTCCGCGTGCGCGTGCCAGCTTCCCGTCAGGCAGTGCTGCTCGCCAAGGCGATCACGGACGAAGAGTCGGACGCACTGGAACTAACAATTCCCGTTCAACCCTTCGGGGTCAGGATGACGGACCCCAAGTCGGGCACCCTTGACTCGGCCTCGCAGGCGGACGTTCCGGTTAGTTTCGCACCGGACGCGGAGCCGTCTTCGCGGAAGCTGCTGCTTTCGATCGCTCCTTCCGTGGGCGGCACGATCTTCGATGCGTTGGACTATCTGACGAACTATCCCTACGGCTGCACCGAACAGACCATGTCCAGCTTCCTCCCTAACGTGATCGTCTCGCGCGCCGTACGCGACTTAGGCTTGCACCATCGAATCGATGAGACTGAATTACAGAAGAAGATCCGCGCGGGTCTCGACCGTCTCTACGACTTCCAGCACGAAGACGGCGGTTGGGGCTGGTGGAAGGCCGATGAGAGCACCATTTTTATGACCGCTTACGTCGCCGCGGGTCTGCGGCAGGCGGAACTGGCGGGAGTGAAAGTGGAGAGCAGCCGTATCCGGCGAGCAGTGGAGTGGCTGGTCCAGCAAACGCCAGTGCAGAAGGAGCCAGCGGAGCTGCGTGCTTACGTGGCCTACACGCTGGCTATGTCCAAGCGCAACGATCCTGCTCGCCTGAACGATCTGTTCCAGCAGCGGTCTAGCTTGAGCTCACAAACAGTGGCCCTGTTGGGGCTGGCGATGGCGGAATCCGGCGATGCCCGGGCCAATGAACTGTCGGCGCAACTCGAGTCGCAGGCCAAGACGAGCGCGAATGAAGCCTGGTGGGGCAGCGATCGTGATGAGCTAATGGGATTGGAGCTCGACACATCTTCGGAAACCACCGCATACGCACTCAAGCTGCTGGCGCGAACGAAGCCGCAAAGCCCGCTGGTCAACAAGGCCGCACTCTATCTGGTGAATCACCGCAGCCAAGGTTATTGGTGGAACTCAACGAAGCATACGGCCATGGTGATCTTTGGGCTGATCGATTATCTGAAGCAGAGCGGAGAGATGAAGCCGAATCAGACGGTCACGGTGACGCTGAATGATCAACCGGTTCTGACCAAGAAGTTCACCGAGAGCGAACTGTTGAGTCCGGTGACTCTGGAGATCGATTCCGCCAGGCTCAACGCCGGCCAGAACCGTCTACGCATCACGCGGCAAGGCGAGGGTCGCGTGTACTGGTCCGCAACGCCTACCTGGCATTCGAATGCGGCCAAACCATCGCTCCCCGGACGCGATCCTCTCGAGATCGCGCGCGAGTACTTCCGATTGGCGCCTTCGCGGGACGGAGGGCGGGTCGCGTATCAATTGGCTCCCCTCCAGTCGCAAGTGAAGCAGGGAGATGTGCTGGCGGTGCGCCTGCGCGTGAAGGGACATCGCTGGCGTTACCTGATGGTGGAAGATCCGATTCCTTCCGGCGCCGAGATCATCCAGCGCGATGAATTATACGAAGTGAGAAACCAGCCGCCATGGTGGAAGTTTTCGTTCACGAGCAGAGAACTCCGGGACGATCGCGCGGTGTTCTTTCAAACCTACGGCATCGCTGGCGAGATGCAGTACGTTTATTTGATCAAGATTGTCAACCCCGGCCAATTCCGTGTTTCTCCCGCACGTGTAGAGCCGATGTATCAGCCGGAGTTCTTTGCCGCAAGCGAAAGCAGGACGGTCGAGGTCGAGCGATGAGATGGCAGCGGATCCTCGCCGAGCAGACAGCGGGTTGGGCGACTCTGGTAGTTGTCACATGGTGGTGGCTTGGACTGCAGGAGTCAAGCTGGTTTTGGGCATTGATTTCGTTGTGTGCTGTGGTGCTGGTGATTGCGGGTGCGGCCCTCCTGGCCGTGCGGGCGCGCCGCATGGTGTTCAGCGGCGAGCCACGATCGCTTTCCCGGACGGCTGTGGGCGTCATCGTCTTTGCAGCGTCCCTGGCGCTGGGTTACCTGTTGATCAATTGGGTTCCCAAAATCGAGGGACTCGCCGGACAATTGGCCAGCGTGATTCTACGATTCGGCCTCGCTTACCTGCTGGTGCTGTTCGCCTGGCTGAATCTGCTCCGCGTGACTTCTGCTGGTACTCCGCGCTCGATCCAGGAGAGCACTGCGCCGGCGCCGTAGCGGTCGACCAGACTTCGGACGCGCCGGCGCGCGTGCTCATAAGCGCGGCGCATGGCGGCCTCATCCGGTGGCTGCCGCAAGTGTTCCTCCACCAGTTCATCCGGGCCGCCGGGCTTGTGGGGTTGCTCCAGATACAGGACGATCCCTTCCTGGAACCACAGTGGTATACGTGGCCCAAGCCTCTGGCTTGCGATGAGCAAATGCAACATTTCATGCAACAGCGTTTCCTCGAGCACTCCGCGGGCTTGTAAGGAAGCCACGGGCTGTAGGCGAATCCATCCATTGACGGTGCTTGCCACCACCCAGCCGGGTTCGCCAGTTGCATGCCGATACGCGGCGAGCGTAGGAAACACTCGCAACTTCACCCGCCCCGCAAGAGGAAGCCTGCTTCGATCCTCAGCCTCCCGCAAGCCACGTTCAGCCGTCACGATCAAAGAGCGCTCCGGCTGATTCACGCTCCACAACTCGATTCGCTCCGAAGTCATACGGCTCCACGAAAAGCCTTGGGCGGTGACGCCGGTATTAGTATCGGGATAGTAGAAGGCGAGAATCTCGCGATACAACCGGCCTTGGCCCGCCTGCACCATGGCGCCCGTTTGACACATGCCCACGCCATGTCCGTCTCCTACGCCCTGCAATCTGAAATTCCCCTGTCCACCCACGACTTCAAAGCGCGCGCTCCGAACGGAGAGTCCTGCCCACCTTTGGAACTGCTCGAACGTGGTTGTACGGCCGTCCAGTCGCACCTCTCTGACTCTTCCGGTCGCGGACCTGCGTGAAACGGCGAGGTCACTTGCAGTGATAGGTGTTTGCCAGGATGCCTTTCCTTGCGTCAGGCAGAAATTGTCCTCGCGCGCGCGCAGATACTCCGCGCGAAGTGCCGGCCACACGGCCGATACGGCCTCCGTCGATCCGCCGCAATGCCGGTGATAGAACGCATGCGCGGGTTCGCCACGAAACCAGATCAGCTCGGCCGCCGTGTCTTCCACCGCCTGCTCGATGCGTCGAGAGCGGGAGACCAGACGAAGATCCTGACAATGAGTCGTGTCGCAGAAGTCATAGCCATTCTTGCGATGGCGGCCGCGATTGCTCATTGCGTAGCTGCGCGCGGCAACAGCGAAAGCTTTGAGTGCTTCCGGTTCAGCGATTCCACCGGCTTCGCCTCCGAGGACCCCGGTCACATATTCCTCCATGCTCATGGATACGATTTCGATAGGCAGTTTGGAAGAGTTCAGGCGAACCTTTACCGTTTGTGCCCACGCCAGGAGGGGAAGCAACAGCAGGAGAGCCTTCACCGGGCTCGCCCCAATGCATCGAAAATCTTCGCTGCGACCGGAGCTGCCGTCGCGCCCCCGCGTCCCCGTTCGACAAACACCACGACCACAACCTCGGGATCGTCCGCCGCGGCCCAACCGGCAAACCAGGCATGCGTCGTGCTTCCGCCTTCGCTGGCCGTCGTTCCTGTTTTTCCGCAAACGGAGAATTTGGCGCTCGCTGCGAGTTGGGCGCTTCCATATTGCACCGCTTCGCGCAGGCCTTGGAGGATTACAGGCTGTGCCTCTCGGGCCAGACGCCGGTAGGATCGAGCAAGATCCTCGACGGTTCCCCGAAGGCCCCATTCCCCGAGGCACAGGAGTGTTCGTTCCTCCGGCGACGAAGGCGAGCGCACATTCCAGCCATAAGCACGCAACCAATCCGCCAGCCGCTGCCCATCCAATCGGTTGGCAAGCTGCGCGAAGTATGAGTTGCACGAGTAGGCAATCGCCGCCGACGCTGCCAACGGCATAGCCACGCGCGGGTGGCTGCAATCCAACTGGCGGCCCGCGATCCGCACTTTCGTCTCGCACTGGAGAGCAGGCATCTGGATGCCCGATTCGAGCGCGAACAGTGCCACCAAAGGCTTGAGCGTGGATCCGAAACTCAACTGTCGCCCAGTAATATCGCCGGTGCTCGCAAGCACGGCGCCCGTCTTGGCATGACTCACCAGCACCGCTCCGTCCATGCCTTGCATGGCGGATAATACGGCGGCGAGGAGCGCGTTCATCGGCGCGGCGGCTGGCTGGTAAGCTGCACCAGCGCTTCGAGTGTTTTCGCTTTCTGGAGCTCGTCGACCATCAGGTAGCGGTGCGTACCGTTGGCCTCCGCCTCGAGCGAAGTCTTCCCTTCCGCGTCCACGCGGATTCGACCCGCCAGTGACAGCGAGAAGTAGCCGCGATCGGGACGGACTGCGTAGAGTACCGAAGTCAAGTCCCATGTCGGACGATCGTACGGCATCTTCTGATAGTTGCGATAAGCGTCGGCGATCGGATGGTTGTCGACGTAGCGATAGTCGTCTTCGATGCTTTTCGCCGGGTAGAGGATTACCCTTCCGATTTCGAAACCGCTGGCGACGATCGGCGTGGGCCATTCGTGGAACACTTTCTGGGCCGACGGCAGATCCTCCCGGACGTTGAATTCGGGTTTGCCCGTGGGAAACCAGCCGGCCATGATGCTGAGCAAGCGAACCTTCCTCTGAATGAGCCCGCGACCGCCAGGGGAGTCGAGCAGGCGGGCGAGGTTGGTGCTGAAGCCGACCTGCACAATCACGACGCTCGCGTCCGGCTGCGCTTCGAGAACCTGCCACAACACTCCGGTAGCTTCGGGACCTTGCGCGCCGTCGTTGATTTTGCGCGGGTACAGATGCCGGCCGTCGCCGGATTTTCGCTCGACCGGCGCTTTGATCATGTTGCTGTCTTTGGGTGTCTTGCCGTTGCGGACCACACCAATGGGGATGTTCCCGCGTCCGTAGAAGTGATTCACCAGATCCACATACGGTGCGGCATAGCGATTGTCCTTCGTGACAGTTACAGCCAGGAGCTTGGCTTCGCCCCTGGTTTCAAGAGCGTGGATGACGGCCAGAGCGAGCGCATCGTCGACGTCATTGCCCATGTCGGTGTCGAAGATCAGCCGGACGGGCTCCGCGGCCAGGGTCCATGTACAAAGCAAGAGAATGGACGCTTGCCGCATTCTTATATCATAATGCCGGCCGGATTCGAAGCCCGTGTTGGATGCTTCGGGGACGTACTAACGCTTGGCCAGTTCGTCCTCGATGTGTTTGAGGCGTGCGTCCATCACCTCTTCAACGCGGCGCAGGTTGGCCTCCCAAGCTTTCGAATGGCTTTCTAGAAGCTTGTGCATGGTGGTCTCCAGGCTAGTCATTCGAGCATTTACGGCCGATTCGACCGTACCGATTCTGAAGTTCAGAACAAGAAACATCAGAGCATTGAAGACGAGTGGAATTCCAATCGTCATATAGAGCTGTTCATTCGTCACGTTGTATCGTCCCGGAGGAGATGGAGCTGTGTCCATTTACATATCTAGTATCATATTCCCACATGACCCGCCGAAACTTTCTAACCACTGCCGCCGCTACTGGCGCACCCCGCAAATATCAAATCCGGATCGCGTTCGCCGCGATTGGGACCCTTTTGCAAGCATGCCGGAGTTTGATATAGTGCCGTCTCAGATACCTATCTTCAGCTTTGAGGTGGTGAGATGAGAGTTCTCTCGACAATTTCGCTGATTCTTGTGTTTTCGGCGACCATTCCGGCGCAGCAGACGACAGCCACGTTTTATGCTGTCGTAACCGACTCTACCGGCGGTTCCGTTCCGGAAGCCGCGGTGACTTTGACTCACGAGGGTACGGGATCGACTACCACTCGCACCACCAGCACGACTGGGGAAGCCGTTTTAGACTTTCTCCGCGTGGGAAGTTATGCCTTGCGAATCGAAGCCAAAGGTTTCAAGCGCGTCGAAAGCAAGGGCATCGAACTGTCGGCGGCGCAAAACGTCCGCCAGACCTTCGTGCTGGAACTCGGCGCCACCACCGAGACGATCAATGTGGAAGGAGCTGCGCCGCTGATCAATACGGTCTCCTCGGAGCAGCTCAACACCTTCGATAACGCAAAGATTACGGACCTTCCCGTATTTCGTCGCAACTATACCGGCCTGCTCGCTATCAACACCGGGGTCACGATGGCGGCGGAAGGCGTTCGGATGAATGGCATCGGGAAGAACGGGGTATCCTACACAGTTGACGGTACGGATGCCGGCGGCAATCCGGAGGGACGCTACTCCTCCAACTACTTGCAGCCGAACTTGATCGACATCATGAGCATCGAGGCCATTCAGGAAGTTCATACGATCAAGGGCGTGCCTCCAGCCGAGTACGGCAATATGGTTGCCGGTCAGGTCAATCTACTCAGCCGTTCCGGCACAAACCGGTTCCACGGCAGCCTTTTTGAGAACTTCCGGTCCGAAGATCTCGACGCGCGCCACCAGAGACTGGGTAGTAAGCCTGGAATCACCTTTAACCAATTCGGCGGCTCTTTAGGGGGCCCGATCAAGCGCGATCGTATTTTCTTTTTTGGCGTTTTCGAAGGCTACCGGGACCGGGCGTTTACGCTCATTCAGGAAACGCTCATGACGGAGCGCCTGCGCAGCGAGGCGTTGCGAATGACGCCGTCTTACAAGCTCTACCTGGATTTCATTCCCTTGCCGAACCAGCCCGTCGGTCCAAACGACGACACAGGTCTGTATCTGAATCCTACCTCTTCGCGGCGCGATGATAATCACGCCGATATCAAAGGGGATATCCGGTTAGGTGGAATCAGCACGCTGTCTCTCAGCTACGCCCGCGGCCGGCCCAATCAACTTCAACCGCGCCACTATTTGAACGGAGCAAACGATCGCGTGTTCCGCATCTGGGATGAGCGCGGGACCGCCAGCTACATCACGGGCGGGAACAACTGGACAGCGGAAACTCGTTGGGGCTATCACCTCACGGATATGCATCGCGAAGACGCGTTCTTCTTCGAGCAGTTCGACCCGGTCAATCGCAATGAGGAACTCCCGTTCGGGCGCCGCGTGCCCCGCCTTAGTTACCCCGGTGTGGCCAATCCGGACCACGAGCTCTATCTCATGGAAGGCCGCACCTATAATCTGGATCAGAAGTACGCCCGGCATATTGGCAGCCAGTCGCTGAAGTTCGGCTTCAGCATCCGCCGCGATTGCTGCAAACGAATCAATCCGGAAGCGCCCAACGTCGCCTATAGCTCACGGGCGGATTTCATCAACAACATTACGAACTCCGTGGGGCCGACGTACGGAAACGGGGACTATACCGCCAAGATGTATCAGATCGGCGGTTTTGCGCAGACGGACTGGCGCCTCCGCAAAAACCTCACGCTGAATCTGGGCGTCCGATACGATTACTTCTCGCACTTGGTGCCCGAGGCTGGCGCCGGCGCTCCGTTGACGGGCGTCTACAATCCCGACGGCCTGCTCGACACCAATTTCAACGTCGGACCCATTCGCCCGCGCGATAACCCCTACGATTCCGATAAGTGGGTGAACCTGGGACCGCGCTTCGGATTTGCCTATAACGTCGCGGGCAAGAACAAGACCGTGCTTCGTGGTGGATTTGGTGTGTTGTTCAGCGGGCAGGTGGCAGGCGCGATGTGGGCGCATGTACAGCCTGCCCCAGCAGTGCCGTTCCGCTTCAATTTCATTCGCGCGGACACGACCAGACTCAGCATTCGCTGGCCCACGTATAACGACGACTTACGCAAGACCATCGAATCGGAAACGCAGGCTCGCGGCTGGATCAATACGTTTTCCGTGGTCAACCCGCACCTGCAAAATCCCTATACGATGCAGTTCACCTTTGGCATTCAGCGCGAACTCACGTCGAACCTGTCGCTGGAGACCGCCTACGTCGGCAATCGGGGCGTCAAGTTTCTGATGCACCGCTGGATGAATGAGCCGGACCGTGTCACCGGATTGCGGCCGAATCCGCGGCTGAACGTGAATTACTACGTAGATGAATCCCAGCAGACATTCTATTCGTCGTGGCAGACCTCTCTTCGGAAACGTTTCTCGCGCGGCTTGAGTGCGAGCGCCCATTACACTTGGGGCCGGAGCCTGTCGACCGCGGGCGGAGATATCGGCGCCTATTATCAGGGAGATGGCGATGCGCGAACCCAGGATTTCTTCAATCCGCGGGCCGATCGCGGGCCGAGCACCGGCGACATCACCCACTATTTCACCGGCGAGTGGGTGTACGAGGCGCCTCGGTTCGTGAGCATGAGTAACAGAGCAGTCCGTGGAATCATCGGCGGGTGGCAGGTGTCGGGAATTCTGCTGGCTCGCAGTGGAACGCCTGCCCAACTGTCACAAACCGGCACATCGTTACAAGTGACCCGCCCGGACTACGTCGGTGGTCAAGTCTATTTCGACGACTATCGCACAACCCTTCGCTATTTGAACCCGGCGGCCTTCACGCTTTTGCCATTGCACCCGGTATCCCGCGCGCCGGCGCGTCCCGGCAACGTTGGCAATAATGCGATTCGCGAACCCGGCGCGTGGAATGTAAATTTTGGGCTGAGCAAGGAGTTTTTCATCACAGAACAGGCGCGATTCCGGATTGGAATGGACGCCTTCAACTTCTTCAATCACACGAATCTAACGGGCCTGGTGGCGAACCTCAATAACCGCTTTTTCGGAGAGCTGCAGGGGACCGGTGGCGCGCGCCTGGTGCAATTGAACGCACGACTGAGTTGGTAATGTGGGGCGGCGCCATGCGCCGCCACTTAAAGATCTGACAAATAGCCGAGCTTGCCGCTACTATCGCCTACCGATTCTACCGGCACGCCCATTTTGTCGAGCATCGCCACAAAAAGGTTCGCCATTGGCGTCTCGTCCGGATAGCGTATATGACGGCCGGCCGGGTGGATGCCACCGCAGCCGCCCCCGGCCAGAACGATCGGCAGATTATGGTGATCGTGGCGGTTGCCGTCCGCTAAGCCGCTGCCGTAGGTGACCATCACATGATCCAACAGGGTGGCGTCCCCGTCCGGAATCGACTTGAGCTTTCCCAAGAGGTAGGCGAACTGCTCGACATGGAAGCGGTTGATCTGCGCCACCTTCTCGATCTTGTCCGGATCGCCGCGATGATGCGTAAGGCCATGATGGGCTTCCGCGATGCCGATTTCCCGATAGGGCCGGTTGCTCTGCTCAAGCGCCAGCATCAGCGTCATCACCCGCGTCATATCGGTCTGAAACGCGAGCGTCATCAGATCGAACATCAGTCGCGAGTGCTCCACGAAATCGGCAGGGATGCTTGCCGGCAGATTGCCCATTGACGGCACAATCGGAACCTTGCCTTTTTCGACGGATTGTATACGCGTTTCAATATCGCGCACAGCGGTCAGGTATTCGTCTAGTTTGTGGCGATCCGTGCCCCCTAACGTGCCTCTCAGCCGGTTAGCCTCCTCGAGCACAAGATCCAGGATGCTTCTGTCATACTTCTGCGGTCTCGTTTCCGCGCTCCCAAACAGTCTTTCGAAAACCGCGCGGGGCCGCACTTCTGGCGGGTTCGGTGTCGAGGGTGTCCGCCAGGAAATACTGTTACTGTATGCGCAACTGTATCCGTTGTCGCAATTGCCGCCCTGAATCCCCTGCTCGCAACCCAACTCGATTGAGGCGAACCGCGTCTTCCCTCCGATCTTCTGCGCGGCGATCTGATCCACCGATATACCAGTTTGTATGTCTTTGCCGAACGTCTTCCTTGGGTGGACTGCGGTAAGGTAGTTGGCGCCGGCACGCCCGTGGTCACCCGGACCGTCGCCCAGCGCGCGTCCGCCATTCTGTGTCAGCCCGGACAGAACCATCAAGTCCTCGCGATAGGGCGCGAGCGGCTCCAGGATGCGCGGCAAAGCGGTCGGAAGCTTTGAGATTTCGCCTTCCGTCCGGGGAGTCCAGGCATCCATGATGATGCCGTTCGGAACATACACGAACGCTATGCGGCACGGGGCTTTCGAAGGCGTCATTGCATCGAGTAGCGGAAGCGCAACCGCCGTTCCCGCCCCTCGCAAGAACGTACGCCTGGTCATTGCGTTCCTCCTCTGCCGCTTCGCATCTGGAACGGCTTGCTGTTTACGATTTCGAGCACCAGCGTAGAGAACCGGTGTTGGTTTGCGCTCACCTGCCGTGTGATGCGATCCACTGCACTTCTATCATACGGCTCGAGCCCCCGTCCCAGCGCATATGTCAGCAGCTTCTCACTGAGATTGCGTACGAACAGTTCCGATTGCGCTTTCAGGACTTGCTTTAGCTCCTTCGAGCCCCGAAACGATCTGCCGTCGGGCAGAACGCCGGAACTGTCGATCGGGAATGTGCCCTCATGGGTGCGCCACTTGCCCGTAGCGTCGTAGTTTTCCAGGGCGAATCCCAAGGCGTCCATCTGGTTATGGCACACCGCACAACTCGGATTGGCGCGGTGCTGCTCGAGTTGCTCGCGCAGCGATGCAGAGACACCGATCTTGGCTTCCTCCAGCTCCGGCACATCCGCGGGAGGTGGTGGAGGAGGTGTGCCCAGCAGGTTCTCCAGCACCCACTTGCCACGGATCACTGGCGAGGTCCGAGTGGGATACGACGAGACCGTCAGAATCGAGCCTTGAGTCAATAGTCCGCCACGCTGCTCTCCATCCAGTGTCACGCGTTCGAAGTCCTCGCCTTTGACCGCGGCAATTCCGTAATGGCGGGCCAGAGGTCCGTTCAGGAAGGTGAACGGCGCGTCGAGAAACTCGAGGATGCTGCGATCCTCGCGGATCATCGCCTCCACAAAGAGGTAAGTCTCGCGCTTCATGGCATTCAGCAACTCGTCATCTAACGCGGGAAAGCGCTCTGGAGCGGGCTTCTTCTGATCAAGGTCTCGCAACTGCAGCCATTGGGCGGCAAAGTTCTCCACCAAGGCGCGCGCCTTCGAATGGGCGAGCATCCGCCGGACCTGCGTTTCAAGGACCACGGGCTTGCGCAGAGTCTTATCATCGGCCAGACGCAGCAACTCGTCGTCCGGCATGCTGGCCCACAGGAAATAAGAGAGACGCGACGCCAGCTCATGCTCGCTCAACGTTTGCGGCCCCGGTCCAGTATCGCGCTCGACCCGGAACAGGAAGTGCGGCGATACTAGGACCGCCTGGAGCGCCACGCGGACGCCCTCCTCGAATGTATCTCCTTCTTTCTGCACCAGCGCCACCAACCGCGCAAGACCGTCGATTTCCTGTTGGGTAACCGGCCGGCGGTAAGCTTGCCGGGTCAGATCGCCCACGATCTTTCGAGCGCACGGCGGCTGGTGGCGCCCCTTCTGGTGTCCGCAAGTGAAAACTCGTTTGTAACTCGACGGTGGCTCCTGGCTCGGATGAAATGGGCCTGCTATATCCAGGTAGTCGACGAATACCTTGCGGCGAAGGTCCGGATTCAGATGTTTCCGAGGGTCGTCAATGTCGGCCAGCTCTGGAAACGACGCCCTGAGAAAATGCTCGCCCGCGGTGAGCGGCACGCGTGCGATGAACTCACCGCGGTCGTAGTCGAAGGTGGTGCTGCCTTCGATGACACTCGTCAGAACGGTCTTGCCGTCCACGGTTAGGACCAACCTGAGCGGTGGCGCTGCCTTTCGCGCCCTCTCGAGACTTGCCTTCAACGCCTCCGCCGTGAGGCCACGCTGGATCGCACCCATTCGTTCCGCTCTCTCCTCGGGAGTCAGATTGGTAAAGCTCCGTCTCCGCACACCGGGAACGCCCGCGTTCGGTGTAGTCTCCTCTTCATCGCGAAGATTCATCACGCGGAACCGCAGCTCATACTCCGCGTCCACAGGAAACAAAAACGTTCCATAGAGCGCGCCCCGCATCGAGTAGGGCAGGTAGTGGGAGCCCGAAAGGCTGCCGCCATCGTAGGATCGCTTGGCCATCAGGCGCACAAGTACGGTCGGCTTGGAAGGGAAGTCCTCACCGTAAACCGCCAACCGGGAAACCTTCCGTGCCGCTGCCATATACTTCTCCATCAACATTGGCGAGACCGATAGCACATCGCCGATATTGTCGAACCCGTAGCCGGCGTCGTCGACGGGAAACTCGTCAGCCGGCCGGATGTGAACTCCGAGGAGATCGCGGATGGTATTGTTGTAGTCGACACGATTCAGCCGCCGGGCCGTCACCCGTCCCGGATTGTCCTTGCGTTGATAGCCGGAATGGCTGAGCCGGCTTTCGATCCATTTCGTGACGGCGGCGATTTCTGTTTTCGGCGGAACGGGAAGCCCGGGCGGCGGCATCTTCCCGGCACTCAGCTTGTCGAGCACCTTGTGCCAGACCTCGGATTGTTGGACAGCCGGTGTGAGGTCGAGCTTCCCCGTCTTCAGTTTTTCGTTATGACAGGCGAAGCAGTGCTTGGATAGAAAGGTCCGCACGTCCTGCGCTAGGGCCGCGAGGCAAAGGCCTAGACAGAGGATCAATCTCTGCTTCATACAGAGCACAAAGCTGTCAGTACCCGCACGTCCGTCACCTTCTCGAACTCACGAACCATGTCCACAATCCTCTTCGCTTTCGTGGACGGCCACTTTGCGAAGGCTGCGCAGTCGAGGAACTTCGCCGCGACCTCGTCGTATGTCATCGGATTCTGTGGACTGCCCTTGCCGAAATCGGCGCGTCCCGTAATAGCGCGGCCACCCTTCAGCTTGATATCAATGATCGTAGTCATCTTGTTGTATCCAGCAGCCTCGGCTTCCGGGTGGATACCGAAGTGCACTCGCTCGATCATGCTGCGCACCTCGGAGCGGTTAACCACTTCATCGGTGAACTCGGGCAATCCCGCCTTGCCGTAGAGCAACAGCGACGCCATCGAAAACTCCATGCTGAACTTCGCTTGCAGCGAGTTCTTGGGCCGATGGTGAATCAGCGCGTTCGGCATATTGCGGTTGGTGCCGACGTTGACCCGCTCTACCTGCTCGGGACGGATCTTGTGTTCCTTGATGAGGCGAAGCATCTCGGTCATGCCGGGGTGAGTGAGCGACCCGCATGGATGCGGCTTGATCGAGATTCCGGGCGAGTGAAATGTCCACGGCTTCCCCAGCTTATTGACGATCGCTTCCGGATCGTAGCTGCCGCCGGCTGCGCGAAAGAACCCGCGGGGCGCTTCCAGGATCTGATCCGTAGCGGTCCAGCCCAGCGCCACTAAATCGGCAGCCACAACGCCCGACTCAGAGGCGCGCCCGGCGTGCAGAGGTTTAGTCATCGTGCCGAAGTTCTCGCGTAGGCCGGCGGACTGGCTTGCGGCTATCGCAAGAGTGCGCAACGTCTGCTCGATGTTGAAACCGCGCAGCCGGGACACCGCCGCCGCCGACCCAAAAGTGCCCATCGTTGCCGTCGAATGGAACCCTTCGTTGTAGTGGCGTGGCGCGATCGCTTCGGCAATCTTGCATTCGACCTCGACGCCAAGATGATACGCCAGCATCATCTCCCGTCCGGACCTACCCGCCATTTCTGCCACCGCTAAAGCCGCTGGCAACGCCGGTGCGGTTGGGTGAGTGAGCAGACCGTAAACACGGTCCTTCGCGACCGCCAGTTGCGTATCATCGTAATCGTCCGCGTGCATGCCGGTGCCGTTGATCAGCGCGGCAAACCGCGGCGGCGCCTTGAGAGCCGAGCCAATTACAGTGGCGCCACCGCCTGAGAGTCCGAGCGTCGCCAAATATTTCCGGCTGATTTCGCCAGTCTCGGCCACTGTGCCCGAAAACGCCAGCCCCAGCCCGTCGAGAATCGATTTCTTCCCCAACTCAATCACATCGGCGGGCAGGTCCGAGTATGCGGTCTTGACGATGAACTCGGCAACTTGCCGTGTGAGTCCCTCCACTCGTGGGAATTGAGGGCCGGAGGATCCCGCCGACTGCGAGCGGGCGCGCGAAGCGAAGTAAGTGGCGCTCGCCCCGAGCGCCGCGGTATGAGTAAGCGTCCTTCGAGTCATTCGTGTTTCGCCTTATACCAGCCGGCAAACCCAGCCGCTGTTCTCGCGGCTGGTTGCGTCACAATACCAGAACACGCCTCGCCATACGGTCAGTCCGTGTGGCTCCGGATCTTCTTTCTTCAACTGGATCTTGGCGACCAGCTTGCCGTCCTTGGGATCCATCTTGTAGATCGCCCGCTCCGATGTTTCCGCGCACCAGAGATGGTTGCCCTCCCATGCCAGACCATGGGTACGGACACCGGGTCCGGGAATGCTCCGCAGCACTTTACCTGTCTCTGGCTCGATCAGATAGATTTGCCCTGAAGCTGGAACGGCGGCCCAGTAATTGCCGCCGATCCACTCTAACCCGTGTGCGCCAGACGGACGAGTGGGATTACCAAACTTGTTCATACCGGCGCCGGGGGTGTCGAAGGAGGCCAACGTCCGGCCCGTCTTCGGATCCACTTTCAACGTTTTCAACGACCAGGTAGAAGCGATCCACAGCGCTCCGTTCCCATATGTGATGCCGCTGCCGTGAATGGACTCCGTCTGGATCTCGTGGATGACCGACCCGTCCTCGTAACGCACCTTGTGAGCTTTGTTCGGATCCACCTGGTCCAGAATCCACAGACCGTCGTTCACGGCCTGCAATCCATTCGGCATCTTGCCCGGAGCGCGAAACATCTTCTCCACTCGCTTGGGCACAACCGGCAGGTCATCTTTCCCTTCAGCCGCAAACGCGCTGCGGGAGCCCAGCGCAACACCTCCGGCAGCCAGAAAGCCGCGCCTGGAAAGCTCGTTCCGGATTTCCATATCGACCTCCTCTTTCTTGCGGCCCTCGTCAATGATTGGCCCGAGGCGCAGCCTTTGCTCTTTCCACCATTGCAGCGACGTCTGCCAGCGCCTTGCGCGCATCATATAAGATGCCGTCCTTAATCGTGTATTTTATGCCGCCAACGCGCTCGGCGCGACCCGTCTGGTCGTTGAGCCGAACCGCGCCGGTTCCGAACAGCACCTTGAGATTGTCGACCGGATTCTGATCCACAATCAACAAGTCCGCGAGTAAACCGGCGCGAATGATTCCGAACTCGATCGGCTTCCCCCGCGGCTCGTGCAGAGCCTGGGCTCCGTAGAGCGTGGCCGAACGGATTACTTCGAGCGGGTGGAATCCCGCCTCCCGCAGCAGCTCCAACTCCTGAACGTAGCCGAAACCGTAGAGATTATAGATGAAGCCCGAATCGGATCCGACGGTGACGCGGCCACCGCGGTTCTTGAAATCGTTGAGCAGACTCATCCACACCTGGTAGAACTTCCTCCAGTGATACTCGTCTTCCGTGGTCCAGTCAAAGTAGTAGGAGCCATGATTCTTCCGGCTCGGTTCGTAAAACTCCCAGAGCGACGGCAGCGTGTACCTCTCGTGCCATTCCGCCCGGCGCATCCTCATGACGTCCCGGCCAGCCAGGTAAGCGACCATCGTCGGATCCAGGAACACGCGGCGCTCGATCAATTCGTCGATAAGAGCCTCCCACTGTTTGCTGCCGCGAGGATGGATCTTGTCCCAGAGCCGTGCGACCTGGCCGAAACGATGCTGCTCGTCGTTGTAGTTGTGGCCGGCCGGATATAGCTGGATGCTCGTGTCCTTGAGCAGCGCCTCGAAGAGCCCATAGTAATGGGTCACCGTGCCTAGACCGAGGCGCGCAGCATCGCGCGCGTTCATGCGAACTACTCCCATCTGATCGAGGTGCGCTGTTGAGCCAAGGCCGTGCTTCCTGGCTTCGTCCAAGAGGGCGCCCATGATCTCGGGGTCCATCGCGCCCAGCTTCAGCCCGTCGATCCCCTTTTCGGCAGCCCAGCGGACCCACTCCCGCGCCGCCTCAGGTGTACGCACACGTGGATCGGCCCAGCCTTCGCCCGTGAATGGCCGATGGTAAGAGAAGATGCGGGGCGCCACGATCTGGTTTTTCGCGCTTCGCTCCCTCTCCTTCAAGCTCCAGTCCATGGCGCCTGCCGGAACTCCGCGCGCCGACGTGACGCCGTGCCCGATCCACAACTTGTGCACATACTCGGCGTCCGGTGCTTTTGGCGCGCCGCCCGTATGAACGTGCAGGTCCACGAAGCCAGGCAGAACGTAGAGGCCCGCGCCGTTGATCTCCTTGTCACCTTTGGCTGGGCGGCCCTGCTCTTCGATGGCCGTTCGTGGCGCTCCGACGCTTCTGACCTCCCGTATGCGGTTGCCTTCCACCGCGATGTCCATGGGCCCGCGTGGGGGCGCTCCAGTTCCGTCGATCACGGTGATGTTGCGAATCACCATGCGCTGGAACGGTCCTTCCCCTTCTCCCGGCCGCCGGTCCGGGGCCGGATTGATACGCGGAGGGGCCTCTTGCGCGACAGCCGCCGCCCCCAATATCAGAACGAGAAAGGTGCGAACGGATCGAGTCAGCATAAGATCACTTCAAGATAATGGACTTCCCTTGCCTCGGCGTGACCCGGCCAACGCGGCGCGCCGAAGCGAAGTGGCTGATAAACCGGGAGGCGCTGGCGTCAGGCAGTGACACGAGCAAGCCACCGGAAGTTTGGGGGTCGCAAAGGAGATCTAGGATTCTGGGCGAAACGCCTCCGCGGATTTGCACGTCCGGCGACACAAACTCCCAATTGTTCCTGAGGCCCCCAGGGAATGCCCCTTGGCCTGCGTATCCCACAGCCCCCGGCAAGCGGCCAATCGAGGAAGAATCAATTTCGAGGCTGACCTTGCTGGCCCTCGCCAACTCACGGGCGTGGCCCAGGAAACCGAAGCCCGTGATGTCGGTGCAGCCGTGGACTTCGCAGACCTGGAGCTTCTCGGCTGCGTACCGATTGAGCGTCAGCATCGAGGAGATGGCCGCGTCGATATGGGACGGCGCGGCGATGCCGCGCTTCAGCGCAGTGGAGATGATACCGGTGCCGAGTTGCTTGGTAAAAATGAGATGGTCGCCCGGGCGCGCGCCCGAGTTCTTCCAGATGCGATCCGGGTGCACAATTCCGGTTACGGCATAGCCGAACTTGATCTCCTCATCGTTAATCGAATGTCCACCGAGGATTGCGCACTTAGCCTCGCGCATTTTCTCGGCGCCGCCTTTCAGGATGGTCTGTAGGACGGACGGATCCTCCTTGGCGGGGAAAGCCACCAACGTCAAAGCGGAGACCGGCACGCCGCCCATGGCGTAGACGTCGCTCAAGGAGTTGGCGGCGGCGATGGCTCCGAACGTGTAGGGATCGTCGACGATCGGAGTGACGAAGTCAACTGTTTGCACCAGCGCCTGATGCATTCCGATTCGATACACGCCCGCGTCGTCGGCTGTCTCATAGCCAACCAGAACGTTTTCGTTCGTGACGCGCGGCACTCCGCACAAGACCTGGTCCAACAACTTTGGACTCAGCTTGGACGCTCAACCGGCGGCTTTCACGTGGGCCGTGAGTTTCTCCAGAGACATCTCTTGTAGTGTAGCGGTCGCTCGGGGAACACGCCCGCGCCTAACGACGACATCGCCTGCGGCTCTGTTTCCCCTGTCTCCGAACGCAACGTCGGCCCTACCCCGCCTTTGTTCCGTGAGCCGTTTCATTCATGGAACACGAACATCGAAGGCGGCCGTGTGGACTTGGTCCGCCCGCTTCACCTGAACAAAAACTCGATAGTCGCCTGTTTGCGGCAGCCCATATGGGAAAGACACGACGGGTGGAATCCTGGATGCCACTAGGTGGCCGAAGTGAGGATTGCCCTGCGCTTCCTTGGTAAGACCAAGGGCAGCCATCGGCACAGAGCCGCTGGGATGAACGTGCGCAAATACCTTCAGATCCCGGCGAACGAACGCCGCGTGGCCCGGCATGCCCATGTAGAGTTCGAGGTCCTGAGCAGGCTGACCGGCGGGATCGAGCACGCGAAACCGGAAGGCCGTAGGTTGCTTGGCGGCATATCCCTTGGAGTCCCGGTCGAAAACAACCTGGTACCCATCAGCGAGCTTCACTATGTCACCGGCGTTAGGACCGCCTCCGCTGGAATCGTCCTCTTCGAGCGGCTTGCCTTTCACTTCGGGAAGATCGATCTGAGCGGCGATCGTTTCAGGGAACCCGTTCGTGTGAATGACGTCCGCAAAGAGCTGATAGCGGCCGGCGGGCATATCCGGGAGTGAATGGGTAAAGATGCCGGTCTCACGCTGATCGGGGTGAAGGTGCCAGATGCGGTCGAGATCGGGAAGCCGAACTGCGAACAGGTGCATGAGATGGTTGTGATCGGGAATGAAATCGTCGAGCAGGCGGCTGCGAAGCCACCCCGGGTCGCGTAGCTTGAGAACCAGCCGGTTCCCGTTTTCGAGAGATGGCGTCATTTCGAGCGGCTTGTAGATGTAGCGGTCGTAGGCACTGGCCTCGACCTTCCACCATGCATTGCCGCCGTAGAGAATCAGGACCACCAGAACCGCGGTGATGGTCATTAAACGGCGGGCGCGGTAGCGGCGGGCATCATCGGGTTGGACTCCGGGATCGAGTTGCGATTCACGCGCGGCTGCTCCAACGATGCTGACTATGCCGGCTGCGAGAATGAACCCGAGAACGGCGAGGACAATCCCAAGCGTCGTGTTCATTTGTGTCGTGCTTTGGGCAACCGCCGGCACGGGGACCGAAAGATCCCCCTGGCCCTTGTTGCCGTCGGCCTGTACCCGAACTTGCCACGAGCCCGAGATCATCAGCCAAAGCGAGCCGGTGAAGAACTGCGGGTCTTGCTTGGACGGCTGCGCGATGTCGGGCGTAGGTGGATACTTCGACGCTTCACCGGTGAGCGGAAGGGGCGTGATTCGAAGCTGTTGGACGGCGGAATCGGAAGAACGGATCTCGATCTCCGCCACACCGGGGATCACCTGTGGCGGCCGCACCGTCACGAATAGGGTGTATGGGCCGGCTTTGCCTTCATAAAAGACGTCAGGGCTTCCTACGTGCGCCCAAGCCGAGGCAGCGATCGCAAAAAAAATAAGCTGACAGGTCATGAGGGTCACCGGCGGACGCGGCGAAGCCAGTTGCCCCAATGCATCGCCATCCAAGTCATCATGCCAGCGATCAGAAACGCGAGCGCCAGGTTGGTCCAGAACTCAGCAGGCGTCCTCTCCCAAGGGAAGAACAGGTGCCTGGAATTGTAGCTGCCGGGACCGGTTCGATAATCGTGCAGATGGGTATAGAAGAACCAATTGCGCGACCACGCAGAAAGCAGGAAGTTGCCCATCGGCCATTGCACCGCCAGAAGCACGGCAACAAACACGAATCCCGCGAGCCAGCCTTTGAACAAAGTCTTCCAACGTTCGGTTCTTTCGAGGAGCAGATCGACGGCTGCGGCAGGAACTACGAGGAGAAATGGAAAGTAGGATGGTACGAAGTGAGTCACGGGATTGAACACCGGCCCCAGCTTCGGTTCGGCGGAAAACTGCGACAGAATCACATTCATGGATTGCCAGAAAACCATATAGACCAATGCGACTTTCGTCGCTGCCCAGCGCGTTGAGCAGGCTCGCGCAAGGCCAAACAGGAAGAACGGCAGAGCGGTCGCGGCTGCGCGGTAGTACATCGCCGAATGCATGTTGACGCGGAAGGTGTACTCCATCACAATCGTGGCCACGTTCACCACCGAGAGTCCTGCGAGAAAGATAAACAGGTACTCGAGGAGCTTGCGGTTACTGCCCTCGGCACGATTCATCCGGCCGAGCACCAGCATCACCGTTCCAAGCTGCACGGCGAATATGCCCACAGCGAGCACCATGTGGGGCGGGCTGATGATCTTGACATCGAGACCATAGGCACTGTGCCACCAATCGTCGAACGGGGCCGAGGTTAGCATGGCGATGCCGCCCCAGGCAGCGATGAAAGATCCCAATGGTCCCCGGAATCCCCAGAGTTTGACAGACGATTCGCGCAGATATTCCGCGGCTTTAGAGAACGTTGTCGCAAGGATCAGGTAGCCGCAGGAGATGCCTGCGAGGACACCACACAGGTAGATGGCGATGTGAGCGGGAGTAAGGAATGTGTCACGACCGATGGTGCGATGCCAGGAGATATCCCAGTGAATGCCTACCATTGAAGAAGTGACGGCCAGCACGGAGCACCAGACATACCAGGGAGCCGCGGTTTCACGTTCACGCGCGACAACGAGAGGGAATGCAGCGGCTACTTGCGCCATTACATTGATGGTGGCATAAGGGAACGAAGTCTTCAAGATGTTTGCAGGACTCACAGAGAGGACCCGAGAACGACTATCTATGTGAACCCGCTGACGATAGAAGCTGAAAATTTGTTCATCCCGACGAAACCGATTCTAATGTTTCCGCATCTACGAAAAAGGATTTCATGCGCATACCAAATATTCGTCCCGCTCGATTTCTGCAAGCCCTTCTCCTCGCAATACCTTGTGCCGCTCAAACCGAATTCTTTCCGCTACAGCTTGGTAACCAATGGATTTACCAGACCGGCGGACGGTGGTTCAACGGATCGAGGATCGTAGTCGATATTCCGCGCGCAAACATATTTGAAGGACGCGAGTACGCCGAGCTGAGAGGTCTGCCGGAAGGGAATCTCTGGCTGCGAATGGGCGCTGACGGCACTCTCTACCGCTACAATCCGGAGGGACGAACGGAGTCCGTTTGGGCGGTGTTCTCTACTCCAGCCGGTGGCACATACCGGACCGCTGTGGATCCGTGCAACCAGACGGCTCACGTCGAATCCCGCAACGCGAGGGTAAAGGTACCCGTTGGAGAATACGAAAACGCGCTCGAGATCCGATATCCCTCCGCCAACTGCGCCGATGCTGGACTCGCGGGTGAATTCTACTTGCCCTATATCGGTTTGATCCAACGCGAATCCATAACCATCGCGGGCCCGCGAACCATGAGCCTTGTCTACGCCCGGATCGGTGGAGTCACGGTACTTTCCGAGCCCGAGCTGAGTTTCACGCTGACCCTGGATCGGCGCGCCTATGATCCTGGGGCTTTGATGAATGTAAGACTGTCGCTACGTTCGACACTGGAGGAGGCGCTGGAATTGACCTTTCCGTCGGGTCAAAAGTACGACCTCACCATCCGCGACGAAAAAGGCGATGTGGTCTATCGCTGGTCTGATGGAAAAGCGTTTACATTAGCGCTGGTGACCGAGCGGATCCACGGAGAGCGAAACTATGCCGTCGAGATTCCTCTGCGTGCGCGGGATGAGTCGCCGCTGCCGCCCGGCCGGTATACCGCCGAGGGTTTGCTGACTACAATCGGCGCCATTCGACAATTTCAAGCATCAGTGGGATTCGAAATTCGAGGCCGCTAAAGTGCCCACCTCCCTCCTAGCGGTGAAACCCGCCACGAAACCTGCGTTCAAGGAAGCACAACGCGCGCAAATGAGTCTGCTCGCGCCGCTCGAGAAGAAGGTCCTGGTCTTGCTGGCCGCACGAATGCCCGCCTGGATCAACTCCGATCACCTGACTTCGCTAGGACTCCTGTCGCTCTTGGGCGCCGGGCTCAGCTATTGGTACGCCAGCCAGAACCGTCTGGGGTTATGGATGGTCATCGGGCTTCTCATTCTCAATTGGCTAGGAGACAGTCTGGACGGCACGCTCGCCCGCGTACGCAACCGGCAGCGGCCGCGATACGGCTTCTACGTCGATCATGTTGTCGACATGTTCGGAACATTTTTCCTGATCGGAGGTCTGGGCCTGTCCGGTTACATGAGTCCGTGGATTTCGTTCGGGTTGATCATCGCCTACTTCATGCTGTCGATCGAGGTGTATCTCACAACCTACACCATCGGAACGTTCCACCTCTCGTTCTGGAAGTTCAGCCCCACCGAACTCCGGATTCTGTTGTGCATCGGGAATCTTGTTCTACTGGGCGGAATCGAGGTTGGGAGAATCTTTGGCCGCCAGTTCCTGCTGTTTGATATCGGGGGCGTCGTTGGCATCATTGGCCTCGGATTCATGCTGATCATGGCAGTGGTCCGCCACACAATCCATCTCTATAACGCGGAGCGGTTGCCTGCTGAGTGAATTGGCGCGCGCGGCGAGTGTCAACTCGCCGTACGGATTGTGGACTGCTGAACCACTACCCAAATGTTTATTCGTTGGCTCAAATTCAATACGGTCGGTGCGATCGGCATAGCAGTGCAGTTGTCGACCCTTTGGCTGTTCAAAGGAATGCTTGGCTGGCACTACCTCCTATCCACGACGCTCGCCGTTGAAACCGCGATTCTGCACAATTTCTTCTGGCATCATTACTGGACGTGGTCCGGCCGGCGCGAGACCAGCGCGCTGGGGCGTCTCCTGCGGTTTCACCTGAGTAACGGTCTTATTTCAATCTTCTCCAACCTGGTACTCATGCGGGTATTCGCCGGCTGGCTCGGGTTTCATTATCTCGCCGCAAACCTTCTCGCCATCGCCGTGACTTCCGTGACCAACTTCCTGCTCAGTGAGTACTTCGTATTTCGCCGGGCGAGGCCGCAAAACGGCTGGTTATAATTGAGTGGTGCCGTCCACCACCGAAGTGCGCTATTCCACCTGCGCCCTCGACTGTCCGGATTGTTGTTCTCTCCTCGTCACGGTAGAGAACGGGAAAGCCATCCGCCTGCGTGGCAATCCGGATCACCCAGTCACGCGGGGGTTCCTGTGCGCCAAGGTCGCCCGTTATCTCGAGCGGGAATATTCTTCCGATCGGGTCCTCTATCCGCAGCGTCGCGTTGGAGTAAAGGGTGAGGGCCGATTTACCCGCATCTCGTGGGACGAGGCGCTCGATGAGATAGCCGAGAAGCTGACCTCTGCCAGCCGGGAGTTCGGACCCGAGTCCATTCTGCCTTACAGCTACGGGGGCACACTCGGATTCTTGCAGGGCGCGAGCATGGACCGGCGTTTCTTTCACCGGCTTGGCGCGTCACGGCTGGATCGCACGATTTGCTCTTCCGCCGGTGGTGCAGCCCTCATGCGAACGCTTGGCGCGCGCTATGGAACCGAGCCCGAGCAGTTCAAACAATCGAAGCTCATCCTCGCTTGGGGCGCCAACATCCTCGGCACCAATGTGCACCTGTGGCCGTTCATCGTGGAAGCCCGCCGCAACGGCGCGAAATTCTACACCATAGATCCGGTCAGGAATCGCACCGGAAAGCTTTCCGACCGTCACTTCTTTATCCATCCGGGTACGGATCAGGCGTTGGCTTTCGGGATGATGCGCGTCATTTTTGCCGAAGGTCTCCACGATGTAAGCTTCATCGAAGCTCACACCAATGGCTTCGAACACCTGCGCAGGCTCGTTCAGGACTATACTCCGGAACGCACCTCACAACTCACCGGCCTGCCATCGGATGACGTCGTATTCCTGGCGCGCGAGTATGCCACAACGAAGCCAGCCGCGATTCGCGTCAACTACGGCGTACAACGCAGCGAACGAGGTGGCGCGGCTATCAGCGCCATCGCAATGCTGCCGGCTCTCACCGGATCCTGGAAGGAAGTGGGCGGGGGGCTGCAGCTCAGCACATCGCAGGCGTTTCAGGTGAAGCGGAGCGCTCTTGAGATGCCGGAGCTGCAGGAGCGATCTCCATTGGGCGGGCAGGCACGCATCGTCAATATGACGTTGCTGGGCAAGGCGCTCACCGAGACGTCCGATCCTCCGGTCAAAGCTCTGTTCGTTTACAACTCGAATCCGGCGGCGGT